>Ga0256406_1000096_pt1 | contig 159999 bp, 149 predicted proteins | sample RumenRJG_03DNA_FD_185986 | JGI IMG/M metagenome (GOLD analysis project Ga0256406, IMG submission 185986) | Bovine rumen microbial communities from Lethbridge, Alberta, Canada - RJG_03 | ecosystem: Host-associated > Mammals > Digestive system > Stomach > Rumen | place: Canada: Alberta... | reverse complement strand
TTTTTGACTAAATCTACTTTTCTTGTAAATTATGTTCAGCGGAGAGAGAGGGATTCGAACCCCCGGTACCTCTCGGTACGACGGTTTTCAAGACCGTTGTAATCGACCACTCTACCATCTCTCCAAAGTGGTTACTTATTCAAAAGCGAGTGCAAAGGTAATGCTTTTATTTTTAATATGCAAATTTTTTAGCGTTTTTATTTTTGATTTCTATGAATAAAACTTATGCCTTGAGTCTATTTCTTGAATTTCCGGTACAACTTCCAACCCAACAACAAACCATCTACAACCCCGGCACCGGTGTTTATTACCGTTGACCAGCGGCGACCGCGTTTGGTCATGCCTTCGTCTACTGGCTTAAACAGCGATTTCCAAAGTGTGCGAATTTGTTCTTCGTTGGTATTTATATCTTGTTTTAATTTCTGCTTACCTTCCCTGATATCGTCCAAACTATTGTAAACCATAATTTTCCTCCTTAATTATTTTAATTGTTGTCAGCATCGGATAATAGAGATGTAAGGAAGCGTACCAAGGGCTTCTCTATGCATTTGTGGCGACAAGCATAGGCCAGTATGAGCAACAGTATGTACAGGCCACCTACGATGCAAAGCGCAAGTGTTAGTCCGCACCATTGGCTCAATGCATTTGCCAATGCAATACTGAAGAATACAAGGGCAATGAGTACTAACACGGCAAATACGCCGAAAAGCAGCAGGGTAGTGATTAGCCTTACAATTTTCTCTACAGCATCGAGCTTAATGTAGTTGCTCTGCAACGTCAGGTAGTGCTTTATTTGCTCTACCAGTTGTCCAATGGTTTCAATGTTTTTATCGTTACTGAACATTTCTAAATTTTTACTTAATCTAAGGCGAACCCATATGATTCAGGTTCGCCTTAGTTTGGTTTTATTCTTCAGTAGCATCCTTGATGTCGTCAACCAGGTCGTCGACATCTTTTTTCGACAACTTAATGTCGTGCTTTTTCAAGAAATCCTCTACTGTACCGCCAATTTTCTTGCGTGTGTCCTTACCAGTCTCAGGAGCCAGAAGTAAACCTGCTACTGCACCAGCAATTGCGCCTCCTAAGAAAGCGCCAAGATAACCTAACTGTTTCATAATAAATATGTTTAATTAATTTGTTTGATTGCAGCGTTCTGCTTACATTGCAAATATAGTACATTCCTGTGAAATTACCACAAACAGACCGTGAATTTTTGCTAAAACGCTTCTTTTTCTGTATTTTAACAAAGTTTATTAGCCAATCCGAAGTGCATATAAGATGATTTTTGTAACTTCGCAAAGTTATAATGAACTAAAAATAATATATTAAGAAATGAAGAAATATTTTGTTTTTTGTGCAGCAGCTTGCATGCTTATTTCTATGAACAGTTGTAAGCCTAAAGAGAGTGCATACCGTCAGGCTTACGAAAAGGCCAAAGCTCAGGAGAACGCACAGTCTGAACAGCAGGCTGCAACCGATGCTCCCGTTGTAACACCGTTGGTAGAGCATCCTGCAACTCAAACAACAGTTAAAGATAATGCCGATAATGCCACTGTCCGTCAGGAGAAAGTTACTGTTGTGAATGGTGATGGTTTGAAGAACTTCAGTGTTGTAGTAGGTTCTTTCTCTTTGAAGGCTAACGCTGAGGGTCTGCAGAGTCGTTTGAAGCAGGCCGGTTATGCCGCTCAGATCGCTTACAATGCCGATCGTAATCTTTACAGAGTAGTTGCTTCTACCTTCGACGACAAGTCGCAGGCTGTTCAGAGCCGCGATAAGCTCAGAAGTAATTATGCTGATGCATGGCTGCTTTACAATAAGTAATGCGGATATTATCCATTGATTACGGTAAAAAACGCACGGGTATTGCCGTTACCGATTCACTGCAACTCATTGCCGGCCCATTGGAAACGGTAGATACCCCTCTGCTGTTTGCTTATCTTTCATCATATATACAGCGTGAGCAGGTTGAGAGGATAGTTATTGGCAAGCCTTTGCAAACCAATGGCGCACCGAGCGAGAATTTGCAGCGAATAGAGCAATTTGTTAACCGGTGGAAGAAAAAGTATCCCGAGATTCCGATAGTCTACTTTGACGAGCGCTTCACGTCGGTACTTGCGCATAAGGCTATCATCAGCGGAGGTGTGAAGAAGAAGACGCGACGAGAGGATAAGGGACTGGTCGACCGTGTATCGGCAACTATCATCTTGGAAGATTATCTAAGAAGCCGAAACCGTTAAGCGTTGTGTTCAATTATATCTTTAATATAAATTATTTTACAATATTTTGACATTACCTATTTATACATACGGTCAGCCGGTACTAAGAAAGGTGGCTGCCGACATTACGAAGGATTATCCTGAGTTGCCACAACTCATCGAAAACATGTTCGAAACCAATGCTGCCAGCAATGGAGTAGGTCTTGCGGCCCCACAAATTGGTAAGAGCATCAGGGTTGTAGTTATCGACCTTGATGTACTGAAGGACGATTTCCCCGAGTATGCTGGTTACCACAAGGCTTTTATTAATGCCCACATTCTGGAATATGATGATTCCAAGAAGGAAACGATGGAGGAGGGTTGCTTGTCTATTCCTGGTCTTTCGGATGTTGTAACCCGTCCCACACGTATTCATGTGAAATACATGGACGAGCAGTGGAATGAGCATGATGAGTGGGTTGAAGGCTATGCTGCTCGTGTGATGCAGCACGAATTCGACCATTTGGAAGGTGTGCTTTATACCGACCGCCTGTCGCCTTTGCGTAAACAGCTGATACGCAACAAGCTGAAGAATATTATAAAAGGAAACTTCAGATGTGCCTATCGTGTAAAGCCTGCCCACAGAAAATAGTACAGTATTTCACTGATGGCGTTGGCGAATATTAAATTCAATATGAGATATTGGCTGATAACCTGTTACATGTTGTTGTGCTTTTGCCTTCCGGCAAAGGCACAATTTAATGTAGATCAACTCATTACAAGTGGTGAGATGGCTCTTCATTACGAAGATTTTGTGCTATCAATACAGTATTTCAACCAGGCCATTGCCTCAAAGCCTTACCTTTACCAGCCCTGGATGCTCAGGGCTGAAGCCAAGTATCATCTTGACGATTTTGTTGGTGCGGAACATGACGCAACCGAAGCTATTAAACTAAATCCTTATATTGACGGATTATTTGACTTACGTGCCGTGAGTCGCATAAAGCAGCAGAAGTATGTGCAGGCTATTGATGATTATAACAGTGCACTGAAGCTTGATCCTCGTAACAGCAAGTATTGGCTCAACAGGGCAGCCTGCAGAATCCAGACCAAGGATTACGCACAGGCACTTGCCGAGACTGATACAATGATTGCCCACTGGGGCAACACGGCTGCGCCTTATTCGCTTAAAGCTGAGATATACCTTGACTGTAAGGATACCACTGACGCTGTGAAATGGCTCGACAAAAGTCTGAGTATCGACCCTTATAATGCTGATGCATGGTCAGCTTACGCCTATATTAGCCTGAACAGGCGCAAATGGGCCACGGCCGACAGGTGTCTTACCAAGGTGATACATTTTAAACCCAGGGTGGCTGCCAATTATGTAAACCGGGCATGGGTACGTATCAATTTGAACAACCTTCGTGGTGCCATGGCCGATTATGATCAGGCTATTAATCTGGATCCCGAAAATTTCCTGGCTCATTACAACCGTGGTCAGCTAAGAATGCAACTGGGTGATGATAACCGCGCCATTACCGACTTCAACTTTATTGTAAAGAAGGAGCCCCGTAACTTCCTTGCTATTTTTAACCGTGGCATCTTAAATGAGCGCACGGGCAATCTGCGTGCCGCTATTCGTGATTATTCGTCAGTTATCAGTATATTTCCTAACTTTTGGACAGGCTTGTCATTTCGTGCCAGATGTTATCGCAAGATGGGCTTGAACGCCAAGGCAGAACTCGACGAATTCAGAATCTTCAAGGCGCAGATGAACAAGCATCTTGGAATTCAGCCCCGCTGGAGTCGTTCGAAGCTCAGAGCCGTGAGGAAACGCAGCGAGATAAACATCGACAAATACGACCAGTTTGTTGAAGACGATACTCCACAAATACAACACGAGTACGACAGCGAATACCGTGGACACGTGCAAAATCGTGACGTGGCAACCACCATGCTGCCGGCCTTCACTCTGTCGTATTTCGGCAAAACCACAACCATTGCCAACAATGCCACTTACGACACTCATATTGAAGCCTTAAATGAGAAGAGTGGGAAAATGCCGCGCGTAGTGATTGGAGCCGAGAAAACCCCGCTCACAGCAGCACAGTCGCACAGTATGTTCCAGATTATTGACAGCTTAACAAAGCAACTTTCAACACATCCCGACAATTATAATCTGCTGCTTCACCGTGCTGTGGCTTATAGCGAGTTACAAGATTACAATAAAGCCGTGTCCGATTTGGATGCTTGCCTGCAAATAGATTCTTCCTCAGTGCTCGCACTGTGGCAGCGTGGAGTATGCCAGAGCATGATAAACAATTTTATGCAGACGCAGGGTAAAAATGTAACTCTGGCATCTGCCCATGCCATTGCCGATATAAGCAAAGCCATAGCACTTGATGGCGGTAATGCATGGCTGTATTATACCCGAGGTACCCTTTATGGTGACAGACATCAATACGCACTTGCTATGGCCGATTTCAACCGTGCCTTAAAGATAAACCCGCAGATGGCCGAGGCATGGTATAACTTAGGAGTGGCCTGTCTGTTAACCAAGAACCATTCTGAGGCTGTCAAGGCTTTGGGCAAAGCCGGTGAACTCGGTATATATCAGGCTTATGCGCTTATGAAGAAGTAACAACAATACTTACGAATATGAATAAATACAATTACTATCTCCTGATATTAATGATGTTGCCATTTACAGCCGTTCATGCTGTAAGAATACCCCATTATAAAGGCTATCGGCTGGTGTGGCACGATGAGTTTAACCGTGATGGACGACTCGACAGTACCAGCTGGAACTACGAAACTGGTTTTCAGCGCAACGAAGAAGACCAGTGGTACCAGTACGACAACGCTTTTTGCCAGAATGGCAATCTTGTTATCGAAGCCCGGCGTGAACACCGGCCCAATCCCGATTATGGCAAGACAGCCGATTGGCGCAACCGTCAGTACATAAGCTATACCTCAGCTTCTGTCAATACTCGCGGCAAACATTCTTTTACATACGGCAGATTCGAGGTAAGGGCACGAATACCGGCCTTTATGGGCTGCTGGCCTGCCATCTGGCTATTAGGCCAGAACGACGGGGGCGACCTGTCGTGGCCTCATTGCGGCGAAATAGATGTGATGGAGTTCTACCATGTGAAAGGCTCGCCCACCATACTTGCCAATGCTTGCTGGGGTAGTGATTCTGCCAAATTCCGCCCTGTATGGAACACTGTTCGCACGCCTTATTCGCACTTTCTTGCCAAAGACCCACAGTGGGGCAGCAAGTTTCATGTTTGGCGAATGGACTGGACCCCCGACAGCATTCGCATTTACCTTGATGGTGAGCTTCTTAATGGTATTGCCCTGTCAGAAACTGTAGATGCACGCAGTACGTTTTTCCACCGTGCTGATTATAATCCGTTTCACCATCCACAATATCTACTGCTCAACCTGGCATTAGGCGGTATTAACGGTGGAGACCTTGAGCATACACCACTGCCATGCCGATATGAGATTGATTATGTGAGGGTTTACCAGAAAAAACAGGCACTGTTGCAATAATGGTAAATAGGAGGAGATAACACCCAATACCGGGTGCGGCCACAAGGGCTTCAGCCTTGCAGTGGACATTGGCGGGACTTTAGCACAGGATGGGGTTTTGATTGATGGCTTATGTATTTGGTTGTATTTCATTTTGTACGAAAAATACATAATATTAAGCAAAAAGAAAGGTAAAGAATAAAATATATTATAATTTGGCTTTTTTAGCATTATATTATTACCATATTGTTTTTATTTTTATTACCTTTGCAGCATTACATTAAATAACAACCACTATTCAATATGAGTAATCTTATAAAGCCCCATAATTATCAGCGCCTGCTCGATATAAGGCAGACTGAGCAAGGCATCAAGCTAATTAAGGACTTCTTTCAGCAAAACTTATCAACCGAGTTACGTCTGCGCAGAGTCACGGCACCGCTGTTTGTGCTGAGTGGACTTGGCATTAACGACGATTTGAACGGAGTGGAACGGCCGGTGAGCTTCCCTATAAAAGATTTAGGTGAGGCCAAGGCTGAAATAGTGCATTCACTTGCCAAGTGGAAGCGGCTTACTCTGGCCGATTACGATATACAGCCTGGTTACGGCATTTACACCGATATGAATGCCATTCGCGCCGACGAGGAACTTGACAACCTGCATTCACTCTATGTTGACCAATGGGACTGGGAAGCTGTTATTACCCGCGAACAGCGCACCATTGCTTTCCTGGAGGATGTGGTTCGCCGTATCTACTCTGCCATTTTGCGCACTGAGTATCTTACTTGTGAGACCTACCCGCAGATAAAGCCTTTCCTTCCTAAGGAAATTCATTTTGTACATGCCCAGGATTTGCTGGATATGTACCCCAATCTTTCGCCTAAACAGCGTGAAGATGAAATTTGCCGCAAATACGGTGCCGTGTTTGTAGAGGGCATTGGCGGCAGGCTGAGCAATGGCGAAAAGCATGATGGCAGAGCTCCCGACTATGATGACTGGAGCACGATAGCCGAAAATGGCAAGGCTGGTTTGAATGGTGACATCTTAATATGGTATCCGGTTCTCGAGCATTCGTTTGAGCTTTCGTCGATGGGTATACGTGTAGATAAGGAAAGTTTGCTGCGCCAGCTCAAACTCGAAGGCAAGGAGGAGCGTGAGAAGCTTTACTTCCATCAACGCCTCATTAATGGTGAACTGCCCCTGAGCATTGGCGGCGGCATTGGTCAAAGTCGTTTGTGCATGGTAATGCTGCACAAGGCTCATATTGGCGAAATCCAGGCCAGCATCTGGCCCGAGGATATGCGCAGTGCCTGTGCCAAGCTGGGCATGCCGCTAATTTAGGAATAAAAAATCCGCAATATCGAAGTATGGTTATTGCGGATTTTTTTTGAATTAATTTTTTGAATTGATTTTGCAGTTCCGGGCTGCCATTCAATGGCAGTGACCCTCGCAGCCACCTTCTTCATTATGGTGGCAACTGCATTCACCCTCGCCATTGCATTTGCCGTCATGGCAATGCCCTTCACCCTCGTGGTGATGGTGGCAGTGCCCGCCACAGCAGTGGTGCTGGTGGCGGCTTTGCTCCAGGCTCTCTATTTCTTCACGGGTAGCCTTGCGATTGGTTAGCACAGTGCCCAGGAAGGTTAGGTCAAAGCCTGCCAGTGGATGGTTTAAGTCTATTCTTACGTAATTGTCATCAATGCTTATAACACGCCCGAGAAACTGGTTGCCATTATCGTCACGTAAAGGTATAACCGCATTCTTGTGTACATGTTCCGCATCGAAAACGCCATCCTTCGTGAAGTTTGCTTTGTCAAGGTCGAATATTTTGCTGTCATCATATTCTCCGTAAGCATCCTCTTTGGTAACCGAGAACTCATAGTTGTCGCCATCGTGATATGCCACTATTTTACTTTCATATCCATCGATAAGCATATTCTCACCGGTGTAGAATTTTAGTGGTTTGTCTTCTTTTGCTTCTTCGATGAGTTGCAGGTCGTCGTTGTTTTTAATGAAAAGTTTGTAGGTGGCTTCAATGTATCTGCTCATTCTTTAGAGTTGTTATGTTATTTTAAATATTCGTCATCTCTAACCAGTACCTTCTCAATTTTGCCAATGTACATGGTGTGGAAGTCCTTCTCCGGGTAGCTTTGGTCAGCAGTTTCCTTGTAGAAAAAGCTCTTCTCGGCAAGTTGCTGAGCATACATTTTCTTGCAAACCAGCACGAGTTTTGCTTCAGCAAAGTAGGTGGTGCCGTTGTCATAGACGGGTGTCAGACCGGCTTTGGCTATTTTGTTTTCATCTCTGCCCGACACAGAGCCCAGATAGGCCATTTGCTTCTTGAACGATTTGTCCATCACGCAAATGGTGAAGAAAGCCTCTTTGTCGATAAACTCCTTGGTGTAGCGGCTCGGGCGAATGTAAATGGTGGCCACAGGGTCGTTATGTCCCCACAGGCAGCCCAGGCCGCCCCACGATGCTGTCATGGTGTTGCAGCCGTCTTCCTGGTTACCGGCAGTAACCAACATCCATTCACCGCCGATGAGGTTGAATGGATTGAATTTCAAATCTTTATAGTTAACTTCTTTCATCATAGTTCTTACGATTCAGCATTATTCTACAAAGTTACAACAGTAATTTTGGATACCCAAACTTTTTATTTTTTTTTGTCGGACGGTAACAAAAAGAAGTCTGTATTGAACCGGAAACATTACCAGAGCTTGGTAACGGCATTACCAGCCTTTGGTAATTGCGTTACCAGACTTTGGTAACATGGTTACCAGCCTTTGGTAATCATTTTACCATTGTAGTGTAATTTAACGATTTTGGTTGACTACTTTTAGCCTTATTTTTAAAGTCGGTTGACACGCGATAGTTCAATCATATCATTTCAATGTACTTCTCACGATCGAAGCCATGGTGTTCTTTTCTATGCACGTAGCCAAGTTGGTTGCTTGTAAGCAGAGTTTTGCCGATGCGTGTCTCAATGTTCCAGTGTGAGTGGCCGTAAATCCACACATCCACATCGCTGTTTTTAATCAGCTCGTCAAGGTCAACGGTGAAAGCACCAATATACGAGTGCCCCGCAAACCATTTGGTAGTAACCTGGAACGATGGTACGTGATGCGTTACCACTACCTTATGCTTTGCTGTAGACTGGCTGATAGCTTTTTTCAGGAACTCCAGACAATGTTCATGTACCTTGTTAAAGTCGTTGGATGTTAGAATATGGTCACCAAAAGTTATGCGGTGGAAATCGGTTACGCTATATTCGGTAAAGTGGCTGTTTTGTGGCATGATGTGCGCCCACAAGGTAGTTACAATGACATCTACATTGCCCAGTTTAACCACGCAGTTGTAGTACCAGTATACGTTATGTCTTATTTTGCCCATCATGCCGTTATGCATTGTTGCCAGGTCATAGTGGTTGTAAAACTCGTGATTGCCCAAGGCTACAATTACCTGTTGGTAGTTGGCCGAAGCCCAGTCCCAGAACGGGTGGTCGGCGAATCCCTGGCCCAGATAGGCAATGTCGCCCGCCAGTATAAGCACGTCGCCGTATGGCACTATGGGCTGTTCACTTAGCCACTGCTCGTTGGCGGGCAGCTCCAGGTGCAAGTCGGATGCGTATTGTATCTTCATTTTGCGCTGATTTTTTAGCTTTGAGTTAGTATCGGCACGGTATGGCCTGCTTAATTTTGTTCATCAAGTTTTGCGGATAATCTGTATGCTGCTCTATCCAGCGGTTAATTAGTTTGTAGGCTTCCTTGCTGTGATGATTGCCCAGAAGTGCTGCACACCAGTAGCCGGGAAAGAAGATGTCGCTGGTTTGCTGTATTTGCAGCAAAGCGTCGAGCCCAGGCTGAATGTACTGGTTACATAAGGGCTCTCTGCTTTCATCGCACAACAGTGACAACATGGCACGCGCCCAAGGTTCCACGGTGCGACCCGACTTGGGTATCAATCCCGTAAAAAGTTGGTGCTGTTGGGCACTGTCGAGAGTGCAGGCCCGTGCTATGAAGTCAAATTCACGCAGGTCGTCATTGTTGGTCAATCGTGAGCGCTGTGTGCTGATGATGTTTTGCCAACAGGCAGGTTTCATAATAGCCAGGTGGTAGCTCATGCGTGTGTAATCTTGTTCATTCAGCAGCTTGTCGCTCCTGGTTTGCCATATTTTGTAGAGAGCATTAACTATTGTGGGTGACGAAGCACTTACCGACAGCGTTCGCATAAGCTGTTTGCGAACTGATTGCAACTCGTGCTGATGGGCCATGCTCAGCATGAAGTTTTCGCATTTGCGACGCAGTGCTGCGGGTGCGTAGAAGTGCAGACTTGCCAACTCACTGCAAAGTGTTGAGGCGATGAGTGCATTGTGGCATTTCGCCAGTGACATGCCAAGCACTTTAAACAGCTGATTGTGGCTGATGTTGCCTTTTAAATAATTTTCATACAGACAAAGAATTACGCTGTAGGCTGCAACCTCAGGGTTAACGTTACATGGTAATGCGTGGCCTTGCAGTGCTGAAGTCATAAAGCGAATGCAACCCTTTACATCCTTCTTGTTGGTGAACAAAAATCGGGCATAACCTCTTCCGTCGAGGTTCGGTATAATGTATTGGGGCTTATCTTTAAGCTGAATGCTGATTACCGGCTTGCCAAGCGTAACTGTAACAGACTGAATGCTGTCAGCAACGGCCACGCCAAAGATAACCTGCTGAGGCCAGGCCAGACTGCGGTTATATGGATCGGTTTGGCGTATGTTGAGCGTTTTGCCAGTGTAATGCCATGTTATAGTGGGTAAACCTTTCTCCTTTACCCAGTCGTGTGAGAATGTTTTCAGGTTAGCTCCGGCTGCCTCATGGTCGAGAATATTAACCAGGTCGTCCCATGTGGCATTGCTGTAGCTATAGGTTTTAAGATATTTCTGCAATCCGCTTCTGAATGGCTTACTCCCCATTTGCTCCTCCAGCTTGTTCATCATGATGGGGGCCTTGTCGTAAATAATGTTGCCGTAAAGGAGGCCAGCATCTTTTAAGTTATTTAAAGGTTGCTGAATAGCATGTGTGCCGTTGGTTCGGTCGGTGTGCAGGGCATCGGGGTAATAATCTTTCAGGAAGTTAAGGTCGTGATTAATTTCAGGAAATTGTTCGCGCGCAATTTTCGATGCCATAAAGTTAGCGAACACTTCTTTGGTCCACACATCGTTAAACCACCTCATGGTAACCAGATCACCAAACCACATGTGCGATGTTTCGTGGGCAATAAGGTTCAGACGTGTTAGTTCCTCATCGGGCGTGGCATTGGGACCGAGAAATATCTCACGGTCGGTGAACTGTATGGCTCCCGGATGCTCCATTCCGCCAAACTGATAGCCTGGAAGCACCACAAAACCATATTTCTGGAAAGGGTAGGGTATGCCTGTGTATTGCTCGAGCCATTGTAGCGACAGCGCAGCCTCATCGAAGCATTTGTCGAGCTGGGCCACCTTCTGTGGGCCGGTTTCCCGATAGAGGGCAGTTAGTGTTCTGCCATTACGAACCACACTTCTTTGCTGGAATTTGCCCGCTACGAACGAGAAGAGATAGGTAGGCATGGGCTTGCTCCGGGGAAACGTTGAAATAGTATGGCCGCCTTTTATGACGGTAGTGTCTGCATCAGCATAAGTCATAACGAGCCAGTCACTTGGATAGCTGAGCGTTAGCTTGAATTGCGACTTCAAGTCGGGCTGGTCGAAACATGGAAAAGCCGAACGCGCATTGCATGGCACAAATAGCGTGTACATATAATCAGCGTGGCGGTTTAATGCTTTGTTGGTGCTGGTAAAGCTCAGCCATACCTCGTTGTGCCCCTGCAAGAGCAGACTGGCAGGCAGAACAATATGCTCGTTTTGGTACAAAGGCTTGCACGTCTTTCCATTGATGCGACACCAGCGGTTATCTATTGGTCGTACGCCACCCTGGAAATCAATGGGAAGGTCGTGGTCGCCGTGATAATCGAACGTAATGGTTTCCTGGCAAGTGATGCTGTCGCCGGTCAAAAGGTTGAAGTGCAAGTTGTAGTTAACGTTGCTTACATATGCCGAGCGGTATTCGGCCAGTGGTAGGCTAATTCCTGATTCGTCAGCATTTTGAGCCCATGCAGGCCATGCCAATGCACAAAGAATAATGATAAGTAACTTGTTAAGTGTCATGTTGCAAAGATACGAAGAAAATAACGAAAAACGTGGCGTTGGCAGAATAAAAAGCCATTCGATCACCTTGCCACTGGTATGCAGTGCGAATCTTTAATTTCGCCTATCACGATAATGCTGTGCAAACTGCCTATGCAATCGATGTTGCCAAGGGTATTAAGCAATGAGCCATTGCAAAACCTGTACCTGAGTGAGCAATGTGGCTTTGCTTCGTGTGAGATTGGTAACAAACTAACCGAGGAACAGCAGTGGGCAAATGTAGATTTTGTGAGAGAGATAGCCAAAGATGTTTGGGGATAACCCCAGGTTACATCAGGCAATAAATACATTGTGGCCCTTACAGAAGCGTTTGATAATCGCTTTTTGCAAGGGCCACAATGGGTTTTGGCTAAATCTTAAAAGGTGGTATTAGCCTTTCATGGCTGCCATAACTCTTTCGAAATATTTTTGAGTTTTCGAGATGCTGAAGTGAATGCCGCCGTTCCATGATCGGATGGCCCACTCAATGCAGTTCTTCGGATTATACTTCTGCTGGAAAAGCAGAAACATCTCTTTCGATTTAGCCAGGCTGAAGCGGTCGGACAGCTTGTAGCGCTTTTTGCTTCGGCGTGCACGCAGAATGTTGTTGCACTCGGCCACGAGAATAGGGGTTATCTGCATGGCACCCACAGAATTGCCTTTACGGGCCTTGGTGTTGCCGTTACTTTCAACTGAAATTATGGCCTTCATCACGTTCTCCCATTGCGCAGCCTCGGCTACTGAGTCGGAATCATCGGCTGTGTTTTGGGCAAACACGGGTGAAGCCGTTAATAACATAAATAAAAATACTACAAAATTTCTAATTTTATCCATATCCTTAATTTAGTGGGGCTTAATGCTAAAGCGCTAATGAAGCAAAATAATAAAGCACTTGTGCCGTAAGCGATGCAAAAAACAATACAAAAAATTACAGCAACTGCCCCGTTAATATTTATCAGATAAGCCGTTCAAAACAAAAGAACTATGCCTATCTATTTTAACGATGATGCAAAGATACGAAAAAAATGACGAAAAATGCAACTTTAGAATGGAATAATTGAACAATTTTAAGAAAGCATCCGCTATCTTAAGTCTTTGTAACGCTTATTTAATGGTATTTTATGGGTTATTACTAAGGCTCTTCAAGGTATAATGCATCACCACTGTGGTGAGCATGAAGGCACAAATATCACTTGCGCTCTGACTGGCTGCCACGCCCATATAGCCGAAAAAATGAGGTAAAATAAGAATTGCAGGGATGAAAAATAATCCATTTCTTGACATGGCAAGCAGGTTGGCACGCCACGGCATTCGGCAAGTTTGCGCCAGCATGTTGCTTGCCATTACAAAGGCATTGAGAGGCAAGCTTGAAAGTTGCCATCTTAAAGCGGGAATACCCTTAGCTATTACGTCTGCGTCGTTGCGGAACCAGCCTATTACCTCACTGCTGAATATCCAACCGGTGAAACTGCACCCCAGCAAAAATACTGTTCCCAGCTTCACGGTGAACCAGAAGGCTTGTTTTAATCTTTCGTATTTTTTTGCTCCATAGCAGAAACCACACAATGGCTGGAATCCCTGACCTAAGCCAATAACCACTGCCATGATGAACATGATGCAGCGATTTACAATCGACATGCCGGCAATGGCAGCATCACCATAGTGGGCTGCCATGGTGTTAAGCAAGATAGTGGAGACGCACATCATACCCTGGCGGTTAAGAGACGGACTGCCACCATAGAATATTTCTTTAAAAGCCTGCCATGACAAGCAAACATTGTTCAAGTGTACTGGTATGTTTTCGCCATGATGAGTCATAATAAGCAAAATGATGGCACTGCTAATCTGACCTATCACTGTGGCTATGGCTGCGCCAGCGATACCTAAATCGAATACGAAGATGAACAGTGGGTCGAGCAATATGTTAAGCAGTGCGCCGGTAACAATGCCGTACATGGCATACTTAGCATTGCCTTGCAGTCGCAACTGGTTGTTCATGGTGAGAGAACATGTTAAGAAGGGTGCTCCCAACAGAACTATGCCCAGATAACGCTCAGTGTAAGGCAGTATAGTGGGGGTATAACCCAGGCATTTTGCCAAAGGCGTTAAGAATAACCAGCCCAATAGCATGATAACCAAACCTGTAAGGAAAGACAGAACCACGCCATTGGCTGCCATCGTTTCGGCGTTCTGATGGCGTTTGGCTCCAAGTTCACGGGCAATGTAATTTCCTGAACCGTGGCCAAAGAAGAAGCCAAACGACTGCACGAAGAACATCAGTGAAAATACAACGCCAACTGCCGCTGTGGCCTGTGTGTTGATTTTACCTACAAAGAAAGTGTCTGCCATGTTGTAAAGGTTGGTTACAAGCATGCTTATGATGGTAGGCACTGCCATGGTGAGTATTACCCGGTGAATGGGTGCCGAGGTAAGGTATGTGTAGTTGTCTAATCCGTTGTGCATTTGTTATCCTGTTTGTTAATTTTTTAGAAACGACGGAAAGTTAGTTGCAACCTGGAACTTTTTAGAATAAGCCACTTACCGTTGAGCTTCACCTTGATAAAATGCTCATTACTGCTTTGCAGTCCGTATATTTGAAGTAAGGAGTCGTTGGTTAATGGCTCATCGCCGTTGCCTTGTTGTCCGGCAGTGCCGCTATGCTCGATGAAAGCCTGCGTGATATAAAGACTATCACCCGTCTGGCGGAAGCGTAGATAAAAGTTGTTGGCCTGCCCGGCTCCCGTTAAGTGGATAAGATGGTACTGCACGCCCCAGAATATCTTCTGTTCCTTAAGATTAAGTGAACCACCCGTAGCAAGTGTGTCAACTTGTTCTAAATGCCAGAAGCCGTCCAAATTGCCGTTGTCGGTCGATTCAACATCGCATGCTGCCGGGAGCAGCAGAATAAAAAGAAGGAGACAAAGAGTAGAATATTTCATGGTTGGTTGTTTCTGATAAGTTTCTGAAAATTCATTGTATGCGATATGGTAAATGCCACGCCACTGTTATTGCCAAGAATGCTGCCGTGGTCAAGTCCAAGTGCTAATTGCAATTTCCATTGCCGAGGCAGTGTATAGGCGGCTTCGGCCATTGCACTTGTGTTATGCCTGTGTCGTGTATAAGGCATAGAGTAAGTGCCCAGACCCTCTTGCCACGATGCCAGCACCCGATAATAAAGATGTGGCGCTGGGCAACCCTCGAATCCAAGGTGTACGGCACTGAAGCGATTGTCTTCTACCTCGATTAAATTGTCGGTATTATAAATAGGTGAACGGTAAAGTGGGTTGCCAATTACCTGGCCCCAGTGCTGCCATCCGGGATACACATAATTATTATAGTAATTGTCGTTGCCCGAGATATGGTCGGCTATGTTTTTGCTGTGGTCATGATTGTAAGGACCGCTCTGGTTTTTTGTGTAGATATATTCGGCCACGATATTATTAAGCCATGTGCCCTGTTTTAGATTCAGTTCAATGCCGAGCATAATGTCGCAGGGCTTGTAAAAATACCATTTGCTGTGCTTTTTCTTCTTCCATTCGCTGCCTTCACCATATCCATTATAGTCGAGCAAGAACATCTGACTGTCATCTTCGAAGAAGTGGTCGGCATAAACGCCAAGTTTCCATTTTGGCGCGTCGTAGTTGATGCGTGCCAGCCAGCTGCCTACTGTGTTTCCGGCTGCATTAGGATACATTCCATCGGCCATATCCTGTCCGCCGGGTATAAGTGCGTCCCAGAAAGCCTTGAGGTTCGACTTGTTTTTCAGCTTTATCTTGTTGCCCTTTACAAACGAGTAGGTGGTTCCGCCGAAGGTAGTGGCCATCTCGAGTCCAAGTTCAAGTGAGAGAGGGAAGTGGCGTCTACCATTACCTATGAGCAAATAGCCTGCTTTACTGTGGTAGAGTACATGTTCTGCATATTTGCTTGATTGTTGGGTGAAATCGCGTTCCCATCCGTCATCTGTTAGCATGCCAAAAGCCACGTGCCCTTTTAAATGCAGCCACCGGCCGCCTAAGGGTACGGTCCAGTATTCGGGTAAAGCCAGGCGCACTTGTGGTATGGGTCGGGCGTTGATGCCCAGTGTTTGTGAACCGCTGCTTAGTGAGTTGCTTTTGAGCTGCATCGGCCACTGCTTGCTGCCAATAGTGAGTTGGCCGTGTAGCCAGCGCGCCTCGGCATAAGCCTGCTGCACGATGAAGTGGCTGGTGTAGTTAGCTGGCACGGCTACGTCAAGACCATAGCCCAGTGCCCATCGGCGTACAGAGTCGGTTTCGATGGGTCGTATCAAAGCGGCTCGCATATATGCATTCTTTTCCTTGAGAGAGCTTAGGCCGTATCGGTTGGCATTGAGCCACAATGGGGTAGAGCCATGGCTGAAGCTGCCTTGGGCCTCAACGGTGAGCAGTGAACCGCTTAAGGGTTTCTCTTCGGTTGTACTCATGCTGGTGTGCTGCCATGCATACTGTGCCGACAAAGGCATTGTGCCAAAAAACCAGAATATTAGTGGTGCTATGGTGAATTTGCTATGAAACATCAGTGGTTGTCTTTAATTCTAATAACGTATTTTTGTGTGCATTATTGTTATTTTATTCTTATTAATAAGGTAAAATCTTTTTCTTGTAGGGAAATTCCCCCTGGGTTTAGGGAAAAACCTTTGCTCGGTTACAATTAATGTTATATCTTTGCAGCGTGATGAAGAGAAAGAATTTCTCCGACATCACACGAAACATTGTTTGACAAGAAAAACTTAGCATTATGAAAAAGATATTTTTAACCCTTGTGGTTCTTGCAGTAATGGCTGTTAAAGCTTCGGCAATGAGTTACAGTCAGGCACGTGACCAGGCTTTGTTCCTTACCGACAAGATGGCTTACGAGCTCAATTTGAATGATGAACAGTATGAGGCTGCTTATGAGATAAATCTTGATTATCTGATGCGCATCAACACTTACGACGATTTGTATGGCGCATACTGGACACAGCGCAACCTGGATTTAAGCTACATCCTGCTCGACTGGCAGTATAGAGACTATCTCAATGACCTGTACTTCTATCGTCCGCTCTATTTCAATGCAGGCATATGGCACTTCAGAATTTATGCACGCTATCCGCGTCGTGACTACTTCTACTTTGGCTGTCCTGACTTCTACGCCGTTTATCGCGGTGGGCACAGCTGGCGCAGCAACGGCGGTTCAAGCTGGTATTACGGTCGAGACTTTGGTCAGCGTCCCGGCGTCCGCTTTGTAGGTATGCGCGATAATTTCGATCGTGGTGATTATGGCAGGGGTGTACGTTTTGACGGTCGAACGGTTCAAGCTGGCAATAATGGCAGTTGGGGTGCCGGACATCGTAGCTATGGCAGCAATGCAGTGCCATCCAGCAATAATGGTTGGGGTGGTGGCAGCCGTTCAGGCAATGCGCAGGGCGCACCTCAGAATAATCATACGTTTGGCTTTGGCGGCAGTGCAGCTACACGCTCACAGAGCAATCTGCCACAGAGCAGCACTCGCACAACTGTGAATCGTAATCAGAGTACTGGTTTTGGCTCAGGCAATCGTACTTCTGGCATGAGCACACCTCGCCGCACTTTCCAGCCCGGCAACATCGGTGGCAGCCGTTCTACCACTCCTACCTTCTCTCGCCCGACCACAACTTCCTCGCGTCCAAGTACCACTTTCTCGCGTCCAAGTAATACAACATCGGCTCCAAGTTTTGGTGGTTCACGCATAGGTACATCTACACGCAGCTCAGCTCCCGCACGTACCAGTGGCTCGTTTGGTGGTGGTAATGTACACACCGGTGGTGGCCATTTTGGCAACTAATCAAAAGAGAATCATTAACATATATCGAATGCCGAGGTTAAAGGTCGAGTACCCTTACTTCGGCATTTCCCATTTTGTGTATCTCGTTCATGGGCTTGTGGAAATAAACACTCTGAATAGCCTTGTTTATAATGCCGTGCCCCACTGCCAGCACTGTTTTATCAGGATATGTAACCTTGAGCCAGGTTAGAAAATTCTGAGCTCGAGCTTTGAGATGCTCCAGGCTCTCCACATCGTCGGGCCAGTCGGCATGTTCCAAATCGGGAATGTATTTGCCGGTAAATCCTCCCCAGTCGCGCTCTCTGAGCAAGGGTGTGGTTACAATGTCGTTTACCCCATGGGCATTGGCAATGATACGGCATGTATCAATACTTCGTTTCAAATCACTGGAGACAAACACATCTATCTTCTCGTCCTTAAGTCGCTCTGCAGTTTGTCGGGCTTGTTCTATTCCATTCTTGTTCAGTTCGCCTTGGCGCTGGCCCTGAAGAATCTTTGCGGCATTATCTACAGTCTCGCCATGCCTTACTAAAAAAAGTCGTGTCATTATTATCTAATTGTTTTGTTTCTAAACCCAGAAGTTCTCTTTGCCGGTGGCTTTCATTGAGCCTCCACATCGCGGACAGGTCCTGCCGTCCCATCTTACCATGTCCGAACTGCCACAGTAAAGGCAGATGCGTCCGGCTTCAGATGAGAAACTTGGTGCCACGTCGGCAATAATGCCTCCTACAACCAAAGGCGTGAGACGGTGACAACTTGTACATGTCATTGTTACGATGTGCTGCTGCATAAAGCCTTTGCCTGTGTACACATCGGCCTCATATCCGCATTGCTGACATTTGTATCGCTTAATAACCGCCATTCTTTTACCTCTCTTTGTTAGCTAATCAAATGCAAAGATACACAAAAACAATGATATGATGAAACAAAACTGGCAAATCTGCCTCGCTATTCAGAGCCACGGAATTTAGGAAACTTGTTTATGATATTTATTTTGTATTCAGCTATTTATTGATTAACTTTGCATACAAATACGAATACTAAATGATAGTTTGCATAGCCGAAAAACCCAGCGTGGCCAAGGATATCGCCCGTATTCTGGGTGCCACACAATCGAAAAACGGATATATGGAAGGTAACGGTTACCAGGTAACCTGGACCTTCGGTCATTTATGCTGCCTGAAAGAACCCAACGACTACAACGAGAACTGGAAGCACTGGAGCCTGGCGGCATTGCCCATGATACCTGAACGTTTTGGCATAAAACTGATTGATGATGAAGGTATAAAAAAACAGTTCCACATCATCAAAAATTTGTACAGCAACGCCACAGAAATTATTAACTGCGGAGATGCCGGACAAGAAGGTGAACTTATTCAACGCTGGGTGATGCAGATGGCGAGGGTAAAATGCCCGGTAAAACGATTATGGATTTCATCAATGACCGATGAAGCTATCAAGGAAGGTTTCAATAGTCTTAAGGATGAAAAGCAATACTATAGTTTGTATCTTGCAGGACTGAGCAGGGCCGTGGGCGACTGGCTGCTGGGCATGAATGCTACCCGCTTGTATACCCTGAAGTATGGGCAAAATCATCAGGTGCTCAGCATCGGTCGTGTACAGACACCTACACTTGCTCTTATTGTAGCCCGACAGAAGGAAATAGATAATTTTAAACCAGAACCTTACTGGGTGCTGGCTACTATTTACCGAAAGGTGCAGTTTACTGCTACCAAAGGTCGCTACAATTCTGAGGAAGAGGGCCAGCGGGCATTTAAACTTATTGAGGGCAAGCCTTTTGTGGTTACACAAGTAACTAAGAAGAAGGGCAAAGAGCAGCCTAAACAACTCTATGACCTCACCTCACTGCAGGTAGACTGTAACCGGAAGTTCAGCTATTCGGCTGAAACTACCCTCAATCTTATTCAGAGTCTCTACGAGAAGAAGCTAACAACTTATCCACGTGTGGATACTCAGTATCTTAGTGACGATATTTATCCCAAATGTCCTCAGATTCTTAATGGGGTGAGTCAGGCTAAAATTGACAGTCAACAGGTTTACCTTCCGTTGATAAAGAAACTGGCGGCACACAGCAAAACATTATCCAAAAGCAAGCGAGTATTCGACACTTCAAAGGTTACAGATCACCATGCAATTATCCCCACCGGAGTTCGTCCGGCTGGGTTAACCAGTATGGAGCAGAATGTGTACGACTTGATAGTACGCCGTTTCATCAGCGTATTCTATCCCGACTGCTTGTTCTCTACTACTACTGTTATGGGTAAAGTTGACTCAGTGGAGTTTAAAACCACAGGAAAAGAAATTCTTGACCCAGGATGGCATGAAGTCTACGGAGGTGTAGCAGATGCAGAATCGACAGACAACAGTAAGCAGAGTGAAAACAGTGTGCTACCTGAATTCGTGAAAGGAGAAAGTGGACCTCATAAGCCTACTTTAACAAAAAAAATGACTACTCCCCCCAAATATTATACGGAAGCGACTCTTCTAAGGGCTATGGAGACTGCCGGAAAGTTTGTAGAAGATGAGGAACTTAGGGCCGCACTCAAAGAAAATGGAATTGGTCGGCCTTCATCAAGAGCATCAATTATAGAAACGCTTTTTAAGCGACGTTATATCCGTAGAGAACGTAAAAACCTGAAAGCCACTCCAACAGGTATTCAATTGATCGATACCATTCATGAGAAACTACTCACCAGTTGTGAACTAACAGGTATTTGGGAGAAGAAATTGCGTGATATTGAACATCAGAAGTATAGCGCAGCTGGATTTGTTGAGGAGCTAAAGCAGCAGATAACCCTCATTGTAAACGATGTGTTGCGCGATAACACGAATCAGCATATAGCCTATACGGCTGAAGAAACCAAGTCAAAAGCAAAACGAAAAGTCACTTCAAAGGTAAAGACGGTTGCCACAAGTACTACTGCCAAAGCGCAGGCGCTTATTCCATCTGATGATTTGATAGGTAAACCATGTCCGCTCTGTGGAAAGGGTACTATTTTAAAAGGTAGAACGGCCTATGGTTGCAGTAACTGGCGCAATGGATGCAAGTTTAAATTGCCTTTCGCACCTGATAAAAACAATAATACAGCCAACAAATCGTTAACTAAGTAATGAGCAGTAAAGTTATAAAACTTATTCCGTGTTTGTTCGTAGCTGTATTATTATGTTCATGCGGTGCCGATAAACATGTAAAGCAGGGTGAAAAGCACCTTGCGCTGGGTGAATATTTTGATGCCGCAACTCAGTTCAAGCAAGCTTATCAGCAAACCACTCCTAAGGATAAAGTGAAGCGTGGCAAAATTGCTTTAAAAATGGCACGGTGCTACAGCAAGTCGCTCCAAACAGCCAAGGCTGTAGCGGCCTACCGTAATGCGGAACGTTATCATCAGATGCGGGCCGGTGATATGCTCGATTTTGCACAGCTGCTGCTCAAACAAGCTAATTATAAAGAAGCACAACGGGTGTTTACCCAGCTTGAGGACTCATTGCCAGGTAACGAGATGGTGCAAACCGGACTCACTTCGGCACGCATGGCCCCCACATGGAAGGAGCAGGGGTCAAGATATACTGTAAAAAAGATGAGTGTGTTTAATTCCCGACGTGCTGACTATTCGCCTATGTTACTGGGCGATGAGGCCAATCTACTGTATTTTACTTCTACACGAAACGAAGCTCAGGGTGATGAGCTCAGTGGAATAACGGGTACTAAGGCTGGCGATATATTCTATTCAGAGAAAGACGATAAAGGCAAATGGGGCAAGCCCGAAGCTGCCCAAGGTGCATTGAACACCGACTATGATGAAGGTGCTTGCTGCTTCACGCCAGATGGCAGGCAAATGTATCTTACCCAATGCGTGACCGATCCGTCTTATCCACGGTATGCACAGATTGTTACATCCGACAGACAGGATGCAGCGTGGTCGAAGGTGAAAGAGTTGAAAGTTACAGCCGACACACTTTCGAATATTGCTCACCCAGCTGTTTCGCCCGATGGTGAATGGCTTTATTTCGTCAGCGATATGCCAGGAGGTAAAGGCGGACTGGATATCTGGCGTGTTAGAATAACACAAGCGGGTTTAGGTGGAGTAGAGAATTTAGGTGAACCAGTGAATACGCCTGGTAATGAGATGTTCCCCACATTCCGTCCTAATGGTGACTTATATTTCTCGTCAGATGGTCACCCTGGTTTTGGCGGGCTCGATGTGTTTATTGCTCACGTTGGCTCCGACCATAAATATCACCTTACCCACCCTGGCTATCCGTTGAATTCAGAAGGTGATGACTTCGGACTTACATTCGAGGGCCCCTATAATCGTGGATTCTTTTCAAGCAATCGTGGCGATGCACGGGGCTGGGATCACATCTACTCATTTGAAAATCCGGAGATTGTGAATACCATCAAAGGCTGGGTGTATGAGAAGGACGGTTATGAACTGCCGGCTGCTCAAGTTTATATTGTAGGTACTGACGGTACTAACCAGAAACTCAGCGTAAAGAGCGATGGCTCATTTACATACGTTGCAAAGACGGGTGTAGATTATTTGCTGATGGCTACATGCAAAGGTTATCTGAATCACAAGGAAGAGGTAAGGCTTACTGATACGGGCGATTCTCAGGAAAAGGTTTTGCAGTTCGCTTTGGCTTCCATCACTGCTCCTGTGCTTATTGATAACATCTTCTACGATTTCGATAAGGCTACCCTCACCGCAGCTTCAACCAAGGCTCTTGATGAACTGGTGGGCTTGTTGAACGAGAATCCGCATGTTACCATTGAACTCAGGTCTCACTGCGACTACAAGGGAAGTGAGGCGTACAACAAGCAGTTGTCACAACGAAGAGCGCAGGCTGTAGTGGCTTACCTGATAAGTAAGGGAATTGCGCGCGACCGCCTTACCCCTGTAGGCTATGGTAAGGATGAGCCTAAGAAAGTTACCCGCAAATTAGCCGAGAAATATAGCTGGATGAAGGAGGGCGATGTGCTTACCGAAGCCTACATTAAAAAGCAAAAAAACGACAATCAGGAGATATGTAATCAACTGAACCGAAGAACCGAGTTTGTTGTATTGCGTACCACTTATCATTTATTTGACAGTAATGGTAAGTTGATCAACGACAATAAAAAAACTACTCAGGAGAAGAAACAAAACACTATTGATAGTGACGACGAAAACATTATTATAGATGATAATTAATGCTTAACTCATTCGATTTATGACTTTACCCGAAAGTTTCGTACAGTATACTCGCAATTTAATGGGCGATCGCCTGTTTTCTAATTACTTAAGCGCTCTTGATGAGCCGTCACCAGTATCGATACGTATCAATCCGTTTAAGTGCACCAGCGATGCTTTTGACACTTCGCTAATGCAAAAGGTTGCATGGTGCCCGTATGGCTATTATCTTGACAAACGTCCTGATTTTACCTTCGACCCCTTGCTGCATGCAGGCGTTTATTATGTGCAAGAGGCATCGAGTATGTTCGTTTGTGAGGTGTTAAGGCAACTGGTTCATCATCCGGTTTACATGCTCGACCTGTGTGCCGCACCTGGTGGCAAGTCTACGGCTGCAATGTCGGTGCTGCCAAAGGGAAGTTCGCTGGTTAGCAATGAACCCATTAAACTGCGGGCAAGTGTACTGAAAGAAAATGTAATTAAATTCGGCCATCCTGATATTACGGTAACCAGCAGTTATGCATCAGCTTTCCAAAAGGCTGGGATGCAGTTTGATGTCATCCTTGCTGATGTGCCTTGTTCGGGTGAGGGCATGTTCAGGAAGGACCCGGAAACAATTAAGGAATGGAGTGAGCGGAAGGTCACCGAATGTGCTGAACTCCAACGCAGTATTATTCGTGACATATGGCCGTGCCTTAAGCCAGGTGGCTTGCTCATTTATTCTACATGTACCTTTAATGCTCACGAAGACGAGGAGAATGTAGAGTGGATTATGAAAGAATTCGGAGCAAAACTCGTTGAGATTGATACTGACACGAGTTGGGGAATACAAGGCGGTCTTACCGGGTTAGAGCCAGTGTATAGATTTATACCAGGATGCACAAAAGGCGAAGGCTTGTTTATGGCAGTTTTACGCAAGAACGCTTCTGATACGGAATATGCGAACGTGAAAGGTAGCATGATTGTGCCACCTGTTCATACTATTTATTCTGCTTTTCCACCCGACGATAAAAAAGGAAAGCAGTTAATACCGCATGTTTCCAAGGCTTTGAGCCGTAATTCCGGCGACTTCAACTTTCCCATGGTAGAAGTAGACTGGCAACAGGCCATTAATTACTTACAGCGTATGGCCATTACTCTGTCTGCTGAGGCTCCCAAAGGTATAGTAATTATAAGTTATCATGGCAGACCGTTAGGCTTTGCCAAGAATCTGGGCAGCCGGGCCAATAATCTTTATCCACAGGAATGGAGAATCAAGTCGACTCACCTTCCGCAAGATGCTCCGAAAATTATTATATGGAAATAAACATTATAGCAGCTGTTGCTGCCAATGGCGCAATTGGCTTCAGAGGACAATTGCTGTATCATATCACGGAGGATATGAATCGCTTTAAGCAGTTAACGTGGGGTCACACCATCATTATGGGACATAACACTTATAAATCGTTGCCTTGCGGTGCATTGCCAGGCAGGCGTAACATTGTGCTTTCCAGGCATGTAGCCTCTTTGCCCGATTGTGAAGTGTACCCTTCGCTTGAGCAGGCTTTGGCGACATGTTGCTGTGAAGAACAAGTGTTTATAATTGGTGGAGCCCAAGTTTATTGTGAGGCTATGCCTTTGGCAAATCGACTTTATTTAACCGAAATAAAAAAGGTACCGGCCCATGCCGATACCTTTTTTCCCGAGCTTGCTGCCCGGTTCAAATTAGTGAGCAGGCAACAACACGATGGTTATTGCTTCGCTCTTTACCAGAGTTATTGATTGTCGCCTTCAGGCATCTGCTCGTTCATTTCTGCCGTTTCTTCCTCCTCGTCTTCCTCTTCAGCTTCATCTTCAAGTGAAGCGATAGGCAACTGACGGTTAATCACAGCATTAAACGAAACGATGGTTTCGGTGTGAGCCAATCCAAGGGGCTGAAGTTTGTCATGAATAATGTTGAGCAGGTGGTGATTGTTCTTGGCATAAATCTTAATGAACATATCATATTCACCAGTGGTGTAGTGACATTCCACCACCTCGGGTATCTGTCTTAATTTCTCAACTACCTCATCGAATGTTGAGGGCTCTTTCAGATAAATACCTACGTAAGCACAGGTTTCATAACCAATGCTTTCCGGATTGATGATGAACTGTGAACCCTCAAGGATACCCAGGTTGGTTAATTTTTGAATGCGCTGATGAATTGCAGCTCCACTAACATTGCATGCCCTCGCTACCTCAAGGAAGGGAACACGTGCATCCTCGGCAACCATGCGGAGGATTTTTTTGTCTAACTTGTCTAAACGATGTTGTGCCATAGTTTTGTGTTATTTACTGCAAAGTTACAAATTTTGTCACTATTAAAAAAATAATTTCCAACTAAAGTTATAAATTGATAGAAAAAATATTGAATTTAGAATGTTTTTCGACAATTAACTTGGAAATAGTACCCAATTTTTTAATAAGTGTAAGCTTGATAATTATTTTTCCTGAGTGGCAGAGTAGTTAATCCGAAGTGTCTTTGCAGCTCTTAATTCCTGTTTTACCGATGTAACCAGACGCATAGGTGTGTTTTTGTCGGCCTTGATAGACACCGTCATTAGTTGTTGATCCTCGGGTGCCATGCGTTTTTTCTCCTCGCTCATATAGTCTTCTACATCGCCTGGTTTTGCGTACTTATCGTTTATCTGCACACAATAAGGTCCGGCAATGGCCTTGCCGTTATCCACTGGTTTGCCTATATAGATGTAGCTAACGGCTGATTTCTTGGTCAGACGGGTGAGCTCAGTGCCCTGGGGAACCTGATATTTTACCTTTAACACCACTTTGCGCATGTGTGTAACAATCATGAAGAAGAACAACACTGTAAATATGAGGTCGGGCAGCGAGGCTGTATTCAGCCCGGGTACCTGATGTTGTTTCCTGTTGTATATGCTCATTGTTGTCCTCCTTTTATTGCAGTATTATAGGTTTCGCTTACCCGTTGTGGACAGGCGTCTTTTACCTGGTCTTTTTCATCGGGCAGCAAGTCGGCATAATTCTTGTGGAAATGCTCTTGAGAGTATTTGTTTCTTATGTTGTTGTAAGCCACCACAATTGCATTTTCAACCTGAAAGTAAGTGTTATAGTTGGCCTCTGGCGAACAGTCAACATTCACCATGTGCTTTTTGCCGGTGTGGGATACAAAGTGCTCAATGCGTCCACTGAGCACTTCGGGCCTTACCTGCTTTTCATCGATTGTAATTTCGTTGTTGGCTGTAATTACAATCTTCAGGAGCAGATTCTTATTCATCTCAGATGGCTGCTGTTCTTTCTTTTCTGCCGGTGGCAATTGTCGTGACAAACCTTTGTCAACATCCATTGAACTTGTAACCAGAAAGAAGGTGAGCAACATAAATGATATGTCGGCTGTTGATGTGGTGTTAAGTCCAGGCACCAAATGTTTTTTGTGTAAAAAAATCATGAGGCGAAACCTATTGCTTTAAAGTTTTGTTCTCGCGATTATAACGTGTGGCGCCGTAGATTACCGCTGCCACGGCAATCAAGATAAGAATGATGGAGGTAAAGATGAACATATCGGTAGCTTTGAGCCAGAAGGCATTTGCATAAGGTGCTCCATTGATTGTCATGGGCTCCGATGAACCCAGCAGGAATGTAAGCACAATCAAGGCCAGCACGCCCAATAGTACACCGTATTCTATCTTTTTTTGCTCTATGTGGTTGTCGTCTATCTTTTCTGCTTTTCCGCGTTTTTTAAGCGCTTGCCATGTGGCCCACGCAGCCACGCCTGCTGCACCAATTACCATAAGCCACATCAGCACGATAACAGCATTGGTAAACAGGGGTGCATTAAAGTTGGGGTCTTCGTCAAAGGGACGGTTATAGCCTACCAGATAGAATAAGCCAAATACAACTACAGCTATACCGGCAAGCACATACAGCACCCTGTGCGATATTTTCTCGGCAGACATGTGCCTTATTTTTTCTGCTAACTTGCCAGCTTTCATTATTTATCCTCCTTATACTTCATAATGCTGTCCATAAGAGAGATGGCCGACTCTTCCATCTGACTGGTAAGGTGGTCAATCTTCGACAGTATGTAATTGTAAAACAACTGCAGTATTAAAGCAACGATAATACCGAAGATGGTAGTGATAAGAGCCACTTTCATACCCGATGCCACGATAGTGGGGCTGATATCGCCTGCCATTTGTATCTGGTCGAAAGCCATTACCATGCCTATTACGGTTCCGAGGAATCCAAGCGACGGAGCCATAGCAATAAACAGCGTAATCCAGGAGCAGCCTTTTTCAAGGTTGGCTGATTGCACTGAACCATACGAAGCGATGCTTCGCTCGATGTCTTCGGGTTTGCCATTGATGCGCTCGAGTCCCTGGTAGCATATTGATGCAACCGGTCCGCGTGTATTGCGGCACAGCTCCTTTGCGCCTTCAATATCCTTACTGTCTATCTTTCCCTGCAGTTTTGCCATGAACTGCTTGGCATTAATCTCTGACAGACTAAGATAGATGATGCGCTCAATGCAGAATGCCAGACCGAGCACAAGTGCCAGTGCCACCAGTGACATAAAGCCTGCGTTACCCTCAATGAACTTTGTCTTCAAAGATTTATGGAATCCCTGACTTTCGGTGTCATCGCCCATCAGTCCGGTTTGTGCCGTGTCGGCTTGTTCGTTAAGTGCTGCCTCTGCGTCAGAATCACCTGGCTCAGCCGATTGAGCTGTGTCAGCCTGGGCAGGTGCCTGTGTTTCGGGCTTTGGAGCTGCCGATGCAGCAGGTTTGGCTTTGTTTTTGTTGCCGGGTTGGGCGGCAGCCAGTGTGTTAACAGCTTTGGCTCTTAACTGTTTGGGCAGCTTGCTGGCATCGGCCATGCACGGCGAAGCAGTGAAGGTGCATACTAAGATAATTGCTAATTGTGCAATGAAAGTTCTCATAATTTGAGACAATGTTATGTTTTTACTTACGTTTCAATTTGTTTTGTACTGTGCTTTTGTAGCATTTTATAGTTACCCTCAGCACAGGCAACTGCAAAGTTATAACATTTTGGGCGATAAGCCAAACCTTATCACCTATTATTTTTTTGCAGCTTGTAAGCTTTCCAGAAGTCGGGCATTCCATAGCCGCATATGTTATCTGGTGTGTTGTAATGCGAGGCACTGGTAATAACCAGTTGTTCAATCTGGCGTGCAGTGCAATTGGGCAGCGCCTGCCATAAACATGCCACAAGTCCGGTTACTATTGGAGCAGCAAACGATGTACCGTTTTCGTTAACTATGCTGCCACGCCCATTTATTACAGAAGCCGGACAGCCATAGGCCATTATGTCGGGTTTGATGCGTCCATCGGCGGTTGGCCCTACACTGCTGAATGCGGCATTCAGACCATTCGGACTCACTGCACCCACGGTGATGATGTTCAGTGCATCGGCTGGAAAGTTAATTTTCTTCCATGTGCCCATGCCGTCGTTACCGGCACTGCAAACCAGTATCATGCCTTTGTCGGCCATCATCGACGCCGTGTGTGATATCAGGGTTTGTTTGCCGTCGAGTTCAGCATAGGTGTGACTGGTGGAACTATTGTCGAAAGCATGATAGCCCAACGAGGAGTTTACCACATCGGCTCCCACTGAGTCGGCATATTCAGCAGCCTGGGCCCAGTAATCTTCTTCGGCAAGACTTTCTGATTCGGTGTCTTCGCTCCTGAGCAGTAGGTATGAGGCTTCGGGTGCCGTGCCTACATAGATGCCGGGCTGACTGGTGCCCATTTCAGAAAGAACCATCGTGCCGTGATCAGTTCCCTGAAAGATGTCGGTAGGCGACGATACAGTGAAATTCCTGGTTCCTGCAATACTGATTCCCATTAAGGCCGGTATACGGTCGGTGTTCATGTAACCACCGTCGAGCAGCGCTATAAGCATGCCTTTGCCCTTATAACCTTGCTCGTGCAATTTTACACCGTTCAGTGCTTTTATCTGGTCGTAAGCCATACCATAAAAATTATGAGCCAGAGAATCCCAGTCGTGAAATGTTTTCCGGTAGGGTATGCGTGAGCCCAGCGTTACAGAGTCGGCGCTTTCGTACACCTTTTTAACTTGTGTAACGCACTTCATGGTGAGCAGCGCTGATATCGAAGTCCTGGGCGAGCATTTCACCAATAGCGTGTTGTTCCATTTGCTTTTGCCCACGATGTTGTAGCCTGCCTGTGTGATGTTTTGCTGGTAGACTTCCGACACCGGCAAATCAGTTGAATCGACACGCAAATGCTGCCGGGCTCTTCGCACTAACGATCTTTCCGAAAGATACGTATGGGGGTCGTAAATAGTGCCTGCACTTCCGCACTTGTCGACAAGGTAAACCCGGTAAAGCACATACTTCGATATGGCCTTACTACATTTTGCGTGAGCCGGAAAGGCTACGAAGACTATCAAGAAAAGTAAAAGAAGGCGTGACGGGGTGGTGGACAACTTGACAATATTAAATTTACTCATCCTCAGCCAGTATCGCTTTAACCTCTGCGTCCGTCTTTGTCAGACGGTCTTTGCACAACTTTATTAATTTGCGGGCATTTTTCAGCTCTGCCGATAATTCGTCAACGTCGATATTTCCATTTTCCATGCGGTTGGCTATTTGCTCAAGCTGGTGCATGGCCTCTTCATATTTTATATTGTTTGTCATTTGGTTTAATGTTATTTCACTATAGAAGTTATCTTGCCTTTTGCAAGTTGAGTGGTTATCTGAGCGCCTGGTTTTAGTTCACTGGCACTCGTTATGGCATGTCCGTTATGTAGTGTTATGCTGTAGCCACGATTGAGCAGCAGCTTTGGGTCCATGCTTTCAATGCGTTGTTGCATAAGCTGCAAACGGGTGGAGCAGGCCTTCAGCAGTGCCGTCGCAGCCGGAGTCAGTCGGCTTTCGGTAGCTTTCAACTGCAATTGCCTGCGGCTTACGCTATTCAGTGCATTGGTGGCAAGCAGATGCTGCAGAGTGTTAAGCTTTGAGCGCTGTTTCTCACACAGCAGCATGCACTGCATGGGCAGCGAGTTGGTGATGTTTTTAAGCAGCAACTTCTGACGGTCAATCAGCTGACTTACACCTTTAATTATAACGTCGGCACAATTCTGCACATTCTGGTAGGTGCCATTCAGATGCTCGATGAGCAAGGCTGCGGCTGCGGTAGGGGTTTTAACACGTTGCCATGCCACCATGTCGGCAACGCTTTGGTCGCGCTCATGCCCTATGCCCGTAATTATGGGCAAGGGGAAGTTGGCTATGTTTTCGGCCAAGGGCAAAGTGTCGAAACCGGCCATATCGCTGGTGGCGCCACCGCCACGTATAATCACCACTACATCGAAGTGCTCGGCTTGTTGGTTAATCCGGTTTAGAGCCTCAATAATGGTGGGTGTAACGTTTTCACCCTGCATTACGGCCTCAAACAATCGTGTGTAGAACACAAGTCCGTAGGCATTGTTGTCAAGCTGATTGCAGAAGTCACCATAGCCCGCGGCGTTATTGCTCGAAATAACGGCTACACGTTGGCAGAACGCGGGTAGCGAGAATGAGTGTTGCATGTCGAATACCCCCTCTTCTTTCAGCCTATCGATAATTTCCTGTCGTTTGCGTGCCATATCACCAAGTGTATAGGCAGGGTTAATATTGTACACAATCCAGGAAAAACCGTAAGCCTCATGAAAGTTAGCGCGTACTTGCAGCATTACCTGCATGCCACGGCTCAAATCTTGTCCGGTATACTTAATGAACTTAGTTTTCAGTGAAAACCACGTGTTTTTCCAGCATTTTGCTGAAGCTTTGGCCACGGGTGTGGCCCCAAGCATGTCTTTCTGAACAAGTTCGATGTAGCAGTGCCCACGCACTTCACGCACCTCTGATACCTCGGCCGTTACCCAGTAAAGGTCGTTCAGGGTGCCTTCTATCACCTCTCTGACAAGACTGTTCAGCTCATAAAGTGTAAGTGCCTGCTGCATACCGTTAATATTCGTTACTTTAATAGTTTGCAAAAGTAATCAAAACACTTTATATCAGCAAATGAAAACCAGAGTTTTTACAATGATGTTTTAAAGTTAAATCGGGCTTGTTGCTTTACCAAATTTTCCACGCCTTTGGTAACCACGTTACCATGCGAGGGTAATCACGTTACCATGCGAAGGTAACTATATTACCATGCGAAGGTAATCACATCGCCATATTTTATGAACACTTTGGGAATTGCAGACAGGCGAAAACTGCCTGCTTTTGCAAAGTGGAGAAAGCAATTCGATGGGATACAAAAGAAGAAAAAAATAAAATCGGTTTTTCATTTCGTGTATTTCCTATCTTTTCGTACCTTTGCATAATAGATTTTAAGAAACAATAGCAAAGAATAATTCATGAAAATTGGCCTCTTTATACCCTGCTACGTTGATGCGTTATATCCCCAGGTGGGCGTAGCTTGCTTTAAGTTGCTCAAGCATTTTGGCATGGAGGTGTTTTATCCCGAAAAACAAACATGTTGTGGACAGCCTATGGCAAACGCGGGCTTCGAGAATATGGCCAGGCCTCTTGCCGACAAATTTGACAAGTTGTTTGGAGATTACGATTATGTAGTTGGACCTTCTGCATCGTGTGTATCGTTCGTAAAATACTTTTATCCGCGTGTGCTTGGTGAGAATCATCCCTGCGTTACATCGGGTAAGATTATGGACATTGTAGAATTTCTTCACGATGTGCTGCATGTTACCAGTATGCCGGGAAGATTCCCGCATGTGGTAAGTGTGCACAACAGCTGCCATGGTGTGAGAGAGTTGGGCTTGTCAGCACCCTCAGAACTTCACATCCCTGTGTTCAATAAAATAATTGACTTGCTTAAGCTTAAGGAGGGCATTACGGTGAAAGAACCCGAACGCAAAGATGAATGCTGCGGTTTTGGCGGTATGTTCTCGGTGGAAGAACCTGCTGTGAGCATAAGGATGGGTGAGGACAAGATAGTGCGCCACATGGCTACGGGCGCTGAGTACATCACCGGGCCCGATTCGTCGTGCCTTATGCACATGCAGGGCATTGCGCACCGTGAGCACAAACCCATTAAATTTATTCATGTCGTTGAAATTTTAGCTGCCGGACTATGACTACAATACATTCTAAACGAGCTGCAGAGTTCCTTAAGAACCCGGAGAAGATTACACGTCACGATGATACGTTCTGGTCGGTAAGACAGAAGCGCGATCAGATGTCGCATGATGTACCTGAATGGGAACAGCTGCGTGAGCTTGCCAGTGGCATTAAGCGCCACACCATAACGCATTTGGCTGATTATCTGGAACAGTTTTCGGCTAATCTGGAACGCTGTGGTGTGATAGTGCACTGGGCAGCTGATGCCGATGAACTCAACAACATTGTATACGATATACTGCAGAGCCATCAGGTTAAAAAGATGGTTAAGTCGAAGTCGATGCTTACTGAGGAATGCGGTTTGAACAAGTTCCTCGAGGATAAGGGCATTGATGTGGTTGAAACTGATTTAGGCGAGCGCATTTTGCAGCTCATGCACAAGGCTCCTGCTCACATAGTGATGCCAGCCATACATATTACGCGTGAGGAAGTAGGGCAGATGTTCGAAAGTAAAGGTATATCGAAAGATAAGGGTAATTACGATCCAACCTATCTGACATTCTGCGCCCGTCAGCATTTGCGCAACCAGTTTATGCAGGCACAGGCCGGACTAACAGGCTGTAACTTTGGTGTGGCTAAGACAGGCGACATTGTGGTGTGTACCAATGAGGGTAATGCCGACATGACTACCTCGATGCCCAAACTGCACATTGTTACAATGGGAATAGAGAAGCTGGTGCCCGATTATAAGTCGCTGGCCGTGTTCCACCGACTGCTGTGTCGCAGTGCTACGGGTCAGCCCACAACAGGCTTTACTTCGCACTTCCGTCAGGCTCGTCCGGGCGGCGAAATGCATGTGGTGCTGCTAGACAATGGCCGGAGCCGTTATCTTACCGATGCCGATCATTGGGAAACATTGAAGTGCATTCGCTGCGGGGCCTGCATGAATACCTGCCCGGTTTACCGCCGTTCTACAGGTTATAGCTACACTTACTTTATTCCTGGTCCGATTGGCATCGACCTGGGTATGCTGAACAACAAGCGCAAGTATGCCGACAATGTGAGTGCCTGCACCCTTTGCCTGAGTTGTAACAATGTGTGCCCGGTAAAGGTGAATCCAGGCAGTCAGATTTATGTGTGGCGCCAGCAGCTCGACAGTATTGGCAAGGCCGACAAGTTAAAGAAGGTGATGTCGGAAGGAATGGACACCTTGTTCCTGCATCCGTCGCTTTATACTGCGGCGCTTAAGGCTGGAAGGCTACTCAATATCATGCCTGAGGGTATGACGCATTTTGAACATCTGAATCCGTGGAGCGACGGTCACGACAAACCTCATTTCGCCAGTGAATCGTTCCATGAATTGTGGAAGAAAGGTAAGGTAAAATAATCTGGCCAACAACTGTTATGAAGAAAGAAGATTTATTTGCACGGCTGCGCAATAACACAAAGGTGCAGTATGATATGCCCGAGATAAATGTTGAAGGCATAAAGTATAAAGATACCTATGCCCAATTTGTAAATGCAAGCAAGGCATCGGGTGCTAATGTAGTTGAAGCCTCCGACTATAATGAATTAAACGAACTTATTACCCAACTTTATCCTAAGGCTGAGGTTTTTGCCTCTAATCTGCCTTACATCTCATTGCCGGGGTTGAATCCAGACACGGTAACACAGGCTGCCGAGCTCAACGGTACTGATGTAGGTGTGGTAGAGGGTACTGTGGGCGTGGCTGAGAATGCCTGCGTATGGGTGCCTCAGACGATGCGTGAAAAGGCAGTGTGCTTTATCAGCGAATATCTGGTTATTGTGTTGAAACGCAGTTGCATTGTAAACAATATGCATGAGGCCTACGAGCGCATCAATTTTGACGAGCGCTACAACTTTGGTACTTTTATCAGTGGCCCGTCGAAGACGGCTGATATAGAGCAGGCGCTGGTGTTTGGAGCTCAGGCCGCCAAAGGTGTAACTGTGGTTGTGATTGACAAGTAGAAATCAATCATGTTTATTTGTGGTAAAAAAAATGTCCACTGCAAAATTTCCTTCATGCAGTGGACATCTTTTTTTTGCCAATCAATATTTTGTAGGGGCACCCTTATTATTTGTCGAGAGTAATCTGGTTAGGGCTGGAATTCGTTAACCATCTCAATAACATATTCTATTTCTTCATTGCTCATCAGTTGATGGCAGGGCAAACTAAGCTCCTGCTGGTGAATTGCTTCGGTTACTGGCAGATGCAGATTTCGCCATTCGCTATAGCATTGCTGTTTGTGAGGCGGGATAGGGTAGTGTATAATGCAGCCAATGCCACACGCTTTGAGATACTGTTGCAACGCGTCGCGCTCAGCACTTAAAACGGGGAAAATATGAAACACACAATCTCTTTCGTCGTTGTCACTCTGTTTTCCTGTGGGTAATGTTACGAATGGGTTGTTCAGATGAGCGTAATAACAGGTTGCCACTTTACGCCGCTGCTCATTTTCCTGGTCAAGATAGCGAAGTTTTACGTTAAGTACAGCTGCTTGAAGTTCATCTATACGACTGTTGATACCTTTATAATTGAAAACATACTTGCGTGCCGAACCATAATTGGCAATGGCTCTGACTGCATCGGCAAGCTCTTTGTTGTTGGTGGTTACTGCTCCGGCATCGCCAAGTGCACCCAGGTTCTTGCCAGGGTAGAACGAGTGGCCTGCTGCCGAGCCCAAAGCCCCTGTGCGTTTGCCATGGTAATGGCAGCCATGCGCCTGAGCATTGTCCTCTATAAGCAGCAAATGGTGCTCTTTGCAACACTGCTCTATCCGGGGTGTCATGGCGCATCGGCCGTATAAATGCACAATCATTATGGCATGGGTTTTGTTGGTAATGGCCTGTTCAATGAGCTGGTCGTCTATCTGCAACGTGTTGATGTTGGGTTCTACCAACACGGGCTTAAGATGATTTTCGGTTATGGCAAGTATCGATGCAATGTAAGTGTTGGCTGGAACCAGCACTTCATCGCCTTCGTGCAGAAGCCCAAGTTCAAGATAGGCTCTGAAGATAAGCCAAAGGGCATCAAGCCCATTGCCACAGCCCACACAGTAACTGGTGCCGATAAAGCGAGCATAATTCTGCTCGAACTGCTCGGTGGCTTTACCTTTAAGATACCAGCCGCTTTCAAGCACTTTGTTCACTGCTTGTTTTATCTCATCGGCATGAGCCTCGTTTATCTTTTTCAGGGGTAAATAGTTTATTTCCATCATCTTGTGCATAATGCTTGTGGACTCAGATGTCCCATTCGTACCAATCGTAGCATACGCCGCGGCCTCCAAAACCTTCTTTCTGGAAAATCAGCGGCTGGTTGAGTTCACTGCCATTGCCCACACTCGATTTGCCAAAGTCGAAGTATTTGCAATTACGATATTTTTCGTTGATGAGCCAGTTGAACAGCATGTCGAGGCAGCCTGAGGCCTTACCTTCAGGCGATGCTGAAATATATTGAGTGTGAATTACTTGTGGTGTTTCGAAAATCAAGGTGCCGCCCAGAGCCTCATTGCCTTTCCAAGCCATGTAAAGCTTGATGTTATCTGGGAAACGGCTTTGTAGCAGTTGCAACTCAGCCAGAGAGTGTACCGGCCTGGCACCGTATTTGTGTTGCAGGTTGTTGTTCAGAATGTTCCAGAACAAGTCGAGCCGGTTGCTTGTGCCTACTGTTATGTTGTTTCGTAACGCCTTGCGCAACCCGCTCTTTCGGGATTCTGCAAAAGCCGGACTTATGCCAGGCAGGATGGTCGACGAGATATGTCGCACAGTGAGCCGGGCGTGGCAGACGTTTGTAAGGGCGTACAAGTCCTCATCGGCCGGCAGAAGGTGGTAAATATAAGGTATAGCTTTGTAAATCACGTGGTTAAAACCATTAGCTGCAAGGTAAGAGTTAATGGCAGTAAATGCCTCGCATACGGTTTCCACTGTAGCCTTTGTATTAGTGATTAGCCCGCCGTAAGTGAGTCCCTGGTGTGAATATAGAGTACTGCCTTCGTAGTTTGCCGGCAACAACGCAAGCAGTTTACTGCCCTTGTAAATCATCAATGAGTGGTCGGCAAACCGGTCGGCATGATAGTCCATGTAGTTGCGGTTAAGCAGAAAGGTGCCCTGTCGTGATGAGGCTATAAACTTATTCCACTCGTCTTTATTGCTGCTGTTATACTTCTTTATTTCCAACATAGCTTATAAAGGCTTGGTAATCTCTGATATAGTCGTTCTCATCATAGGCATCTTCGGCCAGGACCAGGCATACGGCACCACTTGAGAAATCGTCGAGTGTGCGCCAGACTGCCTTATCGACCAGCAAACCCTGATAAGGATGATTTAAAAGGAATTGCTGCTTTTTGCTTCCATTGTCGAGTGTAACGCTAAACGACCCGCTCACGGCTACGATAAACTCGCGACAGTGTTTATGGGCGTGCCCCCCGCGGTGTTCTCCTGAGGGCACGTCATAGGTCCAATACACCCGGCTCACATTGAACGGCAAACTGTTACGGCTTTCAGCCACTGTAAGGTTGCCGCGTGGATCGGTTATTTTGGGTAAGGTAATGATTTTGCCGAAATTCATTTCTTCATGTAAGGATCGGTTCCAAGCACTGTGGCTGCCAGACGTTTGGCCTTGGCGCGCAGCTCGTTTACATCGTCGCCCAGGTTACCGTAGCACAAAGTTACGCCCATACGTCGGCCCACATGAGCAGTGGGCTTGTTGAAAATGCGCAGTCGGGTGCGGTCTTCGCTCAGGGCATCGTTCATGTTGTAATCAAGCGGTTTGTCACTCTCAACAGGCGACAGAATAACAGCCGATGCACCGCAGTGCTCCAGATGGATAGCGGGGATAGGCCAGCCCATTACAGCACGCAAGTGGAGCTCAAATTCACTCAGGTTGGTGGTGTGACCAAGAGTTACCATACCTGTATCGTGCGGGCGTGGGCTCAGCTCCGAGAAGATTACTTCGCCTTGTTTTGAAAGGAAAAACTCTACGCCCCATATACCATAGCCTGTTAAGGCTGCGGTTACCTCGGCAGCCATGTGCTGGGCTTGTTGCAGTGCATGCTCCGAAATAGCGTAAGGCTGCCAGCTCTCACGGTAGTCGCCGCCTTTCTGAATATGGCCTATAGGCGGGCAGAACAGCGTAGGACCATTTTTCTGCGTTACAGTGAGCAGAGTGAATTCTGAGTCAAAGTCGATGAATTCCTCAATTATTACCTCTTTTACGTCGCCACGGGCACCTTCCATTGCATCGGTAAATGCCTGGCGAAGCTCATCATCGTTGTGGACGTAGCTTTGTCCGTGACCCGAAGAAGACATTAAGGGTTTTACTACGCAAGGGAAGCCAATATCATCGGCTGCACGCTTAAATTCATCGAAGGTTTTGGCATAATGATAGCGAGCGGTACGCAGTCCGAGTTCTTTGGAAGCCAAATCCCTGATGGCGCGTCGGTTCATGGTATAGTTCACTGCCCTGGCAGACGGTACCACCTGTATGCCAGCTTTTTCGAATTCAAAGAGTTTCTCTGTGCGTATGGCTTCTATCTCAGGTATTATGATGTCGGGCTTGTGCTTGGTTACAACTTTAGCCAGCTCGTCACCGTTGAGCATGTTGATAACTTCTCTTTCGTCAGCCACCTGCATGGCTGGAGCATTATCGTAATGATCGCATGCGATGACGTACAAACCTGCGCGTTTGGCTGCGATAACCAATTCCTTGCCCAGTTCTCCTGAGCCTAAAAGCAATATCTTCTTCATCTGTTATGATTATTATTTAACGGTTCCCGTACATTTTCTCGTAGTATTGCTGATATTCGCCACTGGTTACTTCAGAAATCCATTGCTGGTTTTCCAGGTTCCACTTAATGGTTTTCACAATACCATCGGCAAACTTTGTCTCAGGATACCATCCCAGTTCGTTTTTAATTTTGGTGGGGTCGATAGCGTAGCGCTTATCGTGGCCCAAACGGTCGGGCACATGCTCAATCAGGTCATTGTTAATCCAGCTGATATCAATGTCACCATTACTAAGCATCACTTTCTTCTTGAGCACATGGCGCAGGTTCTTATCCTGCTCCATCATGTCGTGGATGTTCTTGATAATGAGTTTCACGATATCGATGTTGCGCATTTCGTTGTGTCCGCCTACGTTGTACACCTGTCCTTCACGTCCTTCGCGTACCACAAGGTCGATGGCTTTGCAATGATCTTCTACGTACAACCAGTCGCGGATGTTAAGGCCTTCGCCATATACAGGCAACTTTTTGCCTTCCAGAATATTATTGATAATAAGTGGAATAAGCTTTTCAGGGAAGTGGTAAGGACCGTAGTTATTAGAGCAACGGGTAATGCTTATAGGCATGTGGTAGGTGTCACGATAAGCCTGCACAAACAAGTCGGCACTTGTTTTGCTGGCCGAGTAGGGACTGTGGGGGCAAACCGGAGTTTCCTCGGTGAAATAACCTTCGGCACCCAGGCTACCGTAAACTTCGTCGGTAGATACCTGATGGAAACGTTTGCCAGCCTTCCAGGTGGGGTAGCCGCTGGCATCTTTGCCGGTAACCCATGCACGGCGTGCAGCGTCCATGAGGTTCTGTGTTCCCAGGATATTCACTGAGAGGAAAAGCTGAGGATCTTTTATAGAACGGTCGACATGGCTTTCGGCGGCAAAGTTCACCACATAGTCAATATCGTTTTCGCTGAACAACTTGTCGGCAAGGGCGCGGTCTCTTATATCGCCCTTAACAAAGAAGCAGCGTTTATTGTCAATATCGTCTTTTATAGTGCCTAGGTTGCCGGCATAAGTCAAGGCATCAAGTACGATAATCTTGATGTCGGCATCCTTATATTTCTTATTCAGCAGGTACTTAATGAAATTTGAACCGATGAAACCTGCAGCACCGGTGACTAGATAAGTTTTCATGTTTTGCTAAATTTATAGTGGTGTGTTATTTTTACCAAGTGTTACTACTTCGCAATCTTTCATCTCACTGCCGTCGATTGTGAGCCTTACAAGTGTGCGTTCTTTTTGCCAGCCCATCATACCGGCTGCACCAGGGTTAATGTGCAGCAGTCCAAGCTTCTTGTCGGGCATGATTTTAAGGATGTGCGAATGTCCGGAAATGAATAAATCGGGTGGGGCTGAGTAGAGTTGATGTCGTATAGAAGCATCGTACCGGCCCGGATAACCGCCGATATGTTTAATCATTACTTCTACTTCTTCACATTTGAATCGGAGAATCTCATTATATCGGGCACGCAAATCATAGCCGTCGCAGTTTCCATATACGGCTCTGAATATGGGTGGCATAGCCTCAAACTTGTCAGCCAGCTCCACAGACCCTATATCACCAGCATGCCATATTTCATCACATTGTCCAAGATAGATTTCATACTTGGGGTCCCAATATGCATGCGTATCAGATATAATGCCTATCTTTTTCATGATTGCAAATATAGCATTTTCTTTTGTAAAAGCCAAAAAATTGCAACACTGTTTTTTATGTAAAGAAAAATAAACCTCATTTTGTTACAATGAAAACAAAAAGGCGGTGTATCAAAATGCAAATCCACAACCTAACAACCTTCAATCTGTAAGTTGAGAGCCCTCTAAAAGCAAAGAATAAGCCATTTCTTGACTCGAAATGAGTTTTGAAATGGCTTTTTCTTATTGGAAAGTTTCAATCTGTAAGATTTTCAAAATGGCATTTGCATTTTGATACACCCTCTTAAATATAAATTTGAGATACGTATTGTTCTTTATATTACTCAATTACAACAGTGGTCCAGCCGTGCTTGTCTTCCACGGTGCCATACTGGATGCCGCGCAGCGTATTGTAAAGTTTGGTAGACCATGGACCCGGTTTTTCACCAAAGTTGTAAACCTTGCCAGTATCTAAGTCGTCAAGATGAGATATAGGCGAAATTACTGCAGCAGTACCGCATGCACCTGCTTCTTCGAAAGTGCTGAGTTCTTCCTCTGGAATGGGACGGCGTTCAACCTTAAGACCTAAGTCTTCGGCAATCTGCATCAAGCTCTTGTTGGTGATTGATGGCAGAATAGAGGTGCTCTTTGGCGTTACGTAAGTGTTGTTCTTGATGCCGAAGAAGTTGGCTGCGCCACACTCATCAACATACTTCTTCTCTTTTGAGTCGAGATAGAACTCACTGGCGTAACCCTTCTCGTGTGCAATAGAGTTGGCTTTCAAAGATGCAGCATAGTTGCCGCCAACCTTGTAAATACCAGTGCCTAAAGGTGCAGCACGGTCGTAATCACGTATAATTACGTAAGGATTGGCAGCGAAACCACCCTTGAAGTAAGGGCCAACAGGTGTTACGAAGATTAAGAATACGTAATCTTTTGATGGATGTACACCTACTTGAGCGCTGATACCCAGCAGCAGTGGGCGAATGTAAAGTGTGGCACCACTCTCGTAAGGCGGAATGTAGTCCTGATTCAGGCGAACCACCTTGGTAACCATCTCCTCAAAGAGTTCGGTTGGAACTTCGGGCATTAATATTCCACGACTTGTACTTTGCAAACGGGCTGCATTCTCATCCATACGGAACACTCTTACCTTGCCATCAGGGCAACGATAAGCCTTAAGGCCTTCAAAAGCCTCCTGACCGTAGTGCAAGCAGGTAGCAGCCATGTGTAATTTAAGATATTCATCGGAGCATACTTCAACCTCGCCCCATTTGCCGTCGCGATAGTAGCAGCGTACATTGTAATCAGTCTTACGATAACCGAAAGACAGATTAGCCCAGTCAAAATCTTTCATAACCTAAATAATTAGTTTCTTACTTTGTACTTACGGCAAAATTACAAATAATAATAGTTATTTGCAACTTTTTGTTGCTTTATTTTGATAATATTTTACGTATTGTAAAAATGTGACTGCCGCCGGAGATACCTATCATAGGTATGATAACAACGATGGAAGCAGTCAATGGAATAAATTTTATGGTGACAATTAATGGATGAACCACATTATTTTTGTAATTTTGCATTATGCAGACACATGAAGGAACCATAGATAATAAAAAGGCAACTTTGGAATTGGGCACCCGCCCCATTGGAAAGTTGCTTCTGCAGTATTCGCTACCCGCCATCATTGCTATGTCGGCTGCTTCGCTGTACAACATCATCGACCGTATTTTCATTGGTCAGATTGTGGGCGCCGATGCCATTGCGGGTCTGGCCATAACTTTCCCTTTCATGAACCTTGGTGCAGCCTTTGGTGCAGCAGTAGGAGTGGGAGCATCAACATCTATCTCAGTAAAGCTGGGCCAGAAAGATTATAATACGGCCGAGAAAATACTGGGTAATACTGTTACGTTAAACTTGATAATAGGTTTGAGTTACTCAGTGATTTGCCTTTTGTTCCTTACGCCTATTCTTCGCTTTTTCGGAGCCAGTGATGCTACGTTGCCTTATGCCCGCAGTTTTATGCAGATCCTACTGTTAGGCAATGTATTCTCGCACATGTACTTTGGCATGAATGCTGTGCTAAGGGCAGCCAGCAAGCCTCGCTCAGCTATGGCGGCAACTATCTTTACGGTGTTTATGAACATTCTTTTGGACGCGGTGTTTATTTTATGGCTCCACTGGGGTATACGAGGTGCTGCACTTGCCACGGTTACCTCACAAACGCTGGCCTTGTGCTGGCAGATGCACTTGTTTGCCGACAAAAGTCAGATGTTACATCTTCGCCGGGGCATCTATCGCTTGGATAGTTATCTGGTCAAGATGATTCTGTCTATTGGAGTATCGCCTTTTCTTATGAATGTGTGTGCTTGTGTTGTGGTAATCTTCGTGAACCACCAGCTTGTGCGTTATGGAGGCGATATGGCCGTGGGTGCTTACGGCATCAGTAATGCCATTGCAACTATCTTTGCCATGTTCGTGATGGGCTTGAATCAGGGTATGCAGCCCATTGCAGGCTATAACTATGGAGCACAGAACGCCGAACGTGTGATAAGGGTGCTCAATCTTTCTATTATAGCGGCTACTGCTATCATGACCGTTGGCTGGTTCATTGCGCAACTGGCGCCGCAACTTGTGGCCCGGATGTTTACTCATGATGCCCGTTTAATAGCGTTTGCACAAAAAGCCATCAGGTTGAACATGCTTGTTGTGCCTGTAATTGGCTTCCAGATGGTGGTAACCAACTTCTTTCAGTGCATTGGCAAAGTAAAGATCAGCATTTTTCTCTCACTCTCACGGCAGTTGCTTCTGCTTCTGCCACTGCTGGCAATTCTTCCACGGTTCTTTGGTCTGGACGGTGTGTGGTATTCGTTGCCAGGCAGTGACGCATCGGCGGCCGTGATTGCCTTTATAGTAATTACGAGTTATATGCGAAAATTTAAAAAACAGATAAATGGATAATCTTATTATAAATGTGGGCCGCCAGGTGGGCAGTGGTGGTCATGACATAGCCCAGGACCTCGCTAAAAGGTTCAATTGTAAGTTTTATGACAAAGAATTGCTTAACCTTGCAGCACGTGAAAGTGGCTTCAGTGAAAAGTTCTTTGAACAGAACGATGAGCATCGGGGCTTCTTGTACAACATTACGCATTTCCGCCTGCATTTCATGGAATCGAATAATTATTACAGCAATTCGTTTTCGCAGGACAGCTTGTACAAGTTCCAAAGTGATGCCATACTAAAGGCTGCTGACGAGAGTGCATGTGTTTTTGTAGGTCGCACAGCTGATTATGTGTTGCGAAATTATAAAAAGGTGGTGAATATCTTTATAACAGCTAATATGGACCAGCGTATCCAACGTGTTTGCAAGCGTAAGAACTTAAGCCGGGCTGAGGCAAGAAAGTTTATTAAGAAAGAAGAAAGCGAACGCGCCACCTATTATAATTATTACACCGGAAAGCGTTGGGGGCATAGCGAAAGTTACGATTTGTGCGTAAACTCATCAGATTTAGGCATTGAAGGCACTGAGCAGTTTGTTGCCGATTTTATCAGTCGACGATTTAATTTGTAATTTCCAGGGAATCTTGTTGCCAGGCAGGACGGAAAGGATTTACTGCTGTTATGAACAGATAGCGTATTTTGCAGAAACGAAACTGTCATTTAAGGTTTTGAAAATTTGTGGCAATGATATTTTTGCCTTACCTTTGTACCCATGAGTAAAGGAAAATTAGAGAAATTTGCTGAAATGGAGACATTCAGCAATGTGTTTCAGTATCCGTTTTCGGTGATTAGTGACCAGCCTTTTGATATGAAAGGACATTGGCGCACTGAGTATTTTCACAACGACAATCCCATTGTGCTGGAACTGGGTTGTGGAAAGGGCGAGTATACGGTTGAGTTGGCTAAGCTTTTTCCACAGATTAATTTTATTGGCGTAGACATTAAGGGAGCCCGCATGTGGAAGGGAGCCAAGGAAGCGCTTAGTGAAAAACTTGCCAATGCGGCTTTTCTGCGTACCAATATCGAGATCATCGATCGCTTCTTTGGCCCCGACGAAGTGCAGCAAATATGGCTCACATTCTCCGATCCACAGATGAAGAATTATCGCAAGCGCCTAACAAGTACCTGCTTCTTGAATCGTTACCGCCACTTTCTGGTAGATGGTGGCGCCGTGCATCTTAAAACCGACTCCAACTTTTTGTTTACTTATACCAAATGTCTGGTTGATGCCAATCATCTGCCTTTACTTGAGTATACTGAGGATTTGTACCACGACGACAAACTTTCTGCATCGACTCGGCAGATACTTGGCATTCGCACTTACTATGAGCAGATGTGGATAGACCGCGGCCTCAACATCAAGTATCTAAGGTTTGCTTTGCCAAAGGAAGGCGAACTTATGGAACCCGATGTGGAGATACCTTACGATGAATACCGTAGCTATCACCGCACAAAGCGCAGTGGTAAGGATGCCGGCAAGTAAAACTGTTATTCTATTACCGGAATAAGATAGAACGATGTATCAGTGTCATCGGTTACCATCCATTGGTCGAGAACCACGTTGGCATCAAGCGCTTTTACCTTTAATGTGTGTGAGCCGGGCGTAAGGTTTACTTCTGCTTTTTCAATTACTTGCCCACGTAGCACGTTTTGCTTCCACTGTTCTGTTCGTCCGCGCTGCTCAAGGTGCATTTCACCCAAAGACTTGTCGTCAAGCCATACTGCCACTCTGAGTTGTTTGCTATTAATGGGCTGGGTTGGGATAAATGCCAGGATTAAGTTTGCCTGACCATTGATTGCAGTATCGAAGCTCCAGCTTACATCTGCCGTGGCAGGCAAGTTAAGTGCGTTCATACTATGCCCCAGCATTTGTGTAGAGACAAGGGTTACGTCACTTTTACTACTGTCTGCGGCGTTGTGTGCCACAGTGTTTCCTAAGTCTATAGTACTATCGAGCGGCATGGGCAGATTGCCATATTTTTCTATTTCAGCATCACTGAGCGTGTCGGTAAGCGACGGTTTGCCGAATACGGGCAATTTGCGCGGTTGCATATCCATAAGCCCATTCCATTTGCCGCCAGCCAGCTGATTGTATTTGTTGGTAAGGTTCACAATTTGGTTATAGGCTCCAATGCTGTGGGCAGCAGGTATCAGAGCTTCAGCATCGTGGTGGAAACTCACGGGACGGGCTATCTGTCGTGATTCCTGCGCCAACAATTGCTTTTCAACCATGCAGGCAGCCGCTTCTATAGGATATTCAACTGCTGCGAAATAGGCATCTTTTAGTTCGGATGGTACCATGGATGCTATATCTTTTACCCGCTTGCACAATGTTTTCCACGAAAGCAAATAGTGGTCGGCTTCGTTTCCGAATGCGTCGGCGTTGAACTCTGTGTTAGTAACAGGTGTGATGCCCTTAGGATATTGCTTACTATAGGCCTCTACTTGTGACCAGCCCATAAACTCTGGTTTGCGCTCGGCTGTGAGCTTGTAATAGCTCTGCATTACGGGTAGTAGCCGGGTGCCCACCACGTCGCCAAATTGCTGACTGAGCCATTGCTGTAAATGTTGGTTAATGGTGCTGTCGTTTACACTGTTGATGTTCCATGCCATATCCATGGCAAGACTTAACTGATAAGCAGCCACCTTGGGGTCGTGCACGTTTATCATCCATATTTTGCGTGCACCATGCTCATAGGCATTACTTAGTTCGTGGTAGATTAAACCGGGTTGGGTGGTGCACAACCACAAGTAATCGTGCGGACGGCCCCAATAACTCAGATGGTAGTAGATGCCCGAACCCCCTTTTCGCCGTTGTTCGGCTGCATTGGGCAATTGTGTGAGGTATCCATAGTTATCGTCGCACCACATTAATGTTATATCTTCAGGCACTTTTAATCCGTTGTTGTAAATATCAAGTACCTCTTTATAAGGTACAAAAAGCTGTGGTATTGTGCCCTGATGGTGTTTTAAGTGCCTGGTTAGTAAATGTCTCTGTGTATTGATAACATGCTGCAGCAGTTTAGTTTGAGCATTCAGTCCTTTGGCTCCCTCCATGCTGCCATCATGAATCCCCCGTATGCCTAAAGTATAAATGGCCTCGCTTTGTGCAGTTTCGTCAATACGTTTAGCCCAATAACTCTCTATGTTGTGGTGGTTGGTCGCAAAGTTAAAGTCACCCAACTGTTTGCTGTCCCATTCGCCTACGTTGTTGCGCAACATGGGTTCGCAGTGTGATGAGCCCAGTATAATGGCGAAGCTGTCGGCCAACTGTTTGTTTCCAGCTGCCTTAAAAAAAGGTGTTGTGCCAGGGTGCATGGCAGGCCACAGCGTGTTGGCACGCAGGCGCAGCATGAGCTTGAACAGCTTGCGGTAGTAGCCTGGCCCCATATAACCTAAAGGTTTTTGGGGCTCAAGCGTGTTGTGAGCCCATGGTCGTGTGCTCCAATCCTCATCGTTGATGAATATTCCACGATACTCTACCGATGGTGCCTGCAGCGTGTGGAAAGAATCTTTGAAAGCAAGGTAGCGTCGACGTGTAGGTTTTACATCGCCCCACCAAATCCATGGCGACACACCTGCGTAGGCTGAGAGTTGCAACACTCCGTAGGCAGTGCCACGTGCATTACTGCCCATTACAATGATGTGCTGTTGAAAGCTACCAATGTAGAATGCATCCTTTTTGGCAATTATCTCTGAGATAGGCAACCCCATCTTGCTGTAATTTTTGAATTGTTTGTCCGACAGTTTGTCGAGCTGTATCACTTCGATACTGCCGTTGCTGTTTTTTACTGCACGCTGGCCGGTTACGGCTTTCATATCGTTGCTGAACATATCGAGCGCAATTGTCACTACGGGAGAAACATCTCCAGCAAGTGTATAGCTTACTGCGCGGGTGCCGTTATACCATACTACATCGGCTACAGCCTGTGTACAAAAAGTTGAGGCTATAAGGCTGAGAAGGAAAAGAAGACAGTATTTTTTCATATCGTGCAAAGGTAAATAAAAAGCTTTTCATTAAGAAATTAATTAGGTTTTATTTGTATTTCCGTGTAATTTTACTACTTTTGCATTACATAATTAACACTATGGAAAAAGTTGTAATATATCCCAAACTGGTTAAAGATGCTCTGGCTACCGTTGTGTATCCTGGCACCAAGAAAAACCTTATTGAAAGTGATATGCTGGCCGATAGCATCAGAATAGATGGCATGAAGCTGGAATTCGTGCTTGTATTCCCGCGTGAAACCGATCCTTTCCTGAAATCCACTGTAAAGGCAGCTGAAGCAGCTATACATTATTATATTTCGCCCGATGTGGAGGTGACTATCAAAACTGAGTTCAAATCGGCTCCCCGTCCAAAAGTAGGAAAACTGCTACCGAATGTGAAGAACATCATTGCAGTGAGTTCTGGAAAGGGTGGTGTAGGAAAGTCTACTGTATCAGCTAACCTTGCCATTGCGCTGGCAAAGCTCGGTTACAAGGTTGGCTTGCTTGATACAGATATCTTTGGCCCGTCGATGCCTAAGATGTTCGGTGTAGAAGATGCCAAGATTTATGGTGTTGACAAAGACGGGCGTCAGTTGATTGAACCCGTGGAAAGGTATGGCGTAAAACTGCTGAGCATTGGTTTCTTCGTTAAACCCGATACGGCTACATTGTGGCGGGGTGGCATGGCGACCTCGGCCTTGAAGCAGCTTATTGCTGATGCCGACTGGGGTGATTTGGATTACTTTATCCTTGATACTCCGCCTGGAACCAGCGATATTCACCTCACGTTGCTTCAAACGCTCAGTATTACGGGTGCCGTGATAGTGAGCACGCCTCAAAAGGTAGCATTGGCCGATGCACGCAAAGGCATCGACATGTATCGTAACGATAAGGTGAATGTGCCGATTCTTGGCTTAGTGGAAAACATGGCGTGGTTCACACCGGCCGAATTACCCAATAACAAGTACTACCTGTTTGGTAAGGATGGCTGCAAGAACCTGGCTAAGGAAATGGGTTGCCCATTGCTTGCACAGATACCTATTGTACAAAGTATCTGCGAGAGTGGTGATAAGGGAGAACCGGCGGCAGTTAATGCCGACAGCATCACGGGGCAGGCCTTTCTTAACCTTGCCATGGCTGTAGTTACGGTGGTGAATCGCCGCAACAAGGAACTGCCAAAGACAAAGATTGTTGAAATTAAAGAAGGCAAGTCGGAGTAATCCCGACTTGCTTTTTATGTTATTTTATTACTGAAGCCTTAATAATTCTTACGTCTTCTACGGGCCGGTCGTTTTCATCGGTTTGTACATAATCTATATCTCTCACCACATTCAGTCCTTTCACCACATGGCCGAATACAGTGTACATTCCGTCAAGGAACGGTGTGCCACCCACTGTTTTGTAGACACGGCGAATATCTTTCGTCATTTGAATCTTCCCATCCGTTTTTTCGTCCAGTTTCTCTTGATAACGGTCGAGGGCCAGGTCACTGCAAGTGTTGCCGTAAACAATATAGAACTGGCTGCCGGATGATTTGTGTTCAGGATTTACTTCGTCAGGCTGACGGGCAGCTGCTACTGCTCCACGTTCATGAAAGAGCTGCGGATAGTGTATCTCTGCTGGTATTTCATAGTTAACGCTATACTCTCCATAAACTACATCCGGTTTGGAGTGGCGTGATGTTGAGTCGCCGGTTTGAATCATAAAGTCGGCTATTACGCGGTGAAACAGGTTACCGTCGTAGTAGCCTTTTTTCACGAGCTTCAGAAAATTGTCGCGATGTAAGGGCGTTTCGTTATAGAGTTCAATAACAATGTCACCCTTGGTGGTTTGCAGTAGCACCTGGTGTCGTAAAGTGTCGGCAGATGTCTGTGCTTTGGCTGACAGCATTACCGTCAGAGCCAGAATCAATAGTGTAAATAAGCGCTTTGTCATTTTTGTATTTTTTTATAATGATGTTTGCTAATCCAAAATTAACTAATTCTGTTTACTAATTGTCCTTTTTGCCCAAAAATATGCCAATATTAAAGTATATTAACGCCTATAATAAGTGTAAAATTGGATAGTTCATGGAAAATGTTTAATTTTGCAACAGTAAGAAAGAATGTAATTACAGTTCAAATTTAAGAAAACAAGCATGAATAATAAGAAAATCATCATACCATTGTGCGCCGCAGTGCTGCTGCTTATTGGTGGAGTTGTGTGGTTATCAGTAAATCTGAACAAACAGAAAAACGAGAACAAAGATATGCAGGCTCTGGCTGCTATGGATAAGTCGGAAATGGAGAACGAGTATCAGCAGTTTGCCAATCAGTACAGTGAGATGAAATCCACAATCAGCAACGATTCCATTGTTGCCCAGCTCACTGCTGAGCAGAAGCGTACTGAAAGCTTACTGCGCCAGTTGCGCCATACCAAGAGCACCGATGCCAGGGAAATAGCGCGCTTGAAGCGTGAATTGACTACAGTAAGAGCTGTTTTGAGAAGTTATGTCATCGAAATTGACTCTCTGAACCGTTTAAACCAGAACCTCACCGCAGAAAATACCAGGGTGCGTGGACAATATGAGGCTGCCACCAGGCAGATCGAAGGGTTGAACACCGAGAAAGCATCTCTCTCAGAGAAGGTAGCCATTGCATCGCAGCTTGATGCTACAGGCATAAATCTTACGGGAATGAGCAAGCATGGTGGCACCACCAATAAGACAAAGAAGATAAAGACAATAGCCATAAACTTTAATCTTGCCAAGAATGTTACAGCTGCCACAGGAATGAAAACCTTGTACGTGGTAGTTACCTCACCCACTGGTTCAACGCTCGGATCGGCGGGAAGCTTTAAATACGAGAACCGCATGCTTGAATGCACAGCCCGCAAAAGTATAGAGTACAGTGGAGCCGAAACGCCGGTAACCGTTTACTGGCCTGTAACTGAAGCGCTTACGGCAGGCTCTTACAGGGTAAGTGTATTTGCAGATGGTAATATGATAGGTAGTAGAAGCGTTACGTTGAAATGATTAGAAAAGTAATAATCTTGGTTTTTGCGGTGCTCTTTGCACTTCAGGCAGGTGCGCAGACGATTAGTCTGGACAGTTGCCGCATCATGGCATTGCGCAATAACAAACAGATGCGTGTGAGTTTGATCAACCGTGACCTTACTCTCAATCTGCGTAAGGCAGCTCGCACCGCATACTTGCCTAAAGTCGACGTGGTGGGCAGCTATCAGCATTTTGGTAAAGAGTTCTCGGCAATGGACCGTGCGCAGAAAAACTCGTTGAATAATTTGGGTACCAATATGCTCTCAGGCGGCATTGGCAAAGTAACCGATATTATAACTTCGCTTACCCAGCAAGGTGTTTTTACACCGGCTATGGCTCAGCAGATTGGCTCGCTGTTGCAAAACTACAGTGGCAACATTGCCGCACCTTTTAACAGCCTGGGTCAGGACATCGTTGACGCCTTTCGTACCGACACCAAAAATGTATGGACAGGAGCAGTAGTGGTGCGCCAGCCTGTCTACATGGGTGGTGCTATCGTAGCGGCTAACAAAATGGCCGACATTGGTGAACAGTTTGCGGAAAACCAGCAAGAGTTTACCCGTCAGACCACGCTTTACGATATCGACCGTGCTTACTGGATGGTTGTATCTTTAAAGCAGAAAGAAAAGCTTGCCTATAGCTACCGTGATTTGATTAAGAAACTTGATGATGATGTCAAGAAGATGATAAACCAGGGAGTTGCAACCAAAAGCGACGGCCTGAAGGTAGATGTGGCTGTGAACAGTGCCGATTTGAAAATCACGCAGGTAGAAGATGGAGTCGTGCTTGCCAAAATGCTGCTGTGCCAGCTTACAGGACTGCCGCTTGAAAGCAAAATCACACTTGCCGATGAAAATAAAGAGCATCTTGATGACACCTATTATCAGGATATGGACACGCAAACGGCTCTCGACAACCGGCCGGAAGTTAGAATGTTGCAGAACGCTGTTGATATTTCGAAACAGAACACAAACCTGGTGCGTGCCCAGTTCTTGCCTCATGTGCTGCTTACAGGAGGCTACCTGTTCAGCAACCCCAATCCATTCAACGGTATCGACCGTGAGTTTGGCAGCACCTGGAATGTGGGCGTTACCTTGCAGATGAATGTATGGAACTGGTTTGAAGGTGCTTATAAAACCCGTGCAACCAAGGCTGCCACGTTGATGGCCGAACTTGAGCGTGACGACTTGAAACAGAAGATGCAGCTTGAAGTTGAGCAAGACCGGTTTAAACTAAAGGAGGCCCGCAAACGTCTGGTGATGGCAGAGAACAATCTGAAGAGTGCCAACGAGAATCTGCGTTCTGCCAACGTGGGCTTTAAAGAAGGTGTGATGAATTCCACAGATGTAATGAACGCACAGACAGCATGGCAACAGGCCCAGTCGGCAAAGATTGATGCCGAGGTCGATGTTAAGCTCTCTCAATCAGCTCTGAGCAAAGCTTTGGGTATCTTGAATTGATAACTTACAATAATTGCAATATATCTTTTTATTATGTCAGCTAAGACGCAACACAACAACATCTTATTGGCCGCAATGGGCTCAACGCTGGTCATTGTAATAGTAGGCTTGATAGGCTTCTTTACTTTAGGTAAGACCGACGAGGTGATACAGGGCGAAATAGAGGTAACCGACTATCGTGTTTCAAGTAAACTGCCAGGTAGAATCGTTGAACTCAAGGTGAAAGAGGGTGACTATGTGCACGTGGGTGACACTCTTGCTGTACTTCAGGTGCCCGAAGTTAGTGCGCAGAAGCGTGTGGCCGAAGCCACAGGCCAAGCCACTGAGGCTATGCAGCAGTTAACCGATGCTGGTGCACGTGCTGAACAGTTGCAGACATCCTACCAGATGATTGCTCAGGCCAAGGCGGCTGCCGATGTGTCGCGAAAGACTTACCAGCGTATGGAACGACTCTACGAGGAGGGCGTTACCACGGCACAGAAGCGCGATGAGGCTCTGTCGGCCTATCAGGCCAGTACGGCTGCAGTGAAAGCTGCTGAGAGTCAGTACAAAATGTTGCAGGATGGTGCACGTGCTCAGGAAAAGCAGATTGCTGCCAAGAACACTCAGGCTGCCAAGAATGCAGTGGATGTGGTTAACTCATTGCTGAAAGAAACAGTGCAGATATCGCAGGTTGAAGGCGAAGTGAGCGACATCTATCCGCATGTCGGCGAACTGGTTGGACTTGGTTCACCCATTATGTCGATTTCGGTGATGAAAGATATGTGGGGCGACTTTAACATTCGCGAAGACAAACTCAAAAAATTTGGTATGGGCAAGGTGTTTACCGCGTATGTACCTGCTTTCGACAAAAACATAAAGTTTAAGGTTTATTATCTTAAGGATGAGGGAACTTATGCCGTTTGGCGTGCCACCAAGACAACTGGTGACTACGACCGTAAAACTTTTGAGGTAAAAGCTCGTCCCATTACGCCGCTGAAGGGCTTGCGCCCAGGTATGAGTCTGGTGATTTTCGACAAATAATCAGAACGCATGATCCGAGAGGTTTTGAGAATAGCTCGCCGGGAGTGCAGCATCATCCGCCGTGAACCAACCTACTGGTTCTGTCTCGCCGTGTTCCCCATATTGATTATCGTATTCTTTACATCGCTTATGATGGAAGGAGTACCTGCCAATATGCCTGTGGGCATAGTCGACCTCGACCATACCGCTACCTCACGTGCCATGGTTCGACAGCTTGATGCTTTCCAAACCACTCAGGTAGAGGGCTATTACAATTCGGCTGCCGAAGCTACCAAAGCCATTCGGAGCGACAAGATATTTGCCTTCCTTTATATTCCAAAGGGTACCACCCGCGGCATTATGAATGGCGACAGGCCTACAGTTACCTTGTTTTACAGCAACGTAAATCTTGTAGCCGGCTCGCTTACTTTCCGCGATTTAAAAACCATTACAACGCTTGGTTCAGCCAAAGTGGGCATCACAAAGCTCTCGGCAATTGGCAAAAGCGCCACTGAGATAAAATCATTCCTGCAGCCCATCACCCTCGATGTGCATCTGCTTAGTAATCCTTACACCAACTATAACGTATACCTCAGCACTACTATCATGCCCGGTGTGTTTATGGTTTTCGTTTTCCTGCTGGTGCCTTACTCACTTGGCACAGAGTTGAAGTTTAAACGGTCGAGGCAACTTATGCGCCTGGCCGGTAACAACGTGTATGTTGCTGTGGCAGGCAAGTTGTTGCCACAGTTTCTGGTGTTCCTCACGCTGTTCTATGCCATGGAGTTCTACTTGTTCTATGTGCTCGGCTTTCCGCATCCCGGTGGAGTGGTGCCCATGCTCTTGCTGGCGCCTATGATTATTCTGGCAGGCGAAGGTTTCGGCATTTTCGTGTTCGGACTGATGCCATCATTGCGTATGTCGATGAGTATCTGCTCTCTGTGGGCTGTAGTTAGTTTCTCATTATTTGGTGGCACGTTCCCGCTCACGTCCATGAGTCCGTTCTTCCTTACTTTTGCGCAACTGTTCCCTCTGCGGCATTATTATATGATATACCAGATGTGCATACTCAACGGCTTCCCGTTAACCTACGCTTTCTGGCATTTCATGGCACTTTTGGGCTTTATCCTGATGCCACTGCTTTCGATGTTTAACATTAAAAAGGCCATGTTGGTTTACGTGTACATACCATGATGAAAAGCGATAGTTTACTTTCACAGATATTGCAGGGTCTCAGGGATATGTGTTATATCCTTATTAAAGAGATGCGCTCTGTGGTTACCGATGAGGGAGCCCTTATCTTTATGGTGCTGGTACCGTTGGGTTATCCGCTGCTTTACTCTTGGATTTACACCAACGAGGTGGTACACGATGTGCCGGTGGCTGTAGTTGATTACTCTCAGAGTGCCACTTCGCGTGAGTTCATCCGTATGATTGATGCCAGTCCTGACACCAGGGTGGCTTACTTCTGTGCCGATATGGATGAGGCACGGCAGCGTATGGCTAAGCAGGATGTTCATGGCATACTTTATTTCCCTAAGAATTTCCAAACAAAGCTTTATCGTGGTGAGCAGGCAACGGCCAGTGTATATTGTGACATGAGCCTGATGCTGAATTATAAAGGCATCTACAAAACTGCTGTTGCCGTGTCGTCGCTCATCAACAGTGGTATACAGGCACACAATGGTGGTGGCTTTACCAATCGCGATGATGAGGTAACCACTTCACCTATAAATATAAAAGAGGTACCCATATTTAACAGTACTGGTGGTTATGGCAACTTCCTCATTCCGGCCGTACTTATTCTGATACTTCACCAGACCATGTTGCTCGGTGTCGGGCTGCTTGCCGGCACAGCCCGTGAAAACAACCGCTACCGTGACCTTGTGCCTGTAAGCAAGCATCATCGTGGTATTTACCGTATCGTAATGGGCAAGGGTTTATGCTACTTCCTTATTTATATGGTAATGGCAGCTTATGTGCTGATGGTGGTGCCTCAACTGTTTCATTATGATGCTTTCGAGGATGCCTTTACCTTGTTTGCCTTCATGGTGCCCTATATTCTTGACATATCATTCTTTGCCATCATGCTTTCGTGCCTTGTACGCTATCGTGAGAATGTTTTGCTGTTGGTTATCTTCACTTCGGTGCCCCTGCTGTTCATGTCGGGTGCGTCGTGGCCCGATTCTAATATCCCTGGTATTTGGCAAGGTCTGTCTATCTTGTTCCCATCCACATGGGGCATTAAATGCTTTCAGCGCATCTGTCTTGAGAGTGCCAGCCTTAATGAGCTGGGTATAGATTATTATGCCTTATGGATTCAAACGGCTGTTTACTTTATTGGTGCCTGCCTGGTTTACCGTTATCAGCTCATTATGACGAGAGAACATGCTCAAAGAAATCTTGAGGAGATAAAATCACAAATCAAGTCGGCCATTGCACAGGTAAAGAACAAGCAATAGCAATTCTGAAATATTATAAGTTTACGTTCCAACCCAACAGGCATTGTTCCCGTTAGGTTGGAATGCATGCTTTTATATTAAACAAACGTTAAAAATATAACATTTGTTTAATAATGCCTTGGTAGTAAACTCTAATTTGCTTATCTTTGCTTTTGTAAACTAACAACTATTCATAACATATTGGCGAGCATATTATAGCCGCACAAGTTCAGATTTATCTGTACCAGACTATTTTTTACAACCATAAATACATAACTTATTATTAAACTTATGAAGCATTTATTACGTTTTGTAGCGTTGCTAGCCTTTGTTGCAGGCAATGCAGAATGTTGGGCTGATGATGCAGATTTAAGCTCAGCCACATTCGACAATCCGGTGAAGACCAACTATGTAACCAACGGTACGTTTGATACCAACACCGAAGGTTGGACGACTACAACCGGGCATGCCATGAAAATCAAGTCAAGCTCTACCAGCGATTATCCCGGTGGAAGTTTCAATGGCAACATTCTTGAGGTTTGGAATAACGGTAATTTTACCGGCAAGGTTTACCAGACCATCACAAATCTGCCTACGGGCACCTACATGCTCAAGATGTCGGCTGGTGCAAGTAACCTTGATTCAACAGCTCAGTTCGTTTATGCGGGGAACGACTCCACTCCGCTAAAATCTACAACACCTTCAGATTATGAAGTATTAACTTATGTAGATAATGGCTCGTTAGAAATAGGGTTCAATCAGACTCAACCAGTTACCAATTGGTTTTACATAGATAATGTGGAACTTTACTATTGTGGAACTTTGAACTATCCACAATTATGGCAAAACACTAAGTCTGTTAAAGATGCTACGGCCGAAAACCCGGAAGTTACAGACTTTGTGAAGAATGGTACCTTTGATAGCAATATTGATAGTTGGAGTACAACAACAGGTGCACAGAATAATCAATGTAAGGACAATCAAAAAGGCGCATTTACCGGCAACTTCTATGAGAACTGGAACCCAACAGCATTCACTGGCAAGATGTACCAGACAATAAAGAATATCCCTAATGGTACTTACAAACTCAAGATTGCTGCATTTGTTGAAACATTCGATGCTTCATGTCAGTATGTTTATGCCAATACCGACAAGGTTTACTTAACTTCAGGCACACCTACGGCTTATGAGGTTTGGACAGTAGTGACCAACAATACCGTTGAAGTGGGTTTGGAACAAACCGCGGCAAAGACGAGGTGGATGGGTATCGACAACATCTCACTCACCTATTATGGTGAAGGCGATGTACGCGAGATTGCACAGGCTGCTGCACACAAGACCGATTACGAGGCTGCCAAGAAAGAGGCCACTGCCGATCTTGATGCCGACACATATACTGCCATTACCGGTAGCGAGCGCAAAGCTCTGCAAAATGCAGTAAACGCAACTGTAACCGAGACAGCTGATGGTTATGATGCTGCCAAGGAAGCTATCACTACGGCTACCAATGCCTTTGTAAGCGCTCTGTCACACTATACTGCTTATGCTGATGCCAAGACCCTGGCTACCACTGAACTGCCTTATGGCAGCACTGATAAGTTTACTGCTTTGGCAGCACTGGTTAGCTCTGACCCAACATCGGCTGATGATGCCGACGCTAAGGTAACTGTCCTTACACAGCCTCTGCGCGCTTACGTAGAGAGCAACTCTGTAGCCGAAGGCGTAGAGGGCGCTACATCTTATACTTCAAGTATCAAGAATCCGAATGCTGAGGCTATCGATGGCTGGACGCTGGCTCAGGGCGATGGCGGCGGAAAAATTGGGGTGAGAACTTATACTAACTATCCTAACGACCCGCTTATCGACTCTAACGGTTCATCGGAATACAATTACTTCGATGGCGGCAATTGGGATGGAAAAGACTGGACTACCAAGTACGAGCAGGTGGTTAAGAGTCTGCCTGCAGGCAAGTATCTGCTGGCTGTCAGTGCACGCGGCAGCGCCGACCTTACAACCTATCAGCTGTATGCTAACGATGTAACTGTCGACCTGGCTCACATTGGTGCTGATGTTAATACCGGTGTATTCGGTCGTGGTTGGAACGATGGCTACATTGTATTTACAACCAATGGCGGTGACGTAACTTTCGGTGTTTCTGCAAATGCACAGAAGAACGAACAGTGGCAGAGCTTTACCCGCTTCCGTCTTACCCGTATCGGTGACCTTGATGCCGTAACCATCTCTGAGAATGCTACTACGGCTCCTACGGCTTCAGATGGCTATGTGAACGTTACCCTGAACCGTACCTTCAACTCGAATGCATGGAACACTCTCGTGCTGCCGTTCGACGTAACAGCTAAACAGGTAACTTCTGTATTCGGTTCTGATACTAAGGTAGCCAACTTTACCGGCGCTACCGTTGCTGACAACGGCGACTACACACTTAACTTCGCTACATCTACTGAGGGTATCGAGGCCAACACGCCTGTATTCATCTATGGCGTAAGCAACAACAACAGCTTTGTGTTCAACGGTGTTAAGGTTAATCCTTCTGCTTCATCACCTGCAATCACTAAAGATGATGTTGCCTTCACCGGTTTCTATACTCCTACTACTGCTACAGCTGGCAGCTTCTTCATTAGCTCTGACAATAAGTTCTACAAGGCTATCGGCGGCGAAACCATCAAGGCTACTCGTGCCGTATTCACTCTGCCTACAACTGCCGCTTCGGCTAAGATTGCCAGCATTCAGATGGATGGCACCGCAACCGGCATCACTGCCGTGAACAGCAATGCCAAGGTGGACAACACCGTGTACAACGTGGCCGGCCAGCGTGTTAACAACAGCTACAAGGGTCTGGTTATCGTTAACGGCAAGAAAGTATTAAGAAAGTAAGGTCAATAAAATAACAAGAATCATGATGAAAGAATATAAGAAACCATCGATTAAGGTAAATAAAATTACTGATGAGGGCAGCATGCTGATGAGTTCTTTGGACCCCAGCAAACCAACATCGGGATTGGACAATGCACCTACAAACGGCGGCGTAAACGATGGAACGCACATCGTTAATGCCAAACATTTCGAGGTGTGGAACGTCAGCGATTTGGATGACGATCAGGAGTAAGTAACAGTTTTTGTTGATAGCAAGGGGGCACAACTGCTAAGAAAAAGCGGGTTGTGCCCCCTTTTATTTTGCCTTTTTGCTTATAAAAACTTAGAGGATTTTTCCCCCATGTGATTACTATCGGTTGGTAACGTGGTTACCAGAGCATGGTAACGTCGTTACCAAAGTTTGGTAACGTTGTTACCAAAGCGTGGTAATGTGTTTACCAAAGCTTGGGAACGTAATACAAGTTCCATAATTGTACAAAGAGTGGGGGCGTTGCTGGTAATTACCTACAACGCCCCCACTCATAATGTTAGTGTAATTTATGTGTTTCTGGTTTGCTTACAAGCTTACCAAATCACAAATTTGCGCTTGTTGGCCACATACACGCCATGGGGCAGCTTTTTTGCGGCATCTTCCATGCGGGTGTGGTGCATCACCTCTTTACCGTCAATGCTGTAAACGTTTATCCAGATGCCGTCGCTACTGGTTTGCGGCACGGTAATGGCGGTGGCATTGTGGTCGTTCCAGGTAATGTTGGTGTCGTAGTTGTCGTACGAGAAAGGCACGTTAACCATTCCGCCCCACACGTATTGCTCCAAACCCGGGTAATCAATGTAGGGGTTACGGTTGCCTTGTAAAGCGTAAACAGCGTTGTTTCGCTTAATTTCTTTCTCGCTCACAGGGTCGTTCTTAGCCCATCGCAGCAGCATGTCGAGCTGCCAGTCCTCGTAAACAGTGTATTTATCGCCCGAGAAGATGTTGGCGCCCTTACCCGCAACACTCGAGTTAAAGGTGGTTATACGGTTCTCGTAGGCCGTGGCCATATAGAAGTAGTTGCGTGCCACATCGCCTTTATACTCATCATTAGGTTCAAACACCACTCCGCTGTAGCCACTCAAAGTGCACTTGCCCAGTTTGCTGTAGCTGTTGGCGCTCTTGTACTTCTCTCCATTGGTTTCACCATACGGGTAGTTGCTGCGCTTGCTGTTTACGTAGCCGTCGGTTGGCATTACATGGAACAGGTCGGTATACATGGGTGTGGCATCTTTAAACCAGCTCTTGGGCATGGTGTGCTCACGGTTGTACACATCGCCCTCTTTCTTGTAATTTCCTGCCTGGTCGGTACCCGGACGAAAGTTGGTTATGTTCGAGTAAATGTCGTACATGTATCCATCGTCGCGCACATCGGTTGATTTATAGGCAGTCCACAGCCCTTTATACGATAAGGCAGTCTTGTTTTTTGTGATAATGTTATACAGCGCTGTTTTCAGTGCTTTGCCTTTCTTGCCGTCGGCCGACTGATAGTAGCTACCGGTGTTATTGGGTGCCTGAGCCAGACAGGCCAGATGTACCAGTGCAACGAATGATAGAAATAAGAAGTAATGTTTTTTCATTTTTTAAAGAGTTTGGGCTGCAAAATTACAAGAAATATCACATAATTGCAAGTTTTATGTGATACAATCCTGATAATTTACGTAACTTTGCATAAGATTTGTGTTTAATGGTAAATAAATTGACAAAAGTGAGGAAGATTGTACATTTGGGATTGCTTCAGCGCATTTTACTTGCTATTGTGCTGGGCGTTGTGCTGGGGCTCTTTGTGCCGCAGTGGTTTGTTCGTGTTTTTATGACCTTTAATGCACTGTTCAGTCAGTTTCTGGGTTTCCTTATACCTCTTATTATAGTAGGTCTGGTAACCCCGGCCATTGCCGATATTGGCAAAGGTGCAGGTAAGATGCTTGTGGCTGCCCTGCTCATATCGTATGCCGATACGGTGGTGTCGGCCCTGCTGGGCTATGGCACAGGTTCCGTGGTATTTCCTCACATCATCACATCCGCAAGTGCTTTGCCGCATTTTGCCAAGGCGGCTGGGGTGACACCTTACTTTACCCTGACCATTCCGCCAATGCTCGATGTAATGACTGCATTGGTGTTTGCCTTCCTTATGGGCCTTGGCATAGCTTATGGCAACCTGATAACGCTGAAGGATGTGTTTGTACAGTTTAAATACATTATCACCAAAACCATAGAGCGTGCCCTGGTGCCACTATTGCCACTCTACATCTTCGGCATTTTTTTGAACATGGCCTATACCGGCGAGGCAGCCAGGGTAGTAGTTGTGTTTGCCCAGGTAATCCTTGTAATTCTGGTGCTTCATGTGGTGGTGCTGCTTTACGAATTCCTGCTGGCAGGCGGTTTTGTGAGGCGCAATCCGTTAAAGCTGCTGCTCACCATGTTGCCCGCTTATCTCACCGCATTGGGTACCAGCTCATCGGCTGCCACTATACCCGTTACGCTCAATCAGACCATTAAGAACGGGGTCGATAAAAGCATTGCCTCGTTCACCATTCCGCTTTGTGCCACAGTGCACCTTAGTGGTAGTGCCATGAAGATAACCACTTGCGCTCTGGCCATTAGCATGCTTACAGGCAAGAGTGTTGATTTTGGTTTGTTCTTCTACTTCATTCTCATGCTGGCTATCATGATGGTGGCAGCGCCAGGTGTACCCGGTGGTGCCATCATGGCTGCATTGGCTCCGCTGGGTTCCATTCTGGGCTTCGGCTCAGAGGCACAGGCACTCATGATAGCCCTTTACATCACTATGGACAGTTTCGGTACAGCATGCAACGTAACCGGCGATGGAGCCATTGCGCTGGTGATGGACAAATTGTTTGGGAAACGTAAGAAATGTGTGGCATGAAAATTAAAAAAGCGTTAACGTTTTCATAAATGCTGTAAATTTATTAACTTTGCACCGGCATTAGTCGAATCAACGAAAACAAAACTTTTTCTAATTTTATAATGGAAGAAAATTCACAGGCTCTAAACGCCGAGCGTTTACTTTGCAGAAAGTTGGATTTATTGTTGCGTACCGGTCAGATATTGGTTGAAAGTTCTGCCGATACAAGTCGTATACGTAGAAATCTCGACAGGGCAGCAGCCTATCTGGGCTTGCCTCAGGAAAATCTGCATGTCTACGTAGATTATTATATGCTCGAGGTAAACCTGAGCGATGAACAGCATTCTTATTCCAAGATGCAGCGCTGTGACAAGCATGGCATCAACATGTATGCCATTCAGGAAATCAGCAAGCTTACCTGGCGTGCCATTCAAAACGATTATACGCTCGATCAGTATAGTGATGCACTCGAAAATATTGCAAGTGCCAAGCGCTATTACTCAGAATGGATGGTGGCCATCTGTGCTGGTTTTGCCTGCGGTGGCTTCTGTATTCAGTTCGGCTGCGACTGGACAGCCTTCTTCTATGCCTCTATAGCTGCTATTCTGGGCAACCGTCTGCGCATGTATCTCAATCATTGTGGTATTAACACCTACTTTAATATAGCCGTAGCAGCCTTTGTGTCAACCCTTTTGGCATGGTTGTCGCATTTTATGTCAGTGCCGGCAGTTCAGGCTGCCCTGCCTGCATGGCTTGCACCGATAGTATTCAGCAGCACACCCTGGCATCCGCTTATGGCATGTGCTCTGTTTATTGTGCCAGGCGTGCCGCTCATCAACTTTGTGAGCGACATGCTCGATAATCATATCGAAACCGGCCTGGTGCGAGCCACCAACACATTGCTCATGATTGTGGCCATGTCGTTTGGTATTGCCTTGGCCATTAAAGTGTGCGGAATTGACAATTTTGTGAAGGACTTGAGCATGACGCCTCATCACAACTTTGTAGAGTTTGCTATAGCTGCTGCCATTTCGGCAATGGGCTTTGCAACTATATTCAATGTGCCCAAGCGACTCATGCCATGGGTGGCTATTGGTGGTATCATTGCTGTGTGCTCGCGCAACTTCATCAATCTGGGCCCAAGCAATCACAACGTAGGTCTCGACCTCGGACCGATTATTGGCACCCTGTGTGGTTCGGCTCTTATCAGCATCATCAACATCAAGATGATGCACGTTATCCACACGCCTCACCAGTGCATCACCATTCCAGCCGTAATACCAATGGTACCCGGTGTGCTGATGTATCGTGCACTCTATGGCATTATCGATATGCAGGGCGTAGTAGGCGAGGTTACCTTTGCCACGCACAATGCTATTAATGGATCGCTGCTTATCATCATGATTGCCGTGGGTGTGGATATTCCTAATATATTAGGACGTAAAATTATCCAACCGGGACAGCGCAAGCGGCTCGAGCGGCTCATCAAGGAGCGCAAGGCACGTGGCAAGTTTGTCGACTTGTGTCACATGTGCAACAACTAATAGTGACATCTCTGTCAGTCTGATTGTGCCAAATCTGTCAATACTCAGGTTTGGCACAATTTTCGTATATATTGACACTGAAAATATCAATAAATAAAATATACGAATTATGAACATTAAACCATTAGCAGACAGAGTGCTGGTGTTACCTGCACCAGCTGAAGAAAAAGTAGGTGGAATCATTATTCCTGATACAGCCAAAGAGAAACCACAACGTGGTAAGGTTGTCGCTGTTGGTAAAGGCACCAAAGACGATGAGATGGTACTGAAGGTAGGCGATACTGTTCTCTATGGTAAGTATTCTGGCACAGAGCTCGAATACGAAGGTGAGAAATATCTCATGATGCGTCAAAGTGACGTTCTGGCAGTATTGGAGTAATCACTTGTTTTATCAAAACTTTGTTTCAACTAAAATAAAATTATAAAAATCATGGCAAAAGAAATTAAATACGATATGGATGCTCGTGACCTCTTGAAGAAAGGTGTCGACGAGTTGGCTAACGCAGTGAAGGTAACCCTCGGCCCTAAAGGCAGAAACGTAGTTATCGAGAAGAAGTTCGGTGCACCTCAGATAACAAAGGATGGCGTAACCGTTGCTAAGGAAGTGGAACTCGAGAACAAGTTCGAGAACACAGGCGCACAGCTTGTTAAGAGCGTGGCCAGCAAGACTGGTGATGACGCTGGTGATGGTACCACCACTGCAACCATTCTTACACAGGCTATGGTGAACGAAGGCCTGAAGAACGTTACCGCAGGTGCCAACCCAATGGATTTGAAACGTGGTATCGACAAAGCCGTGAGTGGTGTTGTTGATTACATCAAGAACCATGCTGAGCAGGTAGACGACAACTACGACAAGATTGAGCAGGTTGCCACCGTATCGGCCAACAACGATCCTGAAATTGGTAAACTGCTTGCCGACGCTATGCGTAAGGTTTCTAAGGATGGTGTTATCACTATCGAGGAGAGTAAGAGCCGTGACACCAGTATCGGTGTTGTAGAAGGTATGCAGTTCGACAGAGGCTATCTGTCACCATACTTCATGACTGATGCTGAGAAGATGGAGTGCGTAATGGAGAATCCTTACATCCTTATCTATGATAAGAAGATCAGTAACCTCAAGGACTTCCTGCCTATTCTGCAGCCTGCTGCCGAGAGTGGTCGCCCATTGCTGGTAATTGCCGAGGATGTTGATTCAGAGGCTCTCACTACACTGGTTGTTAACCGCTTACGTGGTGGCTTGAAGATTTGCGCCGTTAAGGCTCCTGGCTTTGGCGATCGCCGCAAGGCTATGCTCGAGGATATCGCAGTGCTCACCGGTGGTGTAGTTATCAGCGAGGATAAAGGCTTGAAGCTTGAGCAGGCTACACTTGAAATGCTGGGTTCTGCCGACAAGGTTACCATTACCAAAGACAATACCACTATTGTTAAGGGTCATGGCGCTAAGGAGAACATCCAGGATCGTATCGGCCAGATCAGAAATGAAATAGCCAACACCAAGAGTTCTTACGACAAGGAGAAACTTCAGGAGCGTCTGGCTAAGCTCGCAGGTGGCGTAGCTGTGCTGTATGTAGGCGCTAACTCTGAGGTTGAGATGAAAGAGAAAAAAGACCGTGTTGACGATGCTCTTTGCGCTACACGTGCAGCCATTGAAGAGGGTGTTGTTGTAGGTGGTGGCACTACTTACATCCGTGCGCTCCAGGCTTTGAAGGATGTTAAGGGCGCAAATGCCGATGAGCAGACTGGTATCAACATCGTGGCCCGTGCCATTGAGGAACCTCTGCGTCAGATTGTTAACAACGCCGGTGGCGATGCTTCGGTTGTTGTGAACAAGGTTAAAGAGGGCGAAGGCGACTTTGGTTACAATGCCCGTGAGGATAAGTATGAAGACCTGCGTAAGGCCGGCGTAGTCGATCCTGCCAAGGTGGCTCGTGTGGCTCTCGAAAATGCAGCTTCAATTGCTGGTATGTTCCTTACCACCGAGTGCGTAATCGTTGATAAACCAGCTCCTGCAGCTGCTCCTGCCGCACAGCCTGGCATGGGAGCAGGAATGATGTAATTCCGATTATCAAAAACAAATATAGGGCCGACAGGTAGGCATGCTTTTAAGCTTTTGCTTACTTGCCGGCTTTTTTGTTATTTTTATGGAAAGATTGAAAAGAAAATTGGAAAAACAGTTGCAAGTTTCAAAGAAAATACTTATCTTTGCCGATGATTAAGGAAAAGATATTTTTGATTTGTTTTAGTAGATTAGTTTTTAAGTAGTTTGTTTTTGAGAATCGGTTGTCGGGAGACATCCGATTTTTTTTTGCCTTTTCTGTTCTTAACCCTTGGTTATTTTGCTAAAACCACAGAATTATTGTAACTTTGTAGCATGAAGAACAAACTGAATATAAACTGGAGGTTTGCTGCCGTACTCTTTTTTGTAGCGGCCGGCTTGATTATTATTACCCATTCGTTTTTTATTTCGTTGGGCATAATGCTGTTGTTGTTTGTCATCGACCATTTTGCACAGGTTTACGACGAGCGCAGAAAGCTTAAGAAAATGATGCGTGATTTTGACGAGAAGCACGGCATTCAACATCAGGCGCCCGCCGACAAAGCATCGCAGCCACGCAACCACGACTGACAACACAGTTTTTAACATCAGTTAGTTAGTACATTATGCAAGAACTTATCGATCTTTATAAGAATTGGGCTGGTGCCGAACCCGCTCAGGTTGAAAAACTGCCACTGGCCGGCAGCAATCGTGCTTATTATCGCTTCACTGCCGACGACGATTCTACGTGTATTGGCGTAATTGGCACGAGCCGTGATGAGAACCATGCCTTTATTTATCTTGCACAGCACTTCAACCGCCGACACTTGCCGGTGCCCAAAGTACTGGCAGTGAGTGAAAATGGCTTGTGTTATCTGCAAACCGACCTGGGCAACCGTTCGCTTTTCGATGCACTCAGCGGGGGGCGCGAGGCAGGCGGTCGTTATAACCAGAAGGAAAAACAGCTGCTGCTAACCACTATTCGAGAATTGCCCAACATACAGGTGCGTGGAGCCCGCGGACTTGACTGGAGCAACTGCTACCCGCAACCTGAGTTTGATGAAGAGAGTGTACTCTTCGATTTGAACTACTTTAAATATTGCTTCCTCAAACCCTCAGAGCTCGATTTCCATGAGCTCAAACTTGAGGCTGATTTCCGCTTGTTTGCTCAGGACCTGACCTCAGAGAAAATGGAATACTTCCTCTATCGAGATTTCCAGGCTCGCAATGTGATGCTCGACGACAACGACCAGCCTTACTTTATTGATTTCCAGGGCGGACGCAAGGGCCCTTACTATTACGATTTGGCCTCATTTCTCTGGCAGGCTTCAGCACACTACTCGTTCAAATTGCGCCGTGAGCTGGTTTATGAGTACTATCACAGTTTGATGAACTACACCGAAGTACCTTCTGAGCGTCACTTCGTCAACCGCCTTTCGCTCTTTGTGCTCTTCCGCACCTTGCAGGTACTGGGCGCTTATGGCTTCCGAGGCTACTTTGAACACAAGAAGCATTTCATCGACAGCATACCCTTTGCTATACAGAATCTGCGTGACTTACTTAAACTCAATCCCAAGGTATTCCCTTATCCATATCTTATGGATGTGCTTAAGCAGCTCACCCAATTGCCACGTTATGCCCGCATTGACGTGCCCGTGATGAACCGTCAGGACGGATACAAGACAACCGATCGCAATGTGTACAACGCACATCCACAAGACGGTCCGGCTACCTTTTCAAAATATGATGGCAACGGCCCGCTGGTAGTTCGCATCTACAGCTTCTCTTATCGCAAGGGTATTCCTGAGGATCCTTCGGGCAACGGTGGTGGCTATGTGTTCGACTGCCGCAGCACGCACAACCCAGGTAGGTACGAGCCTTACAAGAAATTAACGGGATTGGATGAGCCTGTGATTCGCTTCCTTGAGGACGATGGTGAGATACTCACCTTCCTCGAATCAGTTTATCGTTTGGCCGACCATCATGTGTATCGCTATTTGCAGCGTGGTTTCACCAGTTTGATGTTCTGTTTTGGTTGCACGGGCGGTCAGCATCGCAGCGTATACTGTGCCCAGCATTTAGCCGAGCATTTACATCAGAAGTTTGGCGTTGAAATACAGTTGGTTCATCGCGAACAGCACATCACACAGCATTTTCTGCCTGTAAACAAGAAATAAATAGCGGTATGCAACTACTTAGCCACGCTTATATTTTGCTATCTCAGGCAAAATGCTTAAATTTGCAAGCATTAAATTTACAACAATGCAAGCAATGATTTTTGCAGCAGGTATGGGCACACGTCTTAAGCCTCTTACTGATACAATGCCAAAGGCACTTGTGAGGGTGGGAGGTGAGCCCCTGCTTAAACGAATAATACTAAAGTTATCGGCTTCTGGGTTTACTCACATTGTAGTAAACGTGCATCATTTTGCCGAAATGATAACCACTTATCTTGCAGAAAACCACAACTTCGATACCGACATTCAAATCAGTCCTGAACCCGTGTTGTTAGAAACGGGTGGGGGCATTCGCCATGCCGAGAAGTTGTTCAGACCCGGTGAACCTATACTTATCCATAACGTCGACATTTTGAGTAATGTTAACCTTGATGCGTTCTATAACCAATTCAAGGGCGATGCCACACTGCTGGTTAGCAGTCGGCAAACCAGCCGCTACCTGTTGTTCAACAGTGAGATGCGCCTCGTGGGGTGGGTTAACATTAAAACGGGCGAAGTAAAATCGCCCTATGCCGAAGTAAAGCAGGCAGCCACCAACATTCCTGCTCTTATGGCCGGGCAAACAGCTTATAGGGCTTTTGCATTCTCGGGCATACACGTATTCTCACCACGGCTTTTCAGCTTTATGCAGTCGTGGCCCGAGAAATTCCCCATTATTGACTTCTATCTGCAAGTGTGCAGTAAAGCCGAAATTTACGGTTATGTAGACAGTAACTTGCATCTGCTCGATGTGGGCAAACTCGACACCTTGCAACAGGCCGAAGAGTTTGTAGAAGGCAAACATTAATTTAGCAATTATCGATTACATTTAATTTTTAAGATATGCAACAGAAGATAATTATTCTTGATTTTGGTTCGCAAACCACCCAGCTTATTGGTCGACGGGTGCGCGAGTTGGATACCTTCTGCGAAATCTTGCCTTATAATAAGTTCCCTCAGAACGATGAGGGAGTTATTGGCGTGATTTTAAGCGGCAGTCCTTATTCTGTACACGATAAGGAGGCATTCAAGCTCGACCTTTCTACCATTATTGGCCGTTATCCGGTGCTTGGCATCTGCTACGGAGCCCAGTTCATTGCCTATGCCAATGGCGGCAAGGTTGAGCAAACAGGTACTCGTGAGTATGGCAGAGCGAATCTGGAAAAAGTCGACTTAACGAATCCTTTGTTCAAAGGCTTCGAGAAGAACTCGCAGGTGTGGATGAGCCACGGAGACACCATCACTGCCATTCCCCAGGACTGCAACGTTATTGCAAGCACAGCCGATGTAAAGTATGCCGCCTATGCCAATGCTGACAAGCGCGTGTGGGCCGTGCAGTTCCACCCTGAGGTGTTCCATACCACACAGGGCACTCAGTTGCTCAAAAACTTTGTGGTCGACATTTGCGGTAGCAAGCAACAATGGAGTCCGGCTTCGTTTGTTGACACCACTGTGAATGAGTTGAAAGCCCAGCTGGGCAGCGACCGTGTTATACTGGGTCTCTCTGGTGGAGTAGATTCCAGTGTGTGCGCCACCTTGCTGCACAAAGCCATTGGAAGCAACCTTACCTGTATCTTTGTAGACCATGGTATGCTTCGCAAGAACGAGTTTCAGAAAGTAATGGATGCCTACAAGGGCTTAGGTCTCAACGTGATTGGCGTGGACGCCAGCGAGAAGTTCTTTGCCGATTTGGCAGGAGTTACCGATCCCGAGAAGAAACGCAAGATTATTGGTCGCGACTTTGTCGAGGTGTTCAATGCCGAAGCAAAGAAGATTACCGATGCCAAATGGCTTGCCCAGGGTACTATTTATCCCGACCGCATTGAGAGCCTCAGCATTACCGGCATGACTATTAAGAGTCACCATAACGTGGGAGGCCTGCCTAAGGATATGAAGCTTAAGCTGTGCGAGCCCCTGAAGTGGCTCTTCAAAGACGAGGTGCGCCGTGTAGGCTACCAGCTCAACATGCCGGAGCGACTCATCAAACGCCATCCATTCCCCGGACCAGGTCTGGCAGTTCGCATTTTAGGTGACATTACCCGTGAAAAGGTTCGTATCTTGCAGGATGCCGATGATATCTATATAGAGCACATGCACAACTATCGCATGCCCGATGGCACAAGCCTCTACGACCATGTATGGCAGGCTGGAACAGTGCTGCTTTCTACTATCCGCTCAGTAGGAGTGATGGGCGATGAGCGCACCTATGAGCACCCCGTGGCTTTACGTGCCGTTACCAGTCAGGATGCCATGACAGCCGATTGGGCCCGCTTGCCTTACGACTTTATGGCAACAGTCTCTAACGAGATTATTAATAAGGTAAAGGGAGTGAATCGTGTTTGCTACGACATTTCCTCAAAACCACCTTCGACTATTGAGTGGGAATAAATATTTTCTATAGCAAGCACTTATCACCCAACATACGAAAGGAATTAAAAAAGGAAAGGTTGCAAGACATGTGCCTCTCCTTTTTTTCTATTTTATTTTGTCCTCCATTCCAGTGGATGCTATCCAATGATACACAGTATTCCGTATCAGTGCAGCCTCGTTTTTATGGTAATCCTCTTGGTGGAACAAATAAAAAGGAGTATCTTTGCACAGTTAAGCAATAATAACCCTCTGTGACAACCATCACATGATGGGAGTATAGAGTTTATGGGTAATCAACATACATCCACTTTTGTGTGGAAGTAGAAAAAATGCACAATTATGACGAAAGTATTTACAAACTTCGACAACGATTCTACAGCCCGGCGCGAATACCTTATTCGTACCATTGAGCACAGTGTTGAGCAACTTTCGCTCTCAGAACTCGAGGCTCTTTATTATGATTTGGTGTCGAAAGATTACATCCGACAGTAATATTTAGTGCAATAAATAATTAAGCGCGTCCGTGCGACTGCTTTATTTTACTAACAAATTCACCTAATAATCGTCCAACAATCTTAAATAATCTGATAAAATGACAAGAAGCCAGCTTATCATTAAAGGTGGTCGTTCAGCGATTTACGAATTAAAGTAATGTATTGAAAGTTAAATAGATATACATATGAATAAAATAATTGCAGGACTCGGTGAGGCTCTGTGGGATTGCCTGCCCGAAGGAAAGAAATTAGGTGGTGCACCGGCTAACTTTGCTTATCACGCCGGACAGTTCGGCTTTGATTCTCTTGCTGTGAGTGCTGTGGGCAATGATGCTCTTGGCGATGAATACCTGAAAGAGTTTGATGCCAAGCAGCTTAAGTATGTAATGCCGCGGGTGGATTTCCCTACGGGAACTGTTGCTGTAACCCTTGATGCGGAAGGGGTGCCCACATACGACATAAAGCAGAATGTGGCATGGGACAATATACCTTTCACACCCGAGATAGAAGATGCTGCAAGGCACTGTGAAGCCGTGTGTTTTGGTTCGCTGGCCCAGCGTAATGAAGTTTCGAGAAAAACCATTTATAAGTTTCTTGACGCAACACCCAATGACTGTCTTAAAATTTTTGACATCAATTTGCGTCAGAATTTCTACTCCAAAGAAGTTATACAACAGAGCCTTAAACGTTGTGACATATTAAAAATCAACGATGAAGAGCTGGTAACCATTGGACGGATGTTTGGTTATCCAGGACTGGATATCGAGAATAAGTGCTGGCTTATACTTGGCAAGTATAACCTGCGCATGCTGGTGCTTACCTGTGGTACCAACGGCAGCTACGTGTTTACGCCAGGTGAGCTCTCGTTCCAGGAAACACCAAAGGTAAAGGTTGCTGACACAGTGGGTGCGGGAGACAGTTTTACTGGTTCTTTTACTGCTGCCATTCTTAAAGGCATACCTGTAAAGAAAGCGCACGAGCTCGCAGTAAAGGTGAGTGCCTATGTATGCACGCAGAATGGTGCCATGCCAAAGTTGCCGAGTGAGTTTACATGTCAGAGATGATATGATGAAATGGCGATAGTTTTTCCGGGCAGGGTGCGGCTTCCACAAGATGCACGCCCTGTTTTGGATATTTATGAAAGCAAACGGTTCTACCCGAATTTTTGTAAAAACATTTGCTCTAACTTGTCTGTTTTTGCCCCCATTTTCCCCACCTTTTTTGAGTTAATAAGTTAGATGATAAACATTTTGTGGTTGCTGATAAGTTTTCAACGAGATAAACCTCGTAATTTTGCAACGTTTTTAAATGCTGGTAAAATGATTACCATGCGTTGGTAAAGTGATTACCACACTTTGGTAACGTGATTACCTTCGTTTGGTAAAACAATTACCATGCGTTGGTAAAGTGATTACCAAAAATTCCAGAGCTGTTCTGGTAAAGGCGCAACCGCTTTTTATTTGCCTAAATTTTGCTATTTCAAGCTTTTACAGTAACTTTGCAAGTATGAATGCTATGTTTCCTTTTCAAACCGATATATTATCACTTATCATCAAGGGAATGATTATTGGAATAGCCGCGTCGGCCCCGATGGGTCCGGTGGGTATTCTGTGTGTGCACCGCACGCAGCGCAAAGGCCGTTGGTACGGCTTTGTTACGGGTGTGGGTGCTGCTGTTAGTGACTTGATATATGCCATGTTTACCGGCTTCGGTATGAGCTTCGTAATGAATTTCATCAATAATCCCGTGTATAAGTTCTACTTGCAGCTGGGTGGCGGTCTCATGCTGCTCTGCTTTGGTCTTTTCAGCTTTTGCAGTAATCCGCTTCGCAACTCTCATCAGAGCAACAGCAGGGGCAAGGGCACTGGCACGTTGCTGCACAATGGCATCACTGCCTTCCTTATCACCTTCTCCAATCCGCTCATCATTTTGCTCTTCATGGCACTCTTTGCCCAGTTTGCCTTTGCCCCCAAGGGTTGGTTAGAGCTTTGCCTGGGATACATGAGTATAATTGGTGGTGCCCTGCTGTGGTGGTACGGTCTGACGTGGCTTATCGACAAGATAAAGACCAAGTTCGATGAAACCGGTGTGGTGATTATTAACCGCATCATAGGCAGCGTGGTAATAATATTTTCCATCATCTCGCTCATCGGTACGGTGTTCAACATTTACCTGTTCCCCAAAATTATGGTGAAATAAAATAACGAAAGGTTTAAGAAATATGTTTGTAGCAAAAGAATTAAGAAAGAAGAATATTGCCGAATACATACTCTACATGTGGCAGGTAGAGGATATTATCAGGGCGTGCGGTTGCTCGCTGCCGGTGCTTAAACGCGAATACATAAGCAAGTTTGATTACACCGACGAGCAGAAAGTTGAGGAGCTTGACTGGTATGGCGACCTGATAAGAATGATGAACGAAGAAGGTAAACGCGAATTCGGACATCTTAACATCAACCAGATACTTATTACCGACCTGGTTGACCTGCACAACCGACTGCTGCAATCGGGCAACTTCCCATTCTATAACAGTGAGTACTATAAGGTGCTGCCGTTTATTGTGGAGCTGCGCAACAAGGGTGACAAGGACCTGAGTGAGATAGAAACCTGCTTCGATGCCCTGTATGGCGTTATGCTGCTGCACCTGCAGCACAAGGAGGTTACACCCGGCACCGAGAATGCCATTAAGGAGATAACCACCTTTGTGGGCATGCTGAACGATTACTATATGAAAGATAAAACCGAGGGCCTTGACTTCGGCGACAACGATTAAAACATAAAAATACAATCAGATATGAATATTTTAGTAACAGGCGCCAACGGTCAGTTGGGCAATGAGATGCAGTTGGTGAGCCGTAACAGCAAAACCGACCATTATATTTTTACCGATGTGTGCGAGGGCTACACCAAGCTCGACATCACCGATATTAACGCCATTCGCGAAAAGGTGAAGCAGAACGACGTGAAGTGCATTATTAACTGCGCTGCATGGACCAACGTGGACAAGGCCGAAACAGCCGGCGACATTGTGGAAACCCTGAACGCCGTGGCCCCTGAGAACTTGGCCAAGGTGATGAAGGAAGTAGATGGACTGCTTGTGCACATCTCTACCGATTACGTGTTTGGTGGCGACCCCTACAACACGCCCTGCAACGAGGAAATGACGGGCACACCCACCGGCGTGTACGGATTAACCAAACTGCATGGAGAGCAGAAAATCATGGCAACCGGTGCCAAATATGTTATTCTACGCACCGCATGGCTCTACAGTGAGTTTGGCCATAACTTCGTGAAAACCATGATGAACCTCACAGCCACTAAACCGCAACTCAAAGTGGTGTTCGACCAGTGCGGCACGCCTACTTATGCCGGCGACCTCGCTAACACCATCTTCGACATTGTAGAAAACCGCAAGTTTGAGGGCCATGAAGGCATTTACCACTTCTCTAACGAGGGCGTGTGCAGCTGGTACGACTTTACCAAGGTTATAGCCCGGATGGCCGGTCACGCCCAGTGCGACATTCAGCCCTGCCACAGTGATGAATTCCCCAGCCCGGTGAAGCGCCCTGCTTACAGCGTGCTCGACAAGACCAAGATTAAGACTACCTTCGGTACAAAGATTCCTTACTGGATGGATTCACTGAGGCTCTGCCTGGATAACCTCAAGAAGATGGAGGGTGCCAAATAACCTGCACGTACACCATAGCGAGCAACGTACACAACATACGAAATTACATGAACGAGATAGAAAGAAGACGAACATTCGCCATAATTTCACACCCTGATGCCGGTAAAACCACCCTTACCGAGAAGTTCCTGCTGTTTGGCGGACAGATTCAGGTGGCTGGTGCCGTAAAGAACAACAAGATTAGGAAGACTGCCACATCCGACTGGATGGACATTGAGAAGCAACGTGGTATTTCAGTGTCGACCTCAGTGATGGAGTTCGACTATCTGCCCGAAGGTCAGACCGGCGATCCATATAAGGTGAACATACTTGATACCCCGGGTCACCAGGACTTTGCCGAGGATACTTACCGCACGCTTACTGCAGTGGATTCGGCCATCATCGTGGTTGACTCAGCCAAGGGTGTTGAGGCACAAACGCGCAAGCTTATGGAGGTGTGCCGCATGCGTAACACCCCGGTGATTATATTTATAAACAAGATGGACCGTGAGGGGCGCGACCCCTTCGACCTGCTTGATGAACTTGAAGAGGAACTTAAAATCAGCGTGCGCCCACTGAGCTGGCCTATTGGTCAGGGACAGCGCTTTAAAGGTGTGTACAACATTTATGAGCAGCAGCTCAACCTGTTTACCCCTAACAAGCAGCGTGTTACCCAGAAGGTGGCTGTCGACATTAACAGCGATGAACTCGATGTCCATGTGGGCGAGAAGGAGGCACAGCAATTGCGCAGCGACCTGGAACTGGTGAACGGGGTTTATCCTGAGTTTGAGCGTGAAAGCTACCTTGAGGCAAAGGTGGCGCCCGTGTTCTTCGGTTCTGCTCTGAACAACTTTGGTGTGCAGGAACTGCTCGACTGCTTTGTTGAGATAGCTCCGAGCCCACGCCCCACGCAGGCTCTGGAGCGACTCGTAAAGCCAGAAGAGCCCAAGTTCACCGGTTTTGTATTCAAGATTACTGCCAACATCGACCCCAATCACCGCAGTTGTATAGCCTTCTGCAAGGTTTGCTCGGGCAAGTTCCAGCGCAACCATCCCTACAAACACATCCGTTTGGACAAGATAGTGCGCTTCTCGTCGCCCACACAGTTTATGGCTCAGCGCAAGAGTACGGTGGATGAGGCTTATCCTGGCGACATCATCGGTCTGCCCGACAACGGCATATTCAAGATAGGTGATACCCTGACCGAAGGCGAGGACTTGCACTTCAGGGGTTTGCCAAGCTTCTCGCCTGAGCTGTTCAAGTACATCGAGAACGATGACCCCATGAAGAGCAAGCAGTTTGCCAAGGGCATAGAGCAGCTAATGAACGAAGGTGTGGCACAGCTGTTTATCAATCAGTTTAACAACCGCCGCATCATTGGTACCGTGGGCCAGCTGCAGTTCGAAGTAATTCAGTACCGCCTGGAGCACGAGTATAACGCCAAGTGTCGCTGGGAGCCTGTGCACCTTTACAAAGCATGTTGGATTGAGGCCGATGATGAGGCTGAACTCGATAATTTCAAGAAACGTAAATACCAGTACATGGCTAAAGATACCGAGGGTCGCGACGTATTCCTGGCCGACAGCAGCTACGTGCTGAGCATGGCGCAGCAAGATTTTAAACACATTAAGTTCCACTTTACAAGCGAATTCTAACAAAAGATATATGGATAAGTCACAACTCAGAATCATTTTCATGGGTACTCCCGAGTTTGCCGTTGAAACGTTGAAGCAGCTCGTTGAGGGAGGCTATAACGTGGTGGCTGTGGTTACGCAGCCCGACAAGCCCGTGGGCAGACATCAGGATGTGTTGCAGCCATCGGCTGTAAAGGTGTATGCGCAAAGCGTGAATCTGCCCGTGCTACAGCCGGTAAAGATGAAGGACGAGAACTTTCTGGAGCAGTTGCGCAGCTACAAGGCCGACTTGCAGGTGGTGGTGGCTTTCCGTATGCTGCCCGAAGTGGTGTGGAGCATGCCCCGCTTTGGCACATTTAACGTGCACGCGGCCCTGTTGCCGCAATATCGTGGCGCGGCGCCCATTAACTGGGCTATTATAAATGGTGAAACACGTACGGGCGTTACCACCTTCTTCCTGGATAAGAACATCGATACGGGCAGAATTATACGCCAGATGCCATTCGATATTCCCGATGATGCCAACGTGGAGTACGTTTACGACGGGCTGATGAAGCTGGGTGCCAGGATAGCGTTGCAAACTGTAGACGACATTCTGGCTACCGACGGCAACGTGCCCTCCATGGAACAGCCTGAGGCAGGTGAACTGAAACCGGCACCAAAGATATTCAAGGAAACCACCGAGATAAACTGGAACCAGCCCGCTAAGAAGGTGTACGACTTTGTGCGCGGACTGAGTCCGTATCCAGGTTGCTGGACCACTCTGACCGATGCCACCGGCAAGCAGGGTGTGTTGAAGATATTCGCATCGGCCAAGACAGGCGAGCCCTGCACAGAGCCTGCCGGCAACGTGCGCACCGATGAGCACCGCCTGCTGGTAGCATGTAGCGACTGCTGGCTCAGCATCACCGCTTTACAGCTCTCGGGCAAAAAACGTATGGATGTGGCAAATTTCCTGAATGGCTTCCGCAACAAACTGGCCGACGGGGCACACGTTGGGAAATAAATACTCTTTACAGGTAATCAATTTAATGCAAAATGCAGGGTGAGGCCATAAGCGCCGTGCCCTGCATTTTTTACATCTATACAAATTACAGTTCCAGGAAATTCTGCACAATTTTTTTGCCATTCGGTGTGAGCACACTCTCAGGATGGAACTGTATACCATGAATGTCGAAGTTTTTGTGGCGAACGCCCATAATCTCACCATCGTCGCTCATGGCAGTTATCTCAAGGCAGTCGGGCAGGTTGTCCTTGCTGATTACCCAACTGTGATAGCGGCCCATGAGGAAGTGGCTCGGCATACCCTCGAAGATGGGGTCGTTGCCAAACTGCACGCCCTCTGTGGCCACGCCGTGATAAACGTTTGTAAGATTTTCGAGTTTGGCTCCAAACACCTCACCAATGGCCTGATGACCTAAGCACACTCCGAGCATAGGCTTACGGCCGGCGTACTTCTTTATAACATCGAGCAACAAGCCCGCTTCTGACGGGATGCCAGGCCCCGGACTGAGTATTATTTTGTCGAACGTTTCCAACTGGTTCAGCGTAAATTGGTCGTTGCGATACACGGTTACGCTGGCTCCCAATGCTTTTACCAGGTGCACAAGGTTGTAGGTAAAAGAGTCGTAATTATCTATTATTACTATATTCATAGTTTTTCCGCAATATGAATGGCCTTTACAAGGGCCCCTAATTTATTGTTGCTTTCCTCAAGTTCGTAGTTGTCGTTGCTTTTTGCCACAACGCCACTGCCGGCCTGGAACCAAAGTTCATTGTTACGGCTGATGAAGGTACGAATAACAATGGCCTGGTTCAAGTCGCCGTTCAGTCCGATGAAACCAATGCAGCCTCCGTAAGCACCGCGGTTATGCGGCTCAAGCTCCGAGATAATCTGCATGGCACGTACCTTGGGGGCACCACTCAGAGTGCCGGCGGGGAAGGTATCGATGAACTCCCTTATGTGGTCGGCACCCTCATCGAGTTTGCCGCTGACACGGCTCACCAGATGAATTACGTGACTGTAGAACTGCATATCTTTGTAAAAGTCTACTTTTACATCGTGGCAGTTTCGGCTCAGGTCGTTGCGTGCCAGGTCGACGAGCATTACGTGCTCGGCATTCTCCTTAGGGTCGTTGCGCAGGAACTCAGCATTCTTACGGTCTTGCTCCTGGTTGCCCGTGCGCTTCGTGGTGCCGGCTATGGGGTCGATGTATGCCGTGTTGCCTACGATGCGGTTGTGAGTTTCAGGGCTCGAACCAAAGATGCGGAAGCCGCCAAAGTCGAAGTAGAACAAGTAAGGACTCGGGTTGATGCTTCGCAGCGCACGGTACAGCTTGAAGTCGTCGCCCTCGTAGCGCTGAATGAAACGGCGCGAGATAACAATCTGGAACACGTCGCCCCGCAGGCAGTGCTTTACGCAGCGGCGTATGTTGGCCTTATGCTCCTCGTCGGTAAGCGTGGAGTAGCTCTCGCCCACAGGCTTGAAGGAGTAGGGCTTTACGCTGGCATTGTTGATTTGCCGCATCAGACGGTCGATGGCATCGTCGTCGGAATTGTCGCCCTCGGGGTGAAGATGAATAATCTGCAGGGTATTGTTAAAATGGTCGAATACCACGATGTCGGTAAACAGAGTATAGAGAATGTCGGGTGCATCGTTCCTGGCTGCTGTGGTATCCTTTACATCAATATCCTCGAAGTACTTCACGGCGTTGAAAGTGGTATAGCCATACAAGCCGCAGAATTCGCTGCCAGTGCCTACGACCTTGAAATGCCGCATAAAAGTGTTAATCTTGTCGGCCACAAGCTGTTTGGCCTTGCCCTTGGCAAAGCCATGCTCACCCTGTGCCGGTATGTGGCACTCCTCTGAAGAGCCGTCGGGATAGCTGCACTTGATGTTGCCATGCGCTACTGAAAGCTGAGCCATGGGGTGGATGGCGATGAACGAGCGCGAGTTGTCGGTGCCGTGATAGTCGGAGCTCTCCATGAGTACCGACTGCGGGTACAAGTCGCGCAACCTCATATACACCGCAACGGGTGTATAGAGGTCGGCCAGCACCGATTTAGTCTGGGTGGTATAATTAAAAGTTGCCATATTCTTTAGCCATTGCTTTGTTCTTGAGATAAGTTGCCATATCCTTGTCGCCACGTCCGCTTACGGTAAGCACCACTACATCGGTGGGCTTGAAGGTAAGCTTTCGGAGTGCAGCCACGGCATGCGCACTCTCGATAGCTGGGATGATGCCTTCGGTGCGGGTGAGCTCGTAGCCGGCATAGATGGCTTCGTCGTCGTTGATGGCGAGCACCTTTTCACGTCCCTTCTCTGCAAGGTCGGCATGCATCGGGCCGATGCCGGGATAATCAAGACCTGCCGAGATGGTGAAGGCCTCTTTTATCTGTCCCTCGTCGGTTTGCATAACCAGTGTGCGGGCACCGTGAATAATGCCTTCGGTGCCGCAGTGAATGGTGGCAGCCGTGTAATCGGTGTCGATGCCGTGACCGCCTGCCTCGGCCAGTACAATCTTTACACGGTCATCGTCGACATAATGATAGATGGTGCCGGCTGAGTTAGAACCGCCACCCACACAGGCGATGAGGTAATCAGGATAGTCGCGTCCGATTTTCTCTTGCAGCTGCTGCTTAATTTCGGCAGAGATAACGCTCTGCATCTTGGCTACAATGTCGGGGTAGGGGTGTGGCCCCATGGTGGAGCCAACAACATAGAAGGTGTTCTCAGGGTGGCAGCACCAGTCGCGAATGGCCTCAGAGCAGGCATCGCTCAGCGTCATATTGCCAGTCCTTACAGCGTGCACCTTGGCTCCGAGCATACGCATGCGCTCCACGTTAGGATGCTGGCGCTCCACATCGGTGGCGCCCATGAAAATTTCGCACTCCATATTCATTAATGCACAGGCTGTGGCGGTGGCAACTCCATGCTGGCCGGCACCGGTTTCAGCAATGATGCGCGTCTTGCCCATGCGCTTAGCCAGCAGAATCTGACCGATGGCGTTGTTTATCTTGTGAGCGCCGGTGTGGTCGAGGTCCTCACGCTTCAGGTAGAGCTGACAGCCGTAGCGCTCGCTCATGCGCTTGGCATAATAAAGAGGAGAAGGGCGGCCTACATAGTCACGAAGCAGCGTGTGGAACTCCTTTTTAAAATCTTCGCTCTCAATGATAGGCTGGTAAACTTCTTGTAGTTCGTGTACACATTTGTAAAGTATTTCGGGTACATAGGCTCCACCGTATTTGCCGAAGAAGCCATCGTTGCTAACATGATATTTTTCCATAGTAATATTATTTTTTTAAAGCAGTAAACAGCTCGTCAAGAGCCTTGTCGGGATTATTGGTTTCGTTGAGCAGCGTAACGAACTTGCTGCCAATGATGGCGCCGGCCGCATTTTGCTGTGCGCTTTCGAGCGTCTGCTTGTTGCTGATGCCAAAGCCAATCATGCGTGGGTTGTGCAGGTGCATGTCGTTGATGCGCTTGAAGTAAGCCAGCTTGGCATCGCCGAACTGGTTTTGCGCACCCGTGATACTTGCCGAGGAAACCATGTAGATAAAACCATCGGTATTCTGGTCGATGAAGCGGATGCGCTCTTCGCTTGTTTCGGGCGTAATCATCATGATAACTCGAATGTCGTATTTGTCGGCAATGGGCTTTATAACGCGCATATAATCGTCGAAGGGAAGGTCGGGAATGATGCAACCGCTCACGCCGCATTCCACACAGCTCTGGAAGAACTTCTCGAACCCGTAGTGCATCACCACGTTAAGGTAACCCATCAGTACGAGGGGTATGCTAACCTCATCTTTTATGGCTTTGAGCTGACCGAACAGCAGCTTGAGCGACATGCCGTTCTTCAAGGCTATTGTACTGGCCGACTGTATTACCGGACCGTCGGCCAAAGGGTCGCTGAAAGGTATGCCGACCTCTATCATGTCGATGCCATGAGCCTGCATGGACTTAATTACATCGCCAGTTCCATCGAGAGTGGGACAACCGGCACAGAAGTAAAGTGACAACAACTTGCGGTTGCCGGCGCTGGCAAATAATTGGTTAATCTTGTTCATATTGTTGCTGATTAATGGTTACATATTAATGTTCTGGATAAATTGTGAGAGTAGCTCTACATCTTTAACGGCTGGCTGAGTTTCGAATCGTGAATTAAGGTCGATGCCCGCAAAGGCAGGATGTGAGAACTGCCTGATGGCTGACTCATCGCCCGGACCTAAGCCACCGCTTAACAAGAAAGGCGTGTTGCCATGATACAAGCTGAGGATGTCCCAGTTGAACTTGCGACCGCTACCGCCTATCTCGGTGCATTTGGTATCGAACAGCAGATAATCTGTCACACCATCGTAGGCAGCGCAACGGGCAATATCATCTGCATTGTTAATACTGATGGCCTTAATAAACAAAAGCTGTTTTCTCACGTCGGGTACGAGAGTGGCGCGCAGGTTGCTTATCTCGGTTGCTGGTTCGTTGCCATGCAGTTGAATGGCATCGAGCTGGTCGTTGTACACGGCAGTGATGATGTTTTGGGGCATTTCGTTTACGAATACGCCTACGTGGAGCGATTTGTGCTGTTTGTCGTTCTGGTTAAGTAGCTGGAAACCATTGCTGTGTCCGGGCGCATTGATATAACGTGGACTCTTGGGATAGTAGATGCCCCCCATCATATCGATGCCGAGCGATTCTACCTGAGCCATGTTGTCGGCATCACGCATGCCACATACCTTGATGATTAGTTTCTTGTCGCTCATAACTGCTTAGTTGTTTTGAAGTTCTTCAATGAGATTTTTCAGTGGCTCGCCCGGATTGCTATGCTTCATGAAATATTCGCCCATGAGGAAGCCGTTAAAGCCGGCCTTGCGTAGTGCTCGCAGGGTGTCGGCATTGTGTATGCCACTCTCGCTCACTTTGCATCCATCGGCAGGCAACTGTGCGGCAAACCGGAAGCTGTTGTTCACATCGGTGGTGAAGGTGCCCAGATTGCGGTTGTTTATGCCGTACATGTCAGGCTTTAAGTCGGCATATTCCAGATCACGTTCGGAGTGCATTTCAAGAAGTACCTCTAAGCCAAGGTCGTGAGCCATGCTGAGCAGCTGGGCGCATTCCTCTTTACTAAGACAGGCGGCGATGAGCAGCACGGCGGAAGCTCCGCAATAGCGGGCCTGCAGAAGTTGGTATGGATCGATTACAAAATTCTTGTAAAGTATGGGCAACGTTACGCCCGCCAGACGGGCCTGCTGGATGTATTCGTCGTAGCCGCCAAAGTATTTTGTATCGGTAAGGATGCTTAGCGCCGCGGCTCCGTTTTGCTGATAGAGCAGAGTAACCTGCTCGGGTTTTGACTCAGGATTAATCCAACCCTTCGATGGACTCTTGCGCTTGAACTCGGCAATGATGCCTGTGCCCGACTTCATGAGTGCCTTGCTCATGGAGGGAACTGGCTCAGACAATTTGCCTTGTACGAGCGAGTAGAGGTAACGTGGATTGATATACTGTTGGCGCTCCTCGATTTCCTGACGCTTATGAGCTACTATTTCTTCAAGAATATCCATGGACCGATTGTATTACGAGTTAATTTCAACGAACTTCTTGAATGTGCGCAGCGCCTTGCCGCTATCAATGCTTTCGCGTGCAATGTCAAGGCACTCCTCTATACTCTTCTGACCTTTTTCCATAACCTGGATGCCAAAGGCTGCATTGGCAAGCACAATGTTCTTCTGGGCAGGCAGTGCGCGGTTTTCGAGCACAGCATCGAAAATTTCTGCAGCCTCTTGTTCGGTGGCACCTCCACGAAGCTCTTCGGGCTTGGCTGGTTCGAAGCCGAGATCGGCCGGACTGAACACTTTTTCGTAATTGTTGGTGGTAACTTTGAAGTCGCCGGTAAGGCTGATTTCATCGTAACCGTCCATACTGTTCACAATGCCGTAGTCAATGCCAAGCTTTTGGTAAACCTGATTATACAGGCGCATCTGGTCAAGATTGGCTGTACCGAGCAACTGGCATTGAGGTTTCGACGGGTTGATGATGGGGCCCAGCAGATTAAAGAAGGTGGGGAAGGGCAGAGCCTTGCGAATTGGTCCAACAAACTTCATAGCTTTGGCGAACAACTGCGCATGCAGGTAAACAATGCCTGCTTCATTGATGCTTCGGTTCAGCTTGTCAAGGTCGGCAGTGAATGTAACACCGTGATTCTTAATAACATTGCTTGCACCACTCACAGAAGTTGCAGCGTAGTTACCATGTTTGGCCACCTTGTAGCCGGCACCTGCAATAACAAAGCATGAGGTGGTTGAAATGTTGAAGGTGTTTTTACGGTCGCCACCGGTGCCTACCACGTCGATGTAACGGTCGCAGTCGAGTGGTACAGCTACACCAGTTTCCAATATACCATCGCGGAAGCCTAACAGTTCATCCACTGAGATGCCGCGCATCTGGATAGCTGTAAGGAGAGCTGATATTTCAGCATCGTTATAGCTGTTTTTTGTAATGCCAATAAGAATCTCCTTGGCCTCCTGTCGGGTTAACTCCTCATGTCCAAGCAATTTGTTAAAAATTTCGGTTGCATTCATAGTTGTATATTTTAAATTGTTCTGTTTAAATGAAAAAAGGCCTGTCGTAAGAACGGCAGGCCTTTGAGAAATATCTTTATGAAATGTATCTACATGGCTTCCTTGCTCACGACTTGTTGAATCTTGAGTAACGCCACCACCATGATGTAGAAGTACATTGTTTCATTTTTACTCTTTTTATTGTTCGATGCAAAGTTACAAAAAAATATTTTTCCTCCAAATGTTTTTACGTGTTTTTTTTGACGAATGTAAGTAAATTGAGCGAATTGCTGATATTTTACAGCTAATAACTCATCATAAATGTAAAAATGTTGCTATGCTTCGGTGTGGCAACAAAAAATGCGCAGGCACGTTACCAAGAATGAAGTAAGATAGCATAGCAAATAATGAGTTGGAAATATACCTTAAAATTTATTTTATGAGAAAAGTTTCTACTTAAAATGTAATAAAACATATCTTGCTACGTTTTAATAGTAAACAATAGCAAAAAGATTGACGCCTATGAAGCATTTTACTCCAAATGAAGGTAACTTGTTAGTTACTCCATCAGAACAAATATTAAATATGGTACGGCAGATTGCTTACGCTTATACCGAGGCCGGTAAGCAGAAAAACTGCAGATTGTCGTTTAACTAATTACGTGAGAATGAAAAGCGTTTTAGTTTCACCATCTCTGCTGGCAGCCGATTTCTTGCATTTGGGCGAAGAAGTGGAGATGATAAACCATAGTGAAGCCGACTGGCTGCACATGGACATTATGGATGGTGTGTTTGTACCCAATATCTCGTTCGGTTTTCCTGTACTAAAAGCTGTAAACAGCATTTGTAAGAAACCGCTTGACACACATTTTATGATTGTGCATCCGGAAAGATACGTTCAACAAGCGGCCGACTGCGGCGTGAGCCTGATGAATGTGCACTACGAGGCATGTACGCATCTTAACCGCACCATAGAAGAAATACACAAAGCAGGCATGAAAGCTGGTGTGACCCTGAACCCTTCTACTCCAGTATGTATGCTGGAAGACGTAATTGCTGATGTGGAGCTGGTGCTGCTGATGAGCGTGAACCCTGGTTTCGGCGGTCAGAAATTTATTGAGCATACACTTACCAAAGTGGCTGCTTTACGTAAACTTATTGCAGAGAGCGGCTCGCATGCCTTAATTGAAGTGGATGGCGGCGTGAAAGCCACCACCGCCCCTGGGTTGGTGACGGCAGGCGTGGATGTGCTTGTGAGTGGCAGCTTTGTATTTAAGGCCGACAACCCACAAGAAAACATAAGCTGGTTGAAACACTTACACTAATTGTAGTGAAATATTGTGTTTACGCGCCATTCTGCGAAGGTTGAGCAAAGCATAACGCATACGCCCCAACGCTGTGTTGATGCTTACATTGGTGAGTTGTGCTATTTCTTTAAATGGTATTTGCTGATAATAGTGCATGTAAACCACTTCACGCTGCGTTGCGGGCAACTTGTCCATTAAGGCATGCACCTGACTGAGCACCTGATTATTTATGTAATCGGCTTCGATGCTCTCCTCTATGTGCATGTCGCCGAGCTGTGCCATTAAATCACTCGACTCACTTTGATAAATCTCCCGGTGAACTCTCTGTTCGCGATATAAATCCATAATAGCATTGTGCGCGATGCATATGAGCCATGCACCGAACTTGCCTGTGTTGGCGTATTTGCCTGATTTCAGTTGAGTTATTACTCTAACGAACGTTTCCTGAAAGATGTCATCGGCAATTTCTTTATTGCGTACAACAAAGATAATGTACGAATACAACTTCTGCTGTTTACGCAAAAGAAGTTCGTCAAAAGCCTTATTGTTGCCTTCTTGATACATGATGGCCAATTCTTCGTCGGTCATTTCATTCAGATTATTCATCTTTTTCTTGTCATTTTGTTGTGAAGTAAAATATCTTCGATAGGCTTGGCTTTAAATTATTTTTTATTATTCTATTGTTAACTATTTACAAAGTTAAAGCTTTATTTTGAATTTACAAAATTTTGTTGTGAAATTAATTCCTTTATTGCCTTTCTAACTAAAAAAGTAAAAGATTGAATGATATTAGCTATTGCAAATAAAAAAGAGGTTGGTGCAGGACGCACCAACCTCGACAAATATATTTCGCTAACAATGTGTGCGAAACGTATAACCTTCAAGTGCAAAGTTAAAATAAATATCCGACAATGTCAAGCTTTTAGCTTTTTTTTTCTGGATTTTAACACTTAAGCCTTCTTAGTGCTTGTAGTTGCCTTCTTTCTTGAAGCTGGCTTATTTTTAGGTTCGGTTTTTTCCTGGAGTTGTTCACGAAGTGAAGCTTCTTCTTTCTCCATTTTCTGGACCTTAGCCTGCAGACGTGAAATTTCTTTTTCCTTAATTTCTATCTCACTGTCCTGATTGGTAATAGTGGTGAGCAAACTGTTGAGCTGCTCGTTGTCAATATCGTCAGGATAGAGTGAGTTTACTCTGTTGAGGAAATCACCAAGAATATTCATGTAATTGGTGAAGGCATCAAACGGACTGCTGTAAATGCCACGGTCGAGGCCTACATTACTGGGTTTGGTGGTCATGAAGCGGAAGTTGTTGCTTGCCTGCAGATAATCCCAGTCCATATTAATTCTCGGGTCGTTGGCAATTCTAACTCTGTCGGCCACACTGTAGAGCTTGTTGAAAGCCTCACGCTGCATAGGATTGCCGAGCCACGTTGAGACGTCGCGCTCCTCATCTACCCAGCTCAGTGTATCGGGTACGTCTAGTGTGTCTACAGTCTTGAATTTATCAATAATTTCTGATGGAGTGGCAAAGTTAATGCCTCGCTGTTGTGCGCATTTAGGCAAAGCCTTGAAGAACTCAAGAATATTGCTCGAAAGTGGCTGTGCAATTCCTAATGCTGATAACTCCATAAAAATGTTAATAATTTTCTCCTCTTTCGGGAAGTTGGCAATTCGGTCGCAATAGGTGTCGGCGAACAGGGGATAGCCACTCCATGACTTATCGTTGAAGCGCAGTGAGATGTCATCGCTTAGGTTTATGTCGCGAAGCAATAACTTCAAGTTGGGCGCAAGTGAGCATCCGTAAAGATAATGCGGACTCTTCCAGCCAAGCACGTGCTTGGCACCTTCGGTAAGCATGCCTTTGAAACCCAGTTGGGCTGCCTGCAGGCCGATGTCGTCACTATAAATGAGTGATGAGTTGCGAAGCACCTTGGGAGTCTGGCCAAAGTACTCTTTGATTTTCTGGCTTTGTCGTTTTACTTCACGTGCAAAGCTTTCTTCGTTGATGAGTGAAGACAAACCGTGTGAGTAGGGTTCGGCGAGAAACTCCACACAGCCCGTTTTGTTGAGCTCCTGCAGCTTGTCGAGTACCTGCTGGGCATGCAACTCAAGTTGCTCAATACCAACACCCGACAGAGAGAAAGCCACTTTAAAATAGCCATTGCTTTCTTTTATCATTTCGCCAATGGCATCAAGGGCTGGCATGTATGAATTCTGAGCTATCTCTGTGATAGAACGTTCGTTCTCATAATCATCGTAATAATAGTGGTCGGTGCCAATATCAAAGAAGCGGTAGCGCTTCAGGTGGATGATTTGATGTATTTCAAAATACAGGCATATTGTTTTCATAATTTGTTATGCTTAAATGATTTGGGTGTATTAGTGTTAATGATTACTGAATGGGTTAGTGGTGTTGTGCCATGGTTTGCAAATAAAGTTGTCGTATCCAGCGACCTACTTTCTCCCACGTTATCTGAGCTACTTCTTTCTGGCCTTCTGTCGATAGATAGTTGAACAGGCTTTCGTTGTGGCAGATGCTGTAGATGGCATCGGCCAACGCATGGATGTCCCAATAATCCACCTTGAAGCAGTTGGACAGTATCTCGGCACAACCACTTTGTTTGGAAATTATGGTTGGTGTGCCACATTGCATGGCTTCGAGCGGTGAAATGCCAAAAGGTTCACTAACTGATGGCATAACATACACGTCACTGTCTTTCAAACACTCATACACTTGCTTGCCGCGCATAAAACCTGGGAAGTGGAAACGGTCGGCAATGCCACGCTCGGCTGCAAGATAAATCATCTGGTTCATCATATCACCTGAGCCTGCCATACAGAATCTTACATTCTTGGTGCGATGCAGCACCATGTTGGCAGCTTCGACGAAGTATTCTGGACCTTTTTGCATTGTGATTCTTCCAAGGAAGGTTACTATCTTTTCCTTACCCGTATGGTCGGGTCGTGGAATATCTTGTAGTTCCTGACGCAAGGGATAAACTGCGTTGTGTACAGTGAATACTTTATTAGGATTCTGATGGTACTGGTTGATTACCGTCTGTCGGGTAAGCTCACTAACACACATAATGCAATCAGCATGGTCCATGCCGTCTTTCTCGATAGAATAAACGGTTGGATTTACGTGTCCACGGCTACGGTCGTAGTCAGTGGCATGTACATGGATGCATAACGGCTTGCCGCTAACCTGTTTGGCATGTATGCCGGCCGGGAATGTAAGCCAGTCGTGTGCATGAATAATATCATACTGCTCGGTTCGAGCTACTACACCAGCTACGATTGAATAATTGTTTATCTCATCGTAGAGATTGTCGGGGTATCTGCCTGAAAAGCCCATACATCCGAGTTCATCAACATGCATATAGTTGAAGTCGGCATAGATATGATCACGCAGATGATAGTATTCTTCCGGGCTCATAATGTTAGGCGGAAGTTTGCTCCTTACAAAGTCTGCGTTAACATCGCGCCAGCAAATAGGCACTTTATTCATGGCAATGATATGGGCAAACGACTGGTTCTCGTCGCCCCAGGGGGCTGGTAAACAGAACGTGATTTGAACGTCGCCTTGTGCATGCAACCCCTCGGTGATACCGAAACTGGCAGTGCCAAGTCCACCAAGGATATGAGGAGGATACTCCCATCCAAACATTAATACTTTCATATTTTTTTACCTCCTCTGATTATTTAATATTGTAAGTTTCAAGTAATTCAAGTGTACGCAGTATCTCGGCGACATTCATGGCGAAAGAGATAGCTCCACGACCGTGGAATGGTGGATTGCCATCAAACAACTCGCTTATTGTGCCAAGGCAATGATAAGCCATTTCATCTTCGTATCCCACCATCTGACGCTCAATGAAGCTAAGGCGAGAACGTTTGTAGAGTTTCAAGCAAGCCTCCATATAGAAACCGCCAAGCCAAGGCCAGGCTGTTCCTTGATGATAAGCCAGGTCGCGCCTTGTCTGTGGTCCAACATAAACAGGATTATAGCCATCGCTTTTAGGAGAGAGTGAACGTAAGCCTTTGGGTGTGAGCAACTCGCGGGTACAGAAATCAATGACACTCTTCTTCTGGTCCTGAGACAGGGGTGAAAAATCAAAAGCGGCTGCAAAAATCATATTGGGCCTTACACTCTCGTTCTTCTCATCCTCGTCAACATAATCGTAGAGGTAACCATGCTCGTTGACAAACGTTGTAAGGAATGCTACTTTGCAACGGTCGGCCATTGCCTGGAGATGTTCTATGGCTTCTTGATTGTTATCGAGCTGGGCTTGCTGCAAGCAGAAGCAGAGGGCATTGTACCAAAGTGCATTGAACTCAACAATATAACCTGAACGTGGAACTACCGGCTGGCCATTCGATGTGGAATTCATCCATGTTACGGCTTTATCGCGACCACGAGTGTAAAGTAAGCCGTTGGACATAAGCTTAAGGTTGGGGTGATTTCCTTGTTCGATAAATTGGATGATTTCCTTTAGTAAGGGTACATATTTTTTATGGCATTCTTCGATAGATTGCTTTTTTGCGTATTGCTGTAAACACCATATAGCCCAAAGCAGCACGTCGGGTTGTTCTATTTCGTATATCTTAACCGTAAGAGGCTTATCGGCCATGAACTCCTGTAGTCCGATGATGGCAGTATTCATTACTTTTTCAAAGTATTCTGGCTCGTCAATTGAGAGTGTTAAGCCTGGCAGAGAGATAAACATGTCGCGTGCTCTGCATTTAAACCACGGGTAGCCTGCAACAATGTAATTGTATCCGTGCTCTTTATCTTCAATATGAAACTGATGTGCTGCGTTAACCAGACAATGGAAGAAGTTGTCGCGTGGACTTCGTTCATCTACTTCTTTTTGGAAAAGAGTTTTTAGTTCATTGGTTTTGGTTTCATGGGTAGATGCAGCAAAGACAATACTTTCGCCTTTTTGGATGTTTATTTCGAAGTAGCCAGGTACATACAGGTCTTCATTGCTCGCATAGCCACGTTCCTGCTCTTTGGGATATTCAACGCCCATGTACCAGTCTGGCTCAAAAACGAATGCGTTCTTTTTGTTAAACTGCATATACAAGTCGGGATATCCGGCATACATGCACGTTTTTATTCCATTATCTACTTCAGTATATTCACGGGAGGCAGCAGAATTCTTGTGGGTAAATTGCCTTACACTTCTGAAAGCCAGGAAAGGATGGAAGCGGAGTTTTGTAGCCGAATGAGCGTCGAGCAAAGTGTATCTAATCAAAATGCGGTCTTCGTAGTGCTGGAACACAACTTCCCTTTTTAGCATTACGCCGCCCACTCTGTAAATTGTAGTAGGTACTTTGTCGCAATTGAACTCTTTGATGTATTTGTGCCCGTTTGGACTGTAATGGTTGCCCTGATAACGATGAAGGCCCAAATTGAAAACGGCTCCATGTTGAACTACTGATACGTCGAACGATGACAGCAGAACGTGGTTCTCATCGTCGAGGGCTGGCACAGGAACTACCAGCAACCCGTGATATTTGCGGGTGTTGCAGTCAACAATTGTGGAATATGAGTAGGCCCCTGATCGATTGGTTCGAAGTAATTCCTTAGGGAGCGACTCTTCCAAATTTGTCATCAGCGTTCTTTCAAATTTAAGATAGCTCATAATTCTCTATAGGTTTATATTGTTAAAGGCTTCCCAAAAATATTTTGGCGTTAAACAACTCGGCTTTTATAGCTAATTGCTTCTGTTTTCAAAATTATAAAAAATAAATTACACTACAAAACTTTGTAAACATTATTTTTTCACTAAAAGCTATAAATATGTTGGAGAATATATTTTTTGTAAAAAAAAGTGTGTTTTGATTATTTTTTAGTAATTTTGCACAAGAGGTTAGTAATCAGTGGTTATTCATGGATTGTAAATATCCAGAATAAAGTTTGCTGAAATGACTTAGAAGATTTGTCGATTCATTAGGTAACGTATTTTATGGATAATGTTTTATCGTGTGCGGTGAGTGCCGTTAGTAAAACTCTGGGGCTGCAAACCGATTATGAGATTCAGCTTGTAGCTCAGAACATGGAGCTTAAAGAGGTTAGAAAGAATGATTACATTTACCACGATCTCGAAAAGCCCAGGGCGGTAGCTTATCTGATAAAAGGTAAGGTTAAAATCTTCAAGGACGGTATTGGAGGCAGGAACCAAATTGTCAGAGTTATTAAAACTGGACAATTTTTAGGCTACCGTGCTTATTTTGCTAATGAAGACTACCGAACATCAGCCATGGCCTTCGAGAATTCTACTATAGCTTTTATTCCAACTGAGGTAATTGGCAAATTAGTAGCAGCTAATTATAAAGTGGCGTGGTTCTTCTTGCATTGCCTTTCTGTTGAATTGGGCTTATCAGACGATCGGACCATTAACCTCACACAGAAACATCTAAGAGGTCGATTGGCAGAGGCTTTACTGTTCTTGAAAGAGAGTTACGGCATGGAGGATGACGGATATACCCTTGACATTTTCTTGAGCAGGGAAGACCTGGCAAGTTTGTCAAACATGACTACAAGCAATGCCATACGTACTCTTTCAAGCTTTTCGAGCGAGAAGCTTATTGCTATCGATGGTCGAAAGATAAAACTCATCAATATCCCCGAACTCGTTAAAATCAGCAAGATGGGATAATAAGACTGTTATGGCACGAGGAAATTAATAACTTCCTGTACTACGTTAACAGTAAAGGGTCCTTGTGGTGTCCGCATGAGACGCCCGTCGATTACCACAAGCGCATGACTTGCTTTTAGAAATTCTATTTTTTGTGTACGGTAGGGGTGTACACTGTGATGATTAAGTATTTTTCCTCGTACAAACAGATAAATTCCTTCAATTAGTTGTGTAACCCCAGCATGGTAAACCACTGAAACATCAAGCATGCCATTATAAGGAACTGCATTGGGCGTCTGACCATATCCTAATGCATTTCCAATACAAACCGTCATAATGTTACGCTTTATCTCATCAGTATTGATGCGGATGTGCATTTTGTATTCCATACGCTGAAAGATGAGCAGGATAAAAGAAAAGATGAAAGACAGAGTACGTGAACCCAGCATATGCCGCGTTTTACTGCGAAGGTTCATGATAGCTGCAATCAGACCAATATTGATACAGTTTAAAAAGTATCTGTGGCAAGCTTCACCGTGGTTGTTGTGATAATGGATACAGCCCAAGTCGATTTTACGTGTCTTATGCTGTTTTAATAATTTGATGTTTTTTGTTATCTCATGTTCGTTAATTCCCCAAAAGTGAGCAAAGTCGTTCATCAATCCATTAGGTATTACACCTAGTGTAATGCTGTCGCGAGTAGTCTTATCGGTCATCATTAAGCAATTAACGGCATCGTTGAGAGCCGAGTCACCACCAACAATGATAATAGTTTTATAGCCATTGTTAATGAGCATGTTTACCAGACGGTCAACACTGCCAGTATCCTCGCTCTGAATAAGGTCGTAGGCAATATGTTCGTTGTCGAGGCATTTTTGTATTTTTTCTCTGCGTTTTGCAGTAATGCCTGGTATCCATTCTGTATGTGGGCAATAAAGAATACCCCATCTCTTAGTATCTATCATCGTATTTTAAGTTTATGGCCTGTTAAGGAGATGCATTATTTGTTGTATTTTTTCTTCGGTAGGAAGTGTAGCGTCAATCCAGTGTATTATGGTTCCACGTCGCTCCATTCCCCTGAACCATGTCATTTGCCGTTTGGCAAATTGGTGGATGGCTATCTCCAGCTGTCTGAACATCTCTTCGTAAGTAAGTTTGCCTATGAGATAAAGTGTGACGTACTTGTATTCCAAACCGTAGTAGATTAAGTCATCAGGCTTTATTCCATTGTCAAGCAGCTGTTGTATTTCGTCCACCATACCATTTTGCAGTCGGCTGATTAATCGTTGAGTGATTCGTTGGCGTCGAAGTTCTCTGTCGATGTTTAAACCTATTGTTAGTGAGTTGACAGGCTCGTAGTGTGTTCTTGGCATGGGGTGATGCAAGTTGAAGGTTTCAATCTCAATAGCTCTAATGGCGCGTTGTGAGCTGTCGACATCCGTAGTATTGTGCATTATAGAGCCTGTCTTATGCTTTAAATCTTTCAATATATCGGTTAGCTCTACCAGGGATTTGCCCTCAAGACTTTTTCTGAGTTCCTGATTGGGTGGAACTGTTGAGAGTTGATAACCTTTGAGCACAGATTCTATGTAGAGGCCCGTACCCCCACATAGAATAGGCAAAATATTTTTGCTACGAAGTTCGTCGTAAACCTTGTGAAAGTCGTTTTGGTATCTGAAAAGATTATATTTTGTGCCCGGTTCGCAAATATCAATGAGGTGATAAGGTATTGTTTTGCCATTTACAGTATAGTCGGCTAAATCTTTACCCGTTCCAATATCCATTTTGCGATACACCTGCCGACTGTCGGCGCTGATGATTTCAGAGCCGATAACGCTTGCAAGATGAGCAGCAAGAGTCGTTTTGCCACATGCAGTTGGTCCGAGTATGGTGATGAGCGTATACATTCTGTTAGTAATGTACCTTTGTTTATAGGGCAAAGATACAAAAAAAAGGTCGTATGACAAACGCCACACGACCTTTTTTGTATTATCTTATTCAGATTGGTATTACTTCAGTTCTGCGAAGTACTTGATTGTACGAACCATCTGAGAAGTGTAAGAGTTCTCGTTGTCGTACCAAGAAACAACCTGAACCTCATAGGTGTCGTCATCAATCTTAACTACCATTGTCTGAGTAGCGTCGAACAGTGAGCCGTAACGCATGCCAAGGATATCTGAAGATACGATTTCCTCGTCGTTGTAACCGAAGCTCTCGTTAGCAGCAGCCTTCATAGCCTCGTTGATCTTCTCAACGGTTACATCCTTGCCCTTAACAACAGCATAGAGCAGAGTAGTAGAACCATCAGGTACAGGAACACGCTGTGCAGCACCGATCAGCTTGCCGTTCAGTTCAGGAAGAACCAGGCCGATAGCCTTAGCAGCACCAGAAGAAGCAGGAGTGATGTTGCAAGCACCTGCACGGCTACGACGAAGGTTACCCTTGCGCTGTGGGCCATCAAGAATCATCTGGTCACCAGTGTAAGCGTGGATGGTCTGCATGATACCTGTCTGGATTGGGAATGCATTGTTAAGAGCCTGAGCCATAGGAGCCAAGCAGTTAGTTGTACAAGAAGCTGCGCTGATGATCTTATCCTCAGGAGTCAGGGTCTTGTGGTTAACGTTGAATACGATAGTCTTCAGATCGTTGCCAGCAGGAGCAGAGATAACAACCTTCTTAGCGCCAGCTTTCAGGTGAGCCTCAGACTTAGCCTTTGATGTATAGAAGCCAGTGCACTCGAGAACAACGTCTACATCGAGCTCGCCCCAAGGCAGTTCAGCTGCGTTTGGCTTAGCATAGATAGTGATTTCCTTGCCGTCTACAGTGATTGAGCCAGGAACTGTAACAGTGCGGCCATCCTCTGCATACTGAGCATCTTTGTATTCTACAGTGTGCTGCTTGGGCTGACCGATGATGCCCTGATAACCACCGTGAGTTGTGTCATACTTCAAAAGCTGTGCAAGCATTTTAGGGCTTGTCAAGTCATTGATTGCAACAACATCATAGCCAGGAGCTGCAAACATCTGGCGGAATGCGAGACGGCCGATACGACCGAAACCATTAATAGCTACTTTTACCATTTTACTTTAAACTTTTATATTAATAAAATAAGTTGTATGTTTTTTTCTTTTTCTATGTGCAAAATTACAAAATAATTTCTAATTTTGCAATGCCTTATAGTATTAAATAATATAAAATATTAGGGCAATTTCGGGTAACCGGCAGTAATCTATTTGTCGTTTTGACTTTTATGTTAGGTCGACTTTGCAATTTGCCAATGCCTGATTGTTTTCATCATGTAATTTTAATAGAATTAATATGAGTAAGATTGTAAAAGAATTTAAGGAATTTGCCATTAAGGGCAACGCAGTCGACATGGCTGTAGGTGTAATCATTGGAGCTGCTTTCGGGAAAATAGTGAGCAGCATCGTGGACGATATTATCATGCCTCCGATAGGTTGGCTTATTGGCGGTGTGAACTTCTCGGATTTAAAGATAACGCTGCCTGCCGAGAAGATTGCAGGAGGCATTCAGATGCAGCAGGCCACCATTAATTATGGTAACTTTATCCAGACACTCATTGATTTTGTTATAATTGCCTTCTGTGTTTTTCTGCTTGTTAAAGGTATTAACAAGGTAGTGGCTAAGAAGAAAGTTGAAGAACCTGTTACACCTCCAGAACCAAGTGACGAAGTGAAGCTGTTGACACAAATCAGGGATTTGTTGAAGAATAAAGAATAGTGTATAGTTTTACTCGAAGTTCTGAGTTTCAAAATATCTGCAAGAGCATTTCTTTTTAAGAGGTGCTCTTTTTTAGTATGGTGTGATATGCTAATAATCAGATTTTGTTTTCTGAGGGGCAGGCAGTGTAAAGTTTACTCGGCACTCAGGTCTTCAACCATTTTACGATACAGACTATAGGTGTGTGTGCGACTGATAAAACCCTGCAGACGGTTGTTAATATCCACTACCGGTAAGTAATCGGCACCGGTTTTGTCAAACTTAGCCATTACCTCACTCATGGGTGCGTTTTTATAAACTACAGCCGGGGTAGTGGTCATGATTTGCGAGACTGTGAAACGGTTGTAGAGCTCCTGGCGAAAAACCACATGACGAATTTTGGTGATGTCTATTTCGCCAAGCAGTCTGCCCGACTCATCGAGTACTGGTATAAAATTACTGTTGCTGTTACTTATTACATGCACCAGTTTGCCTAAGAGCATATTGGGTGGCACCGGAATGTAATCTTTTTCTACAATGCTGTTCATACTCATCAGTGTAAGTGCAGCCTTGTCGGTGTGATGGGTTATGAGCTTGCCCTCTTTTGCGAGTCGGATAGCATAGATGCTATGTGGCTCGAATATGCTGATTGCCATTACACTAATCAAACTTACAATCATTAACGGCATGAATAATTGATAGCCACCTGTTATTTCGGCTATAAGGAAGATTCCTGTTAATGGTGCATGCATTACACCCGCTATCACTCCAGCCATACCTAACAAGGTGAAGTTCTTCTCGGGAATGTAAACACCTATTTGATAGTTGTTCCACAGTCGGGCAAAGAGGAAACCTCCAAAACCGCCAATAAACAAAGAGGGTGCAAAGGTACCACCACATCCGCCGGCACCATTGGTTGAAGAAGTGGCAAAGACTTTAGTGAGCAGCACAAGTGTTACGTAGAGTACCAGCAAATCAGCATGTCCGCTGAAGATGGAGCCTTTCATAATGCCTTCCCAATCCATGATGGTATTGCCTTGCATAAGAACATCCAGCTGGTTATAACCTTCGCCGTAGAGTGATGGAAAGAAAAATATTAGACTGCTTAGAACAACGCCTCCAAGCAGAAGCTTTACGTAAGAATGATTTTTTAGTCGTGTGAAGATGCCTTCACATGAACTCATTACGCGCATGAAATACAGGCTGATGGCAGCACAGAAAATGCCAAAGAGAATGTAAGGTGGAATACGGTCAACGTTCCAAAGAGAATCAATTTTGAAGTTGAACATAGCCGTGGGACCCAGCAGAATGTACGACATCACTGTAGCTGTGATACATGAAATCAGAATGGGTAGCAAGGAAGCCATTGACAAATCTACCATAAGCACCTCAAGCGTAAACACCAGGCCTGCTATAGGGGCTTTAAAGATACCGGCAATGGCTGCTGCCGCACCGCATCCCACAAGCAGCATCAGTGTTTTATTGTCCATCTTGAAAGCTTGACCTAAATTGCTTCCAATAGCAGAGCCTGTGAGAACGATAGGGGCCTCGGCACCAACCGAACCACCAAAGCCGATAGTTATGGCAGAAGCGATAACCGATGACCAGCAGTTGTGTTTCTTGATGTGTGAACTGTTAGTTGCAATGGCATAGAGCACTCGTGTAATACCATGTGAAATATTGTCCTTTACGACATGCCTTACAAAAAGAGATGTGAGATAGATGCCAATTACCGGAAAGATAAGATATAGCCAGTTGGCTTTATCGGCTGCAAATCCATGAGTTAGAATGTATTGAATTTCGCTGATAAGAGAATGCAGCACAAAAGCAGCAAAAGATACGAATATGCCTATTGCAAAGGCAAGTAAGGATATTACCTGCTTTGAGCTGAGATGATTGTTCAGCCAGTTAATGTACTTATTGTTGCTTTTCTTCTCCATTGCAGCCTGTATGGCCTTTTATAAAATTACAATCTTTTATTTCCTGATAATAGTTACTTCACCGTTGGGTGACAATTTTATGATGCAGCTTGGCGTATGTGGCTTATGCTCTTGTCGGCGACTGAAGCATACATAGTCGACCTGTGAAATGAGTTCCGGGTCGATTTCACAATAATTAGCAGCTGCAGGTTTACCACTTATGTTTGCACTGGTGCTGACAAGCGCCTTTTGAAATCTATAACAGAGTTCTTTCGAGAATGGTTCCTTAGTGATTCTAAGTGCGATGCTGCCATCCGAGGCTATAAGATTGGGAGCCAGATTCACAGCCCCGTCCAAAATAATGGTGGTTGGTTTGACCGCTACATCCAGCAAATCCCACGCCACAGCCGGTACGTTGCGAACATAGCGCTGTAAGCGGGCATCTGAGTCGACCAAGCAGATAAGAGCCTTAGAATCGTTGCGGTGTTTAATCTTGTAAACTTTAGCAACGGCTTCGGGATTAGTGGCGTCACAGCCAATACCCCAAACCGTATCGGTAGGGTAGAGTATTACGCCTCCCCGGCGTAATACTTCTACCGCATTTTTAATATCTTCTGCAGTATTCATTATAAATTATATTTTTTGTTCATATGCCACGGCACTTGCACCGAGCACAGCCGCACTGCTACCGTCAAGACCGCTGATTAGGAACTGGGCCTTGCCTTTAAAGATTGGCAACACGTGCTTGTCGTAGCTTCGTTTGATGGGATCCATAAGCAGTTTGCCTGCCTTTGTAAGGCCACCGAAGAAAATGAAAGCCTCGGGACTGCTGAAAGCAGCAAAGTCAGCGCAAGCCTCTCCCAGCATATTACCGGTGAATTCATATATTTGTTTGGCCATCTTGTCGCCTTTGCCTGCAGCTATGCTAACATCAAGGCTCGTAATCTCCTCGGGCTTAAGATCGCGCAGCAAACTTGGTTCGTCACTGTTTTTGAGCATTTCACGTGCTGTGCGAGCCACACCGGTGGCAGAGCAGTAGGCCTCCAGACATCCATGACGACCGCATCCGCAGAGCCGGCCGTTCTCACGTACCATGATTACATGGCCCAGCTCGCCTGCAAAACCATCACAACCATAAACCATCTGACCGTTAATTACGATACCACTGCCTACGCCTGTACCAAGGGTAATCACGATGAAGTTCTGCATACCGCGAGCCACACCGTAGGTCATTTCACCAATTGCAGCAGCATTGGCATCGTTGGTAAGATGAACGGGAATACCACCCAGAGCTTTCGAGAACATATCGGCCAAAGGCACTACACCATTATGACCCCATGCAAGGTTTGGTGCAAATTCGATGGTGCCCTTGTAAAAGTTGCCATTTGGGGCACCAATACCCATTCCTTTGATGGTATCGAGCCCGCCCACCTGCTCAATAATAGGTTGCAAGGCTTCAACAGAGGCCATTACGTAATCGTCTACATTCTTATAGGCTTGGGTCTTAATAGCTGTGGTTGCTTTGATATCACCACGTGTATCAACAATGCCGAACACCGAATTGGTGCCGCCCAGGTCGAGGCCTATGACATAAGGTTTAATGTTAGAATTCATAATCGGTTTAATTTATGTTTCTACAAAATTATAAAATAAAAAGTATTTGCACAAATAAAACAGACGATTTATCTTTGCCACCAATGTTTTTTCTTTGGAGGCTCTTGTCGTTCAATGCCCATCTGCTCGCTTAAAATATCGTGCAGAGTTTTGTGGTACTTAATAATCTGGTAGATTTCTCCCCAACCTGGCATACCACCAATTTGCCGGTCATCGATAAATACGTCGGCTTTAATCTTTCTACTGAAGTGATTGTTTTTATCTTGCTCCTCTTCAGGATAGTCACGGTTCACTGCCCAGAAGTCAACACCACGTTCATGGCACCAGTCAAGGGCTTGCTTAAGGGTTTCACCTTCGCGCACTGTCCAAAGAATAAGACGGTGCTGGTCTTTAATGAGCATTTTAAGTGTTTCTATGGCGAAAGGTCGTTCTTTGCCAATTTCTGGATAACGGTCTTCTACAATGGTTCCGTCGAAATCTATGGCTATAGTCATGTTTATGTTTTTAATCATGTACGCCTCCGTAAGAGATGATGCTCTCACGGAGGCGGTACATTGGGTTACTGCTTATTATTTTTTAATCGAAGTATCGTTCTGGTTGCCGTAATGGCTGTTGGAGTAGTTTCCGTAAGAGCCATAGTTGCCAGACGAGCCGTAATGTCCATAATGGCCGTATTTGCCATAGTGTCCATAATGTCCATAGTGGCCGTACTTGCCGTATCTTCCGTATCCGTAATGGAAAGCATTCTTTTTCTTGCTCATGTCGATACCATTGATTACGATAGATATATTAGGCAACTTCTGTTCCTCAGCCAGCTCGTTAATCATAGCGATGCTTTCTTTTGGTGTAAAGTCGGCACGACAGAGGAATACAGTCGCGTTGGCAACTCTGCCAATTTCGAGTGTATCGGTTACCAGTCCAACAGGTGCTGTATCGATGAGAATGTAATCATAAATAGTGCGCAGCTGTTGAAGAATCATATCAAGAGAGTTTCTCGACAACAGCTCTGTCGGGTTCGGTGGAATCGGTCCGGCCATCAGCAAGTCCAGATTGTTGTTTACGCCCGAAGCCACAATCTGCGACTGGATGTCTTCGGCTGAAGGATTATCTTGTACCAGCAGATTTGTTATACCATGCTCACGGTCGTGGAGCTGGAACAGCTCAGCCAGACGCGGTTTACGAATGTCCAAACCTATGAGGATTACCTTCTTATTCAGCAAAGCGAAGCTTACTGCAAGATTAGCTGCTGTAAAGGTCTTGCCCTCACCAGAAGAAGACGAGGTGAACATAATAACCTTTTCGTCCTTCTTAAGCATAAACTGCAGGTTGGTACGCATGCTTCTGAATACTTCCTCCATCATGTTGTTCTGGTTTTCCTTAATCACAATGTCTGCCTTATTCTTTGCAGTGTCGTTAGCCACAGCCACATCGGCGATGATAGGCAGTGACGTGAGCTTCTCGACGTCATCGTGACCTTCAATCTTGTACTTGAAGAAGTTGATGAGGAAGAGCACTACTGACGGTATTGCAAGACCCAGGATGAAGAATACAAACATGATAATGCTGCGCTTGGGGCTGATTTGTCCGGCGTAGGCAGGAGCATCAATCAGTTTACCTTTATCTACGGTTGCGGCAAGAGAAATGGAGTTCTCCTCACGCTTTTGCAGCAACATTAGATAAAGTCCTGATTTTACTTCCTGCTGACGTCCAATCTGTGTCAGGATGCGTTCCTGAGATGGAGTGTTGGCAATATCATTCTGATAGCGGTTGTAGAGTCCGGCTATTGTAGAACGCTGTATCTCGAGATTACGCTTAGCTTGAATCATAGCACGCTTAATGCTACTTGACAGTTCGTCGAGTTGACTGGTAAGCGGCGTAACCGATGGTGAATTTTCTGAGGCTGTGCGCAGCATGCGGTTGCGCTCAAGTACGGTTTCGTTGTATTTTGCAATTAAAGCTGTGGCCGATGGGTCGGTTAGGCCTACATTCGAAGGCAGCGTCTGATAGTGGTTGGCAGGCTGCTGCATGTATCTCATGATGCTATTCATCAGTTCCACCTGCGTGTTGGCATCAACAAGCTTTTGTGCAGCGGCATCCTGACTCGTTACTGCCTGTTTTGAGTCGATGGTAAGCTCAACCATGCGATTGCGTTTTTTATAGCTTTCCAACTGACTCTCAGTATTACCCAGTTCTGCATTAATTTTTTCAAGTCTACCATTGATGAAGGCCTCTGTTCGCGTGGCAATCTCGTTCTTATCCTCATTGGCCTGACGGTTGTAGCAGATTACGAGCTGATTCAGATAGTCCATACCACGCAATGGGTTCTCGTCTTTGAACACCAGCTGTGCAATCGTTGTTGTCTTGCTGGTCTGGCTAACCGAGATACGGTTCACATAGTCGATGGCGGCTGTTTTAGGTGACACGATGACTGCTTTCATTGTACCACCGTCAACCAGGAAGGAGTCAGGGTTCTGACTAATAAATAAGGTACCTGCTTTTGTTGGCAGAGTGGCTGGCAGACCTTTGATGATCTGATTGATGGAGAAGGGACCGTCTATCTCAACTTCGTTTCTCTGAACGTAATATTTGCCGGTAAGATGATAAAACTGTCCGTCGCGTGTAATCTGCAACGTCATGGCATCGGGAAGCTTTTCCAGATGGGCAGAATCCAAATCAAAGTTGATGGGCTGAGTTTTGTAGAGCAAACGGTCTTTAAGACGGCCTTTACCATAATAATTTACATAGAGCTTTAAATCTCTTACTGCTTCCTGAGCAATGGTGTGCGAAGCTATGATTTCCAGCTCGTTGTCAATACCATTTGAAGTAGAGATTATACCCAGGTTGGATATGTTCTGCAGAGCACTGGTTCCGCTGCTCCTGCTTCCGTTGCTGTCGTCCTGGTCCTTGATAAGCAATTTGGCAGTTGATTGATATACCGGTGTGGCATATCTTAAATAAATTACTCCCAAGCCAAGGCAGATAATCACAGACAGCACGAACCATTTCCAATTAAGCACTAAAGCAGTGTAGATGGTTTGGAAATTAATGCTGTTACTATTTTCTTGTTCTTGTGCTTCTGAGTTGAGCACTGTTCTTTCGTCCATATTCAATAATTGTATTATTTGCCCTCAGCAAGTTGTAGAAGATATTTTCCGTAATTATTCTTGAGCATGGTTTTGGCAAGTTCTTTGAGTTGCTCGGCATTAATCCATCCTTGTTTGAAAGCAATTTCCTCAAGACATGCTACTTTAAGGCCCTGACGTTTTTCAATTACTTCTATAAAGGTACTGGCCTCACTCAAGCTGTCGTGTGTACCGGTGTCTAACCATGCAAATCCACGCTGCAATGTTTGTACCTTCAGGTTGCCTTGTTTAAGATACTCCTGGTTCACACTTGTAATTTCGAGTTCACCGCGAGCGCTTGGCTTTATGTTCTTTGCTATCTGTACCACGCTGTTGGGGTAGAAGTAAAGGCCCACCACTGCATAGTTGCTCTTTGGATGTTCAGGCTTCTCCTCTATGCTCAGGCAGTTGCCATTCTTGTCGAATTCGGCCACGCCATATCTTTCAGGGTCGTTTACGTAATAGCCAAACACACTTGCTTTACCTTCCTGTTCAGCCAGTTTAACACTGCTTTTAAGTAAGGCAGTAAACCCTGAACCGTAAAAGATGTTGTCGCCAAGTACCAGGCAGCAGCTGTCGTTGCCAATAAATTTCTCGCCAATAATGAAAGCCTGTGCCAGTCCATCGGGTGAAGGCTGTTCAGCATACTGGAAGTTTACACCCAGATTGGATCCATCGCCCAGCAAACGTTTGAATCCAGGCAGGTCGTAAGGTGTAGAGATGATAAGTATATCCTTGATACCAGCAAGCATGAGTACCGACAGCGGGTAGTATATCATGGGCTTGTCGAAGATAGGAATAAGCTGCTTGCTTATACCTTTTGTAATAGGATAGAGCCGGGTTCCGGAACCTCCGGCTAAAACAATTCCTTTCATATCTTTATACTTTGTTTGTTAATTCTTAAATTTTAGTATGCGTTCTTATCGGGCACGAATATAGAGATAGCCGTCTTAGCAATGATGTATAAATCCAGCAGTATGCTCCAGTTCTCAATGTACCAGATGTCACGTTTTACTCTTTCCTTCATTTGCCACAGCTCCTTGGTTTCGCCTCTGTAGCCCGTAACCTGAGCATATCCGGTAATTCCCGGGCGGCAGAAGTGTCGCACCATATATTTGTCGATAAGCTTGCTGTACATCTCGGTGTGCAGCAGCATGTGGGGACGTGGTCCCACGATGCTCATATCGCCTTTAAGAACATTAAAGAACTGAGGCAATTCGTCAATATTGGTTTTGCGCATAAAGTTGCCAAAGGCAAATTTGCGCGGGTCGTTTTTTGTTGCTTGTTCCTTGTCGGCATCTTTGTTTATGTGCATGGAGCGGAACTTAATCATTTCGAAAGTAACACCATTGATGCCTGTGCGCTTCTGCTTGAAGAAGATAGGCCCTGGGCTCTGTATTTTAATACAGATGGCAACGATGGGGATGATGGGCATCAGGCAGATACATACAATAGAGCTGACAACGATGTCGAAAGTCCGCTTGATAAAGCGATTGCTCAGTTTAGTTAAGGGTTCTTTGTGATTGGTGAAGATTTGAATGTCACCAATTACCTCGGGTGTTAGGTGTAGGCGGTACTCACCGAACATACGCGGAACATAATAGAAATGTTTTGCACGTTTGTCGCAGAAGCGCATGATTTTTGTTATTTCCTTAGCCTCGCCGTGCGACAGGCAGACAAAAAATTCATCTGCACTGTCGGCTGGACAACACCCGCTATCCGGGGTAGTACTGTTCTGATCCTCTACAATATTTTTCTCAAGTATGAAGTTCAGCTGATTGTTCAGCTTTTCCAGATTTCCAAGATACTTTAAGCCTTCGGGAGTCTCGGCCAGTAAGTCGTCGGCATAGTAACCCATTACCTTAAAACCTGTAGAAGCATCTTCTACAAGTTCTTTATACAGCCGCCTTACGGCCGGATCGTTGCCAATGAGTATTACTCGCCTTGTGTTGCGTCCAGACTGTCGGAACTTTTTGATAAAAAATTGTTCCAGACTTCTGGATGTAATGATGAAAAAGTATTCAATGGCGGCAAATAAAATGATAAAATTAACGTGGCCTGCATGGCTATACATAAAATGCACAAGAAGTGCCATGATTATGGCTTGGGTTGCCACCAGCTTCAGCACGTTGACGATTACCTGCGTAAAGCTTACTTTGCGCAAGTGTATAATGGTGTGGAAATAGTATTGACTCACAAGCATAGCAACGTTGGCTGCTATGAAATAGATGTGCATTAGTCCATCATTGTGAGAATATCCGCACATCCAGGGTAAAACGGCTAACAGTAAGTTTGTTATTATAAAGTCGGTTGTAGCAACCATTATCTTTATCATGCCGTTCGAGTTAGTGTACTTTCTCTTCATACTTAAGTTCTTTTAATTTAGTCTGTATAGTTAGTTGTCGTGTTGTCCCGTCACGGGTGGTTTTGTTTGCAAAGATACAAATTTATTCCAAAACTTAATCTGTTGGCTTATGTTTTTTTTATAAAAAGGTACAATCGTTTGGTGGAAACTATAGTATTTGCTAACTTTGCAATACATTTTTGCAAAAATAAGATTACGATTATCATGGAACCAGTGTTCATTGCAGGTCCTTGTGTGATAGAATCACAAGAATTGCTCGATACCGTGGCAGCACGGTTAGTCGAGATAAACAACAAGTTGCATACACATATTATTTTTAAGTCATCGTTTGATAAGGCCAACCGCACTTCGATAAAATCGTTCCGCGGGCCTGGTATCGAAAAGGGGCTTGAGATGCTGGCGCAGGTAAAGTCGAAATACGGCCTGCGCATACTTACAGATATACACGAGTCGTGGCAGGCAGAGCCGGCCGCACAAGTGTGCGATGTGATACAGATACCAGCTTTCTTATGCAGGCAGACCGACTTGCTCGTTGCTGCCGCGCGTACTGGCAAGACGGTTAACATCAAGAAGGCTCAGTTCCTTAGCGGTAGTGACATGAGGTACCCCTTGGAGAAAGCGCTTGACGCTGGTGCCAAAGAGGTATGGCTTACCGAACGAGGCAACTGCTTTGGCTACAACAACCTGGTGGTTGACTTCAGAAATATTGACGACATGCGGCAATTGGTCAGCACTGTTATTATGGACTGTACACACAGCGTGCAGCGCCCCTCGGCAGGTAATGGTAAAACCGTTGGCGATCGCAAATTTGTGCCGGCCATGGCACTGGCTGCCAAGGCTTTTGGGGCTACGGGCTATTTCTTTGAAGTTCATCCAGATCCCGACAAGGGACTCAGTGATGCGGCCAATATGCTGGAACTTGATAAATTAGAGGCGGTTATTAAATCGCTTTTGGATTAAACCTATTTTTTACATGGACAATAATAAGGCAGAAGACAGGCTCAAACAGGTTAAAAGCTATGCCGTGCAATGCATTAAGGACGAGGCACAGGCTTTGCTTGATTTGATCCCCCAGATAGACGGCAGTTTTGAGCAGGCCGTTAGTATGATTTACCATTGTCATGGCAAGGTGATCGTAACAGGTGTGGGCAAAAGTGGAAACGTGGGTGCTAAAATAGCAGCCACCCTTTCATCGACCGGCACACCGGCTTTCTTCATTAATCCGTTGGATGTTTACCACGGCGACCTGGGTGTTATGACTCCCGACGACATTGTGCTGGCATTGAGTAATAGCGGACAGACCGACGAGCTGCTTCGCTTCATCCCTATGTTGCTGCACATGCATGTACCCATTATTGCGTTGAGCGGCAATCCAAACTCGCTTCTTGCCAAATACTCCACAGTACACATCACGGTGAAAGTAAAGAAGGAAGCCTGCCCACTCAACCTTGCGCCTACAAGCAGCACTACTGCTGCTCTTGCAATGGGCGATGCTTTAGCAGTGGCATTGATGCAGGTGCGTGACTTCAAACCAAAGGATTTCGCACAGTTCCATCCTGGGGGCGAGCTTGGCAAACGACTGCTCACCACTGCAGAGGATGTGATGCGTGCCAACGATTTGCCTGTTATCGACCCCTCGATGCACCTGGGCAAAGCTATTATCGCCGTAAGTAAAGGTCAGCTCGGTCTTGGAGTGTCGCTTGATGCCGACGGTAAGGTGATTGGCCTTATAACCGATGGTGATATCAGGCGAGCCATGGAGAAGTGGCAGGCCAAATTCTTCGACCACACCGTGAGTGAGATTATGACTCGCAAGCCCAAGTACGTGAGCCCAACGGCAAAGATATCAGAGATTCAACACATCATGCACAAGTATCGTATACACACGGTTCTGGTTGAGGGTACCGATGGGCATCTGCTTGGCGTTGTTGATCATTATGCATGTATGATATAATGAGGCAGACAGGTATTTACTCGCTTCGACTGCTTTTAGTGTGCCTGTTGTTGTTGGGCTGTCGCAATACTTCATTAGCCCAGGTACAAAGTGCTGATTCTATGATTGTTAAGCAGCTTACGAAACAAGGCGTTTCGTTTTCCAACAACAACGCAGTTACTTTGTTGATGACCGGACAGGAGAAATTCGACGATATGTTCAAGGCCATCGACGAGGCAAAAAGTAGTGTACACCTAGAGTATTTCAACTTTCGCAATGATTCAATCGCATCTGCCCTGTTTAAACTTTTAACTAAGAAAGCCAAACAAGGAGTGGAAATAAGGGCTATGTTCGATTCATTCGGAAACATGTCGAACAACCGTCCGCTTAAACGCAAGCATGTTAAGCGTATTCGTGAGGGTGGGGTAGAAATTTATGAATTCGACCCGATTCGCTTTCCTTGGATAAACCATGTCTTCTCGCGTGACCATCACAAGATTGTGGTTATTGATGGACAGATTGCATATACCGGTGGCATGAATGTAGCCGATTATTACATTAAAGGAACTGAGAAAGTGGGCTCCTGGCACGACATGCACTGCCGCATAGATGGTGACGCCGTGAACTCATTGCAAAAAATATTCCTTGCAACCTGGAACAAGGTCACGGGGCAGAATGTGCATGGTGCCAAATATTACAGGGCCTATAAGTCGCCTGATTACTTTACCGGACTTAAGCCAGACACCACTGCCACCGCCTATCACAAGTTGGTGGGCATTATTAACCGTGAGCCACGTGTAACTAACAAGATTATCCGTACCTTTTATACTGATGTGATTAACGATGCTCATGACAGCATTCAGATTATCAATCCCTATTTTACGCTGAATCATGCCATTAAGAAAGCTCTGAAGAACGCAGTGAAACGAGGCGTTAAAGTAGACATCATGCTAAGTGTTCGCAGCGATATACCACTTACGCCCGATTGTGGCTTCTACAATGCTCATAAGCTTATGAAGCATGGGTGTAACATATGGCTGTATACTCCGGGGTTTCACCATACCAAGATTATTATGGTCGATGGAAAAGTGTGTACTGTTGGCAGTGCTAATTTAAATGCACGAAGCTTGAGCTGGGATTATGAAGAAAATGCAGTAATAGCCGATTCACATACTACCAATGAACTCTGCCGTATGTTTAACGGTGAAAAGCGTGACTGCTTTAAACTTACACCAGCCAAATGGAAACAATGGCGCACGCCGTGGCAACGCTTCAGAGGGTGGTTCGCGCATCTGCTGTCACCCTTCCTTTAAAGCTATGAGTTATGAATGAAAGTCACTCAGAGATAAAAATCCGGCCGATGATTGCTGTGGTGTGCAGCAATACTCTTGCTGCTATCGGACTACAGCAGCTGCTTCACGAGGTGATGCCCTTTATGCATGTAAGGCATTATATGAATACAGCTGATGTTGTCGCTTCGGTGCATGAGTATGCGCACCTGTTCGTTGACGCGGATGAAGTAGATCGGCATTTGGATTTCTATAATCCTATTCGGCACAAAGTGATGGTGCTAACCTCGAATAGCCTGCCAGAGCACTTGAATGATTATCATTTTATACGCTTAGACGTACCCGAGGAACAATTAGTAAAAGCAATCCTTGCGCTCGAACAGTATGGCCACCCCAATGGAACCAATCTGCCCAAAAAGGCTGTAGCTAAAGATACGAAGCTTTTGTCACAACGCGAGGTACAGGTTTTAACGCTGGTAGCCGAAGGATATCTGAATAAACAGATAGCCAACAAGCTGAATATAAGCATTTCTACCGTAATTTCGCATAGAAAAAATATCCAGGAAAAGCTGAAACTGCGCACAGTGAGTGCCTTAACAATCTATGCGGTTATGCACGGTTATGTTGATGTGAACCGTATTTAGCATCAACCAAAATCGTTAAACTACAAATGTAATCTCATTACCATGCAATGGTAAGCTTATTACCATGCGTTGGTAACCATGTTACCATGCGTTGGTAATTACATTACCATGCGAAGGTAATCACGTTACCAGGCCTTTTGGTAATTTTATAAAAGTAAATTTGGGGGTGGCCGCATCTTTTGTTTAAGATAAATAAAAAGGCTGACTCTACAGTAAAGTGAGTCAGCCACCTAACATAATTTCTTATATTAACTCTTCATTTTGTCCCTGTTCTCGCAGAGAAGCTTTTCTGCTCTCGCAGAGTTATGCAGATAAATCTTGCTTATTTTGCGTAAGCTACCGAACGGGTTTCGCGAATTACGGTAATCTTAACCTGTCCGGGATAAGTCATTTCGTTCTGAATCTTGGTTGCAATCTCGTTAGAGAGTTTTTCGCTTTCAGCATCGTCCATCTTGTCAGCGCCAACGATAACTCTAAGTTCACGTCCGGCCTGAATAGCATAGGTCTTTGTAACACCTGGATAGCTCATGGCAATTGCTTCAAGGTCGTTCAAGCGTTTAATGTAAGCCTCTACAACCTCGCGGCGGGCACCTGGACGGGCACCAGAGATAGCATCACAAACCTGGACGATAGGAGCCAGCAGCGTCTTCATTTCCACTTCGTCGTGGTGAGCGGCAATGGCATTTACTATATCAGGTTTCTCCTTATACTTCTCAGCAATCTTGGCACCATAAAGTGCGTGGGGCAGTTCACTTTCTTCATCGGGTACTTTACCGATATCGTGAAGTAAACCTGCGCGTTTGGCTTTCTTGGGGTTTAGTCCGAGCTCGGCAGCCATTACAGCACATAGGTTTGCGGTTTCCCGGGCGTGCTGCAACAAATTCTGGCCGTAAGACGATCTGTATTTCATTTTACCGATGATACGCACAAGCTCAGGATGCAATCCGTGAATACCCAGGTCGATAACTGTACGCTTACCTGTTTCAATAATTTCGTTCTCAAGCTGTTTCTTCACCTTTGCCACCACTTCCTCAATACGTGCTGGGTGAATTCGTCCATCGGCTACAAGCTGGTGCAGAGCCAGGCGGCAAACTTCACGGCGAATAGGGTCGAATGCTGATATTACGATGGCCTCTGGCGTATCGTCAACAACAATTTCAACTCCGGTGGCTGCTTCCAAAGCCCTGATGTTACGGCCTTCGCGACCAATGATACGGCCTTTAACCTCGTCGTTGTCTATGTGGAAAACGCTTACCGAGTTTTCGATGGCTGTTTCGGTTGCTACACGCTGAATGGTTTGAATAACAATTTTCTTGGCCTGGAAGTTGGCATTCAGCTTGGCTTCATCCATAATTTCGTTTACATAGCTGGCAGCGTCCATCTTTGCTTTATCCTTCATGCTTTCAACCAGTCGGTTCTTAGCCTCCTCAGCCGATAAGCCAGAGAGTTCCTCGAGCTTAGCGCGCTCCTGATCCTGCATTTTCTCCAGGTCCTGCTGTTTTGTAGTAAGCAGTTTCTTCTCGTTGTCAATACGCATTTGGTTCTGTTCTACCTCCTGCTTTCTTCTCGCGAGTTCTTCCTGTCGTTGATTTAAAGAAATTTCTCTCTGTTTGAGCCGATTTTCATTTTGCTGAATCTTGGTGTTGCGAGCTTGAACCTCTTTTTCGAGTTCAGCTTTTTTGTTAAGGAATTTTTCCTTAACCTCAAGCAGTTTCTTTTCTTTTATAACTTCGGCATCTTTATTAGCCGTTTCCATTAACTCATTATATTTGCCTGTGACGATGTATCTGAAGATACCGTACCCGATAAGGCCACCGAGTACAAGTGCCACTACAGCTGCAATAATTATTCCAATCATATTATATAAACTAACGTTCTGTTAAAAAATCGTGAATGTGTAAATTTGCGGGTGTTTTAGTTATTTAGCGCTTCTTCAATTTCTGCTGACAATTTATTCATAGTTTCCAACAAAGGCTGGTTGTCGTTTCTTCCTGCTATGGTTTGCAGCTTCAGTGCTATTTCGATAAAAGCCATGTAGAGAATTTGCTTTTCAGAGCGCACGCTGTTATAGAGCGATGCGTATTTGTTAATGGTATCAGTTATATTGGCGGCAGCTTTGCGCAGAGGCTCCTCTTCTTCGGGATTAATGTACATATCCATAATGGTATCATATACATTGAGCCTTATATGCAGCTTCTCTTTAGCTTCTTGTTCCATAGATGCAAAACAGTGTTATTGACTTAGCATCGTGATGCACTTGTTGATGTTGCGTATGATGTGAGCCAGCTTTTTACGTGCCTGGTCCATATCGCCGTTGCTAATGGCAATCATCTTTGTAATCATCAGGTCGTCGTATTTCTTCTGAGCTGCGTTGACCTGCTGTTTAAGTTGTGTTATTTGTTCATCACGTTGCTTAATCTCTTGCTGGAGCAACGAGTTCTGCTTCTTAAGTTCGTTGAACTTAAGAATGAGTTGTCTGACCCGTGTGGTTAACAGGTTTGAAATTTTCTCGTTATCTTCCATTGAGATGATAGTCGGGGAGTTGTTTATTTACTTTTTTTCTGAATTATTGTCGGCTGGTGCTTTCTCTTTTTTTGCAAGCATTACAACCTGGAAAACAAAGTCGGTAATCCAGCCCCGGCTGAAACCGAGGCGCTGATCGTACTTTCGCACGTTAACCACAGCTTTCATAACACTTGGGTCAGAGAAATCGTTTTTGTCGAAGATGTCGTTCACTGTATTTACAGTGAGCTGATAGAGTGCTTTCTTCATAAATGAGGGTAAGCGAAGCTTAAACTTCATCAAGTTGCCTATCAACATCATCAAGTCCTGTGTGAATCCCTGGAACTGTAATAAATAAACTTGTACGTCCTGAAGCCGGCGACAGTTGTTATGAATGCTTTTGTCTATCTCTTTAAAGAAATCGTCTTTGGTTTGATAAACTTCAGTCATAAGTTTGCGGCACCTGCCTTTCTCGGCAACCCCCAGCTTGTTGTTGGCTGTAGGTATGTGGAAAGTAGCTTTGAACATGCGCAGGTCGGGCAGCATGGCAAGGTTGGTAATGCCCAAATTAGCGGCGAGTGATGCCTGAAAGTATACTCTTACCAGCATCATATAGTCTTCCATGCCGCCTGTTTTGGGCTTGTCGTTGCCTCTGCCAAATATTCTGGCTAATATGCTCATTATTGTTGTTTCTTTAATTTGTATTGTTTTTTAATCTGCTTTTTACAGATTTGTAGGCAAAGTTACAAATTATAATACAATTATCAAAACAAAAAGTCTACAAATAAATACAAATAGCGGTATAAAAAAGCATTTCGCGGCAACCTTTGTGCAAAATAACACAAGAGTTGCCACGAATCGAGCTAAGCTTTGGCATCGGTATCGTGAATAATTCTCACGTCGCGCTGAGGGAAAGGTATCTCAATATGGTTGTCGTTCAGCGTATTGTAGATGCACTCCATTATCATGCCGTCGTCGCCGTATTGGGTAAACACGTTAACCCACACCAGTATTTTCAGAGTAATGCTGCTGTCGCCAAATTCTTTAAGCACAATTTTAACGTCACGCTCTTTTTTCACACAGCTAAGGTTGATGATGGCGTCGTGCAGCAGTTGCTTTACCTTCTTGATATCGGTACCATAAGCCACGCCCACTTCCAGGATGTCGAGTTCGAGGTCGTGATTGCGTGTCATATTCTTATAATTCTTGGTGAAAAGCTGACTGTTCTGGAAGGCAATCACACTGCCGTCGATAGCCTCAATCATTGTGGAAGTGTAACTTATAGAGCTAACCTTGCCGCGAATGCCGTCGCAAATAATGAAGTCGCCTACTTTTACACGTCCTGCCATCAGGGAGATGCCATAGTAGATATTCTCCAGAATGTCCTTTGATGCAAAACCGATACCAGTTGATAAACCGCCTGATATTACCACCAGCCAGGTGCTACTGATGTGCATCAATGCAAGTGTGATGAGCAGCCATATGCCCCATACCAGAATTTGTATAATGTTGTTCAACATCACAATACGGCTGTCGGCATTTTTGGGGTCCTTCTTTTTGTAATGATATTTTAGGAACGACTTTACCGTGTGATTGATATATTTGAACAGGAAGAACAGAACGAGAACTATTGAGATGGTGCTCAGACTTACTGAGAAGTTCTTAGTATCGATAAAGTTCTTGTTGAACAGCACCATCAGCGTGTCGCTCAAGTTGAATACGGCAGTTGCCCAGTAAATTGCTAATAAGAAAGAACCAATACTCAATGAAGGTATAAGCACGTGGAATGCAAAGCGGAACAGCCATGTACGTGTTATTGGCATTTCTTCGATTTTGTGCTTGATGCCATAGTCTTTCATAAACGACCAAATGCAGGCCAAAGTAAGTATGCAGGTGAGCTGCATGGTCCACCATATAAGTAACTGTACAGCAAGCAGATAGTAACCACTCCATGAGCATATCACTGAAACAACGAAAATGGCAAGCGAAATATAAGCAATTTTCAAGTCGGTATCATCATTGAAATTTCTATTATTTCGCTTGATTACCCACCACTGCCAGAAAGTACACAATACTAATATAGGTGGTAACAGTAGGTTCACAAAATCGTTGGGAATGAGTACAATTCGGAAAGAGATAATGAGGAAGCAGATGAACATTACTGGCGAGTAGATACGAAAGCCGCTCTTTATTTCCGGACCGTTGAGTCGGAGCAACAAGGAAATGAGTACCACTGCAAGCAGCCAGGTAAACTCAACGAGCAGACCACTTGCCATGTCCAGGAAACTTTGGTCACTGAAGATGGCCTTTACCCATCCCATAATCATTGCCAACATAATGGCGCTCGATGCAAGAATAAAACAAGTGCTGTTTTCCTTTATTTGCTTGTTTCGTTTCTTAACAAATCTTGGAAGCACGAATTTTATTACCATACTGTTGATAAGAAGTACTATGAGGGCATAGACGGCCAGTGAGGCAAAGAACATAAAAATAACTCTTACATCCCATTGTGAGGTAACGTTGGTTTTTACAAAATATTTGTTTGCTACTGACTCTTTTGTCTCGTTAACTTGCCTGCTTAAACTGCGCAGAATGTTGAAATACGAATTGCCATTATTTAAGAAAATGCTGTTTTGTATGGTGGCATAGCGCTTAATGGCGTAGTCGTTGAGTCGCTTTAACTGACTCTCAGTATACTTGTAAATAGTAACGTATTGTGAGAACTGGTCGCTGTTATATTGCAGCGTGTGCCTGATGTTTACAGCCAATGTGAGACACACGTTTCTGTCGATTTGCGCACGAGGAGAGAGGGCCTGTACCGGCATCGTACTAAGGTTGTTTATCAGACTGTCGTAACGGGCTATTTCATAGTTGTTACGTTGAATGAACATTCTGAATGGAGCCACATTGTTCTTGAATGTCTGATACTGTTCGGTAGCTTGATGGCAGGCATAAGTAAGGTCGAAGGTGTAACCATCACGTTGTGAATAAAGCATCAGTGAGTTCTGATTACTTTTGGTCAGAACACTCATCACATTTTTGAATACCTCGGCCTGCTGTTGTTTCTCGTTCTGAGATTGCAGTTCAAGGTTTACGCGATAATCGTACAGCTCTGTTCGAAGAATGGAGAGTGTGTTGCTCAGGTTCTTTTCTTTCAGCACGGCATGGGCTGGCAGCACTGTAAGTAACAGAAGAGCCAGGAATATGAACTGACGTAATCCCAGAGGGCGCTTTAAAGCTTTATATTTATGTATCATCTTGTAGGATGTGATTTATTGTAAGTTATTGTGCAAAGTTAATTATTTTCTATTTAAATCAAACGCAATCTGTCGTGATTAACGCAAATTATTGTTATTTTTGCACTAACAATATATTTAAATGCAAATGACAGGTACATTAATTGCAGATAGCGGCAGCACAAAAACCGACTGGTGCCTTGTTGCTGACAATGGAACAAGACAGGCGGTAACCACCAAAGGTATCAACCCGATTCACCAATCAGAGCAGGTGATAACCGAAGTTATCAGATTGCAGCTATTGCCTTTTTTGACTTCTGACGTTGATGTGCGGCATGTCTACTTCTATGGTAGTGGCTGTATTACAGGACAATGTGAAAAACTTGAGAATATTCTTAAAGAAGTATTGAAAAGTTCTGCTGAGATAGCTTGCTACAGCGATATGCTGGGGGCAGCCCGTGCTTTGTTTGGCCATCAAGCAGGAATAGCATGCATTCTTGGAACGGGGGCCAACTCTTGTTTGTATGATGGAGAACAAATCAGGCAAAACACGCCGCCCTTAGGTTATATATTAGGTGATGAGGGTAGTGGAGCCTATTTGGGGAAAAACTTCTTGCGAGAGCTGTTGCGTGGCCAATTGGGTGATGAACTGTTAAGCGACTTTTATTCATGGGCGAACACAGATTATGTCACGGTAATCCAGCGGATTTATCATGAGCCTATGGCCAACCGTTATCTTGCTTCGATCTGTCCCTTTATAGAACGACATCTCAATAATTTAAAAGTGCATAACTTGTGTATGCAAGCTTTCAAAGCCTTTGCAGACCATCAATTGGAACCTTACCATCGACATGATTTGCCGGTTAGTTTTGTGGGTGGAGTGGCATCGTCATTTCAGAACATGCTGAGTGAGGTGATGGCTGATAAGGGCTATGTATTTGGAAACGTAATCAAACGCCCTCTTGAGGCTTTGGTTGATTACCATACAAAGCTGTGATTTGCTTGTTTAAATTCAATTTGCCTTTTTTCAATACTTCTTTCTGCATACAACTGTTGGGCAGAGTATCATACATTGTGTCATGCAGAATATATATATAATATGTGTGATTAATTCAAATTTTTACGGAATTATAAAGCCGAGATTACAAAAAAATTATTAACTTTGCATCACATTAAATATGCGCATAGTAAATAACGTTATAAGTTTATGAATTTTATTTTTTTAATTACCGTCTTGTTAACGGCTGTTACCCTTGTAGCTGGTGCCTATGTGGTGGCCAAGCTCATTGGTCCGCGTTCGTACAATCCGGTAAAGGGAGAGCCCTTTGAGTGTGGTATTCCCACACGCGGCAGCAGCTGGTTGCCCGTACATCTGGGATATTACATCTTTGCCATCCTTTTCCTGATGTTCGATATTGAGACCGTGTTTCTTTATCCCTGGGCAGTAGTTGTTAAACAATTTGGAGCCATGGCTCTGGTTAGCATTGGCTTCTTCTTGCTGGTATTGGTATTTGGCCTGGCTTATGCCTGGCGGAAAGGAGCGCTCGAATGGAAGTAAGACAACCTCGCATTAAGAGTATACCTTATTCAGAGTTTAAGGATAATGATACTCTCGAAAAGATTGCCAATGAGCTGAATGAAGGTGGCGTAAATGTGGTGCTAGGCAACTTAGACCAGGCTATCAACTGGGGCCGCAGCAACTCTTTGTGGTCGTTGACCTTCGGTACATCATGCTGTGGTATTGAATTCATGGCTGTAGGATGTGCCCGTTATGACTTCTCTCGCTTCGGCTTCGAGGTTACACGTAACTCACCACGACAGGCCGATCTGATTATGTGTGCTGGAACTATAACCAATAAGATGGCACCTGTTTTCAAACGTCTGTACGACGAAATGGCTGAACCTAAATACGTAGTGGCTGTTGGTGGTTGCACCATTTCTGGTGGACCGTTCAAGAAAAGCTATCATGTGGTTCGCGGTATCTCTGAGCTCGTACCAGTTGATGTGTACATCCCTGGATGTCCTCCAAGACCAGAAGCCATTCTTTACGGTATGATGCAATTGCAACGTAAAGTAAAGGTAGAAAAGTTCTTTGGTGGAGCTAATCACAAGATGAATGCTGAAGAAAAAGAGAATTCACTTGAAAGGGGTGGCCTGCACGGTCTCTCTAACGAAACACTCTCATCGGTAGAAAAGTTAGGCGAGAAAGCACCTATCATCGTTTCTGAAGCTACACAGGAAGATATTGAAAAGCTGGGCAAGGAAATTGATAACCTGCAGAACACACAGTCGGCAGCACCTGCTCAAGAAGGTAATGTAGAGAATAATAACGCTAAATAACTCGGGAAGATGAAATTAGACAATAAAGAATTTGGCTTTGAGCATTTTGCTGATGAAATGGCCAAACTCAAAAACGAGAAGCACTTTGACTATTTGGTAACAATTGTCGGTGAAGATTTTGGCGAAGAAGGATTAGGATGTATCTACATTCTTGAAAATACCGATACTCATGAAAGATGCTCGGTAAAGCAAATGGCCAAGCAAGTGGATGGACAGTATGTTATACCTTCCACCTATTATATATGGCACGACGCCGATTTGCTTGAGCGTGAAGTGTACGACTTCCTCGGAATTTTGTTCCTTGGACATCCCGATATGCGCCGCTTGTTCCTTCGTAATGACTTCGTGGGTTATCCTTTGCGTAAAGATTACGACATGAGCCCCGAGAATAACAAGTTCCCGGTAACCGATGAACCTGAATCTGATTTTACCACTGAGTGGAACCTGGATGAATTCGGACACTTGTTTAAAACTGAGCATCGTTTGTTTGATGACGATGACTATGTTGTAAACATTGGCCCCAACCACCCAAGTACCCACGGTGTGCTGCGCTTGCAGACAGTACTGGATGGTGAAACCATTAAGCGCGTTTATCCGCATCTTGGTTATATCCATCGTGGCATTGAGAAAATGTGTGAGGAAATGACTTATCCTCAGACGCTTGCTCTGACCGACCGTCTTAATTATCTTTGCGCTATGATGCACCGCCACGCTCTGGTAGGTGTTATTGAAGAAGCCATGGGCATTGAGCTCTCGCCAAGAATTCAGTATATCCGTACTATCATGGATGAGCTTCAGCGTATCGATAACCACTTGCTTTACCTGGGCACCTGCGCGCAGGACCTTGGTGCACTTACTGCCTTCCTTTACTGCATGCGTGATCGTGAGCATGTGCTGAACGTAATGGAAGAAACCACCGGTGGTCGCCTTATTCAGAATTACTATCGCATTGGAGGCTTGCAAGCTGATATCGATCCTAACTTTGTAGCTAATACCAAGGCACTGTGTGATTATCTGGAGCCTTATATTCAGGAATATCTTGATGTGTATGGCGATAACATCATCACCCACCAGCGTCTGGAAGGTGTTGGCCCGATGGGATTGGAAGATTGCATTAGCTATGGCGTGACAGGTCCTGCTGGTCGTGCCGCCGGGTGGCATAATGATGTTAGAAAGAATCATCCTTATGCAATGTACGATAAAGTAAAGTTCGACGAGATTACACTTACTGCCGGTGATTCAATGGATCGCTACTATGTGCATATCAAGGAACTTTACCAAAGCATCAACATCATCAGACAGTTGATTGACAACATTCCGGAAGGTGAGTTCTACATCAAACAGAAGCCGATTATCAAGGTGCCCGAAGGACAGTGGTTCTTCTCTGTTGAAGGTGGTGCTGGCGAATTTGGTATCTATCTTGACTCTCGTGGCGACAAGAGTCCTTACCGACTCAAGATGAGACCAATGGGCCTTACTCTGGCTGGTGCTCTCGACAAGATGCTGCGCCGACAGAAGATTGCCGACCTTATTGCTACCGGTTCTGCCATTGACTTCGTGATTCCTGACCTCGACCGTTAATCACGGATCAAGAGGTGTACTTCTCGATATAAGTGAGACTAATTAAATAAAATAACAAATTAAACAACAAGGCAAACAGTTAAATAACAATTAACGTTGAGTAAGTGATAATTACCTGAACGCAAGTTGTTTATAACTTAGCCGATAAAGATTATGTTTGATTTTTCAATAGTTACAAAATGGTTCGATGCTCTGCTGCGTCAGACATGTGGCTTAAGCGACTTCTGGACCATACTCATTGAATGCGTGGTAGTAGGAGTACTTATCCTGACAGCTTATGCTCTTATTGCCATATTCATGATTTTCTTTGAGCGTAAGGTGTGCGCTTGGTTTCAATGCCGACTTGGCCCTATGCGTGTGGGCCCATGGGGTATTTTCCAGGTGTTTGCCGACGTGGTGAAAATGCTTATCAAGGAGATTTTCGGCGTAGACAAATCTGATAAGCTACTTTATTATCTGGCACCTTTCCTGACGATTATTGCTTCGGTTGGTACCTTCTCGTTCCTGCCATGGAACAAGGGCGCTGAAGTGCTCGACTTCAACGTGGGTGTATTCATGATAAGTGCTATCTCAAGCTTAGGTATCCTGGGCATATTTATGGCCGGCTGGGGTTCTAATAACAAGTACTCTGTAGTTTCGGCTATGCGTGGTGCTGTTCAGATGATTTCTTATGAAATGTCGCTTGGACTGTGCATGGTAACGGCTGTAATCCTTACGGGTACAATGCAGGTTTCGGGTATCATTGAAGCTCAAACCGGTCCTTGGAACTGGCTTATTATTCAGGGACATATCCCCGCAATAATTGCTTTCATTGTATTCCTTATTGCTGGTAATGCAGAGGCAAACCGTGGTCCCTTCGACCTTTGTGAGGCTGAGAGTGAGCTTACTGCCGGTTACCATACTGAATATTCTGGTATGGGCTTCGGTTACTTCTATCTTGCAGAGTATTTGAACCTGGTTGTAATATCCGGTCTGGCAGTAACCATCTTCCTTGGAGGCTGGGCTCCTATTAATATAGGTATTGCAGGTTTCGACCATGTAATGGATTTGATTCCTGGTTTTATCTGGTTCATAGGTAAGACTCTTCTGGTTATCTGGATTTTGATGTGGGCTCGCTGGACATTCCCTCGTTTGCGAATTGACCAGATTTTAACCCTGGAGTGGAAGTATCTTATGCCTCTTATGTTGCTTACACTGTTTGTTATGACTGGCTGTGTGGCTCTGGGATGGATACTTTAACCTATAAATGTTTAATATTCAATTAATAAGCACAATATGTCTAATTCATATTTTGGCGGTATAAAGGATGGTGTCAAGACACTTGCCATTGGTTTGAAAACCACATGGAAAGAATACTTTACACCTAAAAGCACTGAGCAATATCCTGAGAACCGTAAAACCACGCTTCACGTTAGTGCACGCCACCGTGGACGTTTGGTTTTTAAAAGAGATGAAAACGATAACTATAAGTGCGTAGCTTGCACCATGTGCGAGAAGGCTTGCCCGAACGGCACCATTACCATTCAGAAGGAGATGGTTACCGACCCGGAGACAGGCAAGAAGAAACGCCACCTTATAGACTATCAGTACGATCTGGGTGACTGCATGTTTTGCGAGCTTTGTGTAAACGCTTGTAATTTTGATGCCATCGAGTTTACCAATGACTTCGAGAATGCAGTGTTCGATCGCAACAAACTGGTGTTCCATCTTGATAAGGAAGTGTATAAAGGTGGCAGCTTGCCTAACCTTATTGATGGTGGCGCTCCACTTACTATTGGAAAATTCAATACAAAAACCAAGTAAATATTATGGCAAATATAGTAATGTTTTGTATCTTGGCTGTAGTTATTCTTGGTTCAGCCTTGATGTGTGTGCTCACTAAGAGCATTATGCGTTCAGCTACATTCCTGCTGTTCGTACTCTTTGGTGTAGCCGGTCTTTATTTCCTTATTGATTACACATTCCTTGGTGCTGCACAGGTAGCAGTTTATGCAGGTGGTATAACCATGATGTACGTGTTTGCCATCTCGCTTGTGAGCAAACGCACCCTGCAGAATCTTGTAGAGCATATTAAGGACTCTCGTATTGTTTCCGGCTTGCTTATTTCGGTTGTAGGCGTTGCAATGCTTGCAGTTGTAATTCTCAAGAATCAGTTCTTACAGGTAGTTACTGCCGACAAGGAGGTTCCGATGCAACAAATTGGTCAGGCTCTTGTGGGTAGTGACAAATACGGATATGTGCTTCCATTCGAGTTCATCTCGGTGTTCTTGCTGGCATGTATCATTGGTGGTATAATGATAGCACGAAAGGAGGATAAAAAATGATACCCGTACAGTTTTTCATTATTTTAAGTACACTGCTTTTCTTTATTGGTGTTTACGGATTTGTAACCCGCAGAAACTTGATTGCTATGCTCATTTCTATAGAGCTTGTACTCAATTCAGCTGATATTAACTTTGCAGTGTTTAACCGACTCCTTTTCCCCGGGCATATGGAAGGCGCATTTTTCACACTTTTCTCGATTGGTGTGAGTGCTGCTGAAACCGCTGTGGCCCTGGCAATAATCATAAACGTTTACCGCAACTATCATAGTGACCAGGTGAACAGTATTGAAAACATGAAATTCTAATTCAAGCAAATGGACTACAGTTATTCTTTTTTAATACTTCTGCTTCCTTTCCTGAGCTTCTTGGTTCTGGGTTTGCTGGGCATGAAGATGAAGAAACCCGTTGCCGGCTTAATCGGTACGGCAGTGGTAGGCGTGCTTTTTGCCTTATCGGTTTATACCGCTTATAAGTATTTCTTTGTAGTAGGTAGAGTGAATGGAGTTTATCCTACATTAACTCCCTTTAACTTTAAATGGCTCGATTTCGGCAAATCACCCCTGTTCAACACAGATTTGTTGTTCTATATAGGATTCCGCCTTACCCCAATCAGTGTAATGATGCTCATCGTTATCACTACTGTGAGCTTGATGGTACATATCTACTCGTTTGGTTATATGGCCGAGCGTGACGAGCATTATAATAAGGTGGGCTATGAGAAAGGATTCCAGCGTTTCTATGCTTTCCTTTCACTCTTTACCATGTCAATGCTTGGATTGGTAGTTGCAACCAACATTTTCCAGATGTATCTGTTTTGGGAGCTTGTGGGAGTCTGCTCTTATCTGCTAATTGGCTTCTATTATCCTAAGCATGCGGCAGTTCACGCTTCAAAGAAGGCATTTATCGTAACTCGTTTTGCCGATTTGTTCTTCCTCTTCGGTATTTTATTCTACAGCTTCTATGTTGGCACTTTCAATTACGATTTGTCGTGCACACAGAATTTACCACAGCACCTTGAGTCGGCCAAGTTTATTCTTCCAGCCGCTTTGTTCCTGATGTTTATCGGTGGTGCTGGTAAGAGTGCTATGTTCCCCCTGCACATCTGGTTGCCAGATGCCATGGAAGGTCCAACGCCTGTATCTGCGCTTATCCATGCTGCCACAATGGTAGTTGCTGGTGTGTACCAGGTAGCAAGTTTGTTCCCCATTTGGGTGAAATATGCTCCTGAGCAGTTGCACTGGGTGGCTTACATTGCGGCATTCACTGCTTTCTATGCAGCTGTTGTTGCATGCTGCCAGCGTGATATCAAACGTGGTCTGGCTTTCTCTACTATTTCGCAAATTGCTTATATGCTTGTAGCATTAGGTGTGGGTTATAGTCTTGACAACGAAGGTGGTGGCTTAGGTTACATGGCTGGTATGTTCCACTTGTTCACACATGCAATGTTTAAAGCTCTGCTGTTCCTCTGCTCTGGAAGCATCATCGTTATCATTGGCAGCAACTTTAAGGACTATATGGGTGGCTTGCATAAATATATGCCTATTACCAACATTTGCTTCCTTATCGGCTGTCTTGCCATCAGTGGTATTCCACCATTCGCTGGCTTCTTCTCTAAGGATATGATTATTGATGCCTGCTCACTTATGCCAGGTTGGGAAGGACAGTTCTTTAAGTGGTGGATGACAATGGTTGCTATGCTTACGGCATTCTATATGTTCCGTTTGTACTACGTGATATTCTGGGGACAGAGCTATTATGAGCTCGATCCTGAGCACCGACGCAAGCCGCAGGAGTGCCCGATGGTAATGGAAATACCTCTGATGATTCTTGCTGCTATTTCATGTGTAGCAGGTTTGATTCCTTTTGGTCACTTTATTTCAGCCAATGGTCAGAGCTTCGACATTCATATCAATGCTGGTGTTGCTACTACCAGTATCATTGCTGCTGTGATTGGTATCTCTGCCGCTACTGTTATGTACGCTCCCAAGAAGAATCCTGTGCCCCAGATGCTCGAGCGCAAGTTCCCCCGTTTCCACAAGGCTGCACTCAATAGATTCTATATTGACGATGCCTGGCAGTTCTTCTGCCACAAAGTGGTATTTGGCTGCTTCTCAATTCCAATCGCTTGGTTCGACCGTCATGTTATAGATGGCATGTTTAACTTTGCCGCCTGGGGTACACAGACTGCTGGAGAAACGATTCGTCCCTGGCAGAGTGGAGATGTGCGTCAATACGCTGCCTGGTTTATTACTGGCACAGTGGCATTAACACTGGTTTTACTTTGCATTCTTTAATTTAGAACATTAGAATAAAATGAGTATATTAACATTATTCGTTGTAATACCGCTGCTTATGTTATTGGGCCTCTGGCTGGCACGTAACGACAACCAGGTACGCGGTGTAATGGTAGTTGGTGCCAGTGCCTTGTTGGGCTTGGCTATTTGGCTTACCATAGCGTTTGTACAGCTTAGAAATGCTGGAGATACAAGCTTGATGCTCTTTACCTACAGTGTGTCTTGGTTCGCTCCGTTACACATTTGCTATAGTGTAGGCGTAGATGGTATATCTGTTGTAATGATTCTGCTTTCGGCTATCATTGTGTTTACCGGAAGTTTTGCCTCATGGCAACTGGAGCCTATGAAGAAAGAATATTTCTTGTGGTTTGTACTATTGAGCTCTGGCGTGTTTGGTTTCTTCATCTCTACCGACATGTTCACTATGTTCATGTTTTACGAGGTAGCCCTTATCCCAATGTATCTGCTTATTGGCGTTTGGGGAACAGGACCTAAAGAATATGCAGCCATGAAGCTTACCTTGATGTTGATGGGTGGTAGTGCATTGCTGATTATTGGTATTCTTGGCATCTATTACTTCAGTGGTGCCACTACAATGGAGGTTACCGAGATAGCAAAGCTTCACAATATCCCGGTTCATATCCAGAAGATCTTCTTCCCATTCATCTTCATCGGTTTTGGTGTACTTGGAGCTTTGTTCCCATTCCATACATGGTCTCCCGATGGTCATGCATCTGCACCTACAGCCGTGTCTATGCTTCACGCTGGTGTACTGATGAAACTTGGTGGCTACGGTTGCTTCCGCATTGCTATGTATCTGCTGCCTGAGGCTGCTCAGCAACTGTCTTGGATCTTTTTGATTCTTACTACATGCTCTGTGGTTTATGGCGCACTCTCAGCTTGTGTACAAACCGACTTAAAGTATATCAATGCTTATTCTTCAGTTTCACATTGCGGTATGGTGCTTTTCGCACTGCTCATGCTCACACGTACTGCCATTACAGGTGCAGTGCTGCAGATGCTTTCACACGGTTTGATGACAGCCCTCTTCTTTGCTGTTATTGGTATGATTTATCACCGTGCTGGAACCCGTGATGTGCGTTACCTTGGTGGTTTAATGAAGATTATCCCATTCCTGTCAGTAGCTTATGTTGTTGCTGGTTTGGCTAACTTAGGTTTGCCAGGTTTCTCAGGTTTCGTTGCTGAGATGACCATCTTTGTAGGTTCTTTTGAAAATGCCGATACGTTCCACCGTGTCTGCACTCTCATTGCATGTACCTCTATTGTTATCACTGCTGTTTATATTCTTCGTGTGGTTGGAAAAATCCTTTACCAGAAAGTTCCTAATCCCGAGTTCTATAAATTGCACGATGCCACATGGGATGAGCGTATTGCAGTGGGCGGACTTATCTTCTGTGTTGCAGGCTTAGGTTTGTTCCCATTGTTCTTCCAGGATATTATTTCTTCAGCTGTTGCACCTCTTATCGGTCATATTCTTAATCCTGGTACATTAGCTGCTCTGTAATGAACTATTAAATAAGTGAATACGAAAATGAATATAGATTATAGTCAGTTTTTACAAATGATACCTGAAGTCAGCCTGGCTGTCATTCTGGTTATCGTCTTCATTGCAGATTTTGCAACTGCACGCAAATGGGGAGAGCCGGCACGTAAGTGGTTTAATCCGCTTGTATGTGTTTTGCTCCTTATTCATTTGTTGCTCAACATGGGAACTCCTGAGGCAGCAACAACTTTTGGAGGTATGTATTATACCAATGCCACAGTTGGCGTTATCAAGACTATTCTGGCATTCGGTACACTTATCGTGGCTCTTCAGAGTCGTGAGTGGATGAGCCGTCCGGATACTTCTTTTAAAGAAGGGGAGTTCTACATTTTACTTATCTCAACTCTTCTGGGCATGAACATGATGGTTAGTGCCAATCACTTCCTGTTGTTCTTCCTTGGTCTTGAAATGGCTTCTGTACCCATGGCTTGCCTTGTGGGTCTTGATAAGTATCGTCATAACTCAGCCGAGGCTGCAGCAAAATTTGTTCTTACAGCAACATTCTCAAGTGGTGTGATGATTTTCGGTATCTCTCTGCTTTATGGAGCTACAGGCTCACTCTATTTCGATGATGTTGTTGTCAAAATTAGTGCTACTCCTCTTATTATCTCTGGTATGGTGTTTTTCTTCAGCGGACTGGCTTTCAAGATTTCCTTGGTTCCATTCCATTTCTGGACTGCCGACACCTATCAGGGTGCTCCAACTACCGTAACTGGTTATCTGAGTGTTGTTTCAAAAGGTGCAGCTGCATTTACTCTGGCTGCAATCTTGATGAAAGTGTTCCAACCCGTGGCTATGTATTGGCAGTATTTGCTGTTTATTGTAATTGTGCTTTCTATTACAGTAGCCAACTTGTTTGCCATTCGTCAGACTGATTTGAAACGGTTCATGGCTTTCAGTTCCATTTCGCAGGCAGGTTATATTGTACTTGCCATTGTAGGTAACAATCCAACAAGCTATGCTGCACTGAGCTTCTATGTGCTTATATACGTCGTGGCTAATATGGCAGTATTCACTGTTATCAGCAGCATAGAGGAGCATAATAATGGTACTGTAGATATGGACAGCTACAACGGACTCTATCGCACCAATCCCAGGTTGTCGTTCCTGCTCACATTGGCTTTGTTCTCCTTAGGAGGCATACCACCATTTGCAGGTATGTTCAGTAAATTCTTTGTGTTCATGGCAGCTGTAAAGGGAATGAGTGTTGATACGACTCTTGGAGCCTTGGCTTATGCTGTGGTGTTCATCGCCTTGGTTAACACAGTAATCTCTCTTTACTACTATTTGTTAATCGTTAAGGCTATGTACATCAAACCTAATGCCAACCCATTGCCGACTTTCACCAGTGCTAACAGTACAAAGTTCGTTCTGGCTGTATGCACACTCGGTGTAGTAGTATTTGGTGTTTGCAGCTACTTCTACGATACGATTGCTGCAGCCATTTGATGATTGTACATATATAAATAAAAAAGGTGAGACATTTTGTCCCACCTTTTTTTTATCTTAGTTCCCCAAAGTATCACAGACTGACAAACTCAGTATCTGCTTGTGATTTCCGGTATTTCAAGCTGTGATAGTTAGTGTTTCAAGCTGTGATACTCTCTTGAGATTTGCTTTGTTCTTGTTGTTTTCTTGTCTTATCGAGTATTTCAGCTAAGAATCTCGGCGTGTATCCTCTATTACTTTTAGCAACATTTTCAGGCGTACCTTCTGAGAGAATTGTGCCGCCATTGCGTCCTCCTTCGGGCCCCATGTCTATAATCCAGTCAGCCAATTTTATTACATCCAAATTGTGTTCAATTACAAGTACAGTGTTACCCTTATCGACCAATTTCTGCAATACGTCCATCAGAATTCTGATATCTTCAAAATGCAGACCCGTTGTTGGCTCGTCGAGAATGAACAGTGTATTACCAGTATCACGCTTTGCCAGTTCGGTTGCAAGCTTAACACGTTGACTTTCACCACCCGACAGAGTTGTACTTGATTGACCAAGCTTGATGTAACCCAGTCCAACCTCTTGCAGAGTCTTTATTTTTGGCAATATCTGTGGCACATTCTCAAAAAATTCTACCGCCTGATTAATTGTCATGTCTAGAACATCAGCAATACTCTTGCCTTTAAACCTTACTTCCAAAGTTTCTCTGTTATAGCGTTTACCGTGGCATACCTCACATGGTACCATTACATCTGGCAGAAAATTCATTTCTATGGTTTTGTAGCCATTACCCTTACATGCCTCACAACGGCCACCTTTTACGTTAAATGAGAAACGGCCTGGCTTATAGCCTCGGATTCTTGCTTCAGGCAATGCAACGAACAAGTTCCGAATATCGTTGAATACACCTGTGTAGGTGGCAGGATTTGAACGTGGCGTACGACCGATAGGACTTTGATCAACATTTACGATCTTATCTATATTGTCAATCCCTTCAATTCGTTCGTAAGGCATGGGCTTTTTTAAACTGCGGTAGAAGTGATGCGACAATATGGGTTGCAATGTTTCATTTATCAGTGTACTCTTACCTGAGCCAGAGACGCCTGTTACTACGATGAGTTTGCCCAATGGGAGCGTTAAATCCACCTTCTTTAGATTGTTACCAGTACAACCTATCAGTTTTATGGATTTGCCGTTGCCTTTGCGACGCTTGGCAGGTAGGGCGATGCAACGCTCGCCAGACAAATATTGCGCAGTTAACGTGTGTTGTTTGCCTGGCTCAGGATGTAACATCTGTTCCGGGGTACCCTGGAATACTACTTCACCACCTTTCCGTCCGGCTTTCGGACCGATGTCTACTATCCAGTCGGCTGCTCGCATCATATCCTCATCATGTTCAACTACAATTACTGTGTTGCCCAAGTCGCGAAGTTCTTTAAGAGAGCGAATCAATTTTTCGTTATCACGCTGATGTAGTCCAATCGAAGGTTCGTCAAGAATGTAAAGCACATTAACCAGCTGGCTGCCTATTTGCGTGGCAAGTCGGATGCGTTGGCTCTCACCGCCTGATAGAGAAGCCGACTGTCGATTGAGCGACAAGTAGTTCAAACCAACTTCAAGCAAGAAGTTAACCCTGGTCTTGAGTTCCTTGATAATCTCAGCTGCGATTTTCTGTTGTGTACTACTCATGTGGTCTTGCACATTATTCAACCATTCCATTAGCTGGTCAATATCCATCGAGGCAACTTCGGCAATGTTCTTATCCCAAATTCGGTATGCCAGACTTTCCTTCTTCAATCTCTGTCCATGGCACTCAGGGCATTCTACTTCGGTAAGGAATTGTTCTGCCCATTTTTGTGCACTGGCCGAATCATCGTTCTCCCAGATATTGCTCAGATACTTAATCAAACCATCGTATTCAGTAAAATAGTCCGACGAAGTGTGAATTCTATCTTTAGGTATTTTTACGCTTTCCAAAGCGCCATTCATGATTTCTTGCATGGCATCATCTGGTATATCGTAAATCGGAGTTTTTAGTGTACAGTCATATTTTACCAGTATGCTTTCTATTTGCCAGAAAATCATCTCGTTTTTGTATTTTCCCAGAGGCAGAATACCGCCAGCATAAATACTTAATTTATCGTCAGGAATGATCTTCTTGATATCAATAAGATGCACTTTTCCCAATCCTTTGCATCGTGGGCATGCGCCTTCAGGCGAGTTAAATGAAAATATATTTGGAGCAGGTTCGCCATAAGCCAAACCGGTGACGGGGTCCATAAGGCGCTTAGAGAAATTGCGTGTTTTGCCGCTTTGCTTTTCCATAATCATAATTACGCCATCTCCCTGTCGCATGGCAGTTGCTACAGAATGTCTCAGCCGGTCGCCATCCTCACTGTGAACCACAAGCTTATCGATTACAACTTCAATATTATGATTCTTGTAACGGTCCACTTTCATTCCTGTTCTAAGCTCTTTTATCTCACCATCGACCCTAACGTAAAGATAGCCTTTACGAATCATGCTGTCGAAAAGCTCGCGATAATGGCCTTTGCGTTGCCTGACCAAAGGAGCCAGAATGTAAATGGCTGTGTCAGCGTATTCTTTCTCTATTATACTGATGATTTTCTCTTCAGTATATTTTACCATTTTTTCACCACTGATGTAGCTGTAAGCTTCGCCTGCACGTGCATATAGCAGTCGCAGGTAGTCATATATTTCTGTAGTTGTTCCAACCGTTGAGCGCGGATTCTTGTTCGTGGTCTTTTGTTCGATACTTATTACCGGGCTCAATCCTGTAATTTTATCCACATCTGGGCGTTCCATGTTGCCAAGGAAGTTGCGTGCGTAAGCAGAGAAAGTATCAATGTAACGTCGTTGTCCTTCGGCAAAAATTGTGTCGAAAGCCAAAGATGATTTGCCTGATCCCGAAAGACCGGTAATTACGGTAAGCGAGTTGCGAGGTATAACTACATCTATATTTTTAAGGTTGTGCACTCGTGCACCCCAAACATTAATTTTTTCTTGTTCCATGTTGTTTATCCCAAATCACTTAATTGCCCTATCTAATTAAATTCACGTCGGTACGAATGTTGAAAATACGTCCATCGGCACCTTTGGCCTTTACCAGACAGTAGTAAACACCATCTTTTACTGCATGACCTTTGTATGTGCCATCCCATCCTTCGGCAGGATCAGTCCATTCGAAAAGTTTCTGCCCCCAACGATTGAAAATATAGGCATGAAATTGTATAATGCTTTTGTATTCAGTTTTAGCTCGATAAATATCGTTTACACCATCACCATTTGGCGAGAAGGCGTTGGGCATATTCAACGAACTCTCAGAAACTGTTATCGTGATGGGTGTACCCTCGCTGGTCCAGTAATCATCCGTATAAGCCACAGTGTCGGTGCCATTCACAAAAGTGGCATAAAGTTCAATGTTGTGTGTGCCCGATTGGGTAAAGGTATATTCGGTGTTATCACCATATCTGACAAGATAGGGATTGCTACGATTGCCTGACAGGTAGAAGTGCCATTCGTAGTGACATGTCCAACCTGTAGTATCGGTAGCGTTGGCCGCGAATTGCACTTGTACAGGAGCGGAACCGGAGTATGCATTATTCTCTTCGGTGGTGCCGTCGGTGAGCGTTATTGTAGCCTGTGGATCTATTGATGGCGTGCTCTGAGCATGAGCTAATGCCGACAGTATGCACAAACATAAAAGCAGGGTGATTTGCCTCATTTCTATTTTTGTTATAATCAATGTGCAAAGATACCATTTTTTTTTGTACTTTTGCAACTGTAATAATACAAAACTTAAACGGATATGAATTGTATTTCGAGATATATTATCACACTCCTGTTAACGCTGTGTATTCCTTTTATAGCAGCAAAGGCAGAGAATGCGAGCAAAAACATAGTTAAAATTGGCATCATGTTGCCGCTTCACAATGTAGACGGTGACGGTGTACGTATGATTGAGTACTATCGCGGCATGTTGCTTGCTGTGGATGAACTCAAGCGCGAGGGCATTTCAACCGATGTACACGCCTGGAACGTTCCGGCCGATGCTGATATCAGAACTACGTTGCTGAACGACGCTGCAGCAAATTGTGACTTGATATTCGGTCCGCTTTACTCTAATCAGGTTGCTGCATTGGCAGGCTTCTGTAAAAGTTATGGTATAAAACTGGTTATTCCATTCTCAATTAACAGCGATGCAGTTAAGCTTGTACCTAATGTTTATCAAATTTATCAGGACGATAATCAGCTCAATACATCGGCTATTGATGCTTTCATAGAACGTTTTTCAAAATATCAGCCGGTATTTGTAGATTGCGCTGACAAGCAAAGCACCAAAGGGGCTTTTACATCTGCTCTCAGGGCCAGGCTTGACAAAGAGGATGTTGCCTATCGCGTAACCAGTCTGAAATCGTCCGATGATGATTTCTTCAAAGCTTTTTCTGCTGTGAAGCGCAATGTGGTGGTACTTAACACTGGTCGCTCACCCGAACTGGGTCAGGTACTGCAGAAACTTGAAGCATTGAATGCCTTATATCCTGGCCGACAGGTTTCTCTTTTTGGCTATAACGAATGGTTTATGTACTTGCATCCCTATGTCAATGCCTTTTATAAGTTTGACACATATATACCTACTACATATTATTATAACGAAAGTTCTTCTCAAGTGAAAGAGCTTGAAACGAAGTATGTAAAGTGGTTCCATGAACCCATGCAACAAGCTTTGCCCCGATTTGCCCTTACAGGTTACGACCAGGCGCAGTTCTTTATCCGTGGACTGGTGAAATATGGCAAGAAATTCACGGGCACGCGTGCTCAGAATGAATATAAGGCATTGCAAACGCCACTGCAGTTCAAAGCAATTAGTGGAGGTGGTTATAAGAACACTACTTTCGAGCTTATCCACTACACACCATCTCAGTCAATAGAATCTATAAGTTATTAAGCATGCAACACAGATTAAGGTTTATCTTAGTGGCTCTGTTTGTCTGGCCTTTGTGCATTCATGCTCAAATAGGACAACATCGTGACGATCTGTCGGTAGGTATTAATGGGGGCTATACCTCCACAAATATTAGGTTCACACCAACAATTCCGCAAAAAAGACTGGGTGCTATTACAGGTGGTTTGTCGGTGCGTTACGTTTGCGAGAAATATTTCTCAACTATAGCCTCGGTTTATGGTGAACTCAATTATGGAACGATGGGTTGGAACGAAGATATTAAAACCACTACCGATGAACCAGTAATCAACTCGGTTACAGGCAAGGCAGAACAGTACAGCCGAAGCATTCATTATATTCAGATGCCACTTTTTGCACATTTGGCCTGGGGGCGCGAACATAAAGGAATTAACTTTTTTGTTCAAGCTGGTCCACAGTTCGGCTGTTATCTCAGTGAGTCAACCAGTCAGAATTTCCAGCTTGCTAACGCCAATTTAACCGACCGTACAAATAAAACCATGGCACAGGATACGATGAAAGTAGAAAACAAGTTCGACTATGGTATTGCAGCAGGTGCCGGACTGGAGTATAGCAACCCACATTTGGGCCACATCTTGCTGGAGGCCCGCTACTATTATGGGTTGGGAAATATCTACGGCGATAGCAAACGTGACTTCTTTGGCAGCAGTAATTTTGGCTCGATAGCTGTAAAACTTACTTATCTATTTGATATCCGGACCACCAAAGGAGTTTCCAACAGAAAATAAAATTATTTACCACTTTAATTCATATTATGCAACAACTAACTGACATACGCAATTCTTCAGAAACTGAGTATACAACGCTAGAGGCTATTAATGAGGCCAAACGCTGTCTGCACTGTAAGGTACCTCAATGTCGTAAAGGTTGTCCCATTAATAATAACATCCCCGAATTCATCCATCAACTTAGCATGGGTAATATGGGTGAGGCTATGAGCATTATTAATGAAACGAGCAACCTGCCGGCAATTTGTGGTCGTGTATGTCCGCACGAAAAACAATGCCAAGGCCACTGTGTCCTTAATAAAAAGGGCAATCCGATACACATTGGTGCCATTGAAGCTTTTATAGCCGATTTTGATACACAGATGCATTTGTTACGTGAGAAGCTTCCACAGAAAACCCGTGGCAAAGTAGCCGTTATCGGTTCTGGTCCAGCAGGCTTGACCGTAGCGGGTGATCTGGCTCGCCAGGGTTTCAGCGTAACTATTTTCGAGGGACAACATGAGGCAGGAGGTGTGCTGATGTATGGCATACCCGAATACCGTTTGCCTAAGAGCGTAGTCAGAGCCGAAATAGCAAAGATTGAGGCTTTGGGTGTTAACTTCATCACCGATTGTATGATAGGTGAGCATGGTATTACTGTAGATAAAATTTTTGAAGGAGGCTTTGATGCTATCTTTATCGGCACGGGTACAATGGTACCACAAAATATGGACGATGTGCCGGGTGCGAACTTGCGTGGTGTTAGTCAGTCAACTTATTTCCTGCATAATGTAAATGCCTATAACGAAGGTGCAATAGGCCGCGACATGGTACCCTTAAACCTGCATGAGCGTGTAGCTGTAATAGGTGGTGGCAATGTGGCCATGGATGCCGCACGCACTGCCGTGAGAATGGGAGCAAGCGTTAAAGTAATTTACCGGCGTACACAGGAGGAAATGCCGGCTATAAAGACTGAATACGAGGCTGCTATCAATGAAGGCGTGCAGTTTGAATGGAAGTCATCGGTAGTTGAGTTCATCGGAAATGATAAGCATCGTTTGTGCCAGATACGTGTAAAAGACGATGCGGGTGAGCATATAGAAGATGTAGACCGTGTGTTCCTGGCCATTGGTTCACGTCCTGCCAATCGAATTGTTTCTACCACAGAAGGTATTGAAGTCGACGAGAAAGGGTATGTAAAAGTACTCGACCGCCCCTTGGGCATGACTACACGCAAGGGCGTATTTGCAGGTGGTGATGTGGTGCACCGTCCTCAGACGGTTGTGCTTGCCATGAAAGCTGCCAAAGAGGTGGCTCAAGGTATTGCGCAATATGTGGACGCTGTTAGACTACTACAGGATATTAAAAAGAATGAACAGAGTTCACAAGACGGAAGTCTGAATTTCTACAAACCTCTTTAGCTAATTCTTAAACAATTATGATTTCATTTGCACTGAGTTTAATAGCCCTTATTGTGGGCTATTTATTTTATGGTAAATTTGTTGAACATGTGTTCGGGCCTGATGATCGGCCTACGCCGGCCGTTGCACATCCAGATGGTGTGGATTATATACCTATGCCCACATGGCGAGTTTATATGATTCAGTTCTTGAACATTGCTGGAACGGGCCCCATCTTCGGTGCCATTATGGGTGCTCTTTATGGGCCGGCTGCTTACTATTGGATTGTGTTTGGCTGCATTTTTGCTGGTGCCATGCACGATTATATGAGTGGTATGCTTAGCATTAGAAACAACGGCGCTAATTTGCCCGAATTGGTAGGTCGCTATCTGGGCGTGAACCCACGTCGTGTAATGATTGTGTTTTCGGTGCTGCTGCTTATGATGGTGGGTGTAGTGTTTGTTTACAGTCCTGCCATTATTCTGCACAAGATTGGCGGTAGTAAAATATTCTGGGTTGTAATTATTTTTATCTATTACATCATAGCCACACTGCTTCCTATTGATAAAATTATAGGTAAGATTTATCCCATTTTTGCGTTTTCTCTGCTATTTATGGCCGTTGCACTTATGGTAGGTCTGTTTGTCAAAATGCCGGATATTCCAGAGTTCTGGAGTAATTTGAGCTCATGCAACCATAATGTACCTGCTTCCATTTTTGGAGCCGACAGTTATATAAAGAGCAGTCCACTTTTCCCCTGCCTGTTTATTACCATCGCCTGTGGCGCCATTAGTGGCTTTCATGCTACACAGAGTCCGCTTATGGCTCGTTGCATCAATAGTGAGCGCAAGGCACGCCCCGTCCTTTATGGCGCAATGATTACCGAAGGCATTGTGGCTTTAATCTGGGCTACTGTCTCTATGTATTTTTTCTATTACGGAGGCTGGAGAGAGTGTGTTGGAAATGCTGAAGTTAAGACTTTTCTCGACCAGGTTCAACTGCCAGGAGGCAAAACACTGGTTCAATATTTCGATGCACCTTCTGTAGTTACCTATGTTTGTTCAGGCTGGCTGGGTATTGCTGGTGGTATACTTGCCATGTTGGGTGTTGTAGCAGCACCGATAACCAGTGGAGATACAGCCTTTAGAAGCGCCCGACTGATTATTGCCGAGGCACTGCACATGGAGCAGAAGTCAGTTGCAAAGCGTTTGTACATCGCCGTACCAATGTTTGTGGCTGCTATCGCCTTACTTGTTTGGCAGTCAACCAATCCCGATGGTTTTGCTCACATCTGGCAATGGTTTGGCTGGAGCAATCAAACATTGAGTGTGTTTACCTTATGGTGCATAACGGTTTATCTTGTAGAACAGAAAAAGCCTTATATCATTTCACTGATACCAGCGCTCTTTATGACTACCGTATGTGCCACTTTCCTGTTTGTTAGCCCAATGGCATTGGGTCTGAGTACACAGGTAGGTTACACTTTAGGCATCGTGGTTCTTGCAATAGCAATTGTTTGGTATACAATTTGGTTTAAGCGTAGAACCAAATAAAATTAGCATAGACTACTGAAAATAAGTGTAGCAACTGGTTTTGGTAAACCTCTGCTGCACTTTTTTTGTATTTTATGATCGCTGGTAATGTTGCAGTTGTTTTCTGAATCTTGCATATCGTTTTAGTTTATGTACTATTACACAGCCGACTGCAACCATAACATAGTAAATAATAATCTGCGCAATAGAGAAATTTATGTTGCCTATATTGGCTCCAGGTAGCTGTGAAACCCAAAAAACGAATCTGTTTAGGTACTGCATCATAATGCCCGCAATTGTTAATGGAAATGTAAAATGACAGGGCATAAGCCAAAGTATTACCGCTATTGCCATAAAATAAAGCGTACAACTACCCAAAGGAACAGCTACGATGTTGGATAGCAGCGAATAGGGTGACAGTCGGCCGAATGAGTACAAAACGACCGGTAACGTTAAAATTTGTGCTGACACCGAAATGGTAACTGTTCCCCACAACATTTGCAATGGTTTGGGCAATTTTATCAAGTTATAGAGTGTACTGTTAAACAACAATATTCCAAGAACAGCAAGAAAAGAGAGCTGAAATCCTGTGTCCCAAAAGTTTAAGGGATTGAAAAGCAACATGACAAGAGCTGCTCCCGAAAGTGTATTGACCGGGAAGCGGTCCTGCCCCAAATATGCCACAGCACTGTAAATGGTTATCATCAGAGCTGCGCGTAGTACCGAAGGTGAGGCGCCGACAAACATTACGTACAGCCAGATAACCACCAATACACCTGTTTGGGTAAAAAATCGCCACCTCCGTTTTGGCAGCAGAAAGGTTAGCAAAAAGTAGATTATGCCAAGATGTAGTCCTGATAAAGCCAGCAAATGAGCTGTACCGGCAATGGAGTAGGCCTCCTTCTGCGTTTTGGTAAGATGACCTTTATATCCCAGCAACATAGCCTCTGTCATGCCACGTATACTTTCGTCAAGATTGCTGTGCTCAATTCTTTGTATTAAGTCCTGGCGGTAGAGTGCGAGTTGCAGCATGGATTTTTGCCATACAGATAAAGAGCTTAAATCGGGATGACAAAAGTTCCAATTACCTATATTTATGAAAACTTGTCCTTTATACCCATGTTTAGTGAGCCATTGTCCGTAGTCGAAGTGCTCCGAAAGTTGAATAGATTGAATAGGCTCAATCCTTGAATAAAACTCCATGCAGCTGCAAAGCTTTAAAAGCTTGTAATTGTTGGTTACAGTGTCACGTAATACGGCAGCTTTTACTTTTACAGGGCTTCCGGAATTCAGCAAAAGCATGTCGAATGCAACAACCTTGCCTTTTTGTTCGGGAGGTGTTGTAATTATTCCCTGTAACATGATTTTTTGTTCTGGTAGTTTTACCTGCTGGTAATGCAGATAAACTGCCATGTAAATCATACCTGTTACCATGACGAAAGGTACTGGCGTATAGTATTTTGCCCGTTTGTTAAACAAATGGCATACACCCAGTATTGTAAAAATGATGGCTGTTAATGCAGAAATAGCAGCAATGTTACGAATTTCGTAACCTGTGAATAATCCGATAATCCAAGGGATTATTAAGCGGAGCAGGGGATTGTTATTCCAGAAATTCGTGTTTTGCATGCTTCAGAGCACTTTAAAAACTGTATGAAAAACCTAACGACACATATTCTTTGAATTGGAAATAGCCATATTTGTCATCTCTGTTCACACCATCATCAAATCGTGGATAAACAAATATCTTCGACGAGAGGTATTTGGTGAGCTTAAGGTTAAAGGTATTTTCCCATTCCAACTCACATCTTTCATAAGTTGTGTAGCCGTAAAGCCTTGTCTGCCACGACAATTGGTTTGAAAATCGCCACGTCAGGTCAAATGTGCATTCACTACCGAAGTCATTCTTGCTGTGATGGTCGGCATCAATACCGTAGCGTGTAGCCAGATTAAGGCGATCTACATATTTAAAATTGTAAGCAAAAGGAGCAAGGTGGATACTGCCTCTTAATTTGTTTTTAAGCCAGTTAACCTGGTAGTCCATACCGATAGAGAAGTTCAGGTTCAACGGGCTCATGAAATCGCCATATACATAATTTTTATTAGTGCTAAAACTACGCATAAACTGTGTTTGGGCAATGGTCTGGAAGGTATAGTACCACTTCTTGCTGGCTTGTAGCCCCAGCTTACCGGTGTATCTAATCAGGTCGGTATTCGTCTTGACATGGTGTACTGTATCACTGGGCGAAGTTTGCAATCCTAATTTCATTTCCAGTTTGTTGTCCCATCTCACCTTCTGCTTATTGTTGTAATTGGCCTGAACGGTAAGCGAAGCCATCATACTATAGTTTCGTTCGCCACCCTTGTACCAGTTATCTGTAACATAATTTTGCAGAAACTGCAGATAGTAGTCACCGCTGAATTGCCAGAAGTTAGGCTTAAAAACAATGATATCGTTACTTTCAGCATCTTTCATTGTACTGTTGTTCTTCTGGGCATCAGGTGCAGTTATGGTCTGGTCAAGATAATTATCGGCGGCTGCTTTCATTTCCTTACTACTGATTTTTATTTCGTGAGGTTTAATGATACTGCCGATGTTTTTTAAACGCATTCGAGTGTTCACAACTGCCTCAGGATGTTCGATCCAGAATTTTAATAAGGTACTGTCATTATTCCACGATGGTATTGAGTCTGAAAGCGAGAACAAATTGTCAGCTACAAGGTTGTTATAGATAAGGGGTGATATTCTCATCATTTTTAAAGCTGATTTCTTATTGAGAGTTGTGTCAGCTTTAATGCTGTCGTTCCATATTCTAAGTGAGTCTATGTAATGTTTAACCCATATCGGGGCAATTTTGCGCCTGTAGTTTTGAGCGCTTACGTGGATGCACATTGTAAACAGAAAGAGTGATATGATAAGAAGTATCTTGTTTCTCATTTGAATGAATTATTATTAACGACAAATCGCTTTAAATCAGTATATTAAAGCTTAAAAGTTACAGGAAGCATGAAGAATATGTCGCTGGGCCGCCCGTTGATTCTCAAGGGTTCCCAGGCTGGCATTTCTTTCACAACTCGAATAGCTTCGTTTTTCAAAGCTTGTTTGGCATCTTCTATTTCAGAGGAAGATTTCTTTTTAGTTTTTGCAGATGATTTGTAAATACATTTATTATCAAGTGTTCCGATGCTGTCAATGCTTCCATCGTGCTTCAGCTCAAAACTAACCACCACTGTACCGCTAATACCGGCCTCTTGTGATAATACCGGATAGTTTAAGTTCTTAGCGAGATATTTAGCTACATCTCCGTTAAATCCAGGTAGTTGTGTCTTTTGTATTTTGCCCTTACTTACCAGACTGTCGAGTGCAACCGCTAATTGTTTTACATCACATGTAGCCAGCACTATTTTTCGATCTGGACCAATGACGTACGAGGTTGGAATCCAGTTTACGCCATAAAGCTTGTCTATGGTTGACCCGTGCTTCCATTTCTTGAATTCACTGCCCTGTGGCCACATCATTTTATTCTTTTGCAAATAAGTTTTCAATGCACTGGAGTCGGTATCTAATGAAATTCCTGCAAAACTTACACCATATCCATTATATTTATCAACCAATGCTTTCAATCGTGGCGTATCTTTTCTGCAATCCGGGCACCAGGAAGCCCAGAAAGTAAGAACAATGTAGAAAGGCTGTTGCTGCAGATTTTTAAGCTGTAAAGTGCCACCACCCAACCGGGTAACTTTGAAGTCCGGGGCAGTCACTCCCGCATGCAAAAGTGATGCTGTCAAAGTATTGCCATATGTCTGTGCCTGTACTTGCAGAGAAGTGGCAAAAGCTATGAGTAACAGTGTTCGTATAATATTGTTCATTTGTTTTCGTTTAACAGATTGCAAAGTTAAGAAAAAACATTTATCCTGCCATTATTTCATCTCGTTTTTTTGACTTACTGTTTTGTCTAAACCATTGAAGAAGTATTCGATCTGTAGAAAAAAACTGCAAAGTTCGTTTAACTTGTCAGTATGTAAACAGAATAACTTTTATCGGATACAATATGAAGTCAAATAGTTGTTGTTGACGTAAATACTGCAAAACAAACAATAATGTTTTGCTGTATCAAATATTTTTCGTAAATTTGCAGCATATATTTATTAAAATTTTAAGTTTTACTATCGTGGCTGAAACAAAGTATATATTCGTCACCGGTGGTGTGGTTTCTTCATTAGGAAAAGGCATCATATCATCTTCAATAGGTAAACTTCTGCAAGCGAGAGGCTATAATATTACGATACAGAAGTTTGATCCATACATCAACATCGACCCTGGTACACTTAATCCTTATGAGCATGGCGAGTGCTATGTTACTGTCGACGGCATGGAGACAGATTTGGATTTGGGACACTATGAGCGTTTTACAGGCATTCAGACTACCAAAGCCAATTCTCTTACAACCGGCAGAATCTACAAGGCCGTGATTGATAAGGAACGTAGAGGCGATTATCTTGGAAAAACCATTCAGGTGGTACCTCACATTACCGACGAGATTAAGCGCAACGTAAAACTGCTGGGTAAAAAGTATCACTACGATTTTGTAATTACCGAAATAGGCGGAACCATTGGTGATATAGAAAGTGCTCCGTTTATGGAGGCTATCCGACAGCTTAAGTGGGAGCTTGGCAAGAATGCGGTTTGTGTTCACCTTACTTATGTACCGTATCTAAGAGCAGCCGGCGAACTGAAAACCAAACCTACGCAGCACAGTGTAAAAGAACTGCAAAGCGTTGGTATTCAACCTGATATACTCGTACTACGCACAGAGAAGCATTTGAACGATGCTATACGCAAGAAAGTGGCGGCTTTTTGTAATGTCGACTTTGATTGTGTGATTCAGAGTGAAGACCTGCCAAGCATTTACGAAGTGCCCGTAAATATGCAGAACCAGGGATTGGATGCAGCTATATTAAGAAAGGTAGGTGAACCGGTTGGACCCACTCCTGAAATGGGTCCGTGGAAGGCTTTCCTTGAGCGTCGTGAAAAGGCCACTAAGGAAGTGCATATTGGCCTGGTTGGCAAATACGATTTGCAGGATGCCTATAAAAGCATCCGCGAGGCTTTGTCGCAGGCCGGTACCTATAACGACCACAAGACGGCTATCACATTCATCAATTCTGAGTACATCACTGTTGACAATGTAGCTGAGAAACTGGCCGGTCAAGATGGTATTGTTATCTGTCCTGGATTTGGCCAGCGTGGCATTGAAGGCAAGATTGTAGCAGCCCATTATACCCGTACTCACGATATACCAACTTTCGGTATCTGTCTGGGTATGCAAATGATGGTGATTGAGTTCGCACGCAATGTGTTGGGCTATAAAGATGCCAACAGCCGTGAGATTGACGAAAAGACTCCACATAACGTTATCGACATCATGGAGGAGCAGAAGAATATTTCGAACATGGGTGGAACCATGCGCTTGGGCGCTTACGAATGTGTATTGCGTCCTGGATCACGGGTTATTAACATTTATAATAAAGAGCACATTCAGGAGCGTCATCGCCATCGTTATGAATTTAACAACGATTACCAGGCCGAATTCGAAAAGAACGGTATGATGTGTGTAGGCCGCAATCCTGAGAGTGACTTAGTCGAGGTGGTTGAAATACCTTCGCTCAAGTGGTATATCGGAACCCAGTATCATCCCGAATATCAGAGTACGGTGCTGAAACCCCATCCGCTTTTCGTTGATTTTGTTAAAACCGCGATAGCAAACCAAAAGAGTGATAAATAAAACTTATATGCCTTTATTGCAGAGCTATACTTTGCAGTAAAGGCAATTTGAGGACATATAAAGGGTATTATTTTATAAGAGAAAGAAAGTGGATAAGAATACTATCATCGGATTTATCCTTATAGCTGCAGTATTGGTGGGCTTTGGTATCTATACTCAGCCTTCGAAAGAAGAACTACAGCAACAGCAAACGGCCGATTCAATAGCACAGGTAAAAAAGGATAATGCAGACAAAGTGGCTCGTGCCGAACAACTCGCACGCAAGGCCCAGGCGCGTAAGCAAATATTAGCCGATACTACGGCTTTGTTCCATAAGGCTTTGCAGGGCAAGGCGCAAAATGTGGTGCTGCAGAATAACAAGGTTAAGCTTACATTTAACTCTAAGGGCGCTTCCGTAACAGAAGCTGTAATAAAGGGTTATGTGGGACATAACTTGCAGGTTAACGACGGGTCGAAAGATTCTAAAGACCTGACGCTCTTTAAAGGTAGTGACCAGATGATGAATTACACCTTTATGACGAAAACGGCCAATATCAGCACACAGGATTTGTATTTCACGCCTTCACAGGTTACCGATACATCGGTTACATTTATCGCACAGGCTGACTCAAGCAAATACATCCAGCTTAAATATTCGCTTGGAAAAGATTATTTGCTCCATCTGAGCATCAGCACCGTGGGAATGGCTGGGTTGTTTGCTCCCAATTCATCGCAAATCTACATGGATTGGAAAGATATGTGCCGCCAGCAAGAGCGTGGTTTTAATTTCGAGAACCGCTATGCCACACTTACTTATCACTTCGCTGACGGCGGAACAAAATATCTGAGTGAGACAAAGGAGGAAACCGACAAGAGTATTGAAGACCCCATTGACTGGGTCGCCTTTAAAAACCAGTTCTTCTCGGCTGTTGTCATCAGCAAAGATAATTTTGCTGCCAATGCTTCGCTCACGAGTGTTCCACAGGAAAAAGGTTCTGGATACCTGAAGTATTACGAGGCTAAAATGCGTACCGCCTTCGACCCGACAGGCAGCAAACCCACGCAGTTGGACTTCTATTATGGTCCTAACGACTTCCGCTTGCTGAAGAAGGTAGAGAAGGAAAGCGCTTTTGGCAAATCATTGCAAATGCAGCGTTTGGTGTATCTGGGATGGCCTTTGTTCCGTATCATCAACCGCTGGTTCACCATCTATGTGTTCGACTGGCTCAGCAAGATATTCCCTATGGGAATTGTGCTGATACTTATCACGCTGTTGCTCAAAGTGATTACCTACCCAATGGTAAAGAAGAGCTATATGAGCTCAGCCAAAATGCGCGTGCTTAAACCTCGCCTGGATGAAGCTACTAAACAGTATAATAATCCTGAGGACCAAATGCAGAAGCAGCAGGCTATGATGGCCGAGTATGCTAAATACGGAGTGTCGCCACTATCAGGCTGTCTGCCTATGCTTATACAGATGCCTATCTGGATTGCCATGTTCAACTTTGTGCCTAATGCCATAGAACTTCGTGGTCAGAGCTTCTTGTGGATTCACGACTTAAGCACTTACGACCCCATTATAGAGTGGGGCAAGAATGTCTGGCTCATCGGCGACCATATTAGTCTTACTTGTGTGCTCTTCTGCGGTGCCAACATTCTTTATTCCTGGTTTACCATGCAGCTGCAGAAAGACCAGATGGTGGGGCAGCAGGCCGACCAGATGAAGATGATGCAGTGGATGATGATATTAATGCCTGTGTTCTTCTTCTTCATGTTTAATGATTACAGTGCCGGACTGAACTTCTACTACTTCATCAGTTTGTTGTTCAGTGCCGTTATTATGTGGACGTTGCGTCATACCACTAACGACGAGAAACTGCTTGCCATTCTGGATGCACGCTATAAAGAGAATAAGGAGAATCCACGCAAGCCTACAGGTTTTGCAGCTCGCATGATGGCTATGCAGCAAATGCAGCAAGAGGAACTTAAAAAACAGAGAGAAGAATTAGAACGAAAAAAGAGAAAGTTATGATTATTACAAAAGCTTTAGCTTTAACGGCTGCTGCCCTTGTGCTGGGAAGCAGTTCTGTGGCTTTGAACGCCCAGGAAATGATTAAAAAAAATAATATACAGCTGAAAAGTGACTTAATGACGCCTGAAGCCCTGTGGGCAATGGGGCGCCTGGGTGGTGTTTCGGCATCACCTAACGGCAAGCAGATAGCCTACCAGGTTAGCTATTATAGTGTAAAGGCAAACAAAAGCCATACCATGCTTTTTGTGCAAAGTGCCAAACCACAGAAAGTTGCCGAAAAACCTTTGCAGTTAACTACCGATGCCAAAAGTGAAACTGATGCTGCCTGGATAGAAAACGGCTCAAAAATTGCCTTCCTGCGCGACGGCCAGCTTTGGAAGATGAACCCCGATGGCACAGGCCGTGTGCAGCTAACTCACTCCAAGATTGACATCGAAGGTTTCTTGTTTGCTCCTGACGGCAAGCAGGTGGTTCTCATTAAGAGCATTCCTTATCACGAGAGCATTAAGAAGAATCCCGACGATCTGCCACTGGCTACAGGCAGACTTATCACCGATTTAAATTATCGTCACTGGGACCATTATGTAGAGTCTATTCCACATCCTTTCCTTGCCGACGTGAATGGCGACAATGTAACCGATGGTGTCGACATAATGCAGGGTGAGCCCTATGAATGCCCTATGGCTCCCTTTGGTGGCATAGAACAGTTAGGCTGGAGCCCCGATAGTCGCAGTCTGGCTTACACTTGTCGTAAGAAGACGGGGGTTGACTATGCCGTTTCTACCGACGCTGACATCTATCTTTATGATGTGGTTTCTAAAACTACACATAATCTTTGCAAACCCGAGGGTTACAAAGAGCCTGCTATCGACCCAACAAAGAGCATGCGTAATCAGCAGGTTAACCACCAGCAGGGCGACCTTAATGTGGGTTACGACGTCAACCCTAAATTCTCACCCGATGGCAAATATGTTGCCTGGCAAAGCATGGCCCGTGATGGATACGAGAGCGACCGTAACCGCCTTTGCGTATTTGAGATCGCTACTGGCAAGAAAACCTATGTAACCGAGAAGTTCGACTCTAACGTAGACGAATACTGCTGGAACACCGACAGCAAATCGCTTTACTTCATTGGCTGCTGGCATGCCACGGTGCAACTGTATAAGACCGATCTGAAGGGCAACGTGATGCAGTTAACCGATGGCTGGAACGATTACGGAAGCCTGCAGATGCTGGGTAACACCGGTAAGGTACTCGCCACTCGTCACAGCATTTCACACCCCGATGATATCTATCTGGTTACAGTTTCATCTAAAGCCAAGAGCAGCAAGGTGGAGCAGCTAACTGATGAGAACAAGCCCATTTTATCACAGCTCACCATGGGCAAGGTGGAAGAGCGCTGGGTTAAAACCACCGATGGCAAGATGATGCAGGTTTGGATTATTCTGCCTCCACATTTTGATGCTACTAAGAAATATCCCACCTTATTATATTGTGAGGGTGGTCCACAGAGTCCTGTAAGCCAGTTCTGGAGCTATCGTTGGAATTTCCAGATCATGGCTGCCCATGGCTACATTATTGTGGCACCTAACCGTCGCGGACTGCCAGGTTATGGCTCTGAATGGAATGAAGAGGTGAGTGGCGATTGGACAGGTCAGTGCATGAAGGATTACCTATCGGCCATTGATGACGCAACGGCCAACCTGCCTTATGTTGATAAAGATCACTTAGGCTGTGTAGGTGCAAGCTTCGGTGGATTCTCGGTTTACTATCTTGCCGGACACCACGACAAACGCTTCAAGTGTTTCATTGCCCATGATGGTGCCTTCAATCTCGAGAGCATGTACACTGATACAGAAGAAGACTGGTTCTCTAACTGGGAATACGATGATGCTTACTGGAACAAGGACAAAACCGCCAATGCCAGCAAGACTTATGCCAACAGTCCTCACAACTTTGTAGATAAGTGGGATACACCTATACTCTGTATTCACGGAGAGAAAGATTACAGAATTAATTACAATCAGGGAATGGGAGCGTTCAATGCTGCCCGCATGCGCGGCATACCTGCCGAGTTGCTGCTCTTCCCCGATGAGAACCACTGGGTGTTGAAACCGCAGAATGGCATTCTGTGGCAGCGCACATTCTTTGAGTGGCTCGACAAATGGTTGAAAAAATAAAAATCTAATTGTGTTATGGTAGAAAAAATTCAGAGAAAACTAAGCGATTCCACCGCCGCCCGGTGGACCGCTCTTGTTATTGTAGCCTTTACGATGATGATGGGCTACTTTCTTACCGACGTAATGTCACCTCTTCAGGATATGCTCGAAACGCCTATCGGCCAAGGGGGCTTCGGTTTGGGTTGGACCAGTTCAGAATATGGCTTTTTTGCAGGCAGCTACGGCTTAATCAACGTATTCCTGCTGATGCTCTTCTTTGGTGGTATAATTCTCGATAAGATGGGCATACGCTTTACAGGTGTGCTTGCATGCTCGTTGATGGTAATTGGCGCATTTATAAAATTCTATGCCGTTCGATTCCTTGACCCTCACATTATTTTCCCAATTTTCGGCATTCAGTACAAACTGCAAGTTTGGATTGCATCACTCGGTTTTGCCATCTTCGGCACGGGTTGCGAAATTTGCGGAATTACCGTTTCCAAGATTATTGCCAAATGGTTTACTGGTCATGGCATGGCTTTAGCCATGGGCATTCAGGTAGCTATGGCCCGTTTAGGTACGGCTGCTGCCCTTGGCATAAGTCCAATTATTGCCCACCATTACAAAAGTATTGCTTCACCGATTCTCTTTGGTGCCGTATGTCTGGTTATCGGCTTGCTGGCCTTCATCGTTTATTGCGTTATGGACAAAAAACTCGACGACTCTACCAAGCAGATTGCCACCAACAATAGTGAGGCAGAAGATGAGGGTTTCCACTTTGCCGACCTTAAGGCTATCTTCTCGAATCCCGGTTTCTGGCTCATCACACTGCTTTGTCTGCTGTTCTATAGCGGTGTGTTCCCCTTCCTTAAGTTTGCTACCAAACTTATGATAGCAAAATACAATGTGGATCCTAATTTCGCTGGAGCCATTCCATCAATCCTGCCGTTTGGAACCATCTTCCTTACCCCTGTATTCGGTACGGTTTACGACCGTATTGGTAAGGGCGCTACATTAATGATGATTGGTTCACTCCTTATGACTGTTGTGCATGTATGCTTTGCTCTGCCTATACTTAACACCGGTGTGTTTGCCGTAGTGCTTATGGTTTGCCTGGGAATTGCTTTCTCTCTCGTTCCAAGTGCCATGTGGCCATCGGTGCCGAAAATTATTCCTATGAAACTTCTGGGTTCGGCTTACGCCATCATCTTCTACATTCAGAACATAGGCTTGACACTTGTTCCGATGTTTATTGGTAATGTACTGGAACACGATACAGTGAATGGCAATATGGACTTTACCCGCACAATGTGGATATTTGCCAGTTTCGGCGTCATTGCCGTACTTCTCGCCGCGATGCTGAAGTTGCTCGATGGCAAGAAACATTACGGTTTGGAACAAGCCAACATTAAGAAGTAAATTAGTACTAATTTCTTTTCGATATATTTAAAGTGAGTCAGGCATTAGCTTTTGACTCACTTTTTTTATGTCACATCTTGTACTTTCTGTATTCGAATATCAAAATGTGGAAAGTAGAAAGAATGAAAAATCTTGTAAACTACAGCGTCAACCAACTTTAAAAATAAGGCCCAAAGTAGTCAACCAAAATCGTTAAACTACAATTACCATAATTTTACAAACCTCTGATAATCACGTTACCATGCGTTGGTAATCATGTTACCATGCGATGGTAATCATGTTACCATGCGATGGTAATCACATTACCATGCGTTGGTAATTGCATTACAATCATAGTTGTTGGTCAAATAATCAAACAAAAAGCTAGTGGAAAAGTTGTAAAATCAAAATAAATCATATAACTTTGCCTTAGTAACGAAACCTTAAAACCCAAATGAATATGATGGACTATATCACTCAAAATCTATGGCTTGTTTGGCTGTTAGCCTCAGTGCTCTGTTTGATATTAGAGCTTAGCAGTGGCACCTTTTATCTTTTATGTCTCGCCTTTGGTGCAATCATATCTATGATAGCTTCGCTCATAGGGGTTGGCATTGTGTTACAAATTCTTGTTTTCGCCATTGCCTCAGTGTTAAGCATCTTCTTGATTCGTCCGGTTCTTGTAAAACGAATATCTCATAAAGGCAGTACCCGTACAAGCAATGCCGACGCGCTGATTGGCAGGGTAGGCACGGTGATTGAAGAAATCAAGCCAGGAAACGCGGGATATGTGAAGGTAGACGGTGACGAATGGAAGGCAGTAACAATGCTGAGTGGTAGCATGCCTGTTGGAACCAAAGTAAAAATTGTAAAAATGGACAGCATCATTGTAACCGTAGTGCCTCTGAATGAATAACTGATATTATTTAATAAACCTTTAAATTTATCGATATGACTTATGTACTTATTGGAATTGTTGTGTTGGCAATAATTTTTGCCAAGATGGCGCTGGTGATTATTCCACAAAGTGAGACTAAAATTATTGAACGGCTCGGCAAATATTATGCTACACTCAAGCCTGGTGTTAACATTATTATCCCTTTTATAGACAGGGCTAAGACGATAGTTACACTCAGCCGTGGCAGGTATATCTACAGCAACAGCATCGATTTGAGAGAGCAAGTTTACGATTTTGACAAGCAGAATGTTATTACAAAAGACAACATTCAGATGCAAATCAATGCCTTGCTGTACTTCCAGATTGTTGACCCCTTCAAGGCTGTTTACGAAATTAACAACCTGCCCAACGCAATCGAGAAGCTCACACAGACTACACTGAGAAACATCATTGGTGAGATGGAGCTCGACCAGACTCTCACTTCACGCGATATTATCAATACAAAGTTAAGAGGTGTACTCGACGATGCCACCAACAAGTGGGGCATCAAGGTGAATAGGGTAGAGCTACAGGATATCACTCCGCCGCAGAGTGTGCTGCAGGCCATGGAAAAGCAAATGCAGGCCGAGCGCAACAAGCGTGCCACCATTCTTACAAGTGAAGGTGAAAAGCAATCGCAGATACTGCAGTCGGAGGGCGACAAGGCAGCTATCATTAACAAGGCTGAGGCTGCCAAGCAGCAGGCCATACTGAATGCAGAAGGTGAGGCCCAGGCTCGCATCCGTAAAGCCGAGGCCGAGGCCATTGCTATTGAAAAGATTACCCAGGCAGTGGGCAAGTCGACCAATCCGGCCAACTACCTGCTGGCACAAAAGTACATTCAAATGCTTAACGAGGTGGCAAGCGGCGATAAGACCAAGACGGTGTTCCTGCCTTACGAAGCTTCTAATCTGATGGGCAGCATCGGTGGAATTAAGGAGCTTTTTAAAGACTAATTGACTGCCATGGCATAAAAAGTAAAAAAAATATCAATGAAAATTTGGTAGTACTACTTATTTTTAGTACCTTTGCAACCGCAAATCAGGAACGAAGTTTTGGTACGTTAGTTCAGTTGGTTAGAATGCCTGCCTGTCACGCAGGAGGTCACGAGTCCGAGTCTCGTACGTACCGCTTCTTTTGTTCTCCTTGCGTTTGCTAAGGTACGTTAGTTCAGTTGGTTAGAATGCCTGCCTGTCACGCAGGAGGTCACGAGTCCGAGTCTCGTACGTACCGCTGAAATATTTGTCACATAGAGTTTAGTATAAATTCTTTGTGACATTTTTTTATTTTCAATTTTCTTCCATTTTTTTTATTTTGTTTGAAAAAAGCCAATTTGAACACCTCTACATGTGAAGTGTATTTTGAAGAACTACTGGCTAAAATACTTGTTTCTTACTTTTTTTTCTTACTTTTGTACTCACAATATCAATCAACGATGAAGCAAACTAATTATATGCATGCTCACCCGCAAGGGCTCAATTTCAAGGTAGAGGAGGAAGCCCTGCTCTTAGACTGGCTGCTGAAGCATGTCACCACGGAGAGCAAGTCGAAAATCAAGGCTACCTTGAAAGGCCGTGGCATCAGGGTGAACAACAAAGTGGTTACACGTTACGATTATCAGCTTGTGCCTGGTGTGACAGTGAGTGTAAGCACTTCTAAGCAGCCCGAAACCCTGCACAACCGGTATGTCAGGATAGTTTACGAAGATCGTTATCTGGTTGTAATCGAAAAAAATATAGGCATCCTGAGTATGGCTGCCGGCCATTCATCGCTCAACGTCAAAGCTGTGTTGGATGAATACTTTAAGCAATGCCATAACAAATGTACCGCCCATGTGGTGCACAGACTCGACCGTGATACCAGCGGACTTATGATTTATGCCAAGGACAAGCAAACCGAGCTGATGCTCGAAAGTGACTGGCACAACATAGTGTTCGACCGCCGTTATGTGGCCGTACTTTCGGGCAGAGTGGAAACACCGTCGGGCACCATAACCAGCTGGCTGAAAGACAACCGGGCTTATGTTACCTACAGTAGCAATACCGACAATGGAGGCAAATTTGCCATTACTCATTATCGACTGTTGCAGGCTAACGACCGTTACAGTCTGGTGGAGTTTAAACTGGAGACCGGCCGTAAGAATCAAATTCGCGTGCACAGTGCCGACATGGGCCACCCGGTTTGCGGCGATATCAAATATGGCAATGGCGACGACCCAACAGGCCGGCTCTGCCTGCATGCCTATGTGTTAGCCTTTTATCACCCCGTTACACATGAGCCAATGCGTTTTCAGACACCCATTCCCAGTTCCTTCCGACAATTAGTTAAATAACAACAACCCGCATTATGCATACCATTCTTCCATACATACTGCTGTTTGCCGCAATTGTAGTGGCCATATTCGTTATAAAAAAGGTTGCCAGCTGCTTTATCAGGCTGGTTGTAGTACTTGTAGTAGCGCTTTTAGCCCTATATTTGTACTATGCATCGCACTGATGCAGATTTTTTTTAAAGGTTTGTATGTCATCTCAATTAAAATGATTAATTTTGTATGGCCCGTAAAAATGCTGATGAGATGAAGGAAGATTTGAAATGCACAGTGAAACGCAGGCTTGACGAATATCTTGAAAGCAATCATTTAAGAAAAACGTCAGAGCGCTATGCTATTCTCGACGCTGTGTACTCCATGAAGGGAATCTTCTCGATAGTTGATTTAGACAAAATGTTGCTTGCCAATCATTTCCGGGTGAGCAGAGCTACTCTTTACAACAATATAAAACTCTTCTGGCGTTTGAGGCTTGTGCTGATACACCATTTGGTAAATGGTGTGGCTTACGAGGCTGCATATGGGCACTCCATGTTTGTGCACCAGGTGTGTATGAATTGTGGCAAGGTAACCGACACTCCTATGAACGATGTTGAGATGCAACTCAATAAAGTAAAGCTCAATAAGTTTAGAAAAGAAGTGGCTGTGCTCTATGTTTACGGATTATGCAGCTCGTGTCAGAAAAAGCTGGCACGGCGGAAAAATATGGAAACAACAAAACATTCAACAATATGAATACAGGTAAAGTAGATGTCCTGCTGGGTTTACAGTGGGGTGATGAAGGTAAAGGTAAGGTAGTCGACGTGCTAACACCACATTACGATGCAGTGGCACGCTTTCAGGGTGGACCTAATGCCGGCCACACACTTGAGTTCGAACATCAGAAGTATGTACTCAGAAGTATTCCTTCCGGAATATTCCAGGGTGGCAAGGTAAACATCATTGGTAATGGTGTGGTGCTGGCTCCCGATTTGTTTATGGACGAGGCAAAAGATTTGGAGAAGAGCGGGCACGATTTAAAGAAGCGCTTGCTTATCTCTAAAAAGGCTCACCTTATTATGCCGACCCACCGTTTGCTTGATCGTGCCATCGAGGCTGCAAAAGGCAAGAACAAGGTTGGTACAACAGGCAAGGGTATTGGCCCCACTTATACTGACAAAGTGAGTCGTAACGGCTTAAGAGTGGGTGATATTCTTGAAAACTTTGACGAAAAATATGCTGCTCACAAGGCTCGCCATGTGGCTATGCTCAAGGCTTTGGGCTGGAACGATTTCGATAGTCTGGCAGAAACAGAGAAGAAGTGGATGCAGGGCGTTGAGTACATGAAGCAGTTTGAGTTTGTTGACAGTGAACATGTAGTGAACCATCTACTTGAAGAGGGTAAAAACATTCTTTGCGAAGGCGCACAGGGCACAATGCTCGATGTAGACTTTGGCAGTTACCCCTTCGTTACATCAAGCAATACCATCTGTGCCGGTGCATGTGCCGGCTTGGGCATTGGTCCTAATAAGGTGGGCCACGTGTTTGGTATCATGAAGGCTTACTGTACTCGTGTAGGTGCCGGACCCTTCCCAACTGAGCTATTTGATGAAACAGGCAAGAAAATTCGTGACCTGGGCCATGAGTATGGAGCCGTTACGGGTCGTGAGCGCCGCTGTGGCTGGATTGATTTGGTTCAGCTTAAGTATAGCGTCATGATTAACGGTGTAACCGAACTGATTATGATGAAGAGCGATGTGCTCGACAACTTCGACACCATCAAAGCCTGCGTGGCCTATGAGCTGCCTGATGGCACTACAACCAAGGACTTCCCATTCGAGATTGATAACGTGAAACCCGTTTACAAGGAAATGCCGGGTTGGCACACCGATATGACGAAGTTTACCGATGAAAGCCAGTTCCCAGAGGAATTCAACGAGTACATTAAGTTCCTGGAGGATTATCTGCGCACACCTATCAAGATTATTTCAATTGGTCCGGATCGTGAACAAACGATCGAACGTAAATAATATCGTAAATTTGAAATATGCCAAACAAACCAAGTATACCTAAAGGTACACGCGACTTCGGCCCCGTTGAGATGGCCAAGCGTAACTATATTTTTAATACAATAAAGCAGGTTTATGCTCTCTACGGATTTCAGCAAATAGAAACTCCTGCTATGGAAACGTTGCACACTCTGATGGGCAAGTATGGCGAAGAGGGCGATAAACTACTGTTCAAGGTGCTCAACTCGGGCGATTTCTTAAGCAAAGTTTCGCCCGAAGAACTCCAGGAGGGCAACTCGCTGCACCTTGCCGCAAAACTGTGTGAGAAAGGTTTGCGCTACGACCTTACAGTGCCGTTTGCCCGTTATGTTGTGATGCATCGCGATGAGCTGCAACTGCCTTTCAAGCGTTATCAGATTCAACCCGTCTGGCGTGCCGACCGTCCACAGAAAGGACGCTATCGTGAGTTCTATCAGTGTGATGCTGATGTTGTGGGCAGCGACAGCTTGCTGAACGAAGTGGAACTGATGCAGATAGTTGACACCGTATTCTCAAAATTCGGCGTCAGGGTACAGATAAAGATCAATAACCGTAAAATACTGTCGGGTATTGCCGAAGTAATCGGTCAAGCCGATAAGATAGTAGATATTACCGTTGCTATCGACAAGCTCGACAAGATAGGACTTGACAATGTAAATCAGGAGTTGCGTGACGATGGTATTGATGAGGAATCGATTGCCAAACTGCAGCCTGTTATCACTCTGAGTGGAACCAACGACGAAAAACTTGCTACCATGAAACAGTGGCTGGCTTCATCAGAGATTGGCTTGAAGGGAATAGAAGAGACAACCTTTATCTTGAATGCCTTAAAAGGCTTGCAACTTAAGAATGAAGTTGAGCTCGACCTTACGCTAGCTCGAGGTTTGAACTACTATACGGGAGCTATCTTTGAAGTGAAGGCACTTGATACCCCCATGGGAAGTATAACCGGTGGTGGTCGTTATGATAATCTTACAGGTATCTTTGGCATGCCGGGACTCAGTGGAGTGGGCATTAGTTTTGGTGCCGACCGTATCTATGATGTTCTGAATGCCCTGGACTTGTATCCCAAGGAGACGGTGGCATCAACTAAGGTGCTGTTTGTTAACTTTGGCGAAACCGAAACAGCTTATTGTTTGCCTATTGCTGGTAAACTGCGCAGTGAAGGCATAAGTGCTGAAGTGTATCCCGATAAGGTGAAGATGAAAAAGCAAATGGCTTATGCCAATGCTAAGAACATTCCTTTTGTCGCCATTGCTGGTGAAAATGAAATAAAGGAAGGCAAGATAACTCTTAAGAACATGGAAACGGGTGAACAGCAAATGCTCGCAACCGATGAATTGGTTAATTTTATTAAGTAAAAATGAATCTGTGGAGCTTGAAAATAATTTCCGGCTTCACAGATTTTTATAAATTTCAAATAGGTTATGGATTTTCTTCCTCGTGATCCTGCCATCCTGGTTTCAAGTGTGAACATGCTCTTGCGTGACAGGGAATTCGACAATCTTGAGGAATTGTGTAATTGCTATGGCAGGGAAGCCAGCGATGTAAAACAGTATTTGCATAAGCATGGCTACGTTTACTCTGAAGAGCAACGACAATTCCGACCGATAGGGTACGATGAATAACAGAGTATTCAGGTAACATTTAAAAAAACTTTAATACGTATAAATAAAATATTGATATGCAGTATATTAGCATAAAAGCTTTAATTTTTGGTTTCTTTTGCGCAGTTAGCGTTTCGGCATCTGCACAATTCAATTTGGGTGACCTTGCTAAGAGTGCTGAAGAAGCAGTAACTTCGTCGGGTGCAAGCAGCGTTGCCTCGGCTCTTACTTCGGTGTTCAGCAACAGTAAGGTGGCAACAAAAGATAAACTCGTGGGCAATTGGAGTTACGTTGAGCCAGCCATCGTTTTTTCAAGTAACAATGCGCTGAAGAATGTCGGAGGCAAATTGGTGGCTTCAGGCATTGAAAAAAGTCTGCAAACCAAGTTGGCTCAATATGGTATTAAGAAGGGCACCTTGAAGATGACTTTCGACAACAATGGCAATTTTACTCAGACTTTGGGTGGCAAAACGCTTAAAGGTACCTATACCGTGAGTGGAAAATCGGTAAATTTGCTTTACGGCGGCATAGCCAAACAGATTGCGGGCACAACGCAGGTAGATGGTAACGACCTGGTTATTGTAATGGATGCAGCTAAATTGTTAAGCTACATGAAGATTCTGGGTGTGCTTTCAGGCAATGCTGCATTAAAGTCGGTGTCGTCGTTGATTGGTTCTACCGACGGAATGCTTTGTGGCCTGCGTTTACAGAAGTAAACAGTACTGATGTCAGCTGTACGTAAATGGTTTATATTATTGCCAATTGCTTTAGTGGCAGCTTTTTTGTTGTCATTATGCATTGGTTCGGTGTCTATACCGCTCAGGCAGGTGATAGCCATTTTGCTTGGCCATGAAACTGAGAATTACAGCTGGCAATACATTGTGTTGCAGTCACGTTTGCCCCAGGCTCTCACGGCGTTGGTGTGTGGGGCTGCGTTGGCTGAAACAGGTTTGTTGCTGCAAACCACATTTCACAATGCCCTTGCCGGACCCGGTATCTTTGGCATTAGTGGCGGAGCAGGGCTGGGTGCAGCGTTGGTGATGCTCGCTTTGGGTGGAACGTTGCAGATATCAGAATTTACTTTTACGGGATACACAGCAATACTTATTGGTGCTTTGGCAGGTGCAATGGCTGTGATGTTGCTCATTTTGTTTCTTGCCCGTTATGTTGGTCGGTCGGTTATGCTGCTTATCATCGGTATCATGATAAGCTATCTTACCTCTTCGTTTATATCCCTGCTGAATTTTTCAGCAACCGAAGATGGTGTAAAGTCGTATATGATTTGGGGAATGGGTAACTTCTCAGGTGTATCCCTGTCAATGGTACCTTTATTCGCATTGCCGTGCCTAGTGCTTTTTGCTGCTTCAGCATTTCTGGTAAAACCGTTGAATTTGTTGCTGTTAGGCAGTCGGTATGCTCAAAATTTGGGATGTAATGTCAAATGGGTCCGTAATACAGTTATCTTGCTTGCAAGTTTGCTTACCGCACTATGTACAGCTTTCTGCGGTCCCATTACGTTTATAGGCTTGGCCGTACCCCATTTGGCACGCATGCTGCTCTCTACCGACAATCACAAGTATGTTTTGCCATCCACCATATTATTGGGCGCTTTTGTTACGCTGTTATGTAATATGGCTTGTTACTTACCAGGAGATGGCGAAATGCTGCCTCTGAATGTTATTACTCCTTTGATTGGAGCCCCGGTAGTTATTTATGTAATTATAAAAAACAATTTCAAATGAAAAAACAGTCAACCACTTTTTGGATTATCCTTATTGTTTCGATTGCTATCTCTGATATTATTATCAAGGCTGTTGGAATAGTCCAGCCTATGTTGCAATTCATTGTAGGTATTGTTTTTGTTGCGATAATGATGCTTATTTTCTACCTTATTAAATATTTGATAATGGATAAAGACAAAACATCGGGCAGTAAACATGATTAAATAGTGTGGCCTACAGATTTACACATGCATTAAATCAGACATGATGCCATCGCTGATATACACACCCCTCTCGGTTAGGCTCAAGCAGCCATTGGCTATTTGCAACAAACCGCTGCCAATGTACTTTTTGCTTTGATTAATAAGATAGTTGTACAGCTCGATACCAAAGGCCTCACGCATTTGTTTTAAGTTAATACCTTCACGTGTACGAAGAGCCGTAGTAATTAAATCGTCGTAACGGGTGTTTAAATCCAGCGGCTCTACAGTGCACGGCATACGGTTGTTTTCTATGCTGTCAATATATTGTTTGATATCATTTACGTTCCATTGCCGTTGTTCAATGCTATACGAGTGTGCAGCGGCTCCCTGGCCCAGATAGGGTGTACCATTCCAGTAACTGCTGTTGTGCTTACTTTGGAAACCAGGCTTTGCGAAGTTGCTTATCTCATAATGTACAAAACCATGTTGAGTGAGCTCGCTGACCAGATATTTGAACATTTCAAGACTCAAATCATCGCTTATGGGTTTAATCTTCTGCTGTTGCAGCATGCTGTACAGAGGTGTGCCTTCCTCGTACATCAAACTGTAAGCTGAAATATGGTGTATTTGCAAAGCAATGGCTTGCTGTACATCATAAACCCACTGTTGTATGGTTTCACCCGGAAAGCCAAACATCAAGTCAATACTAATGTTTCGATATCCTCCTTGTTTAAGTAAATCAACTGCACGCATAATCTGCTCACTATTGTGCCTGCGATGAATAAATTTAAGTAAATGGTCGTTAAAACTTTGTGCACCCATACTAATTCGATTGACCGGCAACTGCCTGAGTTGATTCACGAAGGTAGGAGTAACATCGTCGGGATTGCACTCGATAGTAATTTCGGCATTACTATCAATGTTATAAGTTCCTTTTAGTGAGGTAAACAGCAACTCGAGTTGCTCGAATGAAAGCTGAGAAGGGGTGCCTCCACCTAAATATATAGTGTGAATATCCGATTGCCAGTAAGGGCTCTCATTCCGTCTTAACGTCATTTCTTTACATACAGCATTGATGTATGCTTGTTTATACCTGCTTAATGTGGATGAATAGAAACCACAATAGATGCATCGGCTTGCACAAAACGGAATATGTATGTAAATACCTGCCATGTATTATTTTTCTGCAAAAATAGCAATTTTATTGCTATAAATTTGCTATTGTAGAAGAAAATTACTAAATTTACGGCCATAAAACCATAGGAGATTATTCTCCTAAAGATTAAAACCAAGTACTAACAATTTAAATCTATAGCCAGTATGAAGGTATATCAAACTAACGAAATTAAAAACATTGCCCTTGTTGGCAGTGCGGGTAGCGGCAAGACCACGCTTGCCGAGAGTATGCTCTATGAAGCCGGTATCATTAAGCGACGTGGAAGTGTAGAAGCTAAGAATACGGTTAGTGACTATTTTCCGGTTGAGCTGGAGTATGGCTATTCTGTTTTCCCTACGGTATTCCATGTAGAGTGGAACAACAAAAAGCTGAACATCATCGATTGCCCGGGCTCCGATGATTTCATCGGTGGAGCAATCACGTCATTGAACGTTACCGACCAGGCACTGATGTTAATTAACGGACAATTTGGTCCCGAGGTTGGAACGCAGAATATCTTCAGATATACAGAAAAACTCAAAAAGCCTGTTATCTTTTTGGTAAACCAGCTGGATTCTGAAAAATGTGATTTCGACAATGTGCTGGCTTCTATGAAGGAGATCTACGGCAATAAATGCGTTCCAGTGCAGTATCCGTTGCACACAGGTCCCGATTTCAATAGCTTGATTGATGTATTGCTGATGAAGAAATACAGCTGGAAACCCGAAGGCGGCGAACCTGTTATTGAGGATATTCCAGATGAAGAGAAAGAAAAAGCAATGGAATTCCATAAGGCATTGGTTGAAGCCGCAGCTGAGAATGACGATAGCCTTATGGAAAAGTTCTTTGAGCAGGAAACACTTTCAGAGGACGATATGCGTTTGGGAATTCGCAAGGGCTTGATTACACGCAGTATGTTCCCAGTGTTTTGTGTATGTGGTGGAAAGGATATGGGCGTGCGCCGCTTGATGGAGTTCTTAGGTAATGTGGTACCCTTTGTAAGTGATATGCCAAAGGCCCACAATTCACGAGGCGAAGAAGTGGCACCCGATGGCAATGGCCCGGAAAGTTTGTACTTCTTCAAAACTGGTATGGAGCCACACATTGGTGAAGTATCGTATTTCAAGGTGATGAGTGGTTCGGTAAAGCCTGGCGATGATTTGACAAATGCTGATCGTGGTAGTAAAGAGCGTTTAGGACAAATTTACGTATGTGCCGGAGCTAACCGTGAACCCGTTACCCAGCTATTTGCCGGAGATATTGGCTGTACAGTTAAACTAAAAGATGTTAAAACGGGCAATGCCCTGAATGGCAAGGATGTGGATTGGAGATATGATTTCGTGAAGTATCCTCATTCTAAGTATAGTCGTAGCATCAAACCGGTTAATCCTCAAGATACCGAGAAGCTGATGGCAGCTATTACAAAGATGCGCCAAGAAGATCCCACCTGGATTGTTGAACAGAGCAAGGAGTTACGACAGATAATAGTTCATGGACAGGGCGAATTCCATCTTCGTACCTTAAAGTGGCGTCTGGAAAACAACGAGAAAATTCCTGTTGTGTTTGGTGAGCCTCGCATTCCTTATCGTGAAACGATAACTAAGCAGGCAAAGGCTACCTATCGACACAAAAAGCAGAGTGGTGGTGCCGGACAGTTTGGTGAGGTATCGCTCATTATCGAACCTTATGCCGAAGGAATGCCCGACCCGGTTAGCTACAAGCTGGATGGTCAGGAGTTTAAGATGAATATAAAGAGCAAAGAAGTTGTTGACCTGGAGTGGGGGGGCAAGCTGATGTTTATCAACTCCGTTGTAGGCGGCGCCATTGATGCACGTTTTATGCCTGCTATTCTTAAGGGTGTAATGGACTGTATGGAACATGGACCTCTTACCGGAAGCTATGCCCGCGATGTTCGTGTGGTAGTTTACGATGGCAAGATGCATCCGGTAGATAGTAATGAACTATCGTTCATGCTGGCTGCCCGTCATGCATTCTCGGATGCCTTCAAGCAAGCTGCACCGAAGATTCTGGAACCTATCTATGATTTGGAAGTTTACGTACCCGAAGATTTAGTAGGTGACGTGATGAGCGACTTGCAAGGCAGACGTGCGCTTATTATGGGTATGGATTCAGAGGCAGGCTATAATAAACTGCAAGCTAAGATTCCACTTAAAGAATTGAGCAACTACTCAACGTCTTTGAGCTCACTCACTGGTGGAAGAGCAAGTTTTAATGCCAAGTTCGCAAGTTATGAACTTGTTCCTGGCGATATTCAGAGTAAGTTGATAGCCGAGCATGAGGCTGAACAAAAAGCTGAAGAATAACATACTTACATAATATTTATAGGTTTAAGGCTGCGTTGTAGCTACTGCTGCAATGTGGCCTTTTTCCTGTAATAGTCAGAACTAAGTTTAAAGCCCTTTTTTGTGTTATGTCAATTAAAATGTTTATCTTTGCAGTAAAAGCGGAATATCTATGAAAGAAATAAGTTGGGGATTCATAGGATGTGGCGAGGTAACCGAAAAAAAGTCGGGGCCTGCTTTCAACGAGGTCGAAGGTTCGCACGTTGAGGCTGTAATGAGCCGCAGCGAGCAAAAGGCGCGGTCATACGCAGAGCGACACCACATCAGAAAATGGTACACCGATGCTCAATCGCTAATCGACGACCCTGCTGTAAATGCCATATATATAGCTACCCCTCCATCAAGTCATGCTACATTTGCCATCATGGCAATGCGTGCAGGCAAACCTGTGTATGTAGAAAAACCTTTGGCTGCAAGTTATGAAGATTGTACCCGAATTAATCTGATTAGTCAGAAAACTGGTGTACCGTGTTTTGTGGCTTATTACAGAAGATATCTGCCTTATTTTCAAAGGGTGAAAGAGATTATAAACTATGGCACCATTGGGAAAATAATCAATGTTCAGATTCGTTTTTCGGTGCCACCACGTGATTTGGATTATAACTGTAGCCAAAATATGCCGTGGCGCTTACAACCCGACATAGCAGGTGGTGGCTATTTTTATGATTTGGCTCCACATCAACTTGATTTACTGCAAGACTTATTTGGTATTATTGTGAAAGCACATGGCTATTGCGCCAACCGCGTGCATCTTTATAAAGCTGAAGATACTGTGAGTGCTGTTTTCCGGTTTGAGAGCGGCATTGTAGGTAGTGGCAGCTGGTGCTTTGTGGGGCATCAAAGTGCACGTGAAGACTGTATTGAAGTAATTGGTGACAAGGGTACCTTATCGTTCTCGGTTTATGACTACAACCCAATTCATGTAATTACCAGCGAAGGAGACGAGAAAATCACCGTGCCTAATCCGCCTTATGTACAATTACCAATTATTAAAAAGGTAATTGAGGATTTGCAAGGTATAGATCATTGCAGCTGTACCAGTGTTAGTGCAACACCTGTAAATTGGGTAATGGATCGTATTTTGGGCAAATTCTGACTTCAGCTGGAACTCTATGCGACTCTATCTCCTCTTATTATGCACTTTGCTTTGTATTACGGTGTATGCTCAACCACGCATTGACACTGATAGTGTTATTAGCGCAGCAAAAAAACATGTGAGTGTATGGCGAAAAATCGCGGAGATAGATACTTCTTATATTGAGCCACAGAAGTTTAACTACACAGTGATGCTGCAGAGTACGTGTGGATATAACTTCTATCGTATGGGATATAATGGAAAATATTCAGTTTCGTTTGCGCCACGTCCTTCTTTCAAAATTGGTCCGTACATCGGTTGGCGCTGGGTGTTCTTAGGATATGCGCTTGATGTAAACTATCTGAACGCCGGTAAAGATAAGCAGGATTTCAACGTGAGTTTGTACAGTAATATGCTGGGCATCGACTTGTTCTATAAGAAGCTGGATGGTAATTTCTTGGTTAAAAGCCTGCATTATAATGACAAGAGTTATACTCATACTTTAAAAAATATGGAGTTCGATGGCTTGAATACGAGTGTAAAAGGGGTTAATCTCTATTACATATTAAATCATAAACATTTTTCTTATCCGGCTGCTTTTAGTCAAAGTACTATTCAACGACGCTCTTGTGGAAGTATTCTGCTGGGTTTAGAGTATACAAATCAGTCGCTTAACATCAATTGGAACAGGCTCAAGGATTTGGCAGCTGAACGTATTCCTGATGCTGGTAATGTTGATGTAGATAGTGTTGTAACTTTTGGTAGTTTGAGTTACTCAGACTATGGAATGTCGATTGGCTACGCATATAACTGGGTACTCGCAAAAAATTTGTTGCTTGATGCTTCTTTATCAGCTGTGCTGGCTTATAAACATACCAAAGGAGAAAATGAACACAAAGCATACTCTTTACCAGAATTTATGTTCAGTAACTTTAATGTAAATGGTTTGGGACGGCTCGGTTTTGTGTGGAATACAATGAGGTGGTATGCTGGTACCAGCCTGGTAGTGCATGCTTATAATTACTATAAAGACCACAGTTACACTTCCAACTTGTTTGGTAATGTGAATGTCTATATGGGATATAATTTTGGAAGGATATTTAAACATAAAAGAAAGAAAGATCAATGAAGCGTTTATTTTTATTATTTATTACTATACAATTTCTTGTTGTGGCCAGAGCATCTGCACCGGTGTATCAGAAGCAAGATTCTATGTTCGTGGTTCGCTTACTTAAAGAAGCTCCGAAGAAGCAGAGCGTGGCACAACAAATGATATATTTCTCGCGAAAGATGATAGGAACACCTTATGTCGCTAAAACGCTTGATCGTAGCAAACGTGAAAGATTAGTGGTTAACGTGAAAGAGGTAGACTGTACAACTTTTGTAGAGTATGTACTGGCATTGGCAAGATGTTCTTATGAAGGAACAAAATCATTTGGGGATTTCTGTAAACAGCTGCAGATGATAAGATATCAGAATGGAGTAGTTACCTATGGCGCCCGTTTACATTATTTCTCAGCTTGGATTGATGATAATGAGCGATTAGGTATGGTTAAGGAGATACAAAGCCCCGTACCACCCTTCACAGCAACACAGCACGTATTGGTGAATTATATGTCGTTACACTCGGAGGCGTATCCACAAATGCAGGGTGATACTTCCATTCAAAAGGCTATTAAACGATTGGAAAAATCGGTTACCGGAGAGATACGTCGATACATTCCCAAACAGAATATAGCAAGTAGCAACTTATATCGTAACACAATTCACGATGGCGATATTATTGCTATTGTAACCAATAAACGTGGCCTGGATACCAGTCATATAGGAATAGCAGTGTGGCATCGTGATGGATTGCACATGATAAATGCTTCTGCCATTCATCATAAAGTGGTGGAAGAGCCGATGCTCTTGCGCACTTATATGACCAAGCATCCGTCACAAATTGGTATACGTATCATTAGACCCTTGAGTAAATAGTAACCTTGAGCACTTAATTGACATATTTTTTTTATTGACTAATAAAAAAGCGATAAAAAAATTTGTCTGTTCAATAAAAAAATACTAACTTTGCAACCGCTTAACAAATAAATGGTGCCTTGTCCGAACGGTCAGGTAACGGTCTGCAAAACCGTTCAAGGCGGTTCAACTCCGCCAGGCACCTCTTTAAAACTTCTCTTTTTCCAAGAGAAGTTTTTTTATTTTAGAGAGTGTATTACTTGATATTACGAATTTATATGTCTAAGTATTTTTGGGTTAGTTCTATAAAAGTTGCAATGTGATTACCATCCACAAAACAATGGTCGACATAAACGGCTATCGGCATTACCAGCTTGTCACCACGTTTAACCATTTTACCAATATTCATCAAGGGCCAGTCGCTGCCAAGACCCGACTTATGGAAAGTGTAAGTCATGCTTGTGAAATAAAGCTTAGGGGTAACTGAAACATTCACAACACCCGTTTCACCCGTTTTGATTAATTTCCGATTCACTCCATAGGGATCACCGTTCTTAGCAATGCTATGTTTAATAACTTCTACATTTTGGTAGAACTCTTTATAATCACTAATGTAAGGAATTAATACGGTATAAAATGTACCTCCAGATACTGCCAATGGCACGGTCGCACCAACGGAATCAAACCAGCATACTCCCTCTGCACATGGACGATAACCAAATTCTTTTATTTCGTTGAACGCCCTCATAACGGCATAAAGACACTTGTTAAAGAACGATGTTCCATTTGCTTTAGCTTCATTATATGCTTGAGTACAGTCAACTTCCGATGTAACACTGTACCAGCTGTTAGCAAAATCTTTCATGAACATCCAGTTGTCCCTACGGTTCCAATGTTCTAAATCCACAATATGCTTCATAATCTTTGTGTACCTCAAATCCGCAACCCTACTAAAGTCTCAGAGCGTTGCGGCCCAAACCGCCAAGAATGCGATTTTTCTAGTTCGGACTGACTTTTTACCATGTGTTGGCTGATATGCGAGCATAATACCCCCT
>Ga0256406_1000094_pt1 | contig 160733 bp, 135 predicted proteins | sample RumenRJG_03DNA_FD_185986 | JGI IMG/M metagenome (GOLD analysis project Ga0256406, IMG submission 185986) | Bovine rumen microbial communities from Lethbridge, Alberta, Canada - RJG_03 | ecosystem: Host-associated > Mammals > Digestive system > Stomach > Rumen | place: Canada: Alberta... | reverse complement strand
CAAGATTAAAGGCTTTAAGGCTCAACTGCACGGAGTGGCTGACATCCCGTTCTTCATGTACCGTCTATGCACCATATTCGGCTAACGGAGCCATGCTCCAAACACGGAAGAATTAAACTGCGCCATAATACCGGTAACGTGTTGTAAAAATAATTCACATCAGGCCGTTCTTCACACCAACTTTGTACGACGTTGACTATCAACAGGTTACTAATACATATCATTTTGCGTTGCAAAACGGCCCGTTTTAGGACGCCAAACGGTCCGTTTCGCAAGCTGAAATGGACCGTTTTGCAAGCAGAAATGATACATATTGGAATGGTGTAAAAATATTTCAGTAATGGATTGTCGTAGTGCTGTCCATTTAGAACTGTAAGGACTGCTAAGAAGAACCATTTCTACAGATGAATCTCAACACACATAGAAGACTTTAAACTTCATGGAGAAAGAGGATATTACTGGCCTCCGGCGCGCTTCATCGACCAAATTTGCCCCACTACTCCCAACAATACACAGCCAAGTGCTGACAGCAAAAGCAAATTGCTATTGCACTTAAAGAAATAGTCGACGGCAAAAAGAACGACGCCGACAACAATAAGAATGATACCAATATAATCGAGAATCTGTTTCATAACTTATAGTAAATCGGCGGCAAAGATAATGGAAACAACGCGAATAAAGATGAGTAAAACTATAAATTTTGTTAAAACAGAAAAGTCTATAAGCCATCACATAGCGTTAACTCACAAAAAATGAGTACCTTTGCACCGCGTTTTTTGAAAAGCGCAAGAAATAAATTATTAATTACAATCAAAAGTAGTATGAATCAATACGAAACCGTTTTCATTTTGACTCCCGTTTTGTCTGATGTTCAGGCAAAGGAAACGGTCGCTAAATTCAAGAAACTGCTCACCGACAATGGTGCTGAGATCTTGAACGAAGAGGCTTGGGGTCTGAAGAAGTTGGCTTACAACATCCAGAAGAAGTCTTCAGGCTTCTACAATCTGTTGGAGTTCAAGGCAGAACCATCAGTTGTTAACACTCTCGAGACAGGATTCCGTCGTGACGAGAGAGTAATTCGTTTCATCACCGTCAAGCTCGACAAGTACGCAGCTCAGTATGCTGAGAAGCGTCGTAACAAGCTTGCAAGCAAAAAGGAGGCATAATCATGGCTGAGCAGAAAAAGAGTGAAATCCGTTATCTTACCGCTCCTTCTATCGACACACGCAAGAAGAAGTACTGTCGTTTCAAGAAGAGTGGAATAAAGTACATCGACTACAAGGACCCTGAGTTCCTGAAGAAATTCCTCAACGAGCAGGGCAAGATTCTTCCTCGTCGCATCACCGGAACATCGCTGAAGTATCAGCGTCGTGTTGCACAGGCTGTAAAGCGCGCACGCCAGATTGCACTGCTTCCATACGTAACCGACATGATGAAGTAATTTAAAGAGGAGGCAAGAATTATGGAAATTATACTGAAAGAAGATATCATCGGTCTCGGATACAAGAACGAGATTGTCAATGTTAAGAACGGTTATGGCCGCAACTATCTGATTCCTACCGGCAAAGGCATCATCGCTTCTGCATCGGCAAAGAAGCAGTTAGCTGAGGACATGAAGCAGCAGGCCGCAAAGATAGCAGCAGCTAAGGCTGAGGCTGAGAAGAGAGCTGCCCAGCTTGAGGGTGTTGAGCTCGTCATCCCGGCAAAGGTTTCGGCTACTGGTGTCACCTACGGATCAGTCAACGCTAACATCGTTGCTGAGGAGCTGCAGAAGAAAGGCATTGAGATTGACCGTAAGATCATCACAATGCACGACATCAAGAAGGTTGGTACATTCGAGGCTACCGTTCACTTCTTCAAGGATGTTGAGGTTAAGCTCCCTGTAACAGTCGTTGCAGAGGACGAGCCAAAGCAGCCTGCTGAGGAAGAGGAGGCAACAGAAGAGGCAACAGCCGAGGCTGCTCCAGCAGAGGAGACAGCTGAAGAGGAGAACGCAACCGCAGAGGAAGAGGCTCCTGCAGAGGCATAATCATTCTTTGGCGCAATAGCAGCCAAATGAAAAGAGAATACAAATAATAATCCCGGTCGCTCTAAAATGAGTTTGACCGGGATTTTTTTTTGCAAAGTTAAACAGTAATACGAAAATCGTTTTGCAATGTGTTCAATTTGTTGTATCTTTGCAAAATAGAAACAAAGCAAATCTCAAAAAAGAATTAATATGAAAGCATTCGTTTTCCCAGGACAGGGATCACAGTTCGTAGGTATGGGTAAAGACCTGTACGACAATAATCCGTTAGCAAAAGAACTCTTCGACAAGGCTGATGAAGTTCTTGGCTTCAAGATTACCGACATCATGTTCGCAGGCACCGATGAGCAGCTCAAGGAAACCAAGGTAACCCAGCCGGCAGTGTTCCTTCACAGCGTTATCTCAGCACTTTGCCTCGGCGATGAGTTCAAGCCCGATATGGCTGCTGGCCATTCTCTCGGCGAGTTCTCAGCTCTTGTTGCTGCCGGTGCAATCAATTTCGAGGATGGCTTGAAACTTGTTGCTGCCCGTGCCAACGCCATGCAGCGCGCTTGCGAAAAGAATCCCGGAACTATGGCTGCAATCATCGGACTCCCTGATGAGACCATAGAGAAGATCTGCAAGGAGATTTCGGACAATGGCGAAGTCGTCGTTCCGGCCAACTACAACTGCCCGGGGCAGCTGGTAATCTCCGGTTCGAAGGAAGGCATCAAGACAGCCTGCGAAAAGCTCACTGAGGCAGGTGCCAAGCGAGCTCTGCCTCTGGCCGTAGGAGGTGCATTCCACTCACCGTTCATGCAGTTGGCAAAGGACGAACTTCAGAAGGCTATCGAGGCTACCGACTTCCACGAGCCTAAGTGCCCTGTCTATCAGAACGTTGACGCTAAGCCACACACCGATCCAGCCGAAATCAAATCAAACCTCATCGCGCAGCTTACATCAAGCGTGCGCTGGACAAAGAGCGTACAGAACATGATTGCCGATGGTGCCGACGAATTCGTAGAGTGCGGTCCTGGCCACGCTCTTCAGGGAATGATTCGCCGCATAGACCGTTCTGTCAACGCTCACGGAATTCAATAAGAATTGATTTCTTTACGTGAAAACAAAGATTATCATATATCAGATCTTCACACGTCTGTTCGGCAACCGCAAGACCACCCGTAAGGAATGGGGCACACTTGCGGAGAACGGCGTGGGGAAGATGAACGACATCCAGAGTGCCCAACTGCGCCAAATGCGTCGGTTGGGCATCACCCACGTATGGTACACCGGAATAATACGGCATGCCACTGACACCGACTACACCCAGTTCGGCATTCCAAGCCAGAATCCGCAGGTTGTCAAGGGAATAGCAGGCTCGCCCTATGCCATCGTCGACTATTATGATGTAGACCCCGACTTGGCCGTTTCAGTCCCCGACAGGATGTCGGAGTTTGAGGCGCTCGTTGCCAGAACACACGATGCCGGACTAAAGGTCATCATCGATTTCGTGCCGAATCACGTAGCACGTCAATACCACAGCATCTGCAAACCAGCTGACGTAGAGGACCTTGGCGAGAGCGACGACACCGGGAAACACTTCGACCCACAGAACAACTTCTACTATTGCCCGGGCGAAACGCTTGACACAAGCGAATTCAATAGGCAACATCCGACTGTCGGAACTCAGCAACAATATTTTGAGAGACCTGCAAAATGCACCGGCAACGACCGTTTCGACAGCCATCCACAGCAGAATGACTGGTACGAGACAGTGAAGTTGAACTACGGCATCGATTACACCGATGCGGGCGGACGCAGCTATCACTACGACCCAACTCCCAATACATGGAAGAAGATGACCGAAATTCTCCTCTTCTGGGCCGGCAAGGGCATAGACGGATTCAGATGCGATATGGCTGAGATGGTGCCGCACGAATTTTGGGAATATGCCACAAATATCGTCAAGCAGATATACCCCAACATCATCTTCATAGGCGAAGTTTACGACACCAACCAGTATAAGACCTACGTAGCCAGCGGTTTCGACTACCTATATGATAAGGTAGGAATGTACGACTGCCTGCGTGCCGTCACCTGCCATCAGCGTCCTGCATCATCAATAACGCACGAATGGCAGCTCACCGACGACATTGGGAGTCACATGCTCTACTTCCTTGAGAATCATGACGAACAGCGTCTTGCCTCCGACTTCTTTGCCGGCAACGGCATGAAAGGCATTCCTGCACTGATAGTGGCTACAATGCTCAAGAGCAATCCTATGATGGTATATGCCGGACAGGAATTCGGTGAGAGGGCCATGGACAAAGAAGGATTCTCCGGCCGCGACGGACGGACAACCATTTTCGACTATTGGACCGTCGAAAGTCTTTATCATGGCTATTGGAATCGAGGGGGAATGACGCCCACAGAGCACCGTCTCGAAGAGAAATATGCCAAAATTCTGAGTCTTGCAAATAAGGAAAAAGCCATTTCGGAGGGCCAGACATTCGACCTTATGTATGTCAACGGCTCCAGCGAGGTATTCTCTCCCCAGACCGAATATGCTTTTATGCGCAAGTACCACAACGAAGTTCTCTTCATTGTGGTGAATTTCGCTGATTCTGAAGCCCATAGCGAAGTAAGGATTCCGGTTCACGCCTTCGACTTCCTCCATCTACCTGAAAAGCAGGTCGAGGCCATCGACCTTCTCAGCGGCGAGACCCAGCGATTCGATTTGAAGAAGGACGGTTCTCTGCCCGTCGATGTATCAGCTTACAGCGGACGAATTTATAAATTCAATATTATGAACGACAATCAGTATGTGCTCAACACCCACAACAAGGATGAATTCCCTCCGGCCCACACAGCGGAGCATCTTCTTAACCAACTGATGATAAGGATGTTCGGATGTCAGCGAAGTAACAACGCACATATCGAACGAAAGAAGAGTAAAATTTCCTACATCGTCGATCATAAGCCAAGCCGTAAGGAAGAGAAGATGATTGAGGACGAAATGAACAGGCTCATTCAGCTTGACATGCCAGTAACTTATGAGTTTGTCGACAGGAACCATATACCTGAAGGAGTGTCGCTTAGCAAGCTCCCCGACGACGCAAGTGAGACCATAAGACTTGTGCGTATAGGCGATTACGATGTCTGTCCGTGTCTCGGAAAGCATGTGCGTTCGACATCACAGATAGGCCGTTTCGTTCTCCTCGGTACCAACTGGGATGAGCAGACCCACAATTTCAGAATCAGATTCAAGGTGATACAATAGCTGCTGAGGACGAAGAAAACCACAAAAAAGCTTTCTTTCCTCCAGCTGAAATATCATTCCGACAACAGCATTAAGAAGAAAAGCCTCCGCGAACACATAAGTTTCGCGGAGGCTTTTTATTTATTTCTTTCCGTCGGTTTCTTCTTTCATATCAATGAAATTTCCGTCCTTATCGTAGAATTCATACTGCAACATAGCGAGTTTCTGCGACGGAACGATATGCAAGCCGAAACCATATTTAAGCTTCCACTTGTATTTCAGAGAGATAAGTCCCTGATTGATGAAAGCAGCCACATAAGGATGAACGTGCAAATAGAACTTCTTCACACCAATCTTATTAACCAGTCGGTCAATCTTCCTTTCGAGCTGATCAGTAAACAAGATACTTGCCTTTATCTTGCCCGTACCGAGGCATGTCGGACATTCCTCATCGACATTGACATCCATGACCGGCCGCACCCTCTGGCGCGTAATCTGCATTAATCCGAACTTACTCAGCGGCAGAATATTATGACGAGCACGGTCCTTCTGCATATCCTTGCACATACGCTCATAGAGCAGTTGGCGGTTTTCGGCGAGTCCCATATCAATAAAGTCGACGACAATAATTCCTCCCATATCACGCAGCCTCAACTGTCTTGCAAGTTCGTCGGCAGCACCAAGATTAGTGTCAAGAGCGTTCTGCTCCTGTTCTTTCTCTTTGGTCCTGTTGCCGCTGTTGACATCGACGACGTGCATAGCCTCGGTATGCTCAATGATGAGATAGCATCCGTGACCATAGTTGACAGTAGTTCCGAAACCGGATTTTATCTGCTTTGTGACATCAAAATTGTCGAAAATTGGGACCTTCCCGTTATACTTTTTCACTATCTCCGCCTTATCAGGAGCGATAAGCGAGACATAGTGTTTCACCGCAGCGTAGACCTCATCGTCGTTAACAAAAATGTTCTTATACGATGGATTGAAGAGGTCGCGAATCATCGCGACGGCCCTTCCCGTTTCCTCAAATACGAGCTGTGGTCTGTTTTGCGTTTTCTGTACCTTCGTGATGGCATCATTCCATCTGTTGAGAAGGACTTTCATTTCGGCGTCGAGCTCAGCAACTCGCTTTCCCTCGGCCACCGTTCTGACGATAACGCCGAAGTTTTTCGGCTTTATGCTCCTCACGAGCTGCTTCAGCCTTGCTCTCTCCTCCCCGCTTTTAATCTTTGAAGAAACGTTTACTTTGTCGCTGAAAGGGATTAAAACCAAATACCTGCCGGCAAACGATATTTCGCCCGTCAGTCTTGGTCCTTTAGTGGAGATAGGCTCCTTGACAATCTGGACCAACACCTCCTGACCTACCTGGAGCGTATTCTGAATGCTGCCGTCCTTCTTCAGGTCCGGCAACCGTGTAGCTTTACTGAACGGGTAAAGACGCTTTCTGTCGCTCTGTACTTGCTTGAGGTATTTCGAATAGGAATCGAATTGACTTCCCAGATCAAGATAATGAAGAAAGGCGTCGCGCTCATAACCCACATCTACAAAGCAAGCATTAAGGCCAGGCATAAGCTTTTTGACCTTTGCTATGTAGATGTTGCCAACAGAGAAACTCGCATCGCGCGGCTCGTTCTGGTATTCTACCAGCCGCTTATCCTCAAGCAAGGCGATGGAAATGTTCTTCGGTTGTGCATCTATAATTATTTCACTTGTCATCTTTCTTGTCTTAAATAAAAAAATGGAGCTTGTCACCGCACTCCCAGGGATAAAGGAGCTTCAAGCGAAGACACGCCCCATTGGCCTGAACAAACTTGGCTCTTGGCCTCTCGCGGGGCCTTACTTGCTCTTATGTCTGTTCTTTCTTAATCTCTTTTTACGCTTGTGCGTAGCCATCTTGTGTCCCTTTTTCTTTCTTCCGTTTGGCATTGCTTTAATGTTTTTTAAATTATTGTTATACTGTTTGAATTAATTGCTACTGGATTTCCATCCCCGTCAGACCCTTGGGTCTTACTTCTTCATCTCCTCAATGAAGACCTTTGCCGGCTTGAAAGCTGGGAAGTCGTGTGCCGGAATGGTAATCGTAGTGTTCTTCGAGATATTGCGAGCCGTCTTGGCAGCGCGATGCTTGATGATGAAACTACCGAATCCACGCAGGTAAACATTTTCCTTACCATCGAGAAGAGCATTCTTGATGCTATCCATGAAGCCTTCAACAACGGCTGTGACATCCTTCTTTGAAATACCAGTACTTGAGGAAATCTCGTTTATGATATCTGCTTTTGTCATTTTCTTGTATTACGTTTAATTATCCTTATTGTTTAACGGACTGCAAAATTACTAATAATCAACGAAATACGAAAATATATTTTGTTTTTTTTGCCATTTATTTTGTCTAATCCCGCTTTTACACTAACTTTGCGGGCGATTACAACCATGCTGACAGTATGAAAATTGTTATAGGAATAGACGTAGGAATATCTACAACGAAGATTGTCGGAATACGCGACGGCAAAGTCATCAAGCCCCTGCGAATCAAGGCTACCGACCCGGTGACATCGCTCTATGGAGCCTTTGGTAAGTATCTGTACGACAACAAGATTGCCCTCGGCGACGTTGAGCACGTGATGATTACGGGTGTCGGTGCGGCATATATCGACAAGCCCGTCTATGGTCTGCCGACATCGAGAGCCGAGGAATTCATTGCCGACGGCCTCGGAGCACAATACGAGAGCCGCCTTAACGACATGATTGTCGTATCGATGGGCACCGGCACCTCGCTCGTCCGCTGCAAGGGTAAGGACATCCACCACATCGGAGGCATAGGCATCGGCGGCGGCACGCTGAGCGGTCTGGCCCGTCTGCTACTGAAGACTGACGACGTAAAACAGATTACATCATTGGCTCTCCAGGGCCACATCTCTCATATAAACCTCCTCATCGGGGACATCTCCGCCAAGCCGCTGCCCGGCCTTCCCATGGATGCCACAGCCTCACTCTTTGCCAACGCACAAGCCAATGCGCCCCGTGAGGACATCGCCATAGGCCTTATATATATGGTATTACAGGCCGTAGGCTCAGCAGCCATACTCAGTGCCAACGGCAGCGACATCCGCGACTTCGTCCTCATCGGCAATCTGACGTTACTGCCACAGTGCAAATATGTGTTCCCGATGATGGAAAAAGTGTACGACGTACATTTTATTATACCAAAGTACAGTGAGTTCTGCACTGCCATCGGTGCCGCCCTAAGTTACAAAAAAGAATAAAAAGAAAAGTGGTACAGTTTTTGTAAGTAGGAAAGGCAGAAATAATAGGTTATCAATATGAGGCAGTTAAAGATTTCAAAAAGTATAACAAGCCGTAACAGTGAGTCGCTCGACAAATATCTCGTAGAGATTGGACGCATACCGATGGTCTCGCTCGACGAAGAGATAGAGCTTGCCCAGAAAATCCGCAAGGGCGGACCCGAAGGTGAGCGTGCCAAGGATCGTCTTGTGGCCGCCAATCTTCGTTTTGTCGTCTCCGTGGCAAAGCAATACCAGCATCAGGGACTCTCGCTGACGGATCTTATCGACGAGGGAAACATCGGACTGGTGAAGGCAGCCGAGAAATTTGATGAGACAAGAGGATTCAAATTCATCTCCTACGCCGTTTGGTGGATACGCCAGAGCATTCTCCAGGCCATAGCCGAGCAGAGCCGCATGGTGCGTCTGCCGCTGAATCAGGTTAGTGCCCTGGCAAAGATAAACACCGAAATCTCGAAGTTCGAGCAGACAAACCAGCGCAAGCCGTCGGCCGACGAGATAGCAGCCATGACGAACCTCGACCAGGAGAAAATCCAGCAGACGATACGCGCCGACCATCACCACATGAGCATCGATGCACCATTCTCCGAGGACGACGACAACTCCATGGCCGACCTTCTGTCGTCGGGCGATGACTCACGAACCGACAAGACCGTCGACCATGAGTCGATGGCTACCGACCTCGACGCCGTAATGGAGAAGGTACTGAAACCGCGCGAGATGCAGATTGTGAAGGAGTGTTTCGGCATCGAGACGCAGGAGAAAGGCCTCGAAGAGATTGGTGCCGAGATGGGTCTCACCCGCGAAAGAGTAAGACAGATACGCGAGAAAAGCATCGAAAAACTACGCGAAAGCGGTTATGCCAAGATTCTGATGAAATATCTTGGATAACCAGAACAACTCATTAAAACATCAGAATTATCGTGGAATACAAGATTACTTGTCCCAACTGTGGATATAAATACCGTTTCACGGCGACCGGTGGACAGTCGCTTATTGCGACATGCCCTAACTGCGGACAGCGCATGAAGGTCAACCTGCCGACAGCCAACGGTCAGGAGCAGACCGCGACACCGCAGGACAACGGCGCTGGCAACGCCAACGGCTATGCCAACAGCGTTCCATGCAACGGTCAGGACAACCCTAAAAACGAGAAGAAAGGAAAGAGCCGGCAGACAAAGATAATTCTGTTAGCCCTGATTCTCGGCATCGTTGTCGGCATCGTGGGATGGTTCGCATGGCAGCAGCACGAGAAAAACAGTGCCGAGGCCCAGCTCGAAGAGAAAGAGGCCCGCAAGGCTCACATGGACTCGCTCATGGCGTTGAGAAACCAGCAGGAAGCCGAGGAGCAGCAGTATGAGCAGGAGCAGGACAAGAAAAAGCAGGTCACCGACTTCCTCAACAACTTCTATACGGTGTGGTTCACCGGCGGCGACATGTCGGGATTCTCCAACAACCTCTCAGAGCAGTGCTACGAGAAGTTGCAGACATCACTCGACGAGGAGAGCGACAGTACCGGATCGGACATCGACTGGACTCCCATCTGCCCTACATTGGGCAACGTGAAGGAAGGATCGAGAGCCTCCGGAGCCGTGAAGATAAGCGTCGTGAGATACGAGGACAACTGGTACCGCGTGACCTTCACTAACGATGAGGCAACGGAATCGAGGCAGATTGAGGCCTTCCCACAGAACGGAAAAGTAATAATTAACGACTACCGGTAACGGCTGCACAGCCCTGGCGGCCATAAACACGTCAGACGTTTAATGGTCGGTCAGCCAAATACACATTACATTATTATATTATGCAATACAAGACAACGTGTAACAACTGCAAGCAAGAATATATCGTCGACGGTGAACCCGGACAGACCATCCGGGCCAAATGTCCCTACTGCGGCGCATTAGCCAATGTCGTCACTCCCGCCGACGACGCCACATCGGTGCAGAGCGGCTACAGCTATTCGCCCGTGGACAGCCAGAACGTCAACGGCAGCTACACTAACAACGCCGTTTACAGAAACAGAAAGAGGAAAAGCGAGCGTCCGCTTTTCCTCCGTGTAACCATTTGGTTTCTTATAACAGTTACTATTCTGTTCATCCTCATGACGATACTATATATCGTCTTCACCGGGATGAGCAAGTAACGCTCTAAAAGTTCTCGGCCTTCAGCTCGAAGAAGCTCTGCGGGTGGTTGCAAACCGGGCACATCTTCGGAGCCTTCGGACCTACAACAACGTGTCCGCAGTTGCGGCATACCCAGATGCTGTCGCCGTCGCGGCTGAAGACGATAGCGTCCTCAATGTTCTTCAAGAGCTTGCGGTAGCGCTCCTCATGAAGCTTCTCGATAGCGCGTACGCCACGGAACTTTGCGGCAATCTCCTTGAAACCTTCCTCCTCAGCCTCTTTGGCCATGCGGTCGTACATGTCGGTCCACTCGTAGTTCTCGCCCTCGGCAGCTTCCTTGAGGTTCGACATGGTGTCCTTGATTTCGCCGCCCTCAAGATACTTGAACCACAGCTTAGCGTGTTCCTTCTCGTTGTTGGCCGTCTCCTCGAAGATAGCAGCTATCTGCTCGTAGCCGTCCTTGCGAGCCTTGCTTGCGAAGTAGGTGTACTTGTTACGTGCCTGGCTCTCACCTGCGAAAGCCTCCATGAGGTTCTTCTCTGTCTTTGTTCCTTTTAATTCCTTCATAATGTGTGTTGATCTTTAATTAGTTTGACTTTTTTGTTTCTGATGCAAAGATACAACAAAGGATTTTAATGACCAAATTTTTATTTGTAAAAATTACAATTATTGCATTGTTTAGACTTATTCTAAAGCATTCGAGTGTTTTCCTGTTCGCCTAAATACATTATACCTTATTATATATAAAATCTCTGGGCATTCCCAAATCAAACTTATGTGAAATTCGAGCCGACCAATACTCTACTCTACATAGATGCCGCTAAAAAGAAACGGAGGCTAAGATTCGATATCGGAAGATAAATAACGCCCTACTCCACCGGCGCGAAAACAATGTTGGCAGTGTTGAATTATTTGTAAATTTAATTCAAAACACAACATCATTCTTCTCATTCTTGTATATGATTGATATTCAAACAATTACCAATACATACCAAACAGCATTGCAAAACGGTCCATTTCGCAACGCAAAACGGCCCGTTTCGCAAGCCGAAATGGACCGTTTTGCATGCTCAAATGGCATGTATTGGAATGCTGTAAATATATTTCAAACCAAATAAAGGGCTGGAGACAGCTATCAGTTGCTACACCGTCACCTCCCCGGCAATATCCCTCGACATGTAGTTTCGTATCATGTGGGGATCGGAATAGAGCGACTGCAGGAGCATGAGCTTAGTCACTGCAGCCTCAACGGTGATGTCGTGACCACTGAGCACGCCGGCTTCCTTGAGCTGATAGCCTGTGTCGTAGCGGCTCATCTCTACATTGCCCGTCACACACTGGCTGACGTTGACAACGGTAATGCCACGGTAGGTGGCCTCCTTAACGAGCCGCAGGAGCCACGGCAGCTGCGGAGCGTTACCGCTGCCGTAGGTTCTGATGACAATGCTGCGGAGCTCACGGGCCTCAATTACATGCCGGAAGATATTCTCCTGGATACCGGGGAAGAGCGAGAAGACAAAGACATTCGGGTCCAAACCGTAATGAGGCACCACCGTCCGCCGGTAGTCGGGCTCCATGATGTGGTGGTCGTGGAAGACGAAGTTGACTCCCGCGTCGCACAGATGCGGATAGTTGAACGTCTCGAAGGCATCAAAGCCGTCGGCATTCTGCTTGGTTGAGCGGTTACCGCGAAGGAGTTTTCCGTTGAAGAAGATACATACCTCCGGAACCATCGGGCGTCCGTCGTCCTTGTGAGCAATGGCGAGCTCGAGACTCGACATAAGGTTTTCCTTACCGTCGGTACGCAGCTGACCGATAGGAAGTTGCGATCCCGTGAGGATAACCGGTTTAGTGAGGTTCTCCAGCATGAATGACAGAGCGGAGGCTGTGTATGCCATTGTGTCAGTGCCGTGCAGAACTACGAACCCATCATAATTGTCATAGTCGCTGACAATGATGCGCACGAGTTGCGCCCACAGCCGAGGGTTCATGTCGGAAGAGTCGATAATAGGATTAAACTGGTAGGTGTCGACCGAGGCCGGCAGGAGACTTACCTCGGGAATACGCTCCAAAAGGAGCTTGAAATCGAAAGGCTCGAGAGCCCCCGTACGCGGGTTCCGGCCCATGCCTATCGTACCACCTGTATATATCAGCAACACCTTGCCCGTTCGCTTAAATGTGTAATCGTTCATAACATCCGTCAACGTTTGCGTTAATTCAAGTGCAAATATAGTTAAAAAGGCGGAGCTATCAAAAATAAATGAGTAAATTTGCAGAAAATTAAGAACAAGCTATAAAACAAATTAACATCCAATACTATACTATTATGAAAAAATTCATGGATGAGAACTTCCTGCTCGACACCGAGACAGCCCAGTATCTCTATCACAATCACGCGGCTAAGATGCCAATCATCGACTATCACTGTCACCTCATTCCACAGATGGTTGCTGAGGACCACAAGTTCAAGAGCATCACCGAGCTATGGCTTGGCGGCGACCACTACAAGTGGCGCGCGATGAGAACGAACGGTGTGGAGGAGAAATACTGCACCGGCACTGACACTACCGACTGGGAGAAGTTCGAGAAGTGGGCCGAGACAGTGCCCTACACATTCCGTAACCCACTTTACCACTGGACACACCTTGAGCTCAAAACAGCCTTCGGCATAACAAAGCTCTTAGGCCCTGATACGGCAAAGGAAATCTACGATGAGTGCAACGAGAAGCTGAAACTTCCTGAGTTCAGTGCACGCGGACTGATGCGCCACTACAATGTGGAGTGCGTCTGCACTACCGACGACCCTATCGACGACCTCCACTGGCACAAGGTTTACCGCGAGACAAAGAGCGACAGCGACCCACTGATGATTCCGGCTTGGCGTCCTGACAAGGCCATGAACATCGAGAAGCCCGACTACGCTGAGTACATCAAGAGGCTCGGAGAGGTTGCCGGTGTGACAATCAACAAGTTCGACGATATGATCGACGCTATCCAGAAGCGCCACGACTTCTTCTCCGAGAACGGAGGCCGTCTGGCCGACCACGGAATCGAGGAGTTCTACGACGACCCATACACCGACTCTCAGATTGAGACCATCTTCGAGAAGGCTATGCGCGGACAGCAGCTGTCAGTAGCTGAAGTACGCCAGTACAAGCACGCCTTCCTCAAGATATGCGCCGAAATGGACTATGAGGCCGACTGGACACAGCAGTACCACTATGGTGCAATACGCGACAACAACAGCATTATGTACAAACAGCTTGGTCCCGACACAGGTTTCGACTCTATCGGTGAGTTCAATACGGCCAAGGCCATGAGCCACTTCCTCGACGAACTCAATTCGGAGCACAAACTCACACGTACAATTCTGTACTGCCTCAACCCCTGCGCCAACGAGGTAATCGCCACAATGCTCGGTAACTTCCAGGACGGCTCAGAGCCAGGAAAGATTCAGTTCGGTTCAGGATGGTGGTTCAACGACCAGCTCGACGGCATGACAAAGCAGATGAACGCACTCTCAACGCTCGGACTGCTCTCACGCTTCGTCGGCATGCTCACCGACAGCCGCTCGTTCCTGAGCTACCCGCGCCACGAGTACTTCCGTCGTCTGCTCTGCAATCTGCTTGGCAACGACGTCGAGGCCGGTAAGCTCCCCAACGACCGCAAGGCTCTCGGACGTATGGTCGAGGACATCTCGTACAACAACGCACGCCGATACTTCAAGTTCTATTAAGTCGATAGCATGGCATCGGCCGGCACCGCAATGGCCTGCTATAGAGCAGTATTAACGGCCGAAGCCATTTCATGTTCCATTATTAAATAGGTATAATTCCCATCAATGCCGCATTGTTCGGCCGTTGATGGGAATTATTTTTCACGTTTTCTCTTGTCTTTCTCAAAAATAACTTGTACCTTTGTGCCAAATAACCACATTGCGCAAAAATAACAATGAAAAAACTCCTATTTAGTTTTATCGCTTGCGCCGTAATACTTATGATGACAGGTTGCGGCTCGAGTAAGAATGTACCTTATTTCAAGAACATCGACTCCATTAGCCTTGCCGCTTCACGTGGTCTCTACGATGCACGCATCATGCCGAAAGACGAGCTGACAATCACCGTGCTAACCGTCGATCCAAAGGCCAGTCTGCCGTTCAACCTCGCAGTGCAGCCAGCCATCGGAGGCAGCGGTCAGATTTCGACCGGAGGAGGTTCTCTTCAGGGCTATCTCGTCGACAACGACGGATTCATCAACTTCCCAATCATCGGCAAGATTCACGTAGCCGGACTGACAAAGACCGAATGTGAGGATCTCATCAAGAGCAAGGTACAGCCCTACTTGGCAAAGAGCGAGAATCCTATCGTCACCGTAACGATGGCCAGCTACCGCATCACCGTCCTCGGTGAGGTCAACAGCCCGAGGGTCGTTCCGGTGTCGGGCGAGAAAATGAGCATTCTTGAGGCACTGGCACAAGCCGGCGACCTGTCGATATACGGACGACGCGACAATGTTCTTCTGCTCCGTGAGGATGCCACCGGTCAGAAGCACCAGTACCGCATCAACCTCAACGACGCTAATCTCATCAACTCACCATATTACTATCTGCAGCAGAATGATGTAATCTACGTCCAGCCTAACAACGTCAAGGCAGGAAACTCCGGCATCGGCAGCTCGACGACCATCTGGTTCTCGTTCATCAGCATTGCCACGTCAATTGCATCACTGCTCGTCAACGTTCTTAGAAAGTAATACTGTGTCTGCCGCCGTTTGGCGGCAGACTATTCAGATAAAGGATAATACACATATAGGGGAATATAATCATAATGGACAAAAACATTCATGAAGATTGTGGAGTGGCCCTCATCCGCCTGCTCAAGCCGCTGGAATACTATCAGCAGAAGTATGGCACGTGGATGTGGGCTCTCAACAAGCTCTACCTCATGATGGAGAAAGAGCATAACCGTGGTCAGGAAGGTGCCGGCATAGCAGCTGTAAAGCTCGAGTCGGAACCTGGTCACGAGTATATGTTCCGTGAGCGCGCGGAAGGAAAGGATGCCATCACTGAGATTTTCGGCAACGTACGCCGCGAATTTACCGAATATACTAAGGATCAGGTAAGAGACGTTACATTCGCAAAGCAGAACCTGCCGTTTGCCGGCGAGTTATATATGGGCCACCTTCGGTACTCCACTACCGGAAAGCGTGGCCTTTCTTATGTGCACCCGTTCCTGCGGCGCAACAACTGGAGGGCAAAGAATCTGTGTCTCTGCGGCAACTTCAATATGACAAACGTCGAGGAGGTATTCGAGAAACTGACCCAGCAAGGTATGCACCCGCGCATTTACAGCGATACGTACATCCTACTCGAGCTCATGGGGCACCGCCTCGACCGTGAGGTGGAGCGCAACTTCGTTACCGCACAGAAAAAAGGGCTCACCAAGACGGACATAACCAAGTACATCGAGGATAACGTGAAAATGAGCAACGTCCTCAAGACGACAATGACTAACTTCGATGGTGGATACGTTATCTGTGGTCTGACAGGCAGCGGAGAAATGTTCTCGGTGCGCGATCCATGGGGAATACGACCGGCTTACTATTACAAGAACGACGAAATTATGGTCTTGGCAAGTGAGCGACCGGTGCTGCAGACGACCTTCGACCTTGAGTGCGACGATATTGTAGAACTGAATCCTGGTGAGGCAATTATCGTCAACAAGAGCGGAGAGGTTACAGTAAAGCAGATTATTGAGCCGAGAAATCAGGCTGCATGCTCATTCGAGAGAATCTATTTCTCACGAGGCTCCGACAGAGATATATACCAGGAACGGAAAAAACTGGGTGAGCAACTGACCCAACCCATCCTCAAAACTATCGACAACGATTTGGAGCACACCGTTTTCTCCTACATCCCGAATACGGCTGAGGTGGCTTACTATGGTATGCTCGACGGATTCAAAATCTATTTGAACGAGGAGAAAATCCGCCAGATTCAGAATCTCGACCATAAACCGACAGCCGATGAGCTGAGAGAGATTCTACATCAGTTCGTCAGGTCGGAGAAAGTGGCGTGGAAAGACATAAAACTGCGCACTTTCATCACCGAGGGCGATGCCAGAAACGATTTGGCAAGCCACGTATACGATGTCACTTACGAGTGTCTGGAGCCGTATAAGGACAACCTGGTAATCATCGACGACTCCATAGTCCGCGGAACAACACTCAAAGAAAGTATCCTGAGAATCCTCGACAGATTACACCCAAAGAAGATTGTGATCGTATCGAGCGCACCGCAGATAAGATACCCCGACTACTACGGTATCGACATGCCAAGACTCGAGGAGTTCTGCGTCTTCCGGGCTACCATCGAACTCATCAAGGAAAGGGGCATGCTCAACCTCATCAACGAGACATATCATAAATGTAAGCAGGAGGTTGAAAAGCCAAGAGGTGAGGTAATTACGAACCAGGTGCAGGAAATTTACAGACCGTTCAGCGTCGAAGAGATCAACAACAAGATTGTCGAGATGCTTAGACCAGAAGGTATGAAAACACCAGTAGACATTGTGTATCAGAGCATTGAGGGATTGCACAAGGCTATTCCCGAGCACCGGGGCGACTGGTATTTCACCGGCGACTATCCCACACAAGGCGGTATGCGACTCGTCAACCAGGCTTTCGTCAACTATGTTGAGAGGGTCTTCCAGAAGGAGGCAAAGTTCTGATAATGCCGCAGACTGAATAATAAAAAAAAGAAAATAGAATTGGAGATGAGCTTTGGGACGTGAAACGCTATGGCGGCACTCCTATGGCTCATTATCCATACATTAACAATAAATTCATGAGGAACGTAACATTAGTTTTAAGCGACGGAACAAAATTCCACGGCAAGAGCTTTGGCTACGAAAAGCCAGTTGCCGGAGAGGTCGTGTTCAACACTGCAATGATGGGATATCCGGAAAGTCTCACTGACCCTTCTTACGCAGGACAATTGCTCACAATGACTTTCCCGCTCGTAGGCAACTATGGAGTACCGCCATTCACCATCGAAAAGAACGGCCTTCCCACATTCATGGAGAGTGACAAGATATATGCTTCGGCAATAATCGTCTCCGACTACAGCGAGAAATACAGCCATTGGAATGCTGTGGAGAGCCTTGCCGACTGGCTCAAGCGCGAGCACGTCCCCGGAATAACTGGCATCGACACACGTGAACTGACCAAGGTGCTCAGGGAACACGGTGTAATGATGGGAAAAATTCTCTTCGACGACGAGCCTGACAATATCCCGGAAGCCGACTACGAGGGCGTGAACTTTGTCGACCAGGTATCCTGCAAGGAGATAATAAGATATAACGAGGGCGCCGGAAAGAAAGTCGTTCTGGTCGACTGCGGTGTAAAAGCCAATATAATACGTTGCCTCATAAACCGTGGCGTGGAGGTAATACGCGTGCCATGGAATTACGATTATACGTCAATGGATGTCGATGGACTCTTCCTTGCCAATGGTCCAGGCGATCCTGACACTTGCTCCGACGCTGTGGAAATAATCAGAAAGTACATGAGTCAGTCCACAAAACCAATCTGTGGAATATGCATGGGCAACCAGCTCCTTGGCAAAGCTGCCGGTGCCACAATATATAAGCTGAAGTACGGACACCGTTCTCACAACCAGCCGGTGCGTCTCGTGGGAACCGAAAAATGCTATATCACATCGCAGAACCACGGATACGCCGTCGACAGCAAGACTCTTGGTAACGACTGGCAGGAGCTTTTCGTAAATATGAACGACGGATCGAACGAGGGCATACGCCACAAAACGAATCCTTGGTTCTCATCGCAATTCCACCCGGAGGCCTGCTCAGGACCAGTCGATACAGAATTCATGTTCGACAAGTTTGTTGAAACACTTAAATAAACCATTCCCTTCAATATTTCAAAAATAGACAGATGAAAGACGAAAAAATAAAGAAAGTCCTGCTCTTAGGTTCAGGAGCACTGAAGATTGGTGAAGCCGGTGAGTTCGACTACTCTGGCTCACAGGCCTTGAAAGCATTGAAAGAGGAAGGTGTCGAGACTGTTCTCATAAATCCGAATATTGCCACCGTGCAGACATCGGAGGGCGTTGCCGATCAGATTTATTTCCTTCCCGTACAGCCGTTCTTTGTTGAGAAGGTCATTGCCAAGGAGCATCCCGACGGCATCCTGCTCAGTTTCGGCGGACAGACAGCACTAAACTGCGGTGTCGAACTGGAGCGCAAGGGAATCCTTGAAAAGTACAACGTACGCGTTTTGGGAACACCGGTGTCGGCAATAATGAACACCGAGGACCGCGAGCTCTTCGTTGAGCGACTCGACGAAATCGATGTAAAGACCATAAAGAGCGAGGCTTGCGAGAATATCGAGCAGGCTCGGAAGGCCGCAAAGGACGTTGGCTACCCTGTTATCGTCCGCGCAGCATACGCTTTGGGCGGTCTGGGATCGGGATTTGCCGACAACGAGGAAGAGCTTAACAAGATTTGCGAGAAAGCCTTCTCCTTCTCGCCACAGGTTTTGGTTGAGAAGAGCCTTAAAGGCTGGAAGGAAATCGAGTATGAGGTGGTGCGCGACAAATACGACAACTGCATTACCGTATGTAATATGGAGAACTTTGACCCTCTCGGCATACACACCGGAGAGAGCATTGTCATCGCTCCATCGCAGACATTGTCAAACTCTGAATATCACAAACTGCGCGCACTGTCGATAAAAATTGTCCGTCATATAGGAATTATCGGTGAATGTAACGTTCAATATGCGTTCGACCCGCAGAGCGAGGACTACCGCGTCATCGAGGTCAACGCACGTTTGAGCCGCTCGTCAGCCCTTGCAAGTAAGGCCACTGGCTATCCCCTGGCTTTCGTCGCAGCCAAATTAGGTATGGGCTATGGCCTTTTCGAGCTGAAGAACTCCGTAACTAAGACTACATCAGCATTTTTCGAGCCTGCTCTCGACTACGTCGTATGTAAGATTCCACGCTGGGATTTGTCTAAATTCCGCGGTGTCGACAAGGAACTCGGTTCGTCCATGAAGTCGGTTGGAGAGGTAATGGCCATCGGCCGTAACTTCGAGGAAGCCATTCAGAAGGGTCTGAGAATGATAGGCCAGGGAATGCATGGTTTCGTTGAGAACAAGGAACTTGAAATCGAAAACATCGACGAGGCGCTGCGCGAGCCTACCGACAAGCGTGTTTTTGTCATCTCGAAGGCCATGCACAAGGACTATACCGTCGATCAGATTCATGATTTGACAAAGATTGACCGTTGGTTCCTCTACAAGCTCAAACACATTATCGACATCGACGAGCGCCTGAAGAAGTGCAATATCAACACTCTTGACAAGGAATTGCTCCGTGAGGCAAAAGTGTATGGTTTCACCGACTTCCAGATTGCACGCGCCGTCGGTCTTGAGGACGAGTACCACAATATGCATAAGGCCCTGCTCGTAGTCCGCAACCTACGCAAGAGCTATGGCATTCTGCCTGTTGTGAAGCAGATTGATACCCTTGCTGCTGAGTATCCGGCCCAGACCAACTATCTGTACGTCACTTACTCGGGTGTGAAGAGCGACATCAGCTTCTCCAACGACAAGCGAAACGTCATCGTATTGGGCTCAGGAGCATACCGAATCGGTAGTTCCGTTGAGTTCGACTGGTGCGGAGTACAGGCCCTTAACACCATCCGGAAACAGGGATACAGAAGTATCATGATAAACTATAACCCCGAAACGGTGTCGACGGACTACGATATGTGCGACCGACTCTATTTCGATGAACTGACATTTGAGCGTGTCATGGATATCATCGACATGGAAAATCCGTACGGAGTTATTGTTTCGACGGGCGGACAGATACCTAACAACCTCGCTATGTACCTCGATGCCGAGAACGTTCCTATCCTCGGCACAGCAGCCAAGGACATCGATAATGCCGAGGACCGTGCTAAATTCTCTGCCATGCTTACCCGCAACCACATCAATCAGCCTGAGTGGAGTGCCCTGACGAGTATGGCCGACATCGACAAATTTATCGAGCGGGTCGGATTCCCGGTTCTTGTCCGTCCGAGCTACGTACTCTCCGGAGCAGCCATGAACGTCTGCTCGAACGAAGATGAGCTCCGCCGCTTCCTCCAGCTTGCAGCCAATGTCAGTGAGGATCACCCTGTTGTGGTCAGCAAATTCATCGAGCATGCCAAGGAAATCGAGTTCGACGCTGTTGCCAACAAGGGCGAAGTGTTAGCTTATGCCATTTCGGAGCATATCGAGTTTGCCGGTGTTCACTCCGGCGATGCCACGATTCAGTTCCCGCCGCAGAAGCTTTACGTCGAGACAGTACGCCGTATCAAGCGCGTATCCCGTCAGATAGCCAAGGACTTAAACATCTCTGGACCGTTCAACATCCAGTATATGGCGCGCGATAACGACATCCTCGTCATCGAGTGCAACCTCCGTGCCAGCCGCTCGTTCCCGTTCGTGAGCAAGGTTCTCAAGCTCAACCTCATCGATTTGGCCACGAAGGTGATGCTTGGCGTTCCCGTGGAGAAACCGAGTAAGAACCTCTTCGACCTCGACTACGTCGGTATCAAGGCCAGCCAGTTCTCGTTCAATCGCCTGCAGAAGGCCGATCCGGTGCTTGGTGTCGACATGAGTTCAACGGGAGAGGTAGGCTGCCTGGGCGAGGATACCAACGACGCACTGCTGAAAGCCATGCTCTCCGTTGGTCAGCGTATACCTAAGAAGAATATCCTCCTGTCCACCGGCGGTGCCAAGGAGAAAGCCGAAACCCTCGACGCAGCCAAGATGTTGCTCAAGCACGGCTACAAACTCTATGCCACAGTCGGCACGAGCAAGTATCTCACCGAGAACGGTGTCGAGAACACTCTCGTCTACTGGCCAAGCGATGAAGGCAAAGAACCTCAGGCACTTACGATGCTTCACAACAAGCAAATCGACCTGGTGGTGAACATCCCGAAGGATCTTACGGCCCATGAGCTGTCGAACGGATACAAGATTCGACGTGCAGCCATCGACCTGAACATCCCGCTGATTACGAACAGCCGTCTGGCTACAGCGTTCATCAATGCGTTCTGCAGCGTTTCTCCCGACGAGATTGAGATAAAAGCTTGGGGAGAATACTAATTTTCGATAACGTAAAAGAGAGATGCCGGGTATCCATACATATTAATACATTGTGTGCGCCACCCGGCATTTTTCATCTTCCATTAAATTGATTGAATAAAAATGTTTTCAGGAATAGTAGAAGAAATGGCTACAGTAGTGGCCATCAAGCACGACAGAGAGAACATCGATCTCACGCTAAAGTGCTCATTTACAAGCGAGTTGAAGATTGACCAGAGCATCTCCCACAATGGAGTTTGCCTCACTGTTGTCAACATCGACGGCGACACCTACACCGTTACGGCGATGAAGGAGACCCTCGACCGCAGTAACCTCGGTCTGCTCCACGTTGGCGACCACGTCAATATCGAGAGGTCGATGCTGATGAACGGCCGCCTCGACGGCCACATCGTCCAGGGCCATGTCGACGAAACGGCCAAATGCATCCGTAAGGAGGATGCTGACGGAAGTACATACTTCACGTTCGAATACAAGCTTGACAGGGACATGGCTCGCCGCGGCTATTTCACCGTAGACAAGGGCTCGGTGACCGTCAACGGCGTTTCGCTAACTGTCATTGCACCAACCGATAACACGTTTACCGTCGCCATAATCCCCTATACGCACGATCATACAAATTTTGGCGATATCGAGATTGGCACAACAGTAAACATCGAGTTCGACATTCTCGGCAAATACATTGCCCGTCTGCGCCATTTTGAGGGGGAATAAGATTTCTCCTCAAGTAACAGACGAAGGGCAGAAACACAATTACGCCGCTATTGTGAACCACGGCCAAGCTGCCGGACACAATAGTGGCGCTATTTTTTCGTAATCTTATAAGGTTCATGATGTGCTACGGTCTGCCCTATGCAAAGTCGAGCAACTGCTCCGGCCGCTCTATCAGCGTGGTCGCTCCGTGAGCAAGGAGGAAGTCACGGTCGCGGAATCCCCATAAAACACTGATACAAGGCACTCCCACGTTATGCGCAGTATCGATGTCGACATCGCTGTCACCGATATATACCGTTCCCTCTTTGCCGACACCCAATTGGCGCATAGCCTCCAGAACGGTATCGGGAGCCGGTTTCTTCCGGATATTCTCCCGCTCACCGATAGCCACCTCAATAGTATCGGGGAAGAAATGCCGTGCAAGTTCCTGCGTGGCAGCATAGAACTTATTGCTGACGATAGCTAACTTCTTGCCACGCCGCTTCAGCTCAGCAAGTACCTCGGGAATACCATCATAAGGTTTCGTCGTGTCCAGACTATGCTTCAGATAGTGCTTGCGGAACGTAGCATAAGTCTCGTCGAAATCGGGATTATTGAGTCCATCGGGGATGGCCCGTTCCATAAGTTTCTTTACACCATTCCCCACGAACCGCCGCACATCGTCGACCGAGTGCTCAGGCATACCCGCTGAGCGCAGTGCATAATTGGTACTTGCTGCCAAATCGTTGATAGTGTTGAGCAGAGTACCATCCAAATCGAAAATAAAGTTATCCATAATACAATCAAGCCCTGAAACTTCGGGTTATCATCGTTTTTATTTTATTGTTGAATTGATCAGCGTTAATGAGCTCATCGACAGTTGGTTTCATCCTATACTTCCACTTATTGAACGCATCGTAGGGCGCGTTAATCCGCAAGGAGAACACATCCTCATTACTAAGATTATAGTCCATGGCCATCCAGTCCTGTAAGCTCATCATGCAAAGCATTGAAGGACAGTACAGATGGCGGGCCACAATCTCCTCGGCAATCATCGGCGGCAGATGGCGCGGAGCCCGTCCATCCTTCTGCAACATAGTGTTCCAGAATCGTTGTGTCCGCTCCATATTCTCCTCCCACCATAGTCGCAGCGGTGCCATATCGTGGGTTGTGGGCACAGCGACGCTGCGGTAGGGGTACGACTCGAGATGGGCAAACTCGTCACCACGCTGTTTCGGCATCGACTGGACCTCCAACGACAGCATGCGCATCTGCTCAAGAACACCCTGAACACAAGCCGGCATCAGCCCCAAATCCTCAGCACAGACAAGCATTTTCGTATCGCCGAAGACCGCATTCAGTTTCTTGCGGGCCATCGACTCCCAATAGCTGTTGTGCCGTTCAAAATAAAAGTCGTTGTACAGCCTCACGAACGCCTCCCTGTCGTCATGGCTAAGAACCTTATACACAGGTTCATCGAACACTCCGAACCGCGGATAGTACATCCCCTTTCTGTAAGAATCCTTGACGAAAAGGACGTTGGCACACAGATGCATAAGCCCGTCACGAATCCACTGACTGTTCTCATCGTTGCGTCCGTCGAAGTGCTGTTTTATCTTCTTCTGGGTGTCGTATTCCGGCTTTAGTGTATAGAGATGATAAGCCTCCGCATTGAGGAAATTCTCCCTAACGTAGTCGGCATGGATACCAAAGAACTGACTGACGACGGCATCATTGATGAACGGCAACGTACAGATGTCCTTATGGAAATCAAATCCGTAGCCTCTGATGTCATTCTCGGTAAAGGGCAGCGACGGTGAGAAATGCCCCAATACCGCCCACACATTCTGTTCGGGAATCTCCCATGTCCGGAAGAACGACACCACATGGTCTACGCGCACTGCATCGAAGTACAAATTCATATGGTTGAGCACCCCTTTTAGATACTCAGCCACCGGCCGGCCGTCGTCAGGATACCAGTCGAAAGGTGGCATTCCCCAGTCCTGACCGTGCGGCTCACTCGCCGACGGCGGATTGCCAAGCCGCATATTGAGGTGGAAAAGTTCGGGATGTTGCCACGTCACGGCACTGTCGCGATACAGTCCTACGGGCAGGTCACCGCAAAGGGCTATTCCCTTACGATGTGCATAATCGGCAACGGCAACAAACTGGACGTGAAGATGATACTGGACGTAGCAGGTGAAGTCGAAAACATCACGAAACTGCTTGTCAGCGCGGTAGGCCTCAGTCAGTTTTTGTTCGTCGTATATCGAAAATTCGCACCAGTCGGAGGTTTTCGCCGTATTAAAACGTTCACGAAGGGCGCAGAAACAGGCATACGGAAAGAGCCAGAACCTGTTATCGTTCATGAACTTTTTAAATTCACCCGTAGCCATTTCGTCCCTACCCTTCAGCCTGAAAGCAGCATATATATACCGCAGTTTCAACCTGTCAACAGCCTCATAATCAGAATATTCAAGGGCATTAAGTTCTCGTCGCTGCCGGTTGAATGCCGTCATCCCGGCCTCATCAGCCTCCAGCCCCAACTGCCCAATGTCGAGATAGTGAGGATGGAGCGCGTGAAGCGAAATGCAATTATAGGGATGGGAGTCCGACCACGTGTGCGTTGTGGTGGTATCGAACAAAGGCAGAAGTTGGATTACGCGCATGCCGGTAACCGCGGCATAATCGACGAAGCGGTGCAAATCGCCGAAATCGCCTACGCCAAACGACTTCTCGGTACGCAAGGAGAACAGCGGAACGACTACACCGGCGGCCTTCCACGTGCGTTCTCTCACTCGCAGATTCTCGCCGCTGAGCACCAATACCTGCCCGTCGCGAAGTTGAGTACTGTCGGCATGGCGGTTATCACCCTCCTCCCATTTTATTATTCTGTTCTCACTCTCGTCGACAACAACATACTTATATTCAATAACTTCCCTGACATTGTCGACATTCAGCGAGAAAGTCCACTCATCCTCTCCCGACGGATACATCTTCAGAAACATCATTGGATTCCATGACCCCAATGAGGGATGACTGCCGATAACGGCAAGAGCCTGCCCTTTCTCCAGCTGGGGGGCCAGGACGCGGAAGATTATGGTACGGCGGAACAGCGGCATACTGCCACTGCCGTCACCCGCATGGGTCTCACGCCTATCGCACACCCTGCACAAGTCGGACATCAGATGGCTCTGAAGTGGAATGTCGCGCCACTGGTCGGGGAAGATAAAGTCCATAGCCGAATGGAATCTGAACCGACGCGGCACACGGTTCCACTCCCTGCGCAAAACCCTACCATCGGAGTCCTCAAGCTGATAGACATACTCAAAGGACACTATCACGTGCTTGCGGCTGTCGAGAGCTGAAGTCTCGAAGGTCCACAACTGCCCGTCGGCCGTCGACATACAGAAGTCGTAGTCGCGACGCCGACCATCATTATAGTGATAGGTAATGGCGACATGCATGCTCTGCCCCCACTCTGTAGAGTAATGAACACTGAACTTTAATAACATACATGCAAAGTTAGTATAAAAAGGAGACAACCCAAAATAAAAGATGTGAAAAATCGTAATGAGAAAAACAAAATCCATAATCTTTATTGTACCTTTGCAACCGAAATTTCAAAAAAGAATAAAAATAAACATTACAAGGAGAGAAATGACTAAAAGACATTCGAAGAACGGGCACCGGAAAAGCCTGCTCACTTCATTGTGCGTTGTAGTTCTGATTCTCATGGCTGTCGTCTGGGCACTGTTTTTCCATGCCATGTCGAAAGGCGGCGACCGCTACATCTACATCTCACCCACCGACAATATCGACTCGGTATACGCAAAGCTCCGTCCTATATCCAACGCCACCTCGTTCGCTGGATTCCGTATCCTTGCCAGCGTCACCGGTTATGCCGGTCACATCCGCTCAGGACGGTACGCCGTCGACAATACCGGAGCCCTGTTCACGTTCCGCAACTTCAAGAACGGCCATCAGGCCAGCGTCCACCTCACCGTCCCCTCGATGCATCTCGTGAGCGACCTCGGTGATGTTTTCGCCAAGAAGATGAAGTTCACGAAGAAGGAATTCATGGCTGCCGCCACCGACTCGCTCTTCCTCGACTCGCTCGGCTACAAGCCGTCGAACATCATTGCGGTATTCGTGCCGAACACGTACGACTTCTACTGGGACATCTCACCGCGCGAATTCATCCGCAAGATGGCCAAGAATTACGACCAGTTCTGGACTCCTGCCCGCCGACAGAAGGCCGAGGCCGACAGCCTCAAGCCCATGCAGGTGATGATTATAGCCAGCATGATAAGCGAGGAGACGAACAACAAGAAGGAGAAACCAATCATTGCAGGCATCTACATCAACCGTCTGCGCATAAATATGCCGCTACAGTCGTGTCCTACAGTGAAGTATGCTCTCAAGCGGTTCGACCTTGAGCGCATCTACACATGGATGACGCAGATCGACAATCCGTACAACACGTACAACCGCTACGGTCTGCCTCCAGGGCCAATACGCAACCCGAATCCCGAGGATATCGACGCCGTACTCAACTTCGTGCACCACGACTACCTCTATATGTGCGCAAGTGCAAAATTCGACGGTACCCACCACTTCTCAAAGACCTATGAGGAGCAAAAGGCATACTCGAAGGAATACGACAGCGAGTTGAACAAAAGAAACATTAAGTAATCCGGAACCGACGATTCCGACGCCCGTTACGGCACGACCGCAATGAGCAAACCATAAAAGAGGCCGTGCCGTTATATCAATGCAATCCATACATTTGAGAGGATTGATGATATAACGGCACGGCCTCTTCGACCTTATATCATGCCGCGGGAACATAAAGATGAACAATTCCCCGAGGCAATACTACCTCGTGAAAAAAGCAAAATCAATCTGATAAAGCGGTAGAAGAAACTATCACTACTGCCGGTTTTGAGGTTCATCACATTGCATTTATCCCGTTCCTTGGAACCAAAACCGAAGGCCAAACAACATGTTCAGCGATCCGGAGAGGTCATTATAAACAGTAAAAATATTTCATAATAACCAACGAAGGAATCCATCCGTGTAACTATCTTATATTCAAGTACATAGCAATATAGCCCGTTTTGCGTTCTAAAACGGCCCGTTTTGCAAGCCGAAACGGCCCGTTTCAGGACGCGAAACGGTCCATTTCAGAGTGCCAAACGGTATATACTGAAATGGTGTTAAGATTTTTCAGAAACAAAAGACCGTCTTGATGGCAGTATTCTAACGATTCTACATCATTTGCAATCAACCTCAGCAGGCGGAAAATACGGATGCATCTGCGACCGAAAACAATCCAAAACATATTATATCGGCAGCGGAAATCCATCCTAATCCCTGCACCCGGACACAAAAAAACTTTTGCCACGGGGTAACACTGTTACCTGCGCAGCAAAAGTTTTCCGCATATTGGGGACTACCCCAAAGGGCTTGTTACGGTTCCGGGGGGCTCGCGAGTGGAGCCAATTCCATCCGGCTACCAGTAGTACCGAAACGTTATTCAGCCTCCGGCACAATGAGCTTATAGCCCTTGCCGTGGATATTGATGATCTCTATCTGGTCATCAGCTTTAAGATGCTTACGGAGCTTAGTGATGTACACATCCATCGAACGGGCATTGAAGTAGTTGTCGTCTATCCAGATAGTCTTCAGGGCATAGTCGCGCTGGAGAATCTCGTTGGCATGACTGCAGAGGAGACCCAAGAGCTCATTCTCTTTCGTCGTGAGCTTCGTTGTCTTTGTCGGATCGCCGTCGAGGGTGAGCAACTGCTTCTGAGTGTCGAAGGTGAAGCGGCCGATATGATAGAGTGTGCTCTCCTTGTTCTTCTTTCCGCGTACGCGACGCAGTATAGCCTCAATGCGAAGAACGAGCTCCTCCATCGAGAACGGCTTCGTGATGTAGTCGTCGGCGCCAATCTTGAAACCTTCGAGGATATCGTCCTTCAAGGTCTTGGCTGTCAGGAAGATAATTGGAATCTCCGAGTTAGCCTGGCGAATCTCCTGAGCGAGAGTGAAACCATCCTTCTTTGGCATCATCACGTCGAGTACACATATATCGAACTTACTTCTGAGGAAAGCCTTGTATCCAGCCTCACCGTCAGGACAGAGCTCAGCCTGATAGCCCTTAGCCTGGAGATACTCGCGAAGGAGCATTCCGAGGTTCTCATCGTCCTCACACAACAGAATCTTGATTGTTTCTTCCATAATCGTTGTATTTTAATCGTTAATATTTATTCTTTTACTGTTATTGTTCTTTTTTCGTCTCTGCTCATGCCATACCGTCCTGGGTGAACGGCAGGCGGATGGTGAACGTAGTGCCCTCGCCGTAGGTGCTCTCCACCTTGATATCGCCCTCGTGCAGGTCGACCATCTTCTTGACGTAGGCCAGGCCAAGTCCGAAGCCCTTGACATCGTGGCGGTTACCGGTGTGAACGCGATAGAACTTCTCGAAGATTTTCTTCTGGTCGTCCTTCTTTATGCCTATACCCGTGTCGCGAATGCTAAGGCATACGTTGCTACCCTCGTTCCACGTCTTGAGGTAAATGTCGAGCGGCTTGTCGGGTTTAGCATACTTCACAGCATTGTCCATGAGGTTGAAGATGACGTTCTGGAAGTGCATCTCGTCGACATATATGGTAGAATCGACGGCCCCGATGTCGGTATAGACCTTTCCGCCTTTGTGCCCCACACGGAGGGTGAAACTGTTGGCTATCGTCTCAACCATCTCGTTGAGGTCGACATGTTTCTTCTTCAGAACGGCAGTTTTCTGGTCGTACATGCTCATTTGGAGCACTTTCTCGACGAGGAACCTCAGTCGCTTGCTCTCGTCGAGGACTATTCCGCACAGATGGTCGAGCATCGAAGGCGTCTTCTGTATGCTCTTGTCGTTCATCATCTGGGCCGCCAACGAGATGCTCGCTATCGGGGTTTTCAGCTCGTGGGTCATATTATTGACGAAGTCGTTCTTTATCTCGGAGTACTTTTTCTGCCTGAACACCACGACAATGGTAAAGACGAAGGTCACAAGAAGAACGAGGGTGAAGATGACCGACGGTATCATGAACCTCACACTGGAAAAGATGTAGCTGTTCATGTCGGGGAAGTACACCTTTATCACGCCCATCTTCGACTGCGGGTCGTTTCTGAAGAGCACCTGAGTGTACGACTTCTCGTCGACATCCTCCTCGTCGGCATTCGCGGGCCAGTCGGAACAGCGGTACACTTCGCGGCCGTCTTGGGTGGTAACAACGAAGTGGTAGTTGATGCTCTGACCGACATTAATGCCGTTGTTCAGCAGCTCGGCACGCAGGTCCTGGTCGAGGAGCTTGAAGTTGATGCGCTCTTTCAGCGGCTTGTTGGAGGCCGAGTAGAGGATGTTGTAGACCACCTCGTTGACCATTCCTTTCTGATAGACAAACCGGTTGCGAATCATCTGCTGCATGTTCTTCTTAGCCGAGGATATCGTCGAACTGTCGTTGCGCAGAATCATCGCCTTGGGAATCTGCGAAGGCTTAACGAGAGAGGTCTTCTGCTCGAACGTTGACGTGGCCGGGTTGCTCTTGCCACTCTTGCGGTCGGTAGAATCCTTGCCAACGTAATTCTCCAAATATCGAAGAGTCTCGTTGAGTTCAAGGTTGCGAGAGGCCTGGTAGAGAGCACGATTGACCGACTCGTCGAACTGCTCCTTCTTCATGTCTGCCATCTCTTCTATATAGTTGAGCTGCAGAAAGAGAAGGGCAAGGAACGAGAGCCCCATGATGACTGCCACTGTCCAAATCGTTTTCTTCTTCATTGTTATTTACTATTATGTTGCAAATTTACTTTAAATATTAATTAGTTAACAAGTAAAAGTTAATTATTTTGGCTGTATTATATGTATTTAACGTCATTTGCTGTGTTAATTAATTATTATCAATTAATGGCTATTAAATTAATCAAACATCGTATAGATATGAACAAAACAAGTTCCAGGAACGATAAAACTATTGTCTGTCAGTCATTTATTGACGGTAATGTTATGGCTTTGTTTCGTAAAATAGCGGATATTATCTTACCTTTTCTTCTTCAACTAATTCAAGAACTTGGCCTTTCATTCCCTATATACCTATTTATAATAGCCCTGCTAACGCGATTCTGAAACGTGAGGGGACATAAAGGAATGAAAAAGCGACCCCTTCCGATGTTTTGAAAGAGATCGCTTTATAATATAAAACGTAAGTTCTATGAAGTTAATTTCGGTCGTAGATAAATCCAATTGGCAGACTAAAAGCTCTGCAATTCGATTCGACTCACGACAAAAGCTGTCGGAAATAGCCTCTAAAACCTTCGAGATTGTCGCATTGTTGTCATCAAACTACAGCGCAAAACACTGACAATAAGACTATTACAGTTCCTCTTCCTTATCCTTGACTGTCTCGTTAAGGAAGTCGAGGAAGAGGCGCATGGCTTTGTTTGTGGCAATGGCAAGATTGATGTCGCGGCCAAAGTCCTCGGTCAGCTTGAAGGTGCGGATGTCGTCCTTGCTGCCATATCCAATCCAGATTGTTCCCACAGGAATCTCCTTGGAGCCGCCGCCGGGTCCTGCTATGCCAGTAGCCGAAATGGCAAAGTCGACATCCAACGCATTTAGAGCGCCAACAACCATCTCGCGGGCAACCTCCTCGCATACCGCCGTCTGCTCTTCGAGCACGTCGTGATTAACGCCAAGGAGCTTCTCCTTAATCTCGTTGGTGTAAGAAACTATTCCACCCTTGAAGTAATTGCTTGCTCCTGGAATGGAGATTATAGACTCGGCAATTCTGCCACCGGTGCAACTCTCTGCTGTTCCGACGGTTAGCCCCGAGGCATAGAGTATATCTCCAATCTGTCTTGATATTATTTTGCTTTCGAATTCCATTATTACTGTTATTGAAAATTATTTGAAGGTAACCTTCGAGAAGGCCGGCAAGTCGATGGAAGCAAAGTCGTGGTCACGGTACTTGAAGGTTCCCACGCATGCAATCATTGCGGCATTGTCGGTTGTAAAACTGAATTTCGGAATGTAAATCGTCCAGCCGAACCGCTTGGCATGGTCGCGGAAGGCATCGCGCAGAACTGAGTTGGCACTCACTCCGCCGGCCACCGCAACATGTTTAATACCAGTCTGTTTGACAGCCATACGCAGTTTCTTCATCAGAATGTCGACGATGGTATATTCGAGCGACGCGGCCAGATCCTCCTTATGACGCTCAACGAAATCGGGTTCTTCCTTTACCCACTTCTGCAGGCTATAGAGGAACGATGTCTTCAGTCCCGAGAACGAATAGTCGAGACCCGGTATGTGGGGTTCGGAGAATTTGAATGCCTTTGGATTGCCGTTCTTTCCAAGCTGGTCGATGATTGGACCGCCGGGATAGCCGAGTCCCATCACCTTTGAGCATTTGTCGATAGCCTCTCCTGCTGCGTCGTCGATGGTCTGACCAAGGACCTGCATATCGTTGTAGGCATTGACCTTGACAATCTGGCTGTTGCCGCCGGAGACGAGGAGACAGATAAAGGGGAATGGCGGCATGTGGTTATCGTCGTCGCTCTCCTTGATGAAATGCGCCATGACATGTCCCTGCAGATGATTGACATCGATGAGTGGAATATCGAGCGAACGGGCAAATCCCTTTGCGAAACTTGTACCTACGAGGAGCGAGCCCATAAGTCCCGGACCGCGCGTAAAGGCCACAGCCGATATCTGTTCTTTAGTTATTCCGGCCCGTTTAATGGCCTGATCGACAACCGGAACGACATTCTGCTGATGAGCACGCGATGCAAGTTCGGGCACAACACCGCCATAAGCCTTGTGCACTTCCTGCGAGGCAGTGACATTACTCAGAATCACCTGATTCTTTAAAACGGCAGCCGACGTGTCATCGCATGACGACTCAATACCTAATATATATATGTCTTCCATAGCTATTCGGATAGAATCTCAACGCCATTGTCAGTCATGAGGAACGTGTGCTCCCACTGCGCCGACGGCTTTTCGTCGCCGGAGATAACCTCCCAACCATAAGGATCGTCGGCATCAATGAACACCTTCCATGTTCCCATGTTTATCATTGGCTCTATAGTGAACACCATTCCCGGTACGAGAACCATACCCTGGCCCTTGTGTCCGTAGTGAAGAATATCGGGTTCCTCATGCATTGCCAGTCCCACACCGTGGCCACAGAGGTCGCGAACGACACCGTAGCCGTATTTCTCGGCGTGTTTCTGTATTGCATGACCGATGTCGCCGATAGTGCAATAGGGCACTGCGGCAGCGGCACCGAGGTCGAGACATTCCTTTGTCACCCTGACGAGCTGCTCTTTTTCGGGCGTCGAGTGGCCACCGATTATAAACATTCGGCTGGCATCGCCATAATAGCCGTTGACGTCCAAGGTCATGTCTACATTGACGATATCGCCTTCCTTAAGCACATCCTCGGTCTTTGGAATACCGTGGCACACCACTTCGTTGATGCTGGTGCATACGCTCTTGGGGAATCCCTCGTAGTTAAGACATGACGGATGAGCGTTATGATCCTTGCAGTACTGCATGCAGATATCGTCAATCTCCTGGGTATTCATCCCGGGATGGATGGCTTCAGCCACCGCATCGAGACATCCCGTATTGACCTTTCCTGCAATACGTATGCCCTCAATCTGCTCAGGGGTTTTCACCATCTCGCGTGTTGGCACGAGTTTTCCCCTGCTTTCAAGATCCATTATCTTTAAGTCCATTTCTGTTGGTGCCTGACCTCTGAGGCAGTGCCAACGTCTTTTCTTTTTGAACATATCCTTTTGTTTTTACAATGTGCAAAAGTACATATTTTTTTTCAACTTATACATATTGTCGGAGCGATATTTACTGCCGACGGGGCATATAATCATTAAACGGCGGTTTTTCTTATTTGCCGTCAAAGAAATTAGGCTTATGCTTCCGCGCCTCGTCAATCGACATTATCTTTTCCTGCTTTTCCTGATACTCACTGCGCATCTTGGCATACTGACTGTCGAGTTCCGACTTCAGATTTTTATCCTTACGCATTATTCGTCCGGCTATCAATGGCTCCTGAGCCGCATCCTTAACCCAGAAGACGGGGCCGTCATAGACCGGTGCAATCTTCAGAGCCACGTGCAGATTCGATGTTGTCGCGCCTCCCACCATAAGCGGAATGTCGAGTCCGGCCTTCCTTAGTTCCTTGGCAACGTTAACCATTTCGTCGAGCGAAGGGGTAATAAGGCCGCTAAGTCCAATCATATCAACATGTTCTTCTTTAGCCTTTCTGACAATCTGGTCGGCAGGAACCATCACTCCCATGTCCATAACCTCATAGTTATTGCAGGCCATCACCACGCCGACAATATTCTTACCGATGTCGTGGACGTCGCCCTTAACAGTGGCTAACAGAATCTTTCCCGCGCTCACAGATCCCGTTTTCTTCTCTGCTTCCATATATGGCTTGAGTATTTCCACCGCCATTTTCATCGTTCTGGCAGTCTTAACGACCTGTGGCAGGAACATTTTTCCGGCTCCGAACAGCTCACCGACCTCATTCATACCATCCATAAGGGGCCCCTGAATGATGTCGACGGCATGCGGATATTTCTCTAAAGCCTCATGGATATCGGCATCGAGATAGTCGGTCAAACCCCTTCTCAACTCATATTTAAGCCTTGTCTCAACTCCCTCACGTCGCCATGCATCGTCGGAACCTCCGCTTTTCGAGTTTTTCTGCCCCACCCCGGCAGCCTTTTCAGCAGCTTTCTGCTCCGCAATTTTAGAGGCAAGCTCTATCAATCTCTCCTGAGGGCTCTCCGATTCTCCGGGAGTATGGCGGTTGAGAACGACATCCTCAATTATTTTAAGGTGCTCGGCGGGAATATCATCGTAGGTTATTTTCGTTGCCGGATTGACGATTCCGAAGTCCATTCCGTTCTGAATGGCATGATAGAGGAACACCGCGTGCATGGCCTCACGGATGTAGTTATTGCCCCGGAAAGAGAACGAAAGGTTTGAAACGCCTCCACTGACGTGGGCTCCTTTAAGGTTTTGGCGAATCCACCGGGTAGCACGGATGAAATCGACAGCATAGTTGTCGTGCTCAGGAATACCCGTCGCTATTGACAGGATATTCGGGTCGAAGATGATATCGTATGGTTTCATGCCCACTTTCTCGGTAAGAATGCGGTACGCTCTCTCCGCAATCTCAATCTTCCGCTCGTAAGTTGTGGCCTGCCCCTGTTCGTCAAAGCACATCACAACGACCGCCGCACCATATCGCATGATGTCGCGTGCATGGCTAATGAACTCATCCTCACCGTTTTTCAGCGATATCGAGTTGACAATACCCTTTCCCTGGATACATTTAAGGCCCGCTGTTATCACATCCCACTTTGAGGAATCAATCATTATCGGCACCCTCGCAATATCAGGTTCGCCCGACACCATGCGCAAGAACCGCACCATTTCAGCCTTGGCATCGAGCAGTCCGTCATCCATATTGACATCAATGACGAGTGCTCCATCGTCGACTTGCTTTCTTGCTATGGACAGAGCCTCATCGTATTTCTTCTCGTTGATAAGCCGAAGGAACTTCCTGCTGCCTGCCACATTGCACCTTTCGCCCACATTATTGAACGTAGCCACCTGCTCCGAGGCTGAATCGACAACCTCATGGAGTTCCAATCCCGACAGAAGCATGTGGTCATAAGGCTCTGCGACGGCATGCGGTTTCTTCCCTTTTGCAACTTCTGCGAAGCGCGCAATGAACTCATCAGTCGTTCCGCAGCATCCTCCTACGATATTGACGAGTCCTTCGTCGATGAATTCAGCTATCTCCGGAGCCATAGAATCGGCTGTCTCATCATAAAGGCCGAGTTCGTTGGGCAATCCCGCATTGGGGTAAACGCTGATATAATAAGGTGCTTTCTCACCTAATTCCTTAATATACGGCTTCAGCTGCAAGGCCCCGAAAGAGCAGTTCAGCCCCACGGAAAAAATGGGATATGACGATATTGATGCCAAGAAGGCCTCCAAAGTCTGTCCCGACAGCGTCCGACCGGCAAGGTCATTGACTGATACAGAGACCATTATCGGCAAGTCGGTGCCATGCCGACGGTTCTCGGTCATGGCCGCATCGATGGCCGCCTTGGCGTTGAGAGTATCGAAAATGGTTTCTATAAGGATAGCATCGGCACCCCCCACAATCAGTCCGTCGATCTGCTCGCAGTAGTCGTTGAAAAGCTCATCGTAAGTCAAATCCCTCTTTGCGGGGTCGCTGACATCAGGACTTATCGACAGTGTCCTGTTCGTAGGTCCCACCGATCCGGCCACGAAGCGGGGCTTTTCGGGTGTGGAAAACTCGTCGGCACACTGCCGCGCGAGCCTTGCCCCTTCGAGAGCCATCTCGTGTGCATAGTCCTGAAGATGATAGTCGGACTGCGAAATCCGCTGCGACGAGAACGTGTTCGTCTCTATAATGTCGGCCCCGGCCTTCAGATAGCGGCGGTGGATGTCGGCAATGGTCTGAGGATGAGTGATATTGAGCATGTCGTTATTGCCCTTATATGTCACCATCTTCAGCAGAGGCAGACTGCCGCGGAAGTCGTCCTCTGACAGTCCATACGACTGTATCATCGTTCCGAGGGCCCCGTCGAGAATCAGGATCCGGCTGCGTATAGCTTCTCTTATGTTCATATTGATTCTTCTTTTATTGCGTTACAAAGATAGTAGTTTTTTCTTAAACGAACGAAGAAAACACTGTTATGATGTGCCAAAACGTAGAAAAGACACCTCCTTTTGACGTTTATTTTCATTCGTCGGGCCTCATTAGGTCGGCCATTATCATATCGCTGACGAAAATTCCCTCCCTTGTCAGAGCCAACCGGTGGCCGTCTGTCCACATCTCGCCGGCCCCAATATATTTCTCCGCGCTCCCGACAATGTATTTGCGGAACTCCACCGGCATCTCATCGAGATTGATTCCCTCACGAGTCCTAAGGGCCGTCATCACCATATCGTCGTAATGAGTGCGCTCATCGATAGTTTCCGATTCTGAAGGCCGTACTCCGCTCATTATCAGACAGATATACTCCGTCATACTGCTGACGTTCCACGACCTCTGCTTCCCCGAATAGGAGTGGGCTGAGGCACCGAGTCCGATGTAAGGAACGTCATGCCAATAGGAAGAATTGTGGCGCGAGCGACGGTCGGGCAGAGCAAAATTGGATATCTCGTAATGGTCATAGCCCGCCGCTTCCATCCTGTCGCAGAGCACATTATACATCATCCGGTATGTCTCATCGTCAATCTCGCTTACCTCCCCTTTCGCGAGCATACGGTAAAGCAGCGTACCTTCCTCATACTGAAGGCTATAGGCCGACAGATGCTCGGGTCGCAAAGCAAGAGCACAGCTAATGTCATCCGTCCATTCGGCGACCGTCTCACCGGGAAATCCGAACATAAGATCGATCGAGATATTGTCGATTCCGACAGCCCTGAGCCGTCTCACGGCCCTGGCCACCTGCGCGGAATCATGACGGCGGCGGAGAAAACGCAGTCGTACGTCGGAGAAAGTCTGCGCTCCCATCGACACTCTATTCACTGGGGTCTGACTCAATGCCCTGCAGAAATCGTCGGTAATATCCTCCGGATTACACTCCATGGTGACCTCCATTTTTCCCCATTCAGGTGCGAAAACATCATCGATACCGTCGAAGATGCTGCGTATATTCGATGCCGACAGCTGACTTGGCGTACCACCACCGATATAAACCGTCGCCAGACCGTCCGCGCCCTCGTCTTTCCGCATCGCCATCTCACGGCAGAGAGCCTGCACGTAATCGTCCTGTAGCTCCCGCCGCGTCGTCGAGTAGAACCCGCAGTAGATGCAGCGGCTCTCGCAGAAGGGAATGTGTATATAAAGTCCGGTCACTTTCTTGATGTGTTCGTTTATTTATAATGTGTAATGCCCACAAGTTTATAATCGCAAAGGCAAAAGTACTAATAAGAATTAAATTATCAGCTATTTTGTAGAAATAAATTTGGCGGTATTAATTTTTTATAGTAATTTTATCGGCGAAATACGGATTTCGGTCCGTATAACGATCTATGAATTGAATTAACTAACAACTTAAGTCCACATCGCGTATGAGAGTATATCAGACTAACGAGATTAAGAACATTGCGCTGGTTGGCAGTGCGGGTAGCGGCAAGACCACGCTTGCCGAGAGTATGCTTTTTGAAGCCGGTGTTATTAAGCGCCGTGGCTCAGTAGAAGCTAAGAACACCGTGAGCGACTACTTCCCCGTAGAGCAGGAATACGGCTACTCCGTCTTCCCGACCGTCTTCCATGCTGAATGGAACAATAAGAAGCTAAACGTCATCGACTGTCCGGGTTCCGACGATTTCGTCGGCGGAACGATAACGGCCCTCAACGTCACCGACACCGCCGTGGTCGTCATCAACGGCCAGTACGGTCCTGAGGTGGGCACGCAGAACGCTTTCCGCTATACCGAGAAACTCGGCAAACCGGTCATCTTCCTTGTCAACCAACTGGATTCCGACAAATGTGACTTCGACAACATCATCAACTCGATGAAGGAAATCTACGGTCCTAAATGTGTCCAGATACAGTATCCTGTGACCACCGGTCCCGACTTCCACGAGATTATTGATGTGCTGATAATGAAGAAGTTGTCGTGGAGCAGTGAGGGCGGAGCACCTAAACGTGAGGAGATTCCGGCCGAAGAGATGGACAAAGCCATGGAGCTCCATGCCGCGCTTGTAGAGGCCGCTGCCGAGAACGACGAAGGCCTGATGGAGAAATTCTTCGAGGAGGAGACCCTCACTGAGGACGAGCTCCGCCAGGGCATCCGTCAGGGTCTTGTCACCCGCTCCATCCTTCCCGTCTTCTGTGTCGACGCCCTCAAGGATATGGGTGTACAGCGCCTTATGGAATTCCTCGGCAACGTGGTGCCTTTCGTCAGCGATATGCCGAAAGTGCACAACACACGTGGTGAGGAAGTCGAGCCCGACAGCAATGGTCCGGAGAGCCTCTACTTCTTCAAGACCGGTATGGAGCCGCACATCGGCGAGGTGAGCTACTTCAAGGTGATGTCGGGAACGGTAAAATCGGGCGACGACCTCACCAATGCCGACCGCGGCTCGAAGGAGCGCATAGGCCAGATTTACGCTTGCGCAGGAGCCAGCCGCATACCCGTCGACCAGCTCAACGCCGGCGATATAGGCTGCACAGTGAAGCTAAAGGATGTCAAGACCGGCAACACCCTTAACGGCAAGGGTACCGACCAGCGTTTCGACTTCATAAAATATCCTAACTCAAAATACTCGCGTGCCATCAAAGCGAAGAACTCCGCCGACACCGAGAAGCTCATGGCTGCCCTGCTGAAGATGCGCCAGGAAGACCCCACATGGGTTGTGGAGCAGAGCAAGGAGCTGAAGCAGACCATCGTCCACGGTCAGGGAGAGTTCCATCTGCGTACGCTGAAGTGGCGCTTGGAGAACAACGAGAAGATTGCCGTGGAGTTTGAGGAGCCGAAGATTCCGTACCGTGAGACTATCACTAAGCAGTCGCGCGCTACCTACCGCCACAAGAAGCAGTCGGGAGGTGCCGGACAGTTTGGTGAGGTGGCACTCATCGTGGAACCTTATGCCGAGGGAATGCCCGACCCGACAGTTTACAAGTTCGGTGGACAGGAGTTCAAGATGAACATCAAAGGCAAGGAGGAGCGCGACCTGCCATGGGGCGGTAAGCTCGTATTTATCAACTCCGTAGTCGGTGGAGCCATCGACCTAAGATTCATGCCGGCAATACTCAAGGGAGTCATGGACTGCATGGAGAGCGGTCCGCTGACGGGCAGCTATGCCCGCGACGTGAGAGTTGTCGTCTACGATGGTAAGATGCACCCCGTCGACTCCAACGAGTTGTCGTTCACGTTGGCTGCACGCCATGCTTTCTCGGAGGCATTCAAGAACGCCGGTCCGAAGATATTGGAGCCTATCTACGACCTCGAAGTCTTCGTTCCCGCCGACTTCATGGGCGACGTCATGAGCGATCTGCAGAGCCGCAGGGCCATGATTATGGGCATGGACACTGAGGCCGGCTATCAGAAGCTACAGGCTAAGATTCCTCTCAAGGAGCTGTCGAACTACTCGGTGGCACTGAGCAGTCTGACCGGCGGACGCGCATCGTTCACCGCTAAGTTCGCTTCTTACGAGCTCGTGCCTAACGACCTGCAGCAGAAACTTATCGCTGAGCACGAGAAAGAGACTGCTGAGGACGAATAAGACACGACGTAGTAAAGCTGAAATTATAGTTTCATAACATATTAATGCCAATCCCCGGCAAGCTGTGAAGCCGACCGGGGATTTTTTTTTGCCCCTAACAATATCGTATCAATGCCAAATCGAACCGCACAACAATGCCGTTGCCAACGTATTCTGTGGCATAGCGAGCCACCATCTTCGGCTAAATGGATAGAAGAACGGATGCCGGCACCGGAGGAAAGAGATGGGAGAATGGAATTGAAAAATCCTTACAGCATTATCAGACCTACCGTTTGGCATTGCGAAACGGCCTGTTTCATCGTCTAAAACGGACCGTTTGGCGTTGCGAAACGGACCGTTTTGGAACGCCAAACGGCATGTATTTGTAAGCAGTTAAGAATCAGCAAGTTACAGAAGCGATAATAATGCCATTATATTTTGAATTATTTTTACTAATTCTGCGTTCTGTCCGACTATCTAAAAAGGACTCTTCGACTATAAACGAACTGTTTACCGATATATCTGTTGGCATGTCATTGCACTATCAGTCGGCAACATTGTGAGTCGAATATTTGGTATTAAGCAGTCTGATTCGCTTATCTCCTTGCAACAATTCAGCGGTCACAGCTGTCAACAGGGCTCCTGAGAACCCGTCCAAGGGTGTAGCCCGTAGTCTCAGCAGCGGCCTTGAGTTCCGGCCGAAAGTACCATGCCACGCTCCCTACGAAGTTCAGCGGCAGGTCCTTGCGCCCGTAAGCATCGATATTCCGGTGGATAAAGGCAACGAAACTCTCCTTGACCATCGCGCTGATTTCGGGATATTCGGCCTTGTGCCGACCTAAGAACTTCGCTATTCGCGCAAGATAGCGGTTGGCCAACGGCTGCCGGTAGACATTATTTATAACGTCGGCATAGGTCTGATTCGTCTCGCTGAGGTAGAGGTCGCGCACGGCCGGACTTATCCATCCCTTGAAGATGCCGTTGAGAAACGTGCGGCCGAGCACTGCCCCCGACCCCTCATCACCAAGAATATAACCGAGCGGCGGTGTGTTGGCCGTGATGCGGTGGCCATCGTAGAGGCAGCTGTTGGCCCCGGTGCCAAGGATGCACGCTATGCCCTCGCCGTCGCCACACAGGGCATGGGCGGCACCAAGGAGATCGCTGCCCACAAAGACGTCGGCACAGCCGAGGACATCGACGAGCAACGACTTCATGGCAGGTATCTTATCGGCCGTGCAGCCGGTGCCATAGAACCGCACGCTGCCGACAAAACAGCCGGCAAGAGCAGGAAGAAGTTCCTCCCGCAGAACGCGCGCGATACCCGTTCCATCCATGTGAAAGGGGTTAAGTCCCTGGGTCTGAATGTGTTTCACGGTATCACCGTCGTCGTTTATCAAGGCCCAATCGGTCTTTGTGCTACCACTGTCGGCTACTAAAATCATCTTTTTCTCGTTCGTTTTAAGTTTCGTTTTCAGCTGAATAATCGGCATTTGGATGCAAAAGTAATAAAAAAGAGCGGCCAAGAGAACTGTTTACCTCTATTTTTTAGTACCTTTGTATCGTCAAAAGAATATAATATGAATAAAAGGATTCTCTTCATACTCCTACTAATCGTAGCTTTCGTCCTCCCTGCCAACGCCGTTCTGAAGGAGGACAGCCTTGCCAATTCGTTAGCTGTGCTGCGCCATGAGCTCATCTCCTATCACGTGCAACAGAACAAGCTGCTGTCGAACTCGAAGGCCATGAGTCAGGAAGTCTTTGAGACCATGCGCAACATCATGGAGCGAAGCAGCCAGAATGCCATCATGCTGTATTCGCAGCAGACCGACAATATCTTCGAGCTGACTTACGCCTGTCATGAGGCAAAGGCGCAGTATGAGGAATTCCGCAAGAAGACGCTGCCCTTCAAAGAGTACATCGCCAACAGCAACTTGGAGATTTCGCGCTACGACTCGCTCGTCAACGCGTTGTCGACGATGCCGGTTTTCATCCTCAACGACCGCGCAAAAGTCGACCGCAACGTCTGTCTGACGCTCGCGGTGAATATCCGCCGCATGCTCATCGACAACAACGAGGACATGAAGGAGTACGTCATGTACTATCAGTATACGGAGAAACGACTGAGCACCCTGAACAGCTATGCCGACAGCCAGTATGAGTTTATCCAGCAGAGCATATTCAGTGGCGGCAGCCCTAACTACTATTCCATTCTCCGGAACCTCAAAGCCTATCTCACAAGGATGAGCATATCGCTGTCGCAGCAATACAACCCCGACAACAAGGTTATGTCGCAATGGGACGTAAGGTGGATTATCTGGCTGTTCGTGGCCATAGCCATGTACGCGCTCTTGGCCGTAGCTGTCAACCTGTTCAGCATCCGGTTCGTCGTCACACGGCTTATGAGGCGCGACAGGTTCAAGGACTCCAACAAATGGTTCCTTGAGAAACGGTCATATATTATCCTCGCCGGTTCGATTATCACCTTCGGAGTGATAATGGCAATATTCAAGACCGGCATGCTGACAAGCTCCAACTTTGTCAAGATGTCGGCCAGCATGCTCCTCGAACTGTCGTGGCTCGGAGCGGCGATCATCATCTCCATTCTCCTCAGGGTGTCCGGAATAGCCATCAAATACACCTACCGCGTCTACTCACCGATTATCGCCGTGGCGTTCGTAGTGTTCGCTTTCCGCATCGTTCTCATTCCGACCGTCATCCTCAACCTATTCTTCCCGCCCATACTGATTCTCACAACAGCATGGCAGTTCCATGTGGGACGGAAATACCACACGCATCTGTTGCGTTCCGACATGATTCTCAGTACGGCCACGCTGACTGTACTCATAGCATCATTCATTGCCTCCGTAACGGGCTATACACTCTTGGCTGTACAGCTGATTATATGGTGGCTGATGATGCTGACGTGCATTCTGACCATTGCCTGCATAAGGAAATGGCTGTCAGTGTACCGCGTAAAGCACGATATCATGAACCAGCCCGTAACCAAGGCATGGTGGTTCAGGCTTATATATTTCGTGCTTATACCGTCGCTGTCGGTATACTCTTTCATCATAGCCATATACTGGGCCGCGTCAGTTTTCAATCTCAACGACACCATCTGGAAAATATTCTCGACCTACTTCATCGACACCAAGAATTTCCGTCTGAGCATTTTCGCCATCGTTCAAGTAATAATTCTGACGTTTGTCTTTAACTATCTGAACTACACGCTGAAAGACCTCATCCGTCTGTACCTGCAACAGAAGGACGCATCGACGGCCATAAGCCGAAGCGTAATGATTATCAAGGTGCAGCAAGTCATAGTCTGGGGCGCATGGCTGCTCATAGCCTTAGCCATCTTCCACGTCAGCAACACGTGGCTCGTCGTCGTTTCGGGTGGTCTGTCGACAGGTATCGGATTCGCTATGAAGGACATCCTGGAGAATATCTACTACGGAATATCGCTGATGGCAGGACGAATAAAGGTCGGCGACTACATCATCTGCGATGGCATCAGAGGTAAGGTGTCGTCGATAAGCTATACGTCGACGATGCTCGAAGGCATTGACGGATCGGTCATTGCCTTCACTAACTCACAACTTTTCACAAAAAACTATAAGAATCTTACAAAGAATCACGGCCTCGAGCTCGACGTTCTTGAGGTGGGTGTAGCCTACGGTACGAACATACAGCAGTGTCAAAAGCTCCTCATCGACGCTATAACGAAACTCGACTGCATTGACCACAGACGTGGGGTAAAGGTCGTTTTGAAGAGTTTCGACGACAACTGTGTAACACTGAAAATTCTCGTCTGGGTGAACGTGCTGACACAGTACGGCGACGACGGAAAGATAATGGAATGCATTTACAAAACCCTCAATGACAATAACATTGAGATTCCATTCCCGCAGCGCGATGTTCACATCATCAATTCCAACGAAAATAATACAACGATAAATAAGTAAAATAGCGATGAAAAATTTTTGTTTCTCAAACTTTTTTCGTACTTTCGCATCATAGAACAATTTATAACTAAGAATAATTCATAAGATAATGGACATTCAAGGAAGGATTATCGCCGTTGTACCGGCACGTAGTGGTGTTTCTCAGCGCACAGGAAATCCATGGACATCTCAGGACTTCGTCATCGAAACCCATGATCAATATCCCCGCAAATGCTGTTTCTCAGTATTTGGCGAGGACCGTATCAAACAATTCAACATTAACGTCGGCGACGAGCTTATGGTAAGTTTCGACATCGATGCGCATGAGTATCAGGGCCGTTGGTACAACAGCATACGCGCTTACGCCGTTCAGCGTGTTGACCCGGCAGCAGCCCAGGCTGGCACTCCGGCTCCGGCAGCAGCACCGCAACCAGCTCCGGCAGCAGCGCCTCAGGCACAGCCGACGCAGCAGACTCAGGCTCCGTTCCCACCAGCCGACAACGCCGGCGACAGCACTGACGACCTGCCATTCTAAACGGAAGAACAAAAAAGGCTATAAAAAAAGCACACGGGCTGTACGCTTGTGTGCTTTTTTTATAGCCATTAACTTAGTCTTCAAGTTCTCATGCCGCAACCGTGGAGTGCATTATCTGCGGAAATAAGGCGCATTCATGTCCAATGTGTCGCGCGAAAAGCGCCAACAACGGACACAACGGCATGGTCATTGGACCAGAATCTCACTCAATGTGGGATGGATATGTATGATATCGTGCAACTGCCGGAGGGTTATCCCCGTGTTCATCAGGGCCGAAACCTCCTGAACAAGGTCAGCGGCATGAGCACCATAGCCATGGCAGGAGATGACACGGTCGGCGGTATCGGTGATAATCTTCATCATTCCTTCGGTCTCACCAATGGCAAGAGCCTTTCCGTTAGCACGGTAGAAACTCTTGTGAACGGCATATTCCGCGCCCTTCTCCTTTAGCTCGCTCTCCGCAGGACCGACGCAAGCAGCCTCAGGATAGGTGAAGATTGCGGAAGGCATGATGTCGAAACGGATATCGTCATGCTCGCCGATGATGTGGTTGACGGCTCTCCTACCCTGCCATTCGGCGGCATGAGCGAGCATGGAACGGCCGTTGACATCGCCGATAGCATATACTCCGGCAACGTTGGTAAGCATATTGTCGTCGACCGTTATGCCTTTTCTGTCATACGAGATGCCGGCTTTCTCCAGTGCCAGACCATCGGTATTGGCAGCGCGTCCGGTGGCTATGAGCACGACGTCGGCACCAAGGTCATCGACATTGCCGACGCTGTACTTCATGTGAAACTTCACCCCGCGTTTCTCCAACGATTTCCTCAGCCGGCGCGCAATGTCCTTGTCTATGGCTGGGAGACACTCGGGAAGGAATTCATACACATCAACTTTACTGCCGAAAGTGTTGAAAGCAGAGGCAAATTCCATTCCTATGACTCCGGCACCAACTATGGCAAGTGTCGGAGGAACACTCTCTATATCAAGCAGTTCGGTCGATGTTACGACTTTAGTCTTAGCCGATTGCATGCCTTCGACGGCAAACGGTGGCAACTTTGTGTGCGAACCAGTGGCAATAATGATATTATCAGCGGTGAAAAGCTCATCTCCGACTTTTATCGTATGAGCATCGACGAACTCGGCGGAACCCTCAATGAGAGTGATGTTCGGCTGAGAGAGAAGGGTTCTGATGCCGCCACGCAACTGCTCAATAACCTCATTCTTACGCTGTTGGATACGTGAGAAGTCGACAAGCCGCTTGCCGTCGCAGTCAAAAAGTGGGTTGCGGAGCATGTCGGCATCATGGGCAAGGCATTTCGTAGGAATGCAACCATGATTGAGACAGACACCTCCAACAGTGTCCTTCTCTACCACCACCGTCCTTAGACCCTTCGAGGCGGCATAGCCTGCGGCCACATAGCCGCCCGGACCCGCACCTATTATAATAAGATCACTGTTCATAGCAATATGGAAAGTAAATCACTAATAATTAAGAATTTAGCACTATCAGGAGCTCTGTCACTCCGCGGCGAGCTGCCGGAAGGTGAGCACCGGGTGCTTGGCAGCCTCTACATCGTCGACACGCGAGATTGGAGTGGTGTGAGGAGCACCCTTTACGATATCGGGATTTTCGCGGGCCTCTTTCGCAATGTTGTGCATAACCTCGATAAATCCGTCAAGGGTCTCCTTGCTCTCATTCTCGGTAGGCTCTATCATCATGGCTTCATGGAAGAGCAACGGGAAGTAGATAGTTGGAGCATGATAGCCATAATCGAGCAGACGCTTGGCCACATCCATGGTAGTAACGCCGGTCGACTTATCCTTGAGGCCATTGAAAACGAATTCGTGCTTGCATAGTCCGAGTATCGGAAGCTCGTAATCGTCCTTTAGCGACTCCTTTATGTAATTGGCATTGAGGACCGACAAAGGGCCGACCATCTTAATATTCTCTTTTCCTAAGGAGAGGATATAGCTCAGGGCACGCACGATAACGAGGAAATTTCCTAAAAAAGGTCCTACATGATTGTTCTCAACGGTGTAACTGTCTGTACGTTCTGGCTGTTCGATATCGAACTTATCACCGTTCTTTACCACATGAGGCTTAGGCAGGAATGGCTCGAGGCCCTCTCTGACGCCCACCGGACCGGAGCCGGGACCGCCACCGCCATGGGGCGTAGAGAATGTCTTGTGAAGATTGAGGTGCATGACATCAAATCCCATATCAGCTGGACGGGCCACGCCAAGCATCGGATTGAGATTGGCACCATCATAATACATCAGTCCGCCGGCATCGTGAACAAGTTTCGTGATGGCCGGAATGTCACGCTCGAAAAGCCCGAGGGTGTTGGGATTAGTCATCATCATTGCCGCAATATCGTCAGGATGGTCAGCAATAATCTGCTTCAGGTCGTCGAAATCGACAAGACCGTCGGCAGTACTCTTCACTTCCAAGACCTCACAACCGCAGACTGCCGCCGACGCAGGGTTGGTTCCATGGGCCGAATCGGGTATGATAACCTTATTGCGACGGCTGTCGCCACGGGCCTCATGGTAGCTGCGGATAATCATCAGACCCGTAAGCTCACCGTGAGCACCGGCACACGGATTCAGCGTGAAGTCGGCCATGCCCGTCAGTGCGCTCAGGGCACGCTGCAAATCGTATTCCACCTGCAATGCTCCCTGGACCGTTGACGACGGTTGCAGGGGGTGGATATTGTTGAAAGCCGGCAGGGCGGCCATCTCCTCATTAATAGGAGGGTTGTACTTCATCGTGCAGGACCCGAGGGGATAGAAACCGTTGTCAACGCCAAAGTTATTCTCACTCAGATTAGTATAGTGGCGAACGACCGTCATCTCATCGCATTCCGGGAGCGCAGCATCCTCGGCACGCCTCATGGCTGAGGGGAGTTCATGACTGCCAAACTCATCTTTGGGCAGCGAATAGGCACGGCGACCAGGATGAGAAAGCTCAAATATCAGTTTGCCGTATAGTTTGTTATTCATAAATAATCCGCTTTTTCTCTTGAAAAATTACCTTATACTTACGATAAAAAATTAGAGTAAAGCCGCCAGTTCGTCGGCCTCATCCTTGGTCCGTTGCTCCGTAACGGCAATGAGCAGACCACTCCGCCCCACTTTCACTCCGGGCACAAAGCCTTTCTCGACGGCACGGTCGTAGAATTCGTCCCTTCCGTCTATATCGACAAGGAACTCGTTAAAGAACGGTTTGTCGTACACAAGCCGCGCTTTTCCGGTGGCAATAAGCTTATCACAAAGGTAATGGGCACCGTCGTAAGATATCTTTGCGGCTTCCTTAAGGCCCTCCTTGCCCATAAGCGACATGTAAATCGTTACATACAAAGCCATTAGCGACTCATTGGAACAGATATTCGACGTAGCCTTCTGACGCCGGATATGCTGTTCGCGGGCTTGAAGGGTGAGCACAAAGACGCGTTGTCCATTGCCATCATGGGTCTTTCCGACAATGCGGCCGGGGAGTTTTCTCATCAGTTTCTCGGTCGAGCACATATATCCTGCCGTAGGTCCACCAAACGACATCGGTACTCCAAGACTCTGGACATCGCCAACAGCGAGGTCGGCGCCCCACTCTCCAGGGGTCTTCAGCAATGCCAAATCAGAGGCAATACTGTTGACAACAAACAATGCTTTCTTAGAATGGCACGCATCAGCATAACCGGTAAAATCCTCGATAATACCATAGTAATCAGGCTGTTGCACTATAACTCCGGCAATATCGCCTTTGTCCACTCTCACCTTGAGGTCCTCAGCCGATGTTGTCAAGGAGTTGAACTCTTCGAGTCTGACACCATGGAAATGGGCATAAGTGCGCATAACATCGACCGTCTTGGGGTCCAGTGATGAACTGTAGAGCACCGTATCGGCCTTCCGCGAGTTGTTGAAAGCCAACAGCATGGCCTCAGCGGTTGCCGTGGCACCATCGTACATCGATGCATTGGAGATGTCCATACCCGTCAACTCAGCCATCATCGACTGATACTCAAATATATAGTGCAACGTCCCTTGCGATATTTCGGCCTGATAGGGGGTGTAGGACGTAAGGTATTCCGACCGTTCTATGAGCTGAGGAATAGCCGACGGAGCATAATGGTCGTAGATACCGGCTCCCGCGAAGCACACCAGTTGCCGGTTCTTCCGTCCGAGACGACCGAAGAAACGGCGCACTTCCACCTCGCTCATCGCCGACGGCAAGTCGTAATCGCCCTTGTACAGGACTTCGCGGGGCAGTTCAGCATAGAGGTCTTCAAGGGATTCGGCTCCAACCTTTGCCAACATGCCGGCAATGTCCTCAGGGGTATGAGGAAAATATTTGTACATAATGTTGAAAAGGAATGAATGGTTATTTACTGTTGGTTGTTGCAGAACTCCTCGTAAGCCTTGGCATCCATGAGGTCGTCGAGCTGCGAAGGATCCGACAATTCAACCTTGATGATCCAGTTGGCGAAGGCATCCTGATTGACGAGCTCTGGCTTATCTTCCAGAGCTTCATTCACCTCTACGACCTTGCCGCTGACCGGACTGTTGAGGTCGCTGGCAGCTTTGACGCTCTCGACAGCGCCAAACTCCTCACCGGCTTCAACCTCATCATCAACATCCGGCATATCAACATAAACCACATTACCGAGTGCGTTCTGAGCGTAATCGGTTATTCCGATAGTTCCTACATTACCATCAACTTTCACATACTCATGGCTCTCTGTATAGTAGAGGCCCTCAATAACTTTAGCCATAATCAATTATTTTATGTCCGGCCATTATTCAGACGCGCCAAAAGCTTACTGGATAATGGCCCGGACTATTGTTTTATATTCTGTTGTTAACTTATATCTTCCTTTAACTGAGACAGTTACCAATTATCAGTCTGTCTTATACTGATTCTCCGTCTGTCTTAATCGATTGTCAGTCTTTCTTGTAATGTGTGTCCACGAAACGCTTTTTGACTATCGTTCCTGGGAAAGTCTTTTTCCGAATCTGTATTTCCACACGGTCACCGAGCTTCAGCGAGCTGTCGACGAGAGCCACAGCGCAACTCTTGTCGGCCGAAATAAGCCGGTAACCGGTCGTTACCTCACCAACCTCCTTACCGTCGCGGAGGACTTTATAGCCGTGCCGGGGCACAGCATGGTCGTCGAGCTGAATTCCCCGCAGCCGTTTTGCCACACCCTCCGTTTTCTGTTTCAGCAGAGCTTCACGGCCAATGAACTCCGGTTTGTCGAAATCGACGAAATGGCCCAGTCCGGCCATTATTGGAGATATATCCTTCGACAATTCATCGCCATAGAGAGGCAATCCCACTTCGAACCGGAGGGTATCGCGGCAGCCGAGGCCACAAGGCTTCACACCAGCCCTCATCAGGCGGTCCCAGGCATCGCGGATGTACTCCTTATCACCATACACCTCGAAACCGTCCTCCCCAGTGTAACCGGTACGCGACACTATTACGCTGTCGTCAAAACGCAATACTTCTTTGCACTGGTAGAATTTCAAGTCGGAAACTGGCAGATGGAGCACCTCCGTAACCGTTTTCTCAGCCTCAGGGCCTTGAATTGCAAGCTGATTCCACCAGTCACTCTTGTAGCAAACGACAACATCGAACTTCTCGGCCTGTTTGTGCACCCATTCACTGTCCTTGTCGACATTGGCCGCATTGACGGTCATGAAATAGCGGTTCGGCTCAAGCATGTCGACACATGTATCGTCGACGGTGCCTCCATCCTCATAGCACATCATGCCATACATGACGTCTCCGGGCTTCATTTTCGTCACGTCATTGGTGAAAATATGGTTTACAAACCTTGGAGCATCATGTCCGCTGATGATTATCTCACCCATGTGGCTGACATCGAATACACCGACGTGCTCGCGCACTGCCTTGTGCTCATCAATAATATTTGTGTACTGGATAGGCATGTCGAAACCGCCAAAAGGCTGAATCAGAGCTCCGAGAGCGACATGCTTGTCATATAAGCAAGTTCGTTTATTCATATTCTATGAAAATTAAGTATTTTGGTTTTCGGTTAAATACAAGTCAAATCGGTTCAGTGGTTTGGGTTTTTGCCAAAGATCCATTCAGGTTTTAGGTATTCTTTCTCCAGTTCCTCAATCTCATTTATCTGCTCTGGCGTAAGCGTCACCGCCTTGTCAGTGAGATTATTACGGAAGAAAGCGCGCACTTCAGGAAAGGTCATCGTGGTAAAGTCCTTGAAGAGGCATATCCGTTGCCTTACGCTTTGCACCCCATGCTTTATAAGCTTTTCATCGGAGGGGGTTATCGAGGCAACCATATTCTCCATATTCGTATCGTAGAGGAAGGTGCCGTGGACGATACTCCGGCCGACGGTTCTGCCGCCTAAGGTCGTGGTTAGATGATAGAAGGCATTTCCGCTGACTTTTCTGTCGCCAATCATAATATCGTTATGCTCGGTCCAGGAGGCCCCAATGCCCATCTTTTTTATCACGCCGACTATCATTTTCATATAATGCTCGAACGTTGTCTGAGCCTCATCAGCAGTAGTGATGTAAGCAAGCATAACGTTCGACATATCGGCATAGACACATCCCCCACCACTCTTCCTTCGGTAGAACTGTATTCCGTGTTGCCGACAATAGTCGAGGTTCACCTCAGAATAGATGTCCTGGTTACGGCCGAAGATGACGCTCGGCTCCACCTGCCACATGAAGAAGCACTCAGGTTCATCCATGTGGCGGGCAACCCATTCCTCCATAGCGAGATAGAAACTAAGTCGCCGGACTCTATTTTCATTAAGGTCTATATATATCATAAGAAAAATGTCAAATAAGCAAGATAGTCTTAGTAATTGCAAAGATAAGGAATAATTATTTAGATTCAAAATTTTTTGCCAATTACTTTTGTTCCTTTTTTCCTTTACCTTCAATTTATTGGCAATCAACCACTGCTATAGAGCTACTTTTTAAATTGAGAAAAGGTATTCTCTGCTATATGCAAAGAATACCTTTCTGCTATACAAATGTATTACTTATCTTGACAATAAGAAGCTCTTGAACTCAGCAAAGTCCTTACTCATTGGAATCGACTGCTTTGTTCCGCGCATGAAAGCCGCCAAGCGTTCCGGTATTTCGATGTCGGCGCCGATTATAGCGTCAACCTTCTCCTTGAATTTAGCGGGGTGCGCCGTCTCGCAGAATACTCCCACCTCACCCGGCTGGAGCTGCTCGCGCAGAGCGCGATAGCCGCAAGCACCGTGAGGATCAAGCACATAGCCGGTTCGGTTATAGCATTCCCTCATCGTATCACGGATATCATCATCAGTATATGTGGCACCGGAGATATCCGCCTTTATGTCCTCCCACGATCCGTTGTAGAGATCGAGGATGCGCGCGAAATTCGATGGATCACCCACATCCATAGCGTTTGCGAGTGTCTGCTTCGAGGGCTTAGGCTCATATTTGCCCGTCTGGAGGTACTTATAGAATATATCGTTGGCATTATTTGCTGCGATGAAACGCTTTATTGGCAGTCCCATGCGCATACCGAAGAGTCCGGCCGTAATATTTCCGAAGTTTCCCGACGGCGTACACATAACCATATTCGACTTTCCATCAGCGATTTTCAATACCCCACACTGCTTGAGTCGGGCGTAAGCATTGAAGTAATAGAAGGCCTGAGGGAGAAATCTGGCCACATTGATACTGTTCGCCGATGTCAGCCGCATGTGGGCATTGAGTTCCTCATCCATGAAAGCATTCTTCACAAGTGCCTGACAATCATCGAAAACGCCGTCGACCTCAATAGCTGTAATATTCTTTCCGAGGGTTGTGAACTGGCTCTCCTGAATCTTCGACACCTTTCCCTTAGGATAGAGAACGTAGACATTGATGCCGTCGACACCAAGGAATCCGTTGGCCACTGCCGACCCCGTATCGCCCGATGTGGCTACAAGCACATTGATGGGAGCCGCCTTTCCGTCCTCAGCTGAAGCCGGAACAACGAAATACTGCAACAGCCGGGCCATGAAACGGGCACCTACATCCTTGAAAGCCAAGGTCGGACCATGGAACAGCTCAAGCGAATAGATATTCTCGTCAATCTTATGTACGGGAACATCGAAGGCCAACGTGTCGTAGACTATCTTCCGCAGAGCCTCGCCCTCCACATCGTCGCCGAAGAAAGCATCGGCAACGTTGCGTGCTATCTCGCGAAACGACAGACCGTCGATATGGTCAAAAAACGCCTGCGGCAACTTGTTTATCTTCTCGGGCATGTAAAGACCGCGGTCCTCAGCGAGACCTTTCACTACGGCTTTCTCTAACGTTGCCATCGGTGCCCGTTTATTAGTCGAATAGTATAGCATATTATATTATTTCCACCGAGCCACGAAAGCGGAAAGCATTACCCCCGCCATCGCCGTACGGAATGTTATTTTTTGATGTTAATGACTACTGCCGACAGCCGCCTTTACGGCTGTCGACAACGAATGATACTGTCAGAGCGACATAAACTTATCCATGAACTCGTTGAGTCGGAGCATACCATAACTACCTGATACACAACTCTCCTCGTCATAAAGAGTGACATAGTCGGGCTCTATACCGGGGTACCAGAATAAGAACGGCACCGGTTCCTTGACGTGAGTACGTATCTCCACGGGCGTTGGATGATCGGGGAGAACGGCTATGGCCACCGGTTCGTCCCATGTTTTCACCTCATTATATATAGGTTCCACCACCCGATGGTCGAGATATTCGATAGCCCGAATCTTCAAGTCGAGGTCGCCGTCATGTCCGGCCTCATCGGTAGCCTCAAAATGCAGAAACACAAAATCCTGATTATACAGCTGCGTCAGCGCCGCCTGTACCTTTCCCTCATAGTTTGTGTTGGCAAGACCCGTGGCCCGTGGCACCTTTATCACGTCGAGACCGGCATAGTGGCCGATACCCCGGATGAGGTCGACAGCCGAAATGACACTACCGGAGTGCACATCGGGATACAACTCCTTGAGAGTCTGCATCGACGGACGGTAGCCCCCACTCCACGGCCAGATGGAGTTGGCAGGGTCCTGGCCCTCCTTCACACGGCGCACATTGAACGGATGTGTAGCCAAAAGTTCCTGACTTTTCCGTATGAGGTCATTCAGCAGATCGGCTGTCTGCTCGGCAGTGAGCTCGGCTTTATGTGAGTCCTTCGACTCATCATAACCGGTTTCCGGCTTCACGAGCAGCGGTTCCCACGGCTCATTGGGATGGTCGTGAGGCCCTACGCAGACGATATGTTTGTTTCCACCCTTGATGATAAGCAGGTGGCGGTACTGTATTCCGGGTATGAAATGCACACGGTCGTTGCCGAGTTGCTCATCGAGAAACTCGATAAGCTCAGTTCCCTCTGCCGTCGACAGATGGCCGCCGTGGTGATTTTTAATCTTTCCGTCGGCGATAGTGATGATATTGCAGCGTATGGCAAGGTCGTCGGGACGCATCTCATAGCCTATCGAGGCGGCCTCGAGAGGACCGCGGCCCTCATAGACCTTATTGAGGTCGTAGCCGAGGATGGCCGTATTGGCAACCTCCGAACCCGGCGCAAAGCCGTCAGGGACCGTTACGAGACGTCCTGTCCGTCCGCGCCGCGCAAGCATATCCATATATGGAACGTCGGCAAACTGCAACGGAGTCTTTCCTCCGAGGCGTTCAATGGCATGGTCAGCCATGCCGTCACCTAATATAATAATGTGTTTCATAATCTTCGAAATCAAATATTAGCAATACTCATGATGTTGGCAAAAACTCCTGCGGCCGTCACCGACGCACCAGCTCCGTAGCCCTGGATGAGCATCGGATATTCCTTATAGCGCTCGGTGGTGAGCATGACGATATTATTGGAGCCCTCAAGATTATAGAAAGGATGGCTCGGGCCGACCGTTTTCAAGGCTACACTCGTTCTTCCTGCGTCCATTGTAGCGACGAAACGCCATTTCTTATTCTCCCGGGCTATTTCCTGCCGGCACCGCTCAAAGTCGGCATCGAGGTCGGGAAGTTTCTTCCAGAAGTCGTCGACAGAGCCCTCGAAATATTCATCCGGCACGAAGAGATGTTTCTCTACATCAGCCTGTTCCACACGATATCCGGCCTCACGGGTGAGGATTACGAGTTTGCGGATGACGTCGACACCGCTCAGGTCGATACGTGGGTCGGGCTCGGAATAGCCTTCCTTCTTTGCCCTGCGCACGGTCTCGGAGAACGGCACGTCGGCGCTGATTTCGTTGAAGATGAAGTTCAGCGTTCCCGAAAGGACGGCCTCGATATGCAGAATCTTGTCACCGGAGTTGCGAAGGTCGTTGATTGTTCCGATGATTGGCAGTCCGGCTCCGACATTTGTCTCGAAAAGGAATTTCACGCCTCGGGCTATGGCAGTGCGTTTCAGCCTCAGATAGCTCTCATAGTCGCTGGAAGCTGCAATCTTATTGGCCGCCACGACCGAAATATTATGCTCGAGGAAAACCTGATACAGGGCTGCGATGTCCTTCGATGCCGTACAATCGACAAACACACTGTTGAAGATGTTCATGCCGATGACGCCGTCGCGTAGCTTCGACGGGTCGCTGGGCTCACTGTTTTTCAGTTCCTCGCGGTATTTCGAGAGGTCGATGCCGTCGCGGTTGAAGATGGCGTTGTGCGACGAGGCAATGCCTACGACTTTCAGCTTGAGATGTGAGCGTTGCGCGAGGTCGGCATACTGGCTGCGAATCTGGTCGAGGAGTTTCCCGCCAACCGTTCCCACACCGCATACGAAGAGGTTAAGAACCTTATACTCAGAGAGGAAGAACGAGTCGTGGAGAACGTTGAGGGCTTTCCGCAACGACTTCCCGTCGACGACAAACGATATATTTGTCTCACTGGCACCCTGCGCACAGGCAATGACACTGATACCGCTGCGGCCGAGGGTTCCGAAGAGTTTTCCGGCTATTCCGGCCGCATGCTTCATATTCTCGCCCACGATAGCGATGGTGGCCAGTCCGCTCTCGGCATGCATGGGGAACATCCGGCCATCTTCAATCTCGGCTTTGAATTCCTCGTTGAGCACGGCGACGGCAGCCTTGGCATCGGCATCGCGGACACCGATGGAGGTAGAATTCTCCGATGAGGCCTGCGAGACGAGGAAGACGCTGATGCCGTTGTCGGCAAGCGAGGTGAAGATGCGGCGGTTGACACCCACGACACCGACCATCGACAGACCTGTAACGGTGATGAGCGTTGTGCCGCTGATCGACGATATGCCCTTGATGGGCTTGCGGTCGTCGTCAATTTTCTGCTTGATAATGGTTCCGCGCCCGTTGGGATTGAAAGTATTCTTCACCTTAATAGGGATATTCCTTACGCAGACGGGATAGATGGTTGGAGGATAGATGACCTTTGCACCGAAATTGCAGAGCTCCATAGCCTCGGTATAGCTGAGCTCGTTGATGGTGTATGCCGTCGAGATGACATGCGGATCGGCGGTCATGAATCCGTCGACATCAGTCCAAATCTCCAATACTTCGGCATTAAGGGCCGCGGCAATGATTGACGCTGTGTAGTCGCTGCCGCCACGACCGAGGTTCGTAATCTCGTCGGTGGCACTGTCGCGGGCAATAAATCCGCCCATAACACTGATGCGCGGCATCTCGGCAAAGGCACTACGCACAAGCCGCATGGTGAGGTCGGAGTCGAGACTGCGGCGTCCGTGGATGTCGTGAGTCTTGATAAAATCACGCGAATCGAACCACTTCGCGCCACGGATGAGTGTAGCAACGATATTCGAACTGAGGCGCTCGCCATAGGATACAATGGCATCCTGAGTCTTATGGCTGAGGTCATGGACGAGAAAAACGCCACGGTAAAGCGACTGGAGCTGCTCGAAGAGGGCGTCGACCTTGGCGAAAAGGGCCTCACGGTCGGCAGTGTCGGTGATGATGGTGTCAATCATCTGGTGATGGCGGTCGACCATTTCCTTGAACTGGTCTTTCCATCTCTCGTCGCCGCTCTCTGCCAACCGCGATGTGGCAAGCAGCTTGTCGGTGATGCCGCCAAGGGCGCTGACGACGACTACAATCTCCTGATGTTTGGCTTCCCGCTCGACAATGCTCTTCAAGCTGAGAATGGACTTTACGGAACCAACGGATGTTCCGCCGAATTTCAATACTTTCATTATGTTCTGATATAAATGTTACTATTCGGCACCCCTCTTACAAGGAGGGAAATGCTAAACTTGAGAGCAAAAGTACGAAGATTTATAACAACAGCCAACTATTTCACAAGAAAATTGATTAATTTTGCAGAGAAATACTAATGACAGGTTATGACCAACGAATATCAACTAAGGGTTCTGCCCGAAAATGCATACAGCGAGGAGGCTATAAAGGCATACCTCGCCAAGGAGAAAGGTCTCGACATACGGACGATTAATGCCGTGCGTGTGCTGAAGAAGAGTATCGATGCCCGTCAGCGCACGATATACGTCAACCTCAAGGTGCGCGCCTACGTCAACGAATATCCGCAAGACGAGCAGTACGAGCACACGGAATATCAGAATGTGGAAGGACGCCCGCAGGTAGTGGTCGTCGGTGAGGGGCCCGCCGGCCTCTTTGCCGCCCTGAAGCTTATAGAGCTCGGACTGCGGCCGGTGATAATAGAAAGAGGTAAGAACGTCCACGACCGCAAGCGCGACATGGCGCTGATAACGAAGAACCAGAAAGTCGACCCCGAGTCGAACTACTGTTTCGGTGAGGGCGGTGCCGGTGCGTTCTCCGACGGCAAGCTCTACACGCGAAGCAAGAAGCGGGGCAACGTCAACAAGATTCTCAATGTGTTCTGTCAGCATGGGGCCCAGACCTCAATTCTATATGAGGCTCACCCGCACATCGGCACCGACAAACTGCCGCGGGTTATCGAGAACATGCGCGACACGGTGATAAAATGTGGCGGTGAGGTGCACTTCGAGACTAAAATGACATCACTATTAATAAAAGGTGACACCGTCGAGGGCATCGAGGCCGTCCGCTCCACAGGCGAGCAGCTGACAATCAAGGGACCGGTGATATTAGCCACGGGCCACTCGGCGCGCGATGTCTACCGCTATCTTGCCAATGCCAAGGTGGAGATAGAGCCCAAGGGCATTGCCGTTGGCGTGCGGCTGGAACATCCCGCCGCCCTCATCGACCAGATACAATACCACAACCGCAACGGCAAAGGGAAGTATCTGCCGACGGCCGAATACTCGATGGTGACGCAGGTCGACGGCCGTGGCGTCTACTCTTTCTGCATGTGTCCGGGAGGATTCGTCATCCCGGCGGCCACGGGACCCGAGCAGATTGTGACCAACGGAATGAGTCCTGCCAACCGCGGAACGAAATGGAGCAACTCAGGAATGGTTGTCGAGATTCGTCCCGAGGACGTCAGCAGCGAGGGCGAGTGCAAGGTCGACGGCGTAAACGACGCTACGGCAACTGACGAGACCGCGAACAGCGACCTGGCCGTGATGCGATTCCAGGAGGCTCTCGAGCGTATGACATGGATACAGGGCAACCGCCGGCAGACGGCTCCGGCCCAACGCATGGCCGACTTCGTCAACAACCGGCTCAGTTACGACCTCCCGAAGTCGAGCTATGCCCCGGGACTGATATCGAGTCCGCTCCACTTCTGGATGCCGCAGTTCATATCGAAACGGCTACAGGAGGCTTTCAAGGTCTTCGGCAAGCACCACCACGGGTTCCTCACCAACGAGGCTGTGCTCATAGCCAGTGAGACTCGCACGAGCTCACCGGTAAGAGTGCTGCGCAACAGCGACAACCTGATGCACGTCCGCGTCCGGGGGCTCTTCCCTTGCGGTGAGGGTGCCGGATACGCAGGAGGCATCGTGTCGGCAGGGATCGACGGAGAGCGATGCGCTGAGATGTGCGCCGAGTACTTGGAGAGCTTGTAACGACAATTTGTGAGGAAATTTGTGTGGACCCAAAATACGGGTTACGATGGCTCCCGGCATTGAGAATCAGCTTGTTGGGCAGCCGTTTTCCGCAAGATGGATGAATCATATATGATTGTCGCGGAAATCACTTACCAGTTTCCTCCAGATTGTATGCAGATTGCGAAAAATATTAACAGCAATGCGATATGGACCGTTTGGCGTTCCGAAACGGACCGTTTTGCACGCTGAAACGGTCCGTTTTAGACGCTGAAATGGACCGTTTTAGAACGCAAAATGGCATGTATCTCCATCTGATTGATTATTAGATAGTTACAGATGCGGTTTATTTTTCGTCGTAGTGTGAAATATTCTTACAACTATTCCCAGTCAAACATCATCCTCGTGAGCTCGCAATAATTGCGATGGACGATTCCCGACGCAGTACATCCTCGTCTTCGTCCGATTGCGCAAGCGACCTGCTGCAGGAACGGGAATAAAAAAATGTGGACCGCATGGCCCACATTTTTTTATTTGTTTATCCTAAGATGTGCATCTTTCCAACCATGTAAAGGACTATATATCCTAATACCATTGTAATTGCTCCGACGATTATTCCCATCTTCAGCATACTCTTCTGGTCGACGAGACCTGTCGAATAAGCGATGGCATTAGGCGGTGTCGAGATAGGAAGACACATGGCTGCCGATGCCGAGAGGGCGATACCGAGGAGGATTGTCGACGTTCCGCCGACAGGGTCGAGGCTGGCTCCCATACCATTGCAGACGACGGCGAGGATTGGAACCAGCAGTGCTGCTGTGGCGGTGTTCGATATGAAGTTGCTGAGGAAGTAGCATATCAGTCCCGATACAATCATGATCACTATCGGACTCCAACTGCCAAACGGTATGCTGGCAATGGCGGCATTGGCAAGGCCGGAGCCGTTCATGCCCAGACCGAGGGCGAATCCGCCGGCAACCATCCAGATGACGCTCCAGTTTATCTGCTGAAGGTCCTTGGCAGTGATTACTCCTGTGACAGCGAAGATGGCAATAGGGATAAGGGCAACGGTATTGGCGTCGACACCGGTGACCTTGTCGAGGAGCCACATGATGATCGTGACGGCAAAGGTTATGCACACCACCCACATGCGCCAGCCACGATGCACGTCGCCCTCAATGGTCAGTTCGATGGTCTTCTGCGAGAAAGGATAGAACTTCTTCAGCAGGAACCAGCTTATCAGGAGGAGGACGATGACGAGCGGGAACATGAACGACATCCACTGTCCGAAACCTATTCCCATGTGGAGCTCAGGACCGTTAAGGGCCTGGAGGGCGATGGCGTTAGGCGGAGTGCCTATAGGTGTGGCCATACCACCGATATTGGCGGCCACAGGAATGCTCAGGGTGAGGGCCACACGGCCTTTTCCGCTGGCCGGAAGGGCTGCAAAGACAGGGGTGAGGAAGGTCAGCATCATTGCGGCAGTGGCCGTATTGCTGACGAACATCGAGAAGGCTCCGGTGATAAGCAGGAAACCGAGAAGGACGTTTTCGCTCTTCTTACCGAATGGTTTTATGAGGTTCTTGGCCAAGAGGACATCGAGTCCCGACTTCGTAGCGGCGATGGCGAGGATGAATCCGCCGAGGAAGAGGATGATGATTGGATTGGCGAAAGTGGCCATAATATCCGATGACTTCAGCTCTGCACCGAAATCGGCACCCTTGAGGGTGGCTCTGTTGGTGTAGACACCGCTCTTGTCGCTGGCCGCACTCCATATTGCGGCATCCTTTTGCAAGCTGTTGAGGTCGCGGTCGGAAACCTTCGTGAAGTCCCACTGGCGCACGACCTTGTCGCCGTCCTTAATCTGTATCTTCTTCAGATTGATAAGACCGCCCTTGTTGAGGAACGTCACCTCGGCATCCTTGGTGACGACAGCGTTGATGACGGCAAGGGAGTCGGAACGCGAACCCTCCTTGACGTTGGCGTTAGTGAGCGTAAGGAATGCTTTATCCTCATTATCAGGCACATAGGTGGTAGCTATCACCTCTCCCTTATGGAGCGAATCGATACGGAAGGCGACGTCGTTGCCGCGGAGAGTGAGTTGCTGGCCCTTGTCGTCGATGATTATCTTGTTCTCGCCGATGATTCCCGACGTAAACTTCAAGCCCTTGGTGAACTCCAATTCCGTGCCGTTGGCCGAGATGGCAGCACCACCGCCCTTGAACATCGAGAGACTGTTGTTGCTGATAGTCAGACACATAATGGTGATGATGGCTATCGAGGTAGCCCATGAGGGAATGGCCTCCGTGAGCCACGAGAGCGTGGCAAAGACAAAGATAGCGATGACTCGTTGCTGAATGACCGTGAGGCCAGCAATACCGAATGAATCCTGGGGCAGATTCCAAATGATGGCAGTTATCACGATGATAACCGCAAACTCGATAAACTTCTTCAGCGAGAATCTATCGCTCAATTTAGTTTGGTTCTCTTCCATATCAAGTTTTTAGTTAAATTATTAATAGTATAAGGCGTTGCGCCATACTGCTTTCGGCTTCAAAAGTAACAAAATTAATGATAACGGGCAAAGGAAACAACAGTTTTTTGTAACTTTGCACTCAAATTTTCGATATATGGACAGAATTTCATATCTTTTATTAGCCATAACGGTATTATTCCTGTCGGCATGCCGCAACGCAGGAGGCAATACATCGGCCGGCGATTCCGACACTACATTCCGTTATGCCAAGCACATAAGGATGGAGCGCCACGACCATTATACCGTCGTGACTCTGGCCGATCCGTGGAAATCCGGACGGACGCTGCATACCTATATTCTTGTCAGCCACGCCGATTCGGCACGCACGGCGGGCCGACTGCCTAAGGGCACGACGGTCTATATTCCGCTGCGGCAGGCAGCGGTCTTCACAGCAGCCCACGCCAATCTCATCGAGATGCTGCACTCCGGGGAGGCCATTGCCGCCGTCGCCGACGCCGAGTATATGCATATTCCTGACATTCAGCGACGCCTAAGTCACGGCAGCGGCAGCCTGAAGGACGACGGAATCGTTGATGTGGGCAATTCGATGCGTCCGGATGTGGAGAAGATTATCGGTTTACGGGCCGACGCGGTGTTCCTATCGCCATTCGAGAACAGCGGCGGCTACGGCAAATTAGAGGACATAAACATCCCCATCATCGAGTGTGCCGACTACATGGAGGACGGTGCCCTGGGGCGGGCCGAATGGATGAAGTTCTACGGGATGCTCTTCGGACGGGAGAGTGAGGCCGACAGTCTGTTCCGTGTTGTCGAGGAGAACTATTTAAAACTGAAGGAAGAGGCTGCCCACGCCAAACGGTCGCTGTCGCTGCTCCCCGACCGCAAGACGGGCTCAGTGTGGTATGTGCCTGGCGGACAGAGCAGTGTGGGACTGCTCTACAAAGATGCTGGAGGCCGTTATGCATTCAGCAGCGACAACCATACGGGGAGTCTGGCACTGCCTTTCGAGACGGTACTGAGTAAGATGGGCAACGCCGATATATGGATTATGAGCTACAACGGCAATATGGACCGCAAGAACCTGATGGCCGAATATCCCGGCTACGGTGTGCTGAAGCCTTTCAAGACGGGGAATATCTATGGTTGTCCTGTCGACAAAGTACCTTATTTTGAGGAGGTTAGCTGGCGGCCGGACTGGCTGCTCGGTGATCTCATACAGTTATTGCATCCCGACTTGAACAAAGGCAAGCTGAGATACTACCGTAAAATATAGTCATCGGCAAAGGGAAAAGGAGATTTCTACTAAGGAATAGCCCTCGAACAGAACTAAAAAATGGGACGGAAAACAACATTATATAATAATAAGGTAGATGCATCACCGGGCGAAACGCGACCTCGGGGCAATGCCGTCGTGCTGTGGATTCTGCTCGGTCTGCTGTCGGTTATCCTTTTTGCGCTCAATATCTACATCGGTTCAGTCGATATTCCGCTGCGAAATATTATTGAAATCGTCCTCGGACTGGATGGTGACAGCGGCAACAGCACATGGCGGTATATCATCGTAGAAGGGCGGTTGCCACAGGCTTTGACAGCCGCGCTATGCGGGGCAGCATTAGCTGTGACCGGTCTTATGCTCCAAACGGTGTTCCGCAATCCACTCGCCGGGCCCGATGTGTTCGGCATAAACAGCGGTGCCGCACTCGGGGTGGCTATAGTCATGTTGGCTATGGGGGGCAGTCTGTCGGCATGGACATACTCTTTCTCGGGCTTCATTGCCATCCTTTTGGCCGCATTCGTAGGGGCGATGGCTGTCACGGGACTCATTTTTCTGTTCTCAACAATAGTGAGGAGCAACACAATACTGCTTATAATAGGTATTATGGTGGGCTATGTGGCATCGTCGGCGATAGAACTTCTTAATTTTTTCTCTACCGAGGAGGGCGTAAAGAGCTACACCGTCTGGGGCATGGGCGATTTTGGCGGTGTCACGAACGATGCCATGCCGGCATTCGCTGTGGTCGTCGTGGTGGGACTGTTTTTGTCAATTCTGCTCATAAAACCCCTCAATGCACTGTTGCTTGGCGAGGAATATGCCGAGAGCATGGGCATAAATACGAGGCTGACACGCAATTGTCTGCTGCTCATAACCGGGCTGCTGACGGCCATGACAACAGCCTTTTGCGGACCGATATCGTTCATCGGACTGGCCACGCCACACATAGCGCGACTCGTTTTAGGCACCGATAACCATCGGCGACTGCTGCCCGCAACGATACTTTGTGGAGCAATAATCGCCCTTCTTTGCAATATTCTGTGCCATCTGCCGGCCAGTGGAGGGTTGATACCCATCAATGCGGTGACACCTCTCGTAGGAGCACCGGTGATAATATATGTTCTCTTGGGTCACAGACGGTAAAAGGAAAAACATAAAACAGAGCCCGCCGAATGACAATCCGGTTGTAGTAAAATTCACTTGGAACACACTTAATCAGCTGAGGCGAGCCGTCGATTTTCTAAGGAGATCAGAATGGGATTATCATTCGCATTTCACGCTATAGCCGACAATCCACGGAAGAAAAATGAGAAAGTCCCAAAAAACAAATGATTTTCTTTTGTCTTTCCACTCATTTGCACTACCTTTGCCCCCGATTTAAATAAAGTACTAAGTTGTTATGGTAAAAATCACATTTCCGGATGGCTCAGTTCGTGAATACGAGCAGGGCGTAACCGGGTTACAAATCGCCGAGAGCATCTCGCCGGCTCTCGCTCGCAACGTTGTATGTTGCGGTGTCAATGGTGAGACTGTAGAGCTTAACCGCCCAATAAATGAAGACTCTTCCATTGAACTTTACAAGTTTGAGGATGAGGAAGGAAAGCATACCTTCTGGCACACATCGGCCCATCTGTTAGCTGAAGCTCTTCAGGAACTTTACCCTGGCATCCAGTTCGGCTTCGGACCGGCTGTAGAAAACGGATTCTTCTATGACGTTATGCCGCCAAAGGGTACCGTAATCAGCGAGAATGACTTCCCGAAGATTGAGGCAAAGATGAAGGAACTTGCCAAGAAAAACGAGCCCGTCGTACGCCGCGAGGTATCTAAAGCCGACGCTATCAAGGAGTTCGAGGCTATGGGACAGGGCTACAAAGTGGAGCACATCTCACAGGATTTGAAAGACGGAACGATCACTACATACACTCAGGGCAACTTCACCGACCTCTGCGCCGGTCCTCACCTGTTGTCGACCGGTGACATCAAGGCCATCAAGATAACAAGTGTCGCAGGTGCTTTCTGGCGTGGCGATGCCAAGCGTGAGCAGATGACACGTATCTACGGAATCACGTTCCCGAAGAAGAAGATGCTCGACGAGTATCTTGTCATGCTCGAGGAGGCCAAGAAGCGCGACCACAGAAAGATCGGAAAGGAAATGGAACTCTTCATGTTCTCCGAGCGTGTTGGTAAGGGTCTGCCAATCTGGCTGCCGAAAGGCACTCAGCTTCGTCTGCGCCTTCAGGAACTTCTCCGCCGTGTTCTGAAACCTTATAACTATCAGGAGGTTATCACACCGGGTATCGGATCGAAGAACCTGTATGTCACCTCTGGCCACTACGCTCACTACGGTAAGGACTCTTTCCAGCCCATCCACACGCCGGAGGAGGACGAGGAGTATATGCTCAAACCGATGAACTGCCCTCACCACTGCGAGGTTTATGCCCGCAAGCCACGGTCATACAAGGATCTCCCACTGCGTATCTCTGAGTTCGGAACAGTGTTCCGCTACGAGAAGAGCGGTGAGCTTCACGGACTTACACGTGTGCGCACATTCACTCAGGACGATGCTCATATCTTCGTACGCCCTGATCAGGTGAAAGCTGAGTTCGAGACCGTTATCGACATCATTCAGAAAGTCTTCAAGATATTTGGTTTCAGCAACTACGAGGCACAGATTTCTCTCCGCGATCCTAAGGACACCGAGAAATATATCGGTTCTGACGAGATCTGGGACGAGAGTGAGAACGCCATCCGGGAAGCCTGCCGCGAGAAGGGTCTGAAGACTCACGAGGTTGAGGGTGAGGCTGCTTTCTACGGTCCTAAGCTCGACTTCATGGTCAAGGACGCTATCGGACGCCGTTGGCAGCTAGGTACTATTCAGGTCGACTACAACCTGCCGGAGCGCTTCCACCTCGAATATACTGCTGAGGACAACTCCAAGAAGACACCGGTGATGATCCACCGTGCACCGTTCGGTTCGCTCGAACGCTTCACAGCAGTGCTCATCGAGCACACTGCCGGTCACTTCCCACTGTGGCTCGCTCCCGACCAGGTGGCTATCCTGCCTATCTCGGAGAAGTACAACAGCTACGCAGAGCAGGTTAAGAAGTTCTTCGATAAGAACGACGTCCGCAGCTACATCGACGACCGCAACGAGAAGATTGGGCGTAAGATTCGCGACAATGAGCTGAAGCGAGTGCCTTACATGGTCATCGTCGGTGAGAAAGAGGCTGCCGAAGGCCTCGTCAGCATGCGTGAGCAAGGCGGCGGCGAGCAGAGCACCATGTCGATGGCCGACTTCTGCAAGAAGGTCAACGACAAGGTTGAGGAGCAGCTGAAGGTCGTCGACGAGTAATCGGCCAGCCATAGCCGTCTGACTGACAGTCAGCAATATATATAGGATTCAGGCAATATTTTTCCTCCAAATCATGACATCGGAGGGGAGTATTGCCTGAATTTGTATTCTATAAGGCTCTCAATCAAAATTTAATTAACAATGGTCCAAAAATAGAAAGGAAAAAATTTGTTCAATTACTTGAAAATTAGTAACTTTGCACCCGATTCTAAAAAAGAGGCCGAAGAGCCTTGACCAAAATTGAACTTAAATTAATTGAATGAGAGGTAATAAAGACGATTTAAAGTACAAGTACCGCGTTAACGAGCACATCCGTGCCAAAGAGGTACGTGTGGTAAGCGATAATGGCTCAGAAGTCATGCCAACGCGCAAAGCACTGGATATGGCACGCCGCGAGGAAGTGGACCTTGTGGAGATTTCACCTAATGCCCAGCCACCTGTTTGCCGTCTCATCGACTATTCAAAGTTCCTTTATCAGCAGAAGCGTCGCCAGAAGGAGATGAAGCAGAAGCAGGTCAAGCAGGAGGTCAAGGAGATTCGGTTCGGACCGCAGACCGACGAGCACGACTATCAGTTCAAGCTCAAGCATGCCGAAGAATTCCTCAAAGAGGGTAACAAGGTGCGCGCTTACGTATTCTTCCGCGGCCGTAGCATCCTGTTCAAGGAGCAAGGAGAGGTTCTCCTTCTTCGTTTTGCCAACGACCTCGAGGAGCTCGGAAAGGTTGAGCAGATGCCTAAGCTCGAAGGAAAGAAGATGTTCCTCTACCTCGCTCCAAAGAAAGCCGGGGTGCAGAAAAAGAGCCAGCAGAAGCGCGACCGTGAGATTCAGGAGGCTGAAGCTAAGGAAGCCGAGAAGAAAGCAAAAGAAGAGCAGGCCGAGAAATCCGGTCTCTTTGCCAACGCTAAAGGCGGTGCCGACGCTCTGAAGAAGCTGAGTCAGGAATAACTCAAGGGGCTGTAAAGCTGCACTTACGAGTCTATAAAGCTCTGACGAAGAGTCCGCAGCAATCAGCCAAAGAGCAAATAACACTCAGATAACGAGCAATTAACGCTCAGAGCAAGAGCCAATAACGCTCATATAACGACCCCAAACGCTCCGCTGCTGAAGAAAGAAGAAACTGTGTGGTACCGTCCTGGTATATACGTTGCCACCTTTTATTATAATAAAATTTTAAAACAAAGTAAAAATGCCAAAGTTGAAGACAAACTCCGGTGCAAAGAAGAGATTCACATTCACCGGTACTGGTAAGATCAAGCGTCATCACGCTTACCACAGTCACATTCTGACTAAGAAGACAAAGAAGCAGAAGAGAAATCTCGATCATCAGACAATCGTTGATCGTTGCAACCTGAAGCAGGTGCGCGACTTGCTGAATCTGCGCTAATTCACTTATCAGTAGAACAATTAAAAGAAGGAAAAAACTATGCCAAGATCAGTAAATCATGTTGCTTCAAAAGCAAAGAGAACAAGAATTCTGAAGAAGACGAAGGGTTACTATGGTGCCCGCAAGAACGTCTGGACAGTAGCAAAGAACACCTACGAGAAGGGTCTCACCTATGCATACCGTGACCGCCGCAACAAGAAGCGCAACTTCCGCGCTCTTTGGATTCAGCGTATCAACGCAGCAGCACGCCTCTACGATATGAGCTACAGCCAGCTCATGGGTGCTCTCCACAAGAATGGCATCGAGATTAACCGCAAGGTTCTTGCTGACCTCGCAGTCAACAATGCAGATGCTTTCAAGGCTATCGTTGAGAAGGTAAAGTAAAAACATTGGATAGAGGAAATGATTCTCCTCTCTTCCGTTAGTTATAAATCCCCTGCCAAAAGTATTTTCGGCAGGGGATTTTCTTTTACTTGTCCCACTAAGACAAAACTTCTTGCTGTCAGCCAGCTGCAAATTATTCTGCCCAAAGGGACCACTTTATATCTCTATAGAAGTCATCTTATCCTCTTGAATTGTCACAATGGGTAATAAAGTCCTCCATTCGGATGCGCGATAGCAGACCGTCAGCATCGCAGTCCGATGCCGACAGCCTGCAGGAGCATATCTTTTATAGCACTTCTTTCAGCGGAGTGTAAGGCAGGTTCCATACCCTTGCCACGGCCTCGAAGGTTACTTTGCCTTCCACCATGTTCACGCCCTTGGCCAGAGCCGGGTCATCGGTCACAGCCTTCTTCCATCCCTTATCGGCCAACGCAACAGCATAAGACAGCGTTGCATTAGTCAGGGCAGTCGTAGACGTATTTGGCACGGCTCCCGGAATATTGGCAACGGCATAGTGCACGATACCATCGATGGTATAAACCGGGTCGGAATGGGTTGTAGGATGCGATGTCTCAAAGCATCCTCCCTGGTCGATAGCAACGTCGACGAGTACCGTTCCCGGTTCCATGAGGCTTAGCATGTCCCTTGTTATCAACTTCGGAGTCTTGTCGCCGGGAACGAGCACGGAGCCTATAACGACATCAACCGTAGGCAGTTCGTTCTTGATGCTGTGCACCGACGAATACAGCGTGTGCACATTGGCAGGGAGCTCGATAGCCAACTGGCGCAGACGCGGGATGGAAATATCAGTAATCGTGACATCAGCACCCATGCCGGCAGCTATGCGAGCGGCTGCCTCACCGACGGTACCTCCACCAAGCACGAGCACCTTTGCAGGCTTCACTCCCGGCACACCGGCCATAAGTTTACCCTTACCGCCCTTGGTTTTCTGCAGATAATAAGCACCATTCTGAGCCGCCATGCGTCCGGCAACCTCACTCATTGGAGCGAGAAGCGGCAGACTGCGGTCAGCTTTCTGAACCGTTTCGTAAGCAATGCATATAGCACCACTCTTCAACATGGCATCCGTCAGCGGGCGATCGCAGGCAAAATGGAAGTAGGTGAACACCACTTGTCCCTCGCGTATGAGCGCATATTCGGGCTCAATGGGCTCCTTAACCTTCACTATCATGTCGCTCTTGGCATAAACATCCTCGATTGCAGGCAGGATTTCGGCACCGGCCTTGACATAGAGCTCATCAGCGAAGCCACTGCCCTCGCCTGCCGTATGCTGAACATAAACGGTGTGGCCGTGGCTAACCAGTTCGTGAACTCCTGCCGGAGTCATTCCAACACGGTTCTCATTGTTCTTGATTTCTTTTGGAATTCCTATTTTCATAGCTTCAAGTCTTTAAGGATTTAGTTATTCGCCTCAAAGTTACGGAAATCTTGGAACAAAACAAAAAAAATTGATTCTTTTTTACGGCACAACTAAAAAAAGTCCGCGCAGGGTAAATCCATAGGCAACATACGACCACAAGAGTCACGTACTGCAAATGACTTTCTTTCCGCGCTGTGTACGTTTATAACGACAACGCTCTAAAGATCCATGTTTAAGTCGATTGTTATTTCGGGTGCAAAGGTACAAAATATTTTTCCCGAATCCAAATTTCAGCAGGGTAGAAAGGGGGATAGAAAGATGGGTAGGAAACTGACTTACGGCTGATTCCGTACGAAAACTATCCATTTTAACCCGAAATACAGACAAAAATCCGACACCCGACCACTGCATTCAACCATTGAGATAATCGCTGTTCCCAATGGTTGTCAGCGGTCAGGTGCCGGATTTTACTTGCTTAGAATGACGGGATTCCGTCATTCACATTAATACTTTTTTCTCGCGCGAGGCTTCATTCAACAACCATCAGAACTCTGATGTGAAGTGGAACTTGATATGCTCAAAATCCTGTTGAGCCATCTGCAGCATATATCCCGAATCGGCGAGGAAAACATCACGCCCCTCAGTATCCTTTGCCATATACTGATACTTACGCTTCTTGAAGTCATCGAGTTCGGCGGCATCGTCAGCCTCAATCCAGCAAGCCTTATAAAGATGTACGGGTTCCCAGCGGCATTTAGCGTTATACTCGTGCTCAAGGCGATACTGGATGACCTCAAACTGCAGCTGCCCGACTGTTCCTACTATCTTGCGGTTGTTGAACTGGTTGACGAAGAGCTGCGCAACACCCTCATTCATAAGCTGTTCGAGGCCCTTCTGGAACTGCTTCGACTTCATCGGGTCATCATTTTCGATATACTTGAACAACTCCGGCGAGAACGAAGGCAGACCGCGGAAGTGCAGGTCCTCGCCCTCCGTAAGCGTATCACCAATCTTGAAGATGCCATTATCGGGCAGTCCGACGATGTCACCGGGATAAGCCTCATCGACAGTACTCTTACGTTGAGCCATAAACTGCGTCGGCGACGAGAATCGTACAGTTTTCCCGAGTCTCACGTGCAGGTAAGGAGTATTGCGGACGAACTTTCCCGAGCAAACCTTACAGAACGCTATACAGGACCGGTGGTTCGGGTCGATATTGGCTGTAATCTTGAAGATGAATCCCGTGAATTTCGGTTCTGTGGGCACCACCTCACGTTCCTCAGCCTTCGTAGGCCGCGGGCTGGGTGCTATCTCAACGAAACAGTTGAGCAACTCCTGCACACCAAAGTTATTCAATGCCGAGCCGAAGAACACCGGAGCCACCTCAGCACTGCGGTATTCGTCGACATTGAACTCGGGATAGACGCCATCGACGAGTTCCAGATCATCGCGAAGCTTCTTCGCGTCGTCCTCCCCGATATGCCTGTCGAGGTCGGCCGAGTCGACATCCACCTCCACTTTCTCCGTAACCCTTTGCTTATCAGGGGTGAAGAGGTTGAGCTGATGCTCATAGATATTGTACACGCCCTTGAAGTGGAAACCCTGGTTTATAGGCCACGACAGTGGCCGCACATGAATTTTCAGTTCCTTCTCAAGTTCATCGAGGAGGTCGAAGGGATCACGTCCCTCACGGTCCATCTTGTTGATGAATATTATCACCGGTGTATTCCGCATGCGGCACACCTCCATGAGTTTCCGCGTCTGGGCCTCAACACCCTTTGCCGAGTCGACGACGATAATCGCCGAGTCGACGGCTGTCAGCGTTCTATATGTATCCTCGGCAAAGTCCTGGTGACCAGGGGTATCGAGGATATTGACCTTATACGGTTCACCGCTCTGACCGTCGGGCAGATAGTCGAACTCCATGACCGATGTCGAAACCGAGATACCACGCTGTTTCTCGATGTCCATCCAGTCGGACGTCGCTGTCTTTCTAATCTTATTGTTCTTCACGGCTCCCGCCACCTGAATCTGTCCGCCGAAGAGCAGGAACTTCTCCGTGAGGGTAGTCTTACCTGCATCAGGGTGAGAGATGATGGCAAAGGTGCGCCGTCTTGAAATTTCTTTCTCGTTCATAGTCCTCTTGCTGTCAAGTCCGACCCTACGAGGGCCGGACTGCCATGTTGGATGGGGATTCTTTTTACTTATATAATAATGTATAGTCTGTTATTAAAAATCGGTAGACCTATTGACTGCAAAAGCCAAGAGCTTATTTTGCCTCCTGCTCTTTCAGCGTAGCCACGACCTTCCTCACGGAGTCTTCCCAGTAAGGAATCTTTACGCCAAAGGTCTCCTTAATCTTTGTTTTGTCGAGCACGCTGTATGCCGGACGCTTCACCGGTGACGGGAACTCGTCGCTGTGGCACGGCTCAATGTCGCAAGCCGTGTTGCCGGCAAGCTCTGCAATCTTCTTTGTGAAGTCATACCACGAGCACACGCCCTCGTTTGAGAAGTGGTAGATACCGTCGTTGCCCTCGAATTTTCTATTCTCCACAATGTCGAAAATGACATCAGCGAGGTCACCGGCGTACGTCGGTGTGCCCGTCTGGTCGAAGACAACCTTCAGCTGCGGCTTAGTGGCTGTCAGCGAGAGCATTGTCTTTACGAAGTTATGGCCGAACTCAGAGTATAGCCATGCGGTGCGGATGATGATATAATGGCAGCCCACAGCCTGAATCTTCTGTTCGCCGTGGAGCTTTGTCAGACCGTAAACGCCTGTGGGAGTGCCCTTTTGGTCCTCGCGGCAAGGAGTATTATAGGGGTCGCCGCCGAACACATAGTCGGTGGAGATGTGTATGAGCAGTCCGCCAACCTCTTTCATCACCTTAGCGAGATTCTCCGGAGCAGTGGCGTTGAGGGTCTCCACGATGTCGCCAGCAGTCTCAGCCTTGTCGACATTTGTCCATGCGGCACAGTTGATGATGCACCGTATGTCGTTGTCTTTCACCTCTTTACGAATAGCATCGATATCGGTGATATCAAGCTTTTGGTATCCGTCACACACATCAGTAAAGATGTATTCGTCCTTACTGTTCTTCGAAACAATCTGCATTTCGTTGCCAAGCTGTCCGTTGGCACCAGTTACTAATATCTTCATAATCAATCGTCAAATTGCAATTTTCCTTCTTTATCCTGTTGATAATAGTCCGACAGCATTCCCACGAACGTTGTCATCTCCTTCACGGCATGCTCTGTTTCGGGCGAGATAGGCTTCTTCTGAAGTCGCAGAATCATTATTCCGTAGAGAACGTCGAAACACGTTTCTATCTCGCTCTCGTTGGCATCAGCCTCCACGAGGGGAGTCTCCGTCGACCCCTCCTCCTTGAATTTTTCCTCGGCACGCTTGTTCTTGCTCCTCACCTCGACGATGAACGGCAGCACCTTATAGTATTCGGCACTGTAGAACGGGAACCGGTTGGAGGCCAACAGCCTCTTATGCAGGTCGATGAGGTCGTCCATAATGACCTCGTTAATCTGCAGATGGCCCTGCTCGCGCTTGCCCTCGGCGTTCATCATCCTGATGAGATTGCCATACCAGTCGGTTTCGTCGGCCTTCTGTTCAGCGGTATAATCGAAACGGCTGATGTAGTTCTTCCCTATCGCCGGCAACGAACATCCGAAAGCGCGGATAATGTCCTCCACCTGCCACATATAGAGCAGGTACTCGGCGATGCTTTTTTCTCTTATTTTCTTTGCTACAAACATTTTTTTTCATTAATTGTCCCGTCGTCAGCGTCAGCGCCTTTAGTGGCCGCTGCTTATCGGAAATAAATAGATGTTGAAAATGGTTCCTATCAGCGTTATCAGGCTGAAGAGAATGACGAGCGACCCAATTATGCGGTTGATGATGACCACACCCTGGAGGTCCCACTTCGCCCTAATCTTATCGACGAGCCACGTCAGCCCGTACCACCAGAGCACAGCACCGCCAATGATGCTCGCAAAGCCCACGCACATGGCCAACGGATGATTGGGCACCACAAAGTTGAACATGCTAAACAGGGCCATGAAGAGGAGCACGATGAGCGGATTGCTGAAGGTGATGAGGAATCCCGTCCAGCAGTTGTACCACAGCGAGCCGGTGCTCTTCTGCCCTCCCTTATGCGCGTTGCGAAGCGGGTTGTTGAGAAAGCTGTAGAGTCCGAAGACCAGCAGCATCACTCCTCCGGCCAGCTGGAAGTAGAATTTATACACGGGATTATTGATGAAGTCGAGCACAAAGCTCAGGCCGATACCCGTTATCAGAGCGTATATAAAATCGCTGACAGCGGCCCCAACCCCCGTGACGAACCCATACCAGCGCCCTTTCTTCTGCGTGCGCTGCACACAGAGGATGCCCACAGGTCCCATAGGAGCCGATGCTGCCATACCAATAATCATTCCCTTGATAATCAGTTCAAGGATATCAACAGGGAAATATGACTGAAACAACGTATTCATTATCAGGTGCAAAATTGCAAAAAATATGCGAATTAAGCAAATTTACCGTGTAAAAGTTTGTTAGGTCAATTAAAATTAATATCTTTGCCCAAACATTTACCAACTAAACAAATTTCATCAGATGGAAGAACAGCAGCCAAAGCCGTTTGTAGTCGGCTTAGATTTAGGAGGAACCAACTCCGTATTTGGAATCGTCAATCAACGTGGTGAGATTCTTGCCACAAGTTCCATAAAAACACAAGTTTACAAGAATGTCGACGACTTCGTCAAGGCAGGAGTGGAGTGTCTGCTCCCGATTATCGAGGAAGTGGGCGGTATCAAGCAGATTAAGGCCATGGGTATTGGCGCGCCTAACGCCAATTATTACAAGGGCACCGTCGAGTACGCACCAAATTTGGCATGGGCTCACGAGACCATCGTTCCCCTGGCACAGATGTTCAGCGACAAGCTCGGCATTCCCGTCGGCATCACCAACGATGCCAACGCAGCTGCTATCGGCGAGATGCAGTATGGTGCTGCACGCGGAATGAAGAACTTCGTCATGCTCACCTTGGGCACCGGCGTAGGCTCCGGCATCGTCATCAACGGACAGCTCGTCTACGGCTGTGACGGATTTGCCGGCGAGCTCGGTCACGTGACGATGGTACGCGAGAACGGACGCACATGCGGCTGCGGTCGCACAGGATGCCTCGAGGCTTACTGCTCAGCTACCGGTGTGGCACGTACGGCAAGGGAATATCTCACCGTCAGCACCGAGGACAGTCTGCTGCGCAAGCTCGACCCCGAGAAGATAACATCGCTCGACGTGAGCATCGCGGCCTCGAAGGGTGATGCCCTGGCAAAGCGCGTATACGACTTCACAGGAAAGATGCTCGGCGATGCCTGCGCCGACTTCGCCGCTTTCTGCTCACCGGAGGCTTTCATCTTCTTCGGCGGACTGACAAAGGCCGGCGACCTCATCATGAAACCTATCGAGGAGGAGTACAACAAGCACGTGCTGAACATCTTCCGCGGCAAGGCAAAGTTCCTCGTCAGCACCCTCGACGATGCCGGAGCTGCCGTTCTCGGAGCATCAGCAATAGGATGGGACTTGTAAAATTATTTCAAATTAACGACAGAGTTAGACCACTGCTGTAACTCATTGCTGCTCAGCAGCTTACTAAAAGGGCACCTTTCGCATTGCAAAACGGTACCTTTTACGTTGCCAAACGGGCCGTTTCGCGATGCAAAACAGTCCGTTTGGCAACGTCATTTGATATGCATTGGAATGCTGTAAAGATTTATCGCAATAATCGGTACGGCATAAGGCTCGCAGCCAAAGTCTGTCCCCCCGTCCTCACATCATTACCCCCGCGATGTACAACAAAGGCCATAGCAAGGCCAACAACCGCCAACGGCTAATAGCCGGGGTTCCGTTGACGATATGGAAAAATAAAACACGATTTTCTTTGTAATTCCACTTATTTGCTGTAACTTTGTTGGCTAAGATATGAAACAAAGTGAAGATATACAGAAAGCTGTAGAATGCATGCGAAAGGGCGGAGTCATTCTCTACCCTACCGATACCGTATGGGGAATAGGCTGCGACGCCACTAACGCCGAGGCCGTAGCCCGCGTTTACAAGATTAAGCACCGCGACGACTCAAAGGCTCTCATCTGCCTCGTCGACTCCGACGCGCGACTGCAACGCTACGTAAGGAACATCCCCAATGTGGCATGGGACCTCATCGACGCCGTCGACAAACCGACAACCATTATCCTCGACAACGCCGTGAACCTGGCCCATAACCTCATTGCCGACGACGGGAGCATAGGCATGCGAATAACCAACGAGCCGTTCTCGCACGAGCTGTGTTTCAGATTCCAGAAGCCCGTGGTGTCGACGAGTGCCAATATCAGCGGCAATCCGGCAGCACAAAACTTCTGTGACATCGACCCGGAATTGCTCTCGGCCGTCGACTATGTCTGTGAGAGCCGTCGCAACGAGCATAAGCCACACAAGCCGTCGAGCATCATCAAGCTCAGCGAGAAAGGAGAAGTAACCGTCATCAGGAAATGATTGCAGCAGCAACAAGCAGCAGGACAGACGCTACCGATGAAGAGCGCTCGACGCTCGACAGGATTATCGAATGGCGCACGAAGCACATCAGCGACAACCAGTTTGTGTTGTTGCTTTCGTTCGTCGTGGGCATTTTGGCGGCTTTCGCGGCCTACATCCTCCACTGGCTCATCAGTCAGATTCAAACCCTTCTCGTGTCGGGATTCTCAGTCACCAGCTCCAACTGGCTCTTCCTCGTCTTCCCGGTCATAGGCATCTGGCTGACAACGCTATTTATAAAATATGTAGTCAAGGACAATATCTCGCACGGTATCACACGTGTGCTCTACGCCATCTCGACAAACCGAAGCCGACTGAAGCCCCACAACTGCTGGTCGTCGGTCATAGCGTCTGCCATAACCATAGGTTTCGGTGGATCGGTGGGTGCCGAGGCTCCAATAGTACTCACTGGGTCAGCCATCGGCTCACGCTTAGGACAGATCTTCAACCTCGACAACAAGACGCTCATGCTGCTCGTGGGATGTGGTGCCACAGCCGCCATAGCCGGAATATTCAAGGCGCCGATAGCCGGACTCGTATTCACCCTTGAGGTGCTGATGCTCGATATGACGATGGCATCGCTACTACCGATAATGATTTCGTCGGTCACGGCAGCATGTTTCTCCTACCTCTTCACGGGGTCGTCGCCAATGTTCAATTTCCACATGGCCGACGTATGGGAACTCGACCGCATACCGGCGGTCATCCTGCTCGGCATCTTCTGCGGATTCCTCTCGCTCTACTTCATGAGGGTAATGACGTGGTGCGAGAGCGGATACGGAAAACTCGCCCGTCACCCTTATGCCAAATTGGCCGTGGGCGGCGTCGCCCTGTCGTCGCTGATATTCTTCTTCCCGTCGCTCTACGGCGAGGGATACAATGCCCTGAGGGTGTTCATCGAGGGTACAACGACAGCCGACTGGGATACGGTAATGAACGGATCAATGTTCGCCGGCAACGATAATCTGCTACTGCTCTACGTGGGAATGGTGATGCTCACGAAGGTATTCGCAACGAGTTCGACAAACGGGGCCGGCGGTTGCGGCGGAACATTCGCACCGTCACTGTTCATCGGCGGTTTCGGAGGATTCTTCTTCGCACGCTTTTGGAACATGTACCACCTCGGGGTCTACATTCCCGAGCGCAACTTCACCCTCTACGGCATGGCGGCGGTGATGGCAGCCGTGATGCACGCACCCCTGACCGGCATCTTCCTCATTGCTGAGCTCACGGGAGGCTATTCGCTGTTCATACCGCTGATCATTGTGGCCATCTCGGCTTATCTCACGATATCCATCTTCGAACAGCACAGCATATACGCTATCCGACTGGCAAGGGAGGGAAAACTCATCACCCACCACACCGACCGCTCGGTGCTCACGCTGATGAACCTCGACGACCTCATCGACAAGGACTATACCGCTGTACAGCCCGATATGGAGATGGGCGACCTCGTTCATGCCATCAGCCGCAGCCGCACATCGTATATTCCTGTGCTCGACGATGCCGGACATCTGCTCGGCGAGATTGACATCACGAAAATACGCCACGTCATCTTCAGGACGGAGCTTTACCACCGGTTCCGCGTGTCGCAGCTGATGACGAAGCCTGCGGCCGTACTCCACGAGAGCGACGATGCCAACAGTGTGATGAAGAGGTTCGATGCCACCGGAGCGCAGATGCTCCCGGTGCTCGATGCCGACGACTGTCTGAAAGGATATATCACCAGGACGCATGTCTATGGCACTTACCGTCAGATAGTTGCCGATATGAGTGAGGAATAACATTATAACTTCAAGACCGTTCCGCCGCACCATAAGGAAATAAGAATTGGACTGTGGCGGCGACAAACAACTATGGACAAGAAAGATTTAAGGATAATTTTCATGGGCACTCCCGAGTTTGCCGTGGAGTCGCTGAGAACTCTCGTTGAGACCGGATATAACGTTGTGGCCGTTGTGACGCAACCCGACAAGCCCGTAGGGCGCCATCAGGACCGGCTGCAACCGTCGGCAGTGAAAGAGTATGCGCTGTCGAAAGGACTGCCGGTGCTGCAACCAGTGAAGATGAAGGACCCGGCATTCGTCGAGACGCTGAGGTCGTACAATGCTGATTTGCAGGTCGTTGTAGCTTTCCGCATGCTGCCCGAGGTAGTGTGGGCCATGCCCCGCTATGGCACTTTCAACGTTCATGCGGCACTGCTGCCGCAGTATCGTGGTGCAGCACCTATCAACTGGGCTGTTATCAACGGTGAGACGATGACAGGAGTGACGACATTCTTCCTCGACAAGGACATCGACACAGGACGGATTATCCTTCAGAAGGAATTCCCGATTCCCGACGATGCCGATGTGGAATACGTCTACGACGGACTGATGAAGCTTGGCGCAGAGGCCGCCAAGGAGACCATCGATAAGCTGATAGCCGGCGACGGACACATAGACAGCAAGGCTCAAGTGGTGGACGCTGATACTGAACTGCATACAGCCCCAAAGATTTTCAAGGACACTTGCAGGATTGACTGGAGCAGGAATGGCAAGAGCATCTACGACTTCGTGCGCGGACTGAGCCCCTATCCCGGCGCATGGTCCGTCATGAAGGCTACCGATGGCAATAAGGAATACACCGTGAAGATCTTCAAAACAGCAAAAACCGACAGACCGTCAAACGGAAAGCCGGGAACGATAGTCGTCGAGAAAAACGGTCTTTTTGTTAACACAGCCGACAATCTGTTGGAAATAACACTGTTACAGCTGTCAGGAAAGAAGCGCATGGAAACCTCGGCATTCCTCAACGGATTCCACGACATTGAAAACTATCGCTTCGAATAGACAAACAAAAAATGCTTCCATAACGCAAAGTTATGAAAGCATTTTTTGAAAAGACGAATATCGATGGTTAATTGTTTAGAAGTTTCACTTTTTGAGTGTTAAACTCTTCCTCTGTCAAGTGACTTTCTTAGCTGAAGAATCAAAATAAAGTTTTAGATCTCCATCTCAGAAACTATCATCATATGTAATAGAGATACCTTATTTACACAAAAAAGGACGGCCAAACGGTCGTCCTTTTTATTTATCGCCAAAAACTGATTTCGTTTGAAGTAGCCGGATTATTACTTGCTGACGACGGGCAGTCCCTGCTGCTCCATCTCCAGACTGGCCCAGATGAACGGGCCCACACCCTTACCGTCATTATCGCGAACTGACTCACTCATATAGTAGTCGAAACTACCGTCGCGACGCTTATTAACCTTATTCTCAGGCACATAAGGAGGGTTATAGCCCGGACCGAGACCGCTGACCTCACAGCAACGGGTGAGCGAAATGGTCTTATCGGGATTTACCTTTATGAAGTTACGGATAATTCCGTTATAGCCTTTCACACCGGCATCGCGGAAACTCTCGTCGAGATAGCCGAGGCGATAGCCCTTGAGCAAGCAATAGGTGAACATGCTGCTGACCGAAGCCTCGAGATAGTTGCGCGGACTATTGACATCGAGAACGTCGTACCATAGTCCCGTAGCCTTGTCCTGGTGCTTCACTACGGCCGCCATAGCCTTACGGAACACATCGATGACCTCGCTGCGACGGGTATAGTTGGACGGCAGTGCATCAAGAACCTCGACCATTGCCATCGTGTACCATCCCATAGCGCGTGCCCATGTGTGCTGACTGCGACCCGTAGCGGGGTCAGCCCAAAACTGCTTGTGGGTCTCGTCCCAAGCATGTTTCCACAAGCCCGTGGCAGGATCGTAAGTGCGTTTGTCGGTCTTGACAATCTGGTCGACGGCATCGTCCCAGTATTTCTTGGCCTTCTTGTAGCCCTTGAATTCGGGAGCGGCCTTGACATAGAACGGAAGTCCCATGAAGATTCCGTCGAGCCACACCTGATTAGCATAGATAGCCTTATGCCAGAATACACCTTCCTTGGTTCGGGGCTGTTTCTCCAACTGCTTGAAGAGGGTTTTCATGCCCTTGAGAATGCCGGGTTGCTTATAAAGATCGTACAGATTGATGAGGAAATGGCCGATACGGCAGTTGTCGAGGTTGAACTCGTCGTACTTGTAGCCGGTCATATTACCGTCGGCTGAAATCATCTTGTCGGGATAGTCCTTGCAGTACTGAAGCAGTGTCTGGTCGTTATAAGCACGGTAGGTGTCGAGAATAGGCTCCAGCTCAGTGCCGATGGTATAGCTCCACCGTGGCTTTTTGGCAAAGTCGAGGAGATAAGAATTCGGTGTGCGGGTCATCTCGGAATGAGCCATCCACTGCGAATAATGTTTGTAAGGCGGATCGAGGAGAACCGTGGAGCCGTTGACGACGAGATTACTGAAGTAGAGATTGTGGCTCTTTCCCGTGCGCTTGACAGCTTGTTTCTCCACACCGTCAAACTTACAGTTATCAACATGAATGTCGTAAATCTCATCTGCATCGTCAAGACCGTTGACGAGCACCCCATACTGGCTCTTCTTGCAGGTGACATTGCTCATATAAACATTTCTCACCGTGGGGATGTGGCCGCGCTCTGCCTGCTCGTTAGGCTCATACGCGAGGTTGATGCGCATCACGGCCTCACGGCACTGGCCGACGGTAATGTTGCGGACATAGATATTCTCGGTGACACCTCCACGGCAAGTATTGGTCTTGATGCGGAGCACGCGGTCGAGATTCGGCGAGTCCATCTCACAGTTCTCAGCAAAGACATTCTTCACTCCACCGGAGATTTCGGAACCTATGACGACGCCGCCGTGGCCGTCCTCCATCTTACAGTTGCGGATGATGATGTTCTCGCTTGGTATATTCCACTTCAAGCCGTCCTTGTTGCGGCCGCTCTTGATGGCTATACAATCGTCGCCAGTGTGGAAAGTACAGTCCTCGATGATAACGTCGTGACAGCTCTCAGGGTCGCAGCCGTCGCCGTTAGGGCCCTCATTCCATATTTTTACGCCCTTAACGAGGATATTCTTACTAAGGAGCGGGTGGATAACCCAGAACGGCGAGTTGAGCAGGGTGACATTTTTGATGGCAATATTCTCACACTCATAGAGATTGATGAGCTGCGGGCGCATGCCCTTGTCCTTCATATTGCGCTTCTCGATGTCGAGACCGGCCTCCGAATACTTAAAGAGCAGCGGACGGCCAATCTTCTGGCTCTCCTCCAAAGATGGTGTCCAGCCGAAACGTTCCTTTCCGCACCATTTCCACCAGGTTTCATTCGATCCGCCGCCGTCGATGGTACCCTCACCCGTTATGGCAATATCCTTCTGCTGGTAAGCGTAGATGCAGGGGCTGAGATTCATGCAGTCCATACCCTCCCAGCGCGTTTTCACGACGGGATAGAGCTGCTTATCAAAGACGAAGAGGAGCTTGGCATCCTTCTGAACCTCAAGGTTTACATGGCTCTTGAGGAGTATGGCACCGGTATTATATGTTCCGGCGGGAACAACGACCTTGCCACCGCCCCGCTTGGTGCACTCGGCGATGGCTTTATTGATGGCTTTCTGGTTCGTAGCGGCGGTAGCCTTGGGCGATGCTCCGTACTTCGTAATGTCGTAGGTCTTGTCGACGAACGTAGGTTCCTTTACATTCTGCTCTATCTGCTTATAGAGTGCATCGTTCCATCCGTTATCGGCAAAAGCGAACAATGGCATGGCAAGCAACAAGAGCAAAATCTGCTTGAAGTTTACAATCATAGTTTTTTTATTTGTTTCAGATAATTAGTATTGATGACAAAGTTACAACTTTATTTTTTATAATGTTCTATTTTTAGTTTTTTTTATTGATTTTCCTAAAATAATAATGTGTGCGCCAACAATGTTAAACAATGAAAATTATCGCCGAGAAATTTGTTTATTACGTCTGAAAGCAATATATTTGCGATGTTTTTTAGTCGATTTAGAGATTTTTTCTAAATCATCCCTCGAGGTTGGCAGCTTCCTGCGCCAACCTCTTTTTTGTCTCTATCCCTCAGTTCAGCGTTCGGCAGAGTCATGTGATAAAAGAAATTTCATTGCACTAACAACAAAAATTATAGACCGCAAGGCTTTGCCGTTCGAAATAAAATATGTAACTTTGGGGCTGACAGAGACCAGTTGTGAATATCACACATAAGCTGTCAGCCCACGCACCGGACGAAAAACGAATGCAATCTGACGGTGACAGACTCAGAATACAGACCCGATGAGGCCGCACCGAGGCTGAAAGGCCGAAACACAACTACAGAAGACATGGCAATGCGACATAGAGCTGTAAAGATATTTTTGGCCATCATGCTCCACATTATCTATTGCGACATGGCAGTGGCTGGTGGGTGTGAACTTGACACGGCAATCGTCCATCAACACAACGGGGACGACAGAACCGTATTATGCTGCGGTGAAATGAATGACCTAAGCCGTTGCGACACCATCATTCGGTCCGTTGGAAGCCAAGGATACTGCGGAGCGGCAGAAAATGAGGACTACTCCAAGAGCGTTCTAATCATCTTCTACGAGGACGCTACCGCCAAGAAACGGCTGAGGAGGGCCTTAAGGAAGATGCACTGCGAGACAATCTACGACTACAATAATTTCAACGCCATGGCAGTGAGGATTCCGGAGAGCTCCGAAATAATGGATATAGCCGACAGAATAAGGAAGATTCGGGGTGTGCTCACGGTGGAACGCGACAGGATTATGCACCTCGACTGAGAGAAAAAACAACAACAAAAACTAAAAATATGAGAACAAAAATCTTGACATTGGCATTCGCTGCACTGATGACTACATCGTGCGCGGCCCAGAGCGTCAAGCTGCCGGCACCATCAAAGGCATGCAAGACGACGCTGATGGAGGCACTGACGAACCGCCACTCCACAAGGGAGTTTGCCGACAGAGATATTCCCGACGATGTGCTGTCTACCGTTCTATGGTCGGCATGCGGCATAAACCGTCCCAGCGAGGGAAAGATTACGGCTCCATCGTCCCTCAACGCACAGGACATCATCGTCTTCGTGATTCGCGAGGACGGTGCCTACCGCTACGACCCTAAGGACAACACGCTCACGAAAGTCAGCAGCAAGGACTTGCGCAAAGATGTTGCCGGACCGCAGAAGTTTGCTGCCACAGCACCGGTATCGCTTGTCTTAGTCAGCGACAACAGCAAGTTCCCGGAGCGCATGCCGGCTCAAGCAAAGACGCGCATGGGTGTCGTCGATGCCGGATACGTGTCGGAGAATATCTGTCTCGCTTGCAGTGCACTCGGACTGAGCACCGTTCCGCGGATGACAATGAAGTCGGACGTGCTGAAAACGGAGCTCGGTCTCGACGACAACTACGACTTTATTATCAACAATCAAATAGGATATCCAAAGAAATAAGTATGAAAAAGATACTGATGATGGTTGCCGCCATGATGCTGACGGCAGCAAGCTATGGACAGAACGGCAATACCTTCTGGCTCGGAGCCGATATCAGCGGAACGACGGAGCTGGAGGCCCAAGGTGCTAAACTCTATAACGCCAAGGGAGAGATTCGCGAAAATACGGCTCTGATGCATGAGCTGGGGCTCAATGCCGTCCGGCTGCGTGTGTGGCTGAATCCACGTGGCGGATGGTCGGGAGCTCAGGACGTGCTTGAGATGGCCAAAAGGGCCAGATACTACGGTATGGCTGTGATGGTCGATTTCCACTACAGCGACTGGTGGGCGGACCCCGGCAAGCAGACAATTCCGGGGCAATGGCAGTATCTTGCTTTCGGTGAGATGAAACAGAAGCTGTGGGAACATACCCACGACGTGCTTAAACTACTGAAGGACAACTGCATTGACGTCAAGTGGGTGCAGTTGGGCAACGAGACTACTCACGGCTTTCTGTGGCCCACAGCGCGCGCCGAGGAGAACATGGAGAACTACGCCACGCTGACGGAGACCGGCTATCAGGCTGTGAAGAGCGTCTACCCCGACGCGAAAGTGATTGTACATCTCGACGGAGGGTGCGACCAGAAACGCTACGACTTCATCTTCGACGGACTGAAAAAGTACGGAGCCCACTGGGATATGATTGGACTGAGTGTCTATCCCTACTGGGACGTAGATGCCAAACTGGAGAAGAACTGGCAGGGAACGGTCCGCGACTTCGCCGCTAACATACGGCACCTGTACGAGAAATACGGCAGCGAGTGCATGGTTGTGGAGACCGGTGCTGAAGTAAAGAAGCCCGACGAGGGCAAGAAAATCATGTCGGCGGTCATCAACGCAGCCATGAACGACTGCGGCGGTCACTGCCACGGCGTATTCTACTGGGCTCCGGAACTCGAGGGGCAGTATCCTTTAGGAGCGTTCCAGAACCACAGGCCGACGGCAATAATGGATGCCTTCACCGAGGCTGCGGCCAAGATGAAACAATAGAATGCGGCAAATATGATTACCCTATGGTCACGTCGGCCGTTTTGATGGGACCGTAGGGTAATCACTGCTTGCCGTATTTTTATCCACATTACTCCCGGTCACAATCCAAGACTATAAACGCAATAATCTATAAACGCATTTCCATGAATATGACAAAGACATTTGGCAGCTTAATGGCATTGCTCATGATGGTCATTCTCACAACGATTCCGGCAGGTTGTGAGAAAGGTGATGCTTTCGACCCAGGCAATAGCGATGACAAGGAGAACACCACCAAGCCCGGAAATGACGAAGGAAACGGAAACAAGTCGACGGACGATGACGGCGAAAACAATGGCAACCAGGAGCCTGACAGTTACTTCCTCAGCGTCGAGGAGTTTATTAACTGCGGTGTGGGCGAATACAAGAAGGTAGAGGGATACATCGTCGGCGACTGCACAAAGTCGTTCAAGTATGCTGAGTTCAAGCCCCCATTCACGCATGAGCAGGCTCTGCTCATTGCCGACAGTATCGACGAGACCGACAAGAGCCACATTGTAGCAATACAACTTCCAAGCGGCAACGAGCGGCAGTCCCTCAATCTCGTCAGTCATCCGAACTTCTTGCACCGGAAGATAATCTTCATCGGACGCCGCGACAAGTATCTCGGCATGGCCGGAATGAAGGATTTGCAAGCCTACGTGATGGAATAACATGTGTAAAAGTATTTCATAGCACGCACATTTTTATAGCGACCCTACTACCTTCTGATTATCAACGACTTACAATTTATGCCTTTTTGCGTTGCGAAACGGACCGTTTCAGACTGCAAAACGGACCGTTTCAGACGATGAAACAGTCCGTTTCGCAAGCCAAAACGACAGGTATTGAAATGCTGTAAACATATTTCGCAAATTTGGAACAGATGTATGGATGATGGGGAAAAGCTATTACAGTATCTGCAATAGGAAGGGAAGAGTGCTAAGAATGGAGGAATACAACCGCGACAAACATGACATTGCATGCTCAGTTACCATCAATGACGGTTCCGGACAGTAAGGGTCTGTGTCTGATTATCTTGGATTTAAGGAGTGAGACTATGGGGGAAGCAGAAGATAATGTATGACGACGAAGGGCCCGAAGTTTCCCTTCGTGATATATCGGGGTAAAGGAAACAAAAAAGAGCAATGGTTTCTGATGGTGGAATAGCCATCGAGAAAGCACTGCTCATATAGCATTATCAATAAGAATTGACAAGACGGATAACCTCGCCGACCTCTTCATCGGTCATGGTTTGGTTGCAAGGCAGCGACAACTCTCTCGCGTGGATATACTCCGTGATGGGATATGTACGGTTGTTCCATTCGCTGTAGGCCCCTTGCTTGTGGGGAGGAATAGGATAATGAACCATTGTGCCGATACCATTACGGCGAAGATATTGCTGAAGGTCATCCCTGCTGTCGCACAGAACGGGGAAGATGTGCCACACATCATCGCCTAAGGCATAAATATCCTGAGCCTTGTGGAGTCCATCGGCACCCGGAATTGTCACCTTAGGATTGTCGAGTTCATCGATATATCGCTCGGCTATCTGCTTGCGGCGGGCGTTGTCGATATCGAGATACTTCAACTTCACATCGAGAACGGCAGCCTGAATCTCGTCAATACGGCTGTTCACACCTTTCATCGGGAAGACATATTTCTTGTTGGAGCCATAGTTTCCGAGGGCTCGGACGGTGGACGCAAGTGCCTCATCATCAGTGGTGACAGCTCCGGCATCGCCAAGGGCACCGAGATTCTTGCCGGGATAAAAGCTGTGGGCGGCGGCATGACCCAAAGATCCTGTGTGCTGGGCACCGAAGAGCGAGGGTTGGAGGGTGTACTGACAGCCATGGGCCTGGGCGTTATCCTCTATCAGCTTCAGGTGATACTTCGTGCACAGACTCTGAATCTTCTCCGAATACGCACAGCGGCCATAAAGATGGACGATGAGGATGGCACGGGTGCGGTCGGTGATCGACTCCTCGATGCGTGCGTCGTCAATTTCTAAGGTGTCGAGGCGCGGCTCCACGAGAACGGGGTTAAGCCCGTTGGCCGAGATTGAGAGTATTGAGGCTATATATGTGTTGGCCGGAACAATGACCTCATCGCCGTCGCTCATGCATCCGAGTTCCTTATAGCCGCGGAATATCAGCGACAAAGCATCGAGACCGTTGCCGCAGCCGATGCAATAGTCGGTGCCGATGTATTGGGCATAGTCATGCTCAAAGCGTTTCGTGGCCTCCCCTTGCAGGTACCAGCCACCATTGACCACGCCAAGAACAGCATCGTCAATTTCCTGCTGATGCTGCTCCGTAACCTTCTTTAAAGATAAATATTCCATAGTGATCCTTACGTTCTTAAACGAAAAAACAGTCCTCCGGACACCGTCACACGTCCCAAGAATACCAGTCGTAACACACGCCGCGGCCTCCGAAGCCCTCCTTCTGGAAGATCAACTTGCTGTTGAGCTGGTGACCGTCGCCATCGGAGCTCTTACCGAAATCGAAATATTTCACATGTGGGTAGCGGCTCTTATCGCTGTAATAATCATTGATGAGATAATCGAAAAGCATATCGAGGGCACCCGAGGCTTTACCTTCGGGCGACGCTGAAATATACTGTGTGTGGACGACTTGTGGGGTTTCAAAAATCAAGGTGCCACCGACAGGCTTTCCGTCGCTGTCGGAAGCCATGAAAAGACGGATATTGTCGGGGAACCGCGACTTCAGCAGTTCGAGTTCAGAGAGTGAATGAACCGGTCGGGCCTGATACTTATTCTCAAGGTTGTTGTCCAAGATAGTCCAGAAATCGGAGAGGTCGGAGCTTTCAGCCACATGCAGACCCAAGCGTTTAGCCTTGCGGATTCCGCTCTTTCGCGACTCAATGAACCTTATCCTATCGTCCATAACGATTGTGGAGGAGATATGCCGCACCATAAGACTGGCACCGCAAACGTTCGTCAGCGCATACAGATCTTCCTCGGCGGGAAAGCGATGGTAAATCCAGGGCATGGCCTTGTAGACAACATGACGGATGGATTTGGAACGCAGAAACTCATTGATAAACTCAAAGATAGTGCACACTTCATCGGTCGTAGCCTTCTTGTCGGTTATCAGTCCGCCATAGGTAAGGCCCTGATGCGACCAGAGCGTATCACCGTTCACATTGGCCGGCAGCACCGCACAGATGTGGCCCTTGTGCAGGACGACAAGGGAGAAGTCGGAAAAACGGTCGTGATGATAGTCCATATAATTGCGGTCGAAGAGAAAAGTGCCCTGCTTCGAACCTGCCACAAACCGGTTCCACTCCTCAGCCATATCACTGGAGTATCGCTTTACTTCGAACATGCAATATATTTAAGATAGTCCTGATAATCACGGATATAGTCATCCTCATCGAAAGGGTCCTCGGCCAAGACAAGACAAACGGCTCCCGAGGAGAAATCATCAAGGGTACGCCACACGTCTGTGTTCACGAGCAGACCCTGGTAAGGATGGTTGAGCATAAAGGTCCGTTGCGCCTGACCATTGGTAAGGGTAACGGTGAAACTACCACTCACGGCCACAATGAACTCACGGCAGTGCTTATGGGCATGTCCGCCACGGCATTCTCCACTCGGCACATCGTAGACCCAGTAAGCCCGCGACATGCTGAACGGAACGTCCTTCAACTGCTCGGCCACCGTAAGATTGCCACGGGGATCGACCATTTTCGGAAGATTGATAATACGTCCTAAATTATCTTGCATCAAAGTTTATACTTATCTAATATAGTATTCTCGCCGAAACGCAACGCATTAGCCACGACTCCGATGTTGCATTCCGGCACCACAATAACGAAATGATTGTCCATCGGCAGTGGGATGACTTTGTCTCGTCTAAGACTTTCCGCCCATAACCGACGGGAAATCAGAGCGTTGCGGACATCATTCCTAACGGCAGAAAAGCCACCTGACGGAAACGTGATATGCCCATGGAGACGAATTTCACCTGAAAATCCGGCTCCATCAGCATGAAAATTAGTCCCCGTCGGAGCACTCATCTGAGCCTCTCGAAGAAGCGATTACTTCTTCATGTAAGGGTCGGTGCCAAGGACCGTCTTGGCAAGCCGCTTCGTCTTATCGCGCAGAGCGTTGATGTCAGAGCCTATTTCGTCGTAACAGACGACAACACCCATACGGCGGCCCACATGAGCAACGGGCTTTCCGAAGATGCGAACCCGGGCATGGTCCTCCGAGCAAACATCCTTGAGGTTGTAATCGAGCGGCTCATTGCTCTCGACGGGCGACAGGACGACAGCCGAAGCACCGTAATGCTCAAGATGGATGGCAGGAATCGGCAGTCCCATGACGGCGCGGAAATGGAGCTCAAACTCGCTGAGATTAGTGCAGTGCGAGAGCGTCACCATTCCGGTGTCGTGAGGACGCGGACTCAGTTCGGAGAAGATAACCTCACCCTTCTTGGTCAGGAAGAACTCAACACCCCAGATGCCATATCCCGTGAGGGCCTTAGTAACCTTCTCGGCCATATCCTCAGCGGTTCTCAACTGCTCGTCACCGATGGCATAAGGCATCCAGCTCTCGCGATAGTCGCCGCCTTTCTGCACGTGACCGATAGGCGGACAGAAGATTGTCGGGGCATCCTTCTGAGTGACAGTGAGAAGAGTGAACTCCGAATCGAAATCGATAAACTCCTCAATGATAACCTCTTTGACATCGCCGCGGCCATTCTCCATAGCGTCCTTATAAGCTGCCTGCAGCTCATCGTCGTTGTGAACGTAGCTCTGTCCATGGCCACTCGAGCTCATCAGGGGCTTCACCACGCAAGGGAATCCAATCTCGTCGGCAGCCTTCTTAAACTCGTCGAAGGTCTTGGCATAGAAGTATTTAGCTGTCCGCAGACCAAGTTCCTTAGCGGCCAAATCACGTATTGCGCGCCGGTTCATGGTGTAGTTGACGGCGCGGGCCGATGGAACGACCTGTATGCCGCGCTTCTCGAAGTCGATAAGGCGCTCCGTGCGGATAGCCTCTATCTCCGGGATGATGATGTCAGGTTTATGTCTGTTCACGGCCTGTTCGAGGGCATTACCGTCGAGCATGTCGATAACCTCACGCTCGTCAGCCACCTGCATTGCCGGCGCATCATCGTAGTGATCGCAGGCAATGACGTACTGGCCTGCGCGTTTGGCTGCAATGGTAAACTCCTTACCGAGTTCACCTGAACCCAATAATAATATCTTCTTCATTATTGACTTATCAAAGACCTTCCCCAAGAGGGAAATAGTTTGTTAATTATTTTATTCGGATAGCTTTCAACTTCGTCAATGGCTTTATCTGTTGCCATTCGGGCGATACAGCAATTTTCCTCAGACAGGCTTCTATGCCCTGCTGCATTATCTCCGGCGACACCTTGTAGCGGTGAGCAAGGTCGTCGAGCCGGTGGGGCTCCTGACCGAAGAGACCGTAATATTCCTCAAGTATCTGTGCATCAGTAGAGTAGAGCATGTTAATGATTTGGCGAGTATAGCCCGTGAGGCGCTCGCCAAACCGTTTCTCATCCTTCCCCATACTGATAAGGAAATCCTGCAACTCTTTAGACAAATCGTCCATCGTATTGCGAAATCAGTTCTCGTTATGCGTTGGGAATCTCACGTCCGTGACGGTCCTTACCATACATTATGTCATAATATTTCTGGTAGTCGCCAGACGTAACCTCCTCAATCCACTTCTGGTTTTCGAGGTTCCACTTGATGGTCTTTACGATTCCATCAGCGAATTTGGTCTCAGGATACCATCCGAGTTCGTTCTTAATCTTAGTAGGATCGATAGCATAGCGCTGGTCATGGCCGAGGCGGTCGGCAACATGAGTGATGAGGTCGTCGTTGATCCAGGAGATATCGATATCGCCATTGGCATCGCGAACCTGCTTCTTCAGCACCTTACGGAGGTCCTTGTCCTTCTCCATCATATCGTGGATAGTCTTGATGGTGAGTTTCACGATGTCGATATTGCGCATCTCGTTGTGGCCTCCGACGTTGTAAACCTCACCGGCACGACCGTTGCGGACAACCATATCAATGGCCTTGCAGTGGTCCTCGACGTACAGCCAGTCGCGGACATTGGTTCCCTCACCGTAGACGGGGAGTTTCTTTCCCTCAAGGATATTGTTGATAATCAGCGGGATAAGCTTCTCAGGGAAGTGGTATGGGCCATAGTTATTGGAGCAGCGGGTGATGCTCACCGGCATGTGATAGGTGTCGCGGTAAGCCTGAACGAAGAGGTCGGCACTCGTCTTGCTGGCCGAATACGGGCTGTGGGGGCATACAGGAGTTGTCTCCGTGAAGTAGCCTTCGGCACCGAGTGATCCATAGACCTCGTCGGTCGACACCTGATGATACCGTTTGCCCTCTTTCCATGTAGGATAGCCGTTGGCATCCTTACCTGTAACCCAAGCGCGGCGCGCAGCATCAAGAAGGTTCTGAGTGCCAAGGATATTGACGCTGAGGAAGAGCTGCGGGTCCTCAATAGATCGGTCGACATGGCTCTCGGCAGCGAAGTTGACAACATAGTCGATGTCGTTTTCGGCGAAGAGCTTGTCAGCCAACTGACGGTCGCGGATATCTCCCTTGACGAAGAAGCAGCGCTTGTTGTCGATATCGTCCTTGATAGTACCAAGGTTTCCGGCGTATGTGAGTGCGTCGAGAACGATAATCTTGATGTCCTCATCCTTGTACTTCTTATACAACAGGTACTTGATGAAATTCGAGCCAATGAATCCGGCGGCTCCGGTAACTAAATACGTCTTCATGTTATATGTTTTATGTTATTATTTACAAAACTGATTTGTTCTCACCTAATGTAACAACGTCACAATCAGTGAATTTATTGCCCTCAATTGTAAGTCTTACTAAAGTTCTTTCCTTTTGCCATCCCATAAGTCCGGCGGCTCCGGGGTTGATGTGAAGGAGGTTCAGCGTCTTGTCGAACTTCACCTTCAGGATATGCGAGTGGCCGGCAATGAAGAGTTGTGGCGGGTTGGCGTAAATCATTTTCACCACCGACCGGTCGTAATTTCCGGGATACCCGCCGATATGCTTTATCATTACGTCGACATCCTCACACTTGAATCTGAGGACTTCGGGATAACGGGCCCGCAGGTCGTAGCCGTCGCAGTTGCCGTAGACGGCACGGAACAGCGGTGCCATGGCCTCAAATTTGTCAGCCACCTCCACCGAACCGATGTCGCCGGCATGCCAAATCTCGTCACACTCAGCGAAATACTTCTCATATTTCGGGTCCCAGTAGCCGTGAGTGTCGCTGACTATTCCTATTTTTTTCATTCCATCCTAAACCATTTGCGCACGAAGAGCGCGATGAACTTCTCGGTCTCCTCAATTCCGAGATGGCTGCTGTCGATGCAGAGGTCGTAGCTTGAGGAGTCGCCCCATTTCTTTCCCGTATAGTAGTTGTAGTAGTTGGAGCGTTCGCTCTCGCCCTTGCTGATGATCTTACGGGCCTCAGCGCGGGTGCAACCACGCCGCTGGCAGACCTGCTTGATGCGGTAATCCATTGATGCGGTGACAAATATGTTCACCACATTCTTGCGGTCGCGGAGAACATAGTCGGCCGTCCGACCCACGAAGACACAGCTGCCCTCGTCGGCGGCCTTCAGTATGGCGTCGCTCTGGAACTTGTAGAGGCTCTCGTCGGAGAAACTGCTCTTATAGAAATTCGTCTCGCCGAAGAGTGGCACATGCATGTGGAACCGAGTGAGAAAGAAACCCTTATGCTCGTCGTTCTGCTCGAAGAACTTCTCCGAGAATCCACTTTCCTTTGCAGCCAAGTTCAGGAGCTCCCTGTCGTAGAACTTGCAGTTGAACTCTTCGGCCAGCATCTTGGCTATGATATGTCCGCCACTGCCTATCTGCCGCCCTATGTTAATAATTATCTTGTCCATTGGCTTCTTGAGTTACCGTGTTATTAAGTTCTTTCTTGAACCTTCTCATATATAATGTCATGACAAAGAATGCAATAACGGCCGCAGAAGCATCCGAAGCCGGGAGCGCATACCAGATGCCATCCAGCCCGAAGAAACAAGGCAGGATGCCGAGCAGCGGAACGAGAATCAGCAGTTGTCGGCTCAGACTGAGGAAGATACTCACCTTCACCTTGCCGATGCACTGGAAGAAGTTCGTCACCACCATCTGGAATCCGATTATCGGGAAGGCCACCATATTGAACTTTGTTGCCACCACCGCCATTCTTGTCAGCTCGCTGTCGGTAGTGAATATCCGGGCCACGAGGTGCGGGAGAAATTCTGCTACAACCCATCCCGTAGTCATAATGCATGTAGCCGCGATAATCGACAGGTTCAGTACCCTCATCAGTCGGTCCAACTGTCGGCTGCCGTAGTTATAACCGGCTATCGGCTGCATGCCCTGGTTGACACCCATGACGAACATCACAAAGATCGTTGCCACCGAGTTTGCTATTCCGTAGCCGCCTACAGCCATGTCGCCACCATACTTGACAAGCTGATTATTGACGAAAATAACGACGAGACATTGGCAGAGATTCATCAGGAACGGCGATATACCCACACCGATAATCATCTTAACCAACTGGTTCTTCAGCTTGTAGATGCCACGTTTCAGATGCAGCAACTGACTTTTGTCACTTAGCAGCGACATTTGATAGCACAGTGCCATCATCTGAGATGCTATTGTGGCGAAAGCCGCACCCCTGATGCCCCAATGCCACCAAAGGATAAACACCGTGTCGAGGATGATATTCATCACGACGGTGAAGATGGTAGCCATCATCGCCTGACGCGGTTTGGAGGCGGCACGCAGCACAGCATTCATACCGAAATACATGTGCGAGAACACGTTTCCGGCAAGAATAATCTGCATAAAGTCACGGGCGTAGGGCAGCGTGGTGTCGCTGGCACCGAAGAACCGGAGGATTGGGTCAAGGAAGATGAGGCAAACGACCGAGAAAGCCACACCAATTATCAGATTCAAGGTGACGGTATTGCCGAGCACATTCTCCGCCGTGGCATAGTCCTTCTGTCCGAGTTTTACGCTGATAGCCGTCGACGCACCCACGCCAACAGCAGCTCCGAAGGCACCGGCAAGATTCATGAACGGGAAAGTGATGGTCAGACCGGCAATAGCCTCAGCACCAACCTTTTGACCGATGAACATCCGGTCGATAATATTATACAGCGACGCCGCCGTCATAGCTATAATGGCAGGAAGAGCATATTGCCAGAGCAGTTTGCCCACAGGCTTTGTACCTAATTCCAGAGTCGCTTTCTTATTGTCCATTCCGATAAGTTATTATCCGATATATAATACACATATATAATATGTGGCGCAAAGTTACTAATTTTTTTCGTGTTTTCAAAGCATATACACTTCTATTAACCCAAATTTATGGCGAAACGGTTATCCATTCATATAAGCTGTAAGATAAATTCAACCTCAACCGCATGCCATCCGGCATCCTATCCGCAATAACAGATACAAGCTGACAACCAAAATGACTAATCTGACAAAGACCACGTCCGGTCATTATCATGTCGGTTTCAGCTGATTGCAATTGCACTGCAAAGTTACAAAATATTTTTCCCAATTCCAAATCTTAGGGGTATAGTTTGTGGTATAGTTTGTGGTATAGATTGCGGTATAGACCTGTGTTTTCTATCTCTCTCCGACTCCATCCGCATTGACACAGACTCTTTTGCTGCCGTTCTATACTGCAACCCTGATGAGCCAGACGTTCAAAACAAGATCTATGTACAATGTGCGGATATGCATGCCGAAACCGCAACGGACATCCCAAGAATTATTTCCTCACGTCATTTTTGCTGTTAAAAAGCAAGGAATTCATTTTAAAGTATTACCTTTGCACGCAAAATCACAATTTATAAAAATGAGAAAACTATTTCTTCTGCTTTTGTTCTCGGTAGTAGGGCTCACAGCCATAGCCTTCGAAAGGCGCTATTCTGTAGAGATTATTCCCAATCCCTACGGCAAGAGCTACATATATCGCATTGTCCTCAAGGACAAAGCCGGCACCCCCTACTCCATTACATCGCCGGAGAAATTTCTCTCGTTGAAGTCAGTCGAACGCCGTCGCCGTCAGGGCATCGCCATCGATTCAACCGACCTTCCCGTCTCGCCCGACTACATCCATGCCATCGACAAGCGCGGGCTGAGCGTAGTAGGCAAGAGCAAATGGAACAACACTCTGCTCGTCAAAGGCCCTAACCGTCAGGAGCTTGAGCGACTGAGGCTGTTGCCATTTGTCAAATCAGTTCTAAAAGTATGGGAATCGAAAGACTCCATATCCAAGCCCGAGGGCCGTGACGAGGTAGTGTCAAAATTCGGGAGCTGGGGCACGGTGAGCAATATGCCCTACGGCGAAGGTCAGAAACAGATAGAGGCCATCAACGGCATACCGCTTCACGACGCCGGATTCCGCGGAAAGGGCATGACGATAGCCGTTCTCGATGCGGGCTACATGAATGTCGACAAGATAAAGGCGTTCAGCAATGCCAACATCATCGGTACTCACAACTTCGTAGCCGTCTCGCCCACAACCGTTTACAAGCAGATGGACCATGGTACGAAGGTGCTCTCGACAATGGCTATGAACCAGCCGAACATCTTTGTAGGCACAGCCCCCGACGCCAGCTATCTCCTGCTCAGATCAGAGGACTACTCGTCGGAGAATATCGTTGAGGAAGACTACTGGGCCGAGGCAGCCGAATATGCCGACAGCATCGGTGCCGACATCATAAGCTCGTCGCTCGGCTACCACCATTTCGACGACTCGCTCGTCAACCATCATTATTGGGAGCAGGACGGCCACACGGCCCTCATCTCGCGCACAGCATCGATGTTAGCCGACAAGGGCATCGTATGCGTCAACAGCGCCGGCAACGACGGTATGGGTTCCTGGAAGCGCATCAACTTCCCCGCCGACGCCGACAATATCCTCACCGTGGGGGCAATGACATACCAGGGACTGAACTCGCCATTCTCGTCGGTAGGCCCCACCGCCGACGGAAGAGTAAAGCCCGACGTCATGGCCATTGGCAGCTCGACATCGGTTGTCAGCGGCAACGGAACCATACAGCATAACAACGGCACATCGTTCTCATGCCCCTGCATTGCCGGGATGGTGGCCTGTCTGTGGCAGGCTCTGCCCGACAAGACCGCTAAGGAGATTATCGACATCGTGCGAAAGGCCGGAAACAACGTCGACCATCCCGACAATATATATGGATATGGTATTCCCGACTTCTGGAAAGCATATCAGATTGGACTGAAAGCGATACCCTCCGGAAACAGCAGAACTACTTGTACCACAGAGGATAAGGAGCATCAGTGCAACGTTCACCGTCAAAATCAGTAGCCCATGCCACAAGCCCTGTCACTATACGAGCTGAACTCTCTCGTCCGTGAGACCATCGAGACCACCCTCACGGACGAATACTGGGTTGAGGCCGAGCTCTCGGAATACCGTGAGAATCGCGGTCACTGCTACATGGAGCTCATCCAGAAGGACGACAATTCGGCCATGCTCCTGGCACGGGCGGCAGCAAAATGCTGGCGGAGCACATGGCAGACCATCAAGCCTTACTTTATCCGCGTCACCGGTCAGGAGCTCCACGCCGGCATGAAGGTCATGCTGAAAGTCTACCCCCAGTTTCACGAGCAGTATGGTTTCTCATGGATTGTGACCGACATCAATCCGGAATTCACCCTCGGCGACATGGCACGCAAGCGGCAGGAGATTATCCGGCAGCTGAAGAAGGAAGGAGTCTTCGACCTCCAGAAGGACCTCCGCATACCGATGTTCGCCCAGCGCATAGCCGTCATCTCGTCGGCCACCGCAGCCGGTTATGGCGACTTCTGCAACCAGTTGGCCGACAACAGTTTGCGCCTTATTTTCCACACCGAGCTCTTCGCCTCCACTATGCAGGGAGAGCACGTCGAGGAGAGCGTCATCGCAGCCCTGAACAAGATTAACGACCGCACCGACGATTTCGACGTCGTGGTCATCATCCGCGGCGGAGGAGGCACTTCCGACTTCAGCGGCTTCGACACCCTTGCCCTCGCCGAGAACGTTGCCAATTTCCCCCTGCCCATCATCACCGGTATCGGCCACGACCGCGACGAGTGCATTCTCGACATGGTATCGAACACAAGGGTGAAAACGCCGACGGCAGCGGCAGCCTTTCTCGTCGACAATTTGGCTGCCACCTACGATGCCGTTGCCGATGCCGAGAAGCGCATAGCGAGCTGCGTCAGTCACAGCCTCGACGTCGAGCACATGCGCCTCGACCGCCTCATAAAGCAGATTCCACTACTCTTCTCCACCGTCAGGGCCAAGGAGGAGATGCGGCTCCAGCGCGCCAACATCTCGATATGCTCGGCCGTCACCTCCACCATCAAGGCCCGCGGCATGGAGCTCGCCACACTGGAACGCGAACTGAGCAGCATTACGGCCCATACGATGGAGGCCCGCCACAACCGCCTCAAGCAATTAGAGCTGCAGCTGCGCGCCCTCGACCCGGCACGGATGCTGAAATACGGCTACAGCATAACGCGCATCAACGGCAAAGCAGTCTACGACGCAGCCACCCTGAAGGCCGGCGACACGATAGAAACAACCTTGAGAACAGGAACTATAAAATCAACAGTAAAATGAAACAGACCGAAAACTTCAAATACGAGAAAGCAATCGCTGAGCTCGAGGAGATAACCGAGAGGATGGAAAGCGGAAAAATGGACATCGACTCAATGGCCTCGGAGCTGAAAAGAGCCCAGACACTGATAAAACTGTGCAAGGACAAGCTCACGAAAACCGACGAGGAAATACAGAAGATTCTCAATTCCGACAAATAATTATTGGACATTCGTAGATTTTATAGCCATATTGTTGCAGAATACATGGAAGTTTTGTACTTTTGCAACTAACTATAAAGGAAGCATAGATTCAAAACATTATAATTATGAAAGATTTAGATTGGGCTAACTTGTCTTTCGGTTACATGAAGACCGATTACAACGTGCGTTGTTACTATCGTGACGGAAAATGGGGCGAGATCGAGGTCTGCTCCGACGAGTACATCAACCTGCACATGGCAGCCACATGCCTGCACTATGGTCAGGAGGCTTTCGAGGGTCTGAAGGCCTACCGCTGTCCCGACGGCAAGGTCCGCATTTTCCGCGTCAAGGACAATGCCGCTCGCCTGCAGAGCACCTGCGACGGTATCGTAATGCCTAAGGTTCCTACAGAGATGTTTGAGGAAATGGTAAAGAAGGTTGTACGCCTCAACCAGGACTATATCCCTACCTACGAGAGCGGTGCCACCCTTTACATCCGTCCGCTGCTGATAGGCATCTCGGCACAGGTGGGCGTCCACCCGTCGAAGGACTATCTGTTCCTGATCTTCGTCACTCCTGTCGGCCCATATTTCAAGGGCGGCTTCCAGAGCAACAAGTATGCCATCATCCGCGACTACGACCGTGCAGCGCCTCTCGGCACCGGCATCTACAAGGTCGGCGGCAACTATGCGGCATCCCTCAAGGCTCACACCATCGCCGCCTCTAAGGGCTATGGCTCAGAGTTCTATCTCGACTCCAAGGAGAAGAAGTATGTCGACGAGTGTGGCGCAGCCAACTTCTTCGGCATCAAGAACAACACTTATGTAACCCCGAAGTCGACAAGTATCCTGCCGTCAATCACCAACAAGAGTCTTATGCAGATTGCCGAGGACCTCGGACTGACCGTTGAGCGCCGTCCCGTTCCCGTCGACGAGCTGCCTACATTCGAGGAGGCCGGAGCCTGCGGCACTGCTGCCGTCATCTCACCAATTTCAGAACTCGACGACCTCGACACCGGTGTTAAGTACAAGTTCGGCGACAAGCCCGGACCATGGTCGACAAAGCTGTACAACACTCTCCGCGGTATCCAGTACGGTACCATAGAGGATAAGCACGGATGGACAACGGTCGTCATCGACTAAAGCCGGTCATGAGGCTACAATAACCATAACAGAAAAAGGCCTCAGCACCCCCAAAACGACACATCAGTGCATTCGGGCGCAAGGCCTTTTTCGTTGGTTAACTATCTGATAGAAACCTACTTAGAATAAAATACCAACAACTTAATACAACGACAAAAATGAGAACCATCTCGGAGTACAAGGACATGGCCTTGGAATCGCTTAACGACAACTGGGGCCAGGGTGCCCTCGTAACTTTCGTCTACATCCTTACTTATTGTGGAATAATCTTTGCAATTGGGTTTCTCGTCGGTGTTTTCCCTTCCGGCAGCGAAGCATCCAGGGAAGCGCTGTCAAACACCTTAGTGAATGTTGCAGGCCTTAGCCTGTTGCCGCTCGAATTCGGATTAGCGGCCAACTTCCTCAATCTGTCGCGCGGAAAGGGTCTGAGCATCAGCCAGCTCTTCGATGGATTCAACGATTACAAGAGAATTTTCACTACATTGTTCCTCGTACAAATCTACACGGCACTGTGGGCCTTGCTGCTCTTTATCCCCGGAGTGGTCAAGAGCTATTCTTACAGCATGACACCGTTTATCCTCAAGGACAATCCTACGATGAAGAACAATGAGGCTATAGAGCTGAGTATGAAGCTGATGAAGGGTCATAAGATGCAGCTCTTCCTCCTCGACCTCAGCATGATAGGATGGGCACTGCTCTGCATGCTAACCCTTGGACTGGGCATTCTGCTCCTCCAACCCTATAATACCACGGCTCACGCAGCCTTCTACCGCGACCTGATTAACGACTATGACGATGCCGACGGCAATGAGAGCTTTGGAGCCGGACCCGACTTTGAGGAGGTGCAATAGTCAGTTCCGGAAGAGTTAATCAATACTAAAATATCAAGCGGAGGTTGCACAACTTCCGCTTTTTCGTTTACTTTGCACCACAATTTAACAATAGCATGACACATAAGGAGATGAGAACAAGCAGATTTGGACTCGCCGCAGGTGCCATGCCAACATACGAAAACAACAAGAAAGCTACACCAAAAGCATAATATGAGCAAGGGAAAACTACAGAAATTCGCCGAGATGGAAACATTTAAGAATGTCTTCCAGTATCCATTTTCAGTCATCAGCGAGGTGCCGTTCGACATGAAAGGCCACTGGCGCGAGGAATATTTCCACAACTCCAACCCCATAATTCTCGAGTTGGGCTGCGGAAAAGGCGAATACACCGTCGGCCTTGCACGCATCTATCCCGATATCAACTTCATTGGCGTCGACATCAAGGGGGCCCGCATCTATACTGGAGCAAAGCAGGCCTTAGAGGAGAACCTCACCAATGTAGCGTTCCTGCGAACAAGTATCGAAATCATCGACCGCTTCTTCGGACCCGACGAGGTGGAGGAAATATGGCTCACTTTCTCCGATCCGCAGATGAAGAATGTCCACAAGCGGCTCACCTCCACATTCTTCATGAACCGCTACCGCCACTTCCTCGTCGACAACGGACTCGTGCATCTGAAGACCGACTCCAACTTCCTCTTCACCTATACTAAGTATATGGTCGAGAAGAACCACCTGCCCGTGCTGCTCTGCACCGAGGACCTCTATCACACCAATGGTCTCGACGACCGCACACGCGAAATTCTCGGTATCCACACCTACTACGAGAATCAATGGATAGAGCGGGGGCTGAACATAAAATACATGAAGTTTGAACTCCCCCACACAGGCGAACTCGTTGAACCCGACGTTGAGATAGAGCTCGACAACTATCGCAGTTACAAGCGTGTAAAGCGCAGCAGCCTCGACAAGGCCAAATAAAGGTTCCGGACGATAACAACGAATAATACAAGCCATTGATAGTTAGACACTTGCAGCACACATCCAGTAGGGTGGGGTTTATCCCCACCCTACCAGCTGCGGACGAGAATTAAAGCAAATGCCCCGCAGCAGCGAGGGCTGGGATAAACCCAGCCCCTACTGGATGTGTGCAGCGCATTGATAATCAGCGAATTGTCTACGCGATCCACTTGCAGCTTGACAATGAATTGGAAACGTCCACTAAACCCTGCCAAACAGCGCCCCACAAACGACCATTGCTGATTCGCTAAAGATTGGGAACGTCCTCTAAACCCTGCCAACCCTCACCCCCACAAACGGCCATTGCTGATAATGTAGGTTGTGGATTTCCGGTGTCGTTCGTGCGAAATCAATCAGCGGAGAACACTATGCAAAGGCTCATTTTCTGGCTATCGGATGGGATGAAATACCTCCCAGCAGTACCGACGCCACCGCGTGGAAGATAGACAGCGAGAGAAAAAAAGACAAAAAAGTAAGCGAAAAATTTGGTCATTCCAAACAAAAAGAGTACCTTTGCATCCGCAAATAAACCGATGAACATCGGGCACGGTGCGTTGTCCGAACGGTTAGGTAACGGTCTGCAAAACCGTTCAAGGCGGTTCGACTCCGCCACGCACCTCTAAGAAGGTTGGTAAACGATTGTTTATCAACCTTTTTTCATTTTCCTTGACTACATTGATTTGAAGTTCACTGAATACAACCAGCGGGTTCTTATTGCTACAGAAAGCCCCGACAGGGCTGTCAGTCGAAGGGTATGAGAGCAACGGCAATCTGTGACCATAAGATAAGGATAAGCCATTAACTTATGCAGAGGCCGATTGCTCCCGCTAAAGTGGCGGACATGTAAGGTTAGGTACCGTCAGCATCAAGCGAGCGGTAGCGGCTATCTGCAACCGACTAACAATATCTATTACCCAAATTCTTAGGCTACAGCGCACCCTATGGCTTTACCAAATAGGAGAAACGAAGTGTAAGAATAATTCAGACTAATAGTAATTTTGAATCGTTTCTCTATTGCACTAACATTCAGCAACTTACAAATACATGCCGTTTTGCGTTGCGAAACGGTCCGTTTCAGGACGCAAAACGGTCCATTTCGCAGGCTGAAATGGACCGTTTCGCAAGCCGAAATGGCATGTATTGGAATGCTGTAAAGAAATTTCGGATTTATTATTCTCCTCCAGTAGCATTTTTGGAGTACTGCGTCCGGAGTGGAGCCCGCACCGTGACGATAACAGAACGCAGCCTCATCGGGAGGCCACGGACTGAGGTACACGCAAGAGTGCGAACGGCTTTTCTGCGCGAAACAGAGGGAAGTCGTGATGACGATCAGACCGGGGCGTCTTTAGGATTATCCTCGAAGATATCCTCTGCCGATGCCTGTTCGTCCTCATCGAACCACTTGGCAAGCTTCGAGTGAGCCTTCTGCTTGACATCGTCGCTGACATCGCCCCACACTTTGTGGACGACATACATCAGCACAGCGAGGTCGTCGCCGAGTCCGGCAATGGGAATAGCATCGGGAACAACGTCGAGCGGACTGATGAGATAACCCAGGGCACCGATAATCAGGGCCTTATCCTTCACCGGCACCTTGTCGCTCTGAAGCGTATAGTAGAGAATCAGGGCCACATAGACCAACTTGGCGCCGGAGCGCTTTGCTATTCGGGAAATCTTGTCGACGAATCCCTCGCTCGAATATTTATCCCCGTACTTTAAGAAATCAGGTAGTTCCATACATCTTTTATAATAGAAACAAAAAAAAGGATATCTGCTTCCGCAAGCCGTCACTCGTCGAAGGCTAAGACCTTCTCGACATAGTCGCGCGCGCTGGGATTGCTTGAGTTCAGACGGTTGAGCCGCATGTTTATGACGGCTTTCTGTATTCCGAGGTAGAGCAGGAAGAGCCCCACGCCGATGGCTACGGCTACGATGATGCTCCATCCACCCCAGGGCAGATCCTCCTCGGGGAATGCCGACATGACGATGACCGGCAAGGCTATGAGGAAACCGGCAATGGTGTAACGGCTGCGCTCAGTGCCCTTGCTGTCGAGTATGGCCTGACGGTCGAAGAGATAGTCGTCGATGTCGTCCTTCACCAACTGGAACTCCTCAAGCAGAGGGAAACCAGCCTCACCCTCATGGTCGCGGATGATCCTCTCGACCTTATGCTGGAAGTCGTTAGTGTTCTCCGCAATCATATCCTGATTCTGGAGTTTGAACATGTAATCACTCATAAATTATAAACCCTTCCATTAAAAAGCTGATAATAAAAAAAACGAAAGCAGAGCCCCTATAAGCCGGGTTCCGTTCCGCAAGAGCCTCTCGGCAAGTGCGGTGCCTGCCATTTATCTACTCCGTAGGTCGCCCCACGGCTCCAGCATTCTACCCTCCATCGTGAGCCCTAAGCTCTCGGACGGGCAACCCTCGACCGATGGTATACATGAACTTGCAGCCCCCAGATTGCACAGCCAGACGATCACCCGCCTGCTGGTGGTCTCTTACACCACCTTCTCACCCTTACCTCGCCGAAGCAAGGCGGTTGTTTTCTTCTGCGTTTCCTACCGTCGCCGGCAGCTTCTATTTTCGGAAGTGGAGCGCCCTGTGCTGCCCGGACTTTCCTCTCGCATCAACGTGTGACGCCAGCGGCAGAGCCGGGACACTGCTTTCAAACTACAAAGTTAATACAAAGGTGACGAAAAAACAAAAAAGTATTGAAAGTTTTTGAGTTTTTAAGGATTGGGGCTACTTCGCGCCCGCATGCTGATAATTGATAAAAAGGAATTATTGGCAGACTGACGGATTGGCTGACGGACTGTCGGAAGGAACATTCAGAGCTCGCAAACGGATGCCGTAACCTCAAGGTTCGGGTGGATAGCCGGGAGGAAAGAAAACAAGAAAATAAACCGAAAAGCGAGTACGTGACCGGGAACGGCTGGTATCAGAATGTTGAAAGAAGTCAGTTTGAACGAATGTAAAAAAATATCGGCAAGCAATTAAGAGCGTTTAAAATGTTAAATCGGATTGTTAAAAGGGAATAAATAGAACAGACAAATTGTCAGATTTACATTTTTTGCGCTTATATTTGCACCACGTTTTAAGTTGAAGGGCGCTGAGGCGCATCACATTAAACAAAAAGTGGAATAATAAATAATAAGATAAAAGATATTAATCATGAGCAATTTATCAAAGTATGTTATGGGAGGTGCTTGCGCCATAGCGCTGACTCTCTCTTCGGCTACGGCAATTAAAGTGTTTGCGGCCCAGCCACAGGTGGCCGAAGCCGGTCAGCCTGTCGATCTCACTTATGCCGCCGAGAAGGCTATTCCGGCTGTTGTACATATTAAATATGTGCAGAACTCAAAGACAAAGACCATCGACGTGCAGGACGATCCCTTCGGCGACTTCTTCGATCCGTTCGGATTCTTCGGCAGTCCTGACCAGGGCCAGGGCGGAACACGCAAGCAGCGCGTCCAGACTCCTAAGCGTGAGGCTACGGGCTCGGGCGTGATAATCTCGAGCGACGGATATATCGTCACCAACAATCACGTAGTGGAGGGTGCCGACGAGCTCACCGTCACGCTCAACGACAACCGCGAATTCTCGGCACGCATCATTGGAACTGACAAGCAGACCGACCTGGCGCTGATAAAAGTCGACGCCAAGAACCTGCCTACGCTGCCAATAGGAAACTCCGACAACCTGAAGGTCGGCGAGTGGGTCATAGCTGTGGGCAACCCATACAACCTCAACTCCACCGTCACTGCGGGTATCGTCAGCGCTAAGGCACGCGGACTCGGAGCTACACCTAACGGTATCGAGAGTTTCATCCAGACCGACGCCGCCATCAACCCGGGAAACTCGGGTGGTGCACTGGTCAATACGAAAGGTGAACTCGTGGGTATCAACGCCATGCTCTACTCGCAGACGGGCTCATACAGCGGCTACGGATTCGCCATTCCTACCAGTATCATGACAAAAGTGGTCGACGACATAAAGAAGTATGGCAGCGTTCAGCGCGTAATGCTCGGTGTTTCGGGTAACGACGTAATCAACTACATCAACTCGCAGAAGGACAACGGTAAGGATGTAAACCTCGGAACTAACGAGGGTGTCTACATAGCTACTGTCGATCCCGATGGCAACGGTGCTGAGGCCGGACTGCAGAAGGGTGATGTCATCACTGAGCTCGACGGAAAGAAGATTGAGAAGATGTCGGAGCTCCAGGCTGCCATCAACGCAAAACGTCCGGGCGACAAGGCTACAATCACTTATCTGCGCAACAAGAAGCCGATAATAAAGACTATTGTGCTGAAGAACGCTCAGGGAACGACAAAGGTTATAGAGCAAGCCGACATCGATGTGCTCGGCGGTCAGTTCCGTCCTATCACCGAGGCTCAGAAGAAACAGCTCAACATCAGCTATGGCCTTGAGGTTCTGAAGGTTAACAACGGTGCGCTGAAGGATGCAGGCATCAACCGCGGATTCATCATCCAGAAGGTCAACGACGAGAATGTCAACAGCATCGACGAACTCCAGAAGCTCGTCAAGAGTGCCTCGACAAGTAAGGAACCGGTGCTCTACATCTCGGGCATCTATCCTTCAGGAAAGAAAGCTTACTTCGCTGTGCCTCTGTCGGAGTAAGATGAGATAAAACGAAACAATATAATCGAAGAAAGGCTCTGCGTGGAATGGAATCCGTGCAGAGCCTTTCTCAATTTTTAAATATTAATGTAAGTAGCTGATAATCAGAAGTATCATTCCGTTTATCAAGATCCTCTGAAATGATTATCAAGACATTTGGCACATCCTTTTAGGACAGTTGAAATTCTTGCTTGCTGACATCTGTAATCGTCAGTAAGGGCACCGAAACCGACCTGAGGCTAAACGAGGCCACACTCCTTGGCCTTAGCCATGAGCAGATTCATGAGGGGCTCGCGCTCGTTGGGGACCTTATTGTCGAGAACTGCGTCCTTGAGAGTCTGCTTAAGCTGACCCACGACGGGTGAGGGTTTGAGGTGGAACATCTCCATAATCTCATTGCCGTCGATGCAGGGCTGAAGGAGCCGCTTGTAGTCTTTCTCCTTGAGGTCGGTGAGTTTCTCGCGGACAACACGGAAATTCTCGAGGAAACGTTTCTTCCTCACCTCGTTCTTACTCGTAATATCGGCCTCGCAGAGCGTCATGAGGTCGTCAATGTCGTCGCCAGCATCGTTCATAAGCCTGCGCACGGCTGAGTCGGTGACCTCGTCGTCGGCAATGGCTATGGGCCGCATGTGGAGATTCACAAGTTTCTGAACGTATTTCATCTTGGCGTCCATCGGCAGTTTCATCCGCCGGAAGATGCCGGGAATCATTTTCGCTCCGATGATATTGTGGTTGTGGAAGGTCCAGCCGATGGTCGGATCCCAACGTTTGCTCTTGGTCTTACCGATGTCGTGGAAGAGTGCTGCCCACCGCAGCCACACGTTAGGGCCGCCGTCGTGGCCGTTCCCGTCGGAGGCTATGGATTTTTCCTGAGCCTTGCAGACGTTGTCGAGGACTTCAAGTGTGTGGTAGAAATTGTTCTTATGGGCCCGTCCGTTGCGGGTCTCAACGATGTCGAGAGCCGTCAGCTCGGGGATGATACGTTGCAGAAGGCCAGAGCGCTGGAGGTCAACAAAGCCCTTGCTGGGCCGTCGGCAGAGCATAATCTTGTTCAGCTCGTCGACGATGCGCTCACCGCTGACGATGCCGATGCGGTCGGCATTGCGCTCAATAGCGTCGAAGGTCTCGTCCTCAATGAAGAAGTTCAGCTGAGTGGCGAAACGGATGCAGCGCATCATACGCAGGGGGTCGTCGTCGAAGGTGATGTCGGGATCGAGAGGGGTACGGATGATTCCGTCCCACAAATCACCGACACCATCGAAGGGATCGACAAGTTCACCGAAACGGTCCTTATTCAGGCACACGGCTAATGCGTTGATAGTGAAGTCGCGACGGTTCTGGTCGTCCTCCAAGGTACCATCCTCGACAACGGGTTTGCGGCTGTCGTGGCTGTAGCTCTCCTTTCGGGCACCGACAAATTCCACTTCGTGGTTATGGTATTTCACCTGAGCTGTGCCGAAATTGCGGAATACCGACAGGTGAGCTTTCTTTCCTAAAGCTTTCTTTAGCTCTGATGCCACCTGAATGCCACTGCCCACAACGACAACGTCGATGTCGTTGGATGGACGTTCAAGGAACAGGTCGCGGACGTAACCGCCTACTACATAGCACTCAAGACCGAGCTTGTCGGCCGATGCTGAAATAAGATGGAAAATATCTTTATCGAGGAGTTGCGCCAGCTGGGCGTCGGATAGGTCTCTCATATTCGTTTTTTGTTTTGGAGTGCAAAGGTAATGCTAAATTCAAAGATAACAAAGAAAAAAGTCCTTTATTAAGCAAACCATTGGCGGATATGACAGCAAGAAGGTATAAGAAAGGAGTCTTGATTCGGCTATTCCGGACAATTTCTCGGTTTTCCACGTCCGAAATACATCTGTTGAGGACCACTATTTCGGCTTTTTTCTTTGTCAATCCAACTAATTTCTGTATTTTTGCAACTGATTGAGATATTCTCTTCAAAAGCGTGGAACAACCACCTCATAGGGAGATGATTACGTGCTTCAAAGGAAGAGCGGATTTGCGCAAAGAGAAATACAGAACTTAAAGAAATGTCACTAAATACAGAAAAGACCGAGAAAGAATTCAAACGGGCTATGACGGAATGTCGGACAGTTTTCGCAGGGAAGCTGAAAGACTATGGGGCTTCGTGGAGAATAATGCGCCCCACGACGCTCACCGACCAGCTTTTCATCAAAGCCAAGAACATACGCAGCTACGAGATAACCCGGAAAAGCCTCGTCGGCGACACGATGAAGTCCGATTTCATGGCTCTGGTCAACTATGGCATCGTCGGGCTAATACAGCTCGACCGCGGATTTGCCGACCATGTCGACATGGAACCGGACGAGGCCATGAAGCTCTACGACGGCTATGCTACAGAGACTTACGACCTTATGCTGCGCAAAAACCACGACTACGGAGAGGCGTGGCGCGATATGAGGGTCAGCAGCTACACCGACTTGATTCTCACAAAGATAGAACGGATAAAGGAAATAGAGGACAATGATGGCAAAACGACGGTCAGCGAGGGTATAGCATCCAACTACATGGATATTATCAACTACTCCGTCTTCGGGGTCATCAGGCTCAGCGACGACAGCACCGCTGCAATTTCAGATGCAAAGAAATAATATGTCGATGACGAAAAAGACATCTGGAATACTTTCAGCGTTGGGAGTCTTGGGAGTTGGCGTGTGCCGGCTGCTCTTGGGGGCGACGTTCGTGTTCTCAGGTTACGTCAAGGCTATCGACCCATTAGGCACACAATATAAGATTGACGACTATCTCGGAGCCGTCGGACTGGAAGGAGTGCTGCCCGGCTACGTCACTCTCGCTGCATCAGTGCTGTTGACTGCCCTCGAGTTCTCGCTCGGAATATTCATGCTGCTGGCCATTAGGCGGCGGCAAGTGTCGCGGATCATCCTCATATTCATGAGCTTAATGACGCTCATCACGGTGTGGCTGGCTGTCGGCAACCCCATTCCGGACTGCGGTTGCTTCGGCGACGCGATACATCTGACCAATTGGCAGACACTGGGAAAGAACATCGTCTTGCTTGCTGCCGCTGCGGTGGTGGCACGGTGGCCACTGAAAATGGTGAGGTTCATATCACGGCCGAACCAGTGGATAGCCATCAACTACACCATACTGTTCATAATAATCAGCTCATTATGGAGTCTGTACCATCTGCCGCAGTTCGATTTTCGTCCCTATCACGTCGGCGTGAACATAAAGAAAGACATGGAGATTCCGCCCGGAGCTAAGCAGCCTAAGTTCAAGACGACATATATTCTTGAGAAGAATGGGGTAAGAAAGGAATTCGACGAGAACAACTATCCGTTCAACGATACCGCATGGGTGCTTAAAGATCCCGACAAGGACGTGAAAACCGTGGAGATAGAGAAAGGCTACGAGCCCCCTATCCACGACTTCTCGATAACTGATGCCGCAACAGGAGAAGACATCACGCAGAATGTTATTACCGCCAAGGGATATACATTCCTGCTCATCGCCCCCTACCTCGAGAAGGCCGACGACTCCAATTTCGGCGATATCGACCAAATTTACGAGTATGCTGAAGAGAATGGTTACCACTTTTATGGGCTCACGGCCAGCGACGAGGAGGGCATAAACCACTGGCGCGACATCACGGGGGCTGAGTATCCGTTCTATATCACCGACGGAACGACGCTCCAGACCATCATCAGAAGTAACCCGGGAATGCTCCTTCTGAAGGACGGAACGATAATAAGAAAATGGAGCCATAACGACTTGCCATCAGCCGACCAACTCAACGGACGTCTCGAAAAGCTCGAGATAGGGCATCCCGACAACGACACAACACCCAAGAAAGCTGCGCGCATCGTCGTCTGGTTTATCCTTCCGTTGGCATTGCTCATTATTGCCGACAGATTGTGGGCTTGGACTAAATGGTTAAAGAAAAAGGAAACATCTAACAAATTATATCAACTAATTAACAAAAAGAAAATGAGAAAGAAAATTGTAGCAGGCAACTGGAAAATGAACATGAACCTGCAGGACGGAGTGGCTTTGGCCAAAGAGATTAACGAGACACTGAAAGCTGACAAGCCAAACTGCGGTGTTATCATCTGCACACCATTCATCCACCTCGCAAGTGTTGCACAGGTGCTCGACCAGAATGTCGTAGCCCTCGGAGCAGAAAACTGCGCCGACAAGGAGAAAGGTGCTTACACTGGTGAGGTCAGTGCTGAGATGGTAAAGTCGACAGGTGCACAGTATGTAATCCTCGGCCACTCTGAGCGTCGTCAGTACTACCACGAGACTGCCGAAATCCTCAAGGACAAGGTGCAGCTCGCTCTGAAGAACGGTCTGAAAGTAATCTTCTGCTGCGGCGAAACCCTCGAGGAGCGCGAGGCCAACAAGCAGAACGAGGTCGTAAAGGCTGAGCTCGACGGAAGCGTCTTCAACCTCAGTGCTGAGGAATGGAAGAACATCGTTCTCGCCTACGAGCCCATCTGGGCCATCGGAACCGGCAAGACCGCTACTGCTGACCAGGCCGAGGAGATGCTCGCTTATATCCGTTCTATCGTTGCCGACAAGTACGGCAAGGAGGCTGCCGACGACACTACAATCCTCTATGGTGGCAGCTGCAAGCCCGGAAATGCACCGGAGCTCTTCGCAAAACCCGACATCGACGGTGGTCTGATTGGTGGAGCTTCACTGAAAGCAGCCGACTTCAAGGGCATCATCGATGCTTGGAAGAAGTAAGATTACTTTAGTCTTTCAAAAAAAATCACACGTGGGGTGTGCCGGAAGCGAACATCACTTCATCACGGGCGCGCCCCCGTTTATTCCATTTTATGAGATTATTCCTTATAACATTAGCTTTCACGCTGCTTGCTCTGGCACCCTGCAATGCGCAATCGGTAGGGCATGGTGCCGATATCGACGCACAGATAAACAACAAGCCGGCCGCAAAGCAGACACCAAAGAAGACCAAAAAGCCTGCGACTGAGTCCAGACCGACAGTGCCGGAGCCACCGGAAGCACCGGCGAATCCTACCGGAGGCAGACGCATGAAGATGGTTCTCAGGAAGATAAAGGTAAGGAAGAAAACTCCCGAAGAACTTGCTGAGACCAAGACAAAGGTCACTACCGGCATTCACCACGAGAAAGGATTCCGCATCCAGGTCTATTCCGGAGGAAACACACGCGTGGCAAGACAAGAAGCCGAAAGGGCCGGACAGCGCGTAAAGTCGGTGCTGCCGTCACAACCCGTTTACGTACACTTCTACAGTCCACGGTGGAGTTGCAGGGTAGGAAACTTCCGGACGTATAACTCCGCCCTCGGGGCTCTGCGCCAGATAAGAAAGGTAGGCTACAAGGGTGCCATCATTATACGTTCCACTATAACCGTGAGGGATGTGGAATACGTTGACGACGAAGATATATTCTAAAAAAACAACAATGAATCCAGAAACAGAATTCCGCGAGGGACTTGACGAACTTGCGAAACACTACAAAAGCATCCTCTCGCTGTTGGGTGAGAATCCGGACCGCGAAGGACTACAAAAGACGCCCATGCGAGTGGCAAAGGCCATGCAAATACTTACCCGTGGCTATACCCAGAACCCGAGAAAGGTGCTTACCGACGCTCTCTTTGAGGAGAAATACAACCAGATGGTCATTGTCAAGGACATCGACTTCTTCTCTATGTGCGAACACCACATGCTGCCATTCTACGGAAAAGTGCATGTGGCTTACATTCCGAACGGTTTCATCACCGGACTGAGCAAGATAGCACGTGTCGTCGACATCTTCTCGCACCGGCTGCAAGTGCAGGAGCGTCTCACCGAGCAGATAATGGAATGCATCAACGACACGCTGAAGCCTCAGGGCGTCATGGTAGTCATTGAGGCCAAACACATGTGCATGCAGATGCGCGGCGTGGAAAAGCAGAACTCCATCACGACGACAAGTGCATACAGCGGCGTATTCGAGTCGCTGAAAACCAGAAACGAATTCATGAACCTTCTCAGAGGCGAGAGCAAACGCATCTGAGATGATGTAACATGAAATCAAAACACCCCTACCGCAATATCATTCTGAAAAAGGACATAGATTATGAAGTTTATATCTTGGAACGTCAACGGACTCAGGGCCGTAGTGAAAAAAGGATTCGAGGACACATTCAATAGCCTCGATGCCGACTTCTTCTGCCTTCAGGAGACGAAGATGCAGGAGGGCCAACTCGACCTCAGTTTCCCCGGCTACGAGTCATACTGGAACTATGCCGACCGCAAAGGCTACTCCGGCACAGCCATATTCACCAAGCATCACCCACTGTCGGTAACCAACGGCATAGGCATCGACGAGCACGACCACGAAGGCCGAGTTATCACCCTCGAGATGGAAGATTTCTATCTCGTTTGCGTATATACGCCAAACTCACAGAACGCCGAAGAGAAAGGTGGTCTGCCCCGCCGTCTTGACTACCGCATGCAGTGGGAAACCGATTTCCAGTCCTACCTCCACTCCCTCGACAAGAAGAAACCTGTCATTGTATGTGGCGACATGAACGTTGCCCACGAGGAGATAGACATCAAGAATCCGTCAAGCAACCACAAGAACGCCGGATTCACCGATGCCGAGCGTGAGAAGATGACCCAGTTGCTTGACAACGGGTTCACCGACACGTTCCGGAAGCTCTATCCTGAGCAGGTGACCTACAGCTGGTGGTCGTACCGTTTCCATGCCCGCGAGAAGAATGCAGGCTGGCGCATCGACTACTTCCTCATCAGCGACCGACTCGCCGACCGCCTCACCGATGCCAAGATTCTCACCGATATCATGGGCAGCGACCACTGTCCTGTCGAACTCGATTTGAGATAGCAGCTGATGCAGGATCGGCTGAAGATATGGGCGATTTTAGTGCTGACGCTGGTAGCGGCAATTATCTATGCCGTCAGCGGCAGCAATGAGCTCACGGTCAATGGATTCAAGTTTAAGAAGCTGGACCTCAGTCAGCTGATGCACGACACTACGGCGGTTGCCGACACCCCCGACCGCGACAACGGAGCATCCCGTGTCGACACCACCCGACAGACCGTTCTCTTCTTCGGCGACTCCATGACGAGCGGACTCTTCTACCGTCTTGACGAATACTGTCAGGCCAACGGCCATAAGTTGTACAGCATAACATGGTTCAGCGCCACGACACAGTCGTTCGCCGAGAGTAATCTGCTCGACACATACATCCAACGATACCATCCCACATTCTTCATAATATGCCTTGGCAGCAACGAGCTCTTCGTCCGCGACCTCGCCGACCGAAAGCAGTACATCTCGGCCATTCTCCGCAAAATAGGACAAAAGCCCTACGTCTGGATAAGTCCACCAAACTGGAAGAAGGACACCGGCATGGACTCTACAATCCTTGCCGCCGTAGGCCGTAAGCGGTTCTTCGACTCGTCAGCTCTCACCCTTGAGCGGAGCAACGACCACATCCACCCCACCGTCAGTGCGTCGTACTCATGGATGGACCGCGTGGCCCAGTGGATGGGAACAGCCGGAGAAACATCACACCCCATCGTCATGCACCGACCTCAGAAGAAATACCGCCATACGTTCACCGATTATTACCAGACCACCTTCAGCGCATTCACCGGCACCGACAATCCCGAACGCCACCGCCGGTATTTTAAGTGAATACACGCTCACGGCTGACATGAAGCCGGATTCTAATCCAGTCACATCATTACATCCACGTTCTGACGTTTCTGCCATCACATTTGGAACTAAAAATATAGAGAAGATTGTTGCCCGACTACGAAAAAATATTGCGATTGCTGATACAGCCCGAGAAGGACTGGTCATTCGTCTCGCTGTCCTTTTTCGCAGTCTTCGTCATCTTCTACATTATATATATAGCTCTCGGCAGAACAAACCGGCGGCTCATCCTTTCCTATGTCACCATCTTCAGCCTTTTCTTTGCATGGAAAGCCAATGGCCCGCTGATGGTTCTTCTCCCGGCCACGGCCCTTTTCTCCTGGTGGTCGACCCGCCGGATGATGCATTCCGACCGCTTCCGCCGTCTGTGGCTGACGGTAATCATCATCGTCGACCTTGCTCCGCTCCTCTACTTCAAATATACCAATTTTTTCATCTCCACGATCAACAGCATCGTGCATTCCAACTTTGCCCCACTCGACCTGCTGCTTCCCGTCGGAATATCATTCTACACTTTCCAGGCTATCAGCTATAGCATCGACGTATACAAGTGGAAATTCACAAGTGAGACTCCCCTACCCGAATATCTCTTCTATCTGACCTTCTTCCCGCTGCTTATGGCCGGTCCCATCACAAGGGCCGAAGTGCTCATACCACAGTTGCGCCACCGCCTGCCTACAGCCACAACCGGGAAAGCCAACCCTTCGATAGGACTCTGCCTGATTATCGTCGGACTGATAAAGAAAGCCGTTATCGCCGACTACATAGCCCAGTTCAACACATGGGTTTTCGACGACCCGACGGCCTACACCGGCGTAGAGAACCTCATGGCCGCCATCGGGTTCACTCTTCAGATCTTCTGCGATTTCTCCGGTTATAGCGATATAGCCATCGGTCTGGCGGCACTGATGGGTATAGAGTTGCGCGACAACTTCAACTTCCCGTATCAGAGCCTCAACCCCACTGAGTTCTGGCGCCGCTGGCACATAGCCCTGTCGACATGGTTCCGCGATTACTTCTACATACCCCTTGGCGGCAACCGCAAAGGCCTTGCACGTACGTGCCTCAACGGTTTCCTCACAATGCTCCTTGCCGGTCTGTGGCACGGAGCATCGTGGATGTTCGTTGTCTGGGGAGCAATACACGGAACGGCCCTCGCAGCCCACAAAGTCGGCAAGCGGCTGTTCCTCGACAGAATCCCGAACACGCTCTTCGTAAGAATAATATGCTGGACGCTGATGTTCACATTCATCTGCATATCGTGGATATTCTTCCGTGCCGACAGTCTCCCTACTGCTATAACAATGATTTCAAGGATGTTTACCGGTCTCAACATCCACGACCTCATAGCCTTCGCCATAGCCCGACCACTATGGCTGCTCATCGTTGCCCTCGGCCTGGAGCTCCACAGCATCCGCCACGACGACTACAACTGGCTGAAGAACCGCTTTGCGGCCCTGCCATGGTACGTAAAGTTTGTGATATTCGCTGCTACAGTACAGTTAGTCATCAACTTCAGCAGCCTCAATGTGCAGCCATTCATCTACACTCAATTTTAAGACGCGGCTATCTAACCATCTAAAGCAGATACAAGATCCCTGTTGTTGACCGTGTCTTGCAGTCGAGGTTTAGCCAGACAGTTACAAATTTGAGGTTTATTGATTAATTCTATGGGTGCAAAGATTAATCAATAGCATGCTGCTTTATCAATCTTCCATATAGCTCTGGAAAGGTCAACGCAACAACAAACCGATATTGAATTATTTTTACACCATTACCAAACATACCATTTCGGCTTGCGAAACGGCCTGTTTCGGCCTGCAAAACGGACCGTTTTGCATCCTAAAAAGGACCGTTTTAGAACGCAAAATGGCATGTATTGGTAAGCCATTGATAATCAACGCCGTACAAAGGCGGAACAAAAAACAGAGCAATATGATTTATTTTTACATTCTGTTGCCAGTATTCAATTATCTATCCCGACTTATCAGTAATAATGTTGACTACCGTAAGAACTATAAATTCTTCTCTTTTCCCTTGCCACCGACAAGACATAAAAAAATCCCCAGGAGTGACTCCGCTGAGTGTCCTGGGGAAGAAAGATTTACTTGAGGTTTATAATCATTACTGCATTATTGAAATTCGAAAGTGTGTACTGGCATTAGTAAGGCACAAAGGTTGAACTTTTACATCAGCAGATGAGCATACTCTTTCACAGAGACCTTCTCCATCTGTCCGTTCGAATGGGTGACCATGAGGTAGTTGTGAACGAGTTCACCATCATCATACTGAGCCACCACCACGCTTCCGTCGCGGAGCAACAGTGTGAGGTACCCCTGGCGCTTGCCATTCTTATAGTTGCACTGCCACTTCTGCTTTCCGTTAGGATAGTAAGTGACAACGAGTCCGTCAAGGACCGTATTCTTATCATTGCACAAGTCAACGAAGTTGTAGCCACCCTCCATACGGAGATTACCATTGAGGTAATAGTCCTGGAACACGCTACGTTCCTTGCCGTTGAAGCTCTCCTTAGCGAAGAGACGATAGTACTCAGCATTCTCACGACTTGCGACCTTCGCGAGCTGACCGTTATAGTAGACTGTGTCCTGCGACACAACGGTTGTAGTTACATTCTTACGTGCGAAGCCACAAACTGAAATCATTGACATAACAGCGATTAAAAGTAACTTCTTCATATCATTTAAGTTTTAAATTGTTAGTTAAGTCTTTGTTTCTTGTTTTCTGAGTGCAAAATTAGCGCATAAATATCGAACCACCAAAGGTTTTAACACTATTTTATAATAAAATTTTGCCTACTTTTGGTTACTAATCTACCGCACTGCTTACAGTTTGAAACTATAACTTTTTGGGGGTTAAAGTTACATTTTGACACTTCACTTTACACAAAAGCCCTATATAAAGGCCTCTATATATCATTGTGTCAGAAAATTCGCCGAGCCGCATATCTATTTGCACCATTAGGCCACAGCAAACTCAACCTTAGCGAAAAACTATAAGATTGATTTTGTAAACAAAACAGAATCTGCTTACGAATTGTTACTAAGACGGAAATAAATGGGCAAAGTCATGCGTGTGCGCACATTGACTCCATTGCGCTCCCCGGGCCTCAGTTTCGGCATAAGTCTTACCACTCTGACGGCCTCACGGTCGAGTCCTGGCGACAGCGGTTCAACGACGGTGATATCGCTGATCGAGCCATCGCCCTCAACGACAAACGACAGAGTGACACGTCCCTGGTGTTTCATGGCCATATCGACTGTAGGGTAAGTGATATTCGATTTGATGAACGCAATGAGCGAGTCCTGACCGCCAGGAAACGACGGAACGGCATTAATATTATAAACAATGGAATCGCCTGCCAATGATGCGTCGAAATTGGCCGGTGCCAGCACACTCTCTTTCTTTTTCGGTTTCGATTTTGTCTTACCCTCAAGCCACTTGACAAAGCCATGCTTCAGCAGTCCAATCTGATAGAGATTGTTCAGCGACACCGTAGCGAAATCGTCGTGGTCGTAAGGGCCGCCGAGGTTTATCAGCCCGACATTGCCCATGACGGCAAAATCGGCGGGAAGAGTAGTGAGGTCAATCATCTGACGGTCGTCAGCGTCACAGTACGCACCCTGATCGAGTAGGGCCTCAAAGGTCACACGGTTATTCTCATCAACGTACTCGCTGAAGACATCATCGAGATTCAAGACCTTATCGTTGGCAATATCGTAAGTGATGAATTTCTTCAGCTCCGCCTTCTGCACACCGTCCTGCCCCACTTCCTGCCGTTTCAGGTAGAATGAGGCATAGCGGCCGTTCTCCTGCCACAGCCGCTCAAGCTTGACGTAGACGTAGTGACGGACAACAGAGTCAGGCATGTGATTGATTCTCGTGCCTAAGGAGGCATGAAACTCGCGCCATCCTTCCTCCATCGTCGTCGCCGACACGCCGAGCAGCTCCTTGCACAGTACTTTCTGCAGTGCGGGCATGCCATTGCCGTCGAGCGATGCGGGCCATTCAACATCGATATTCGTAACCGTCACATCACTGCCGCTGCGGTAGAGGTTGTTTTCCGTTACATATTTCACTATACTGTTGCGGCCCTGGGCCATAGCGGCAAAACAACTGCATGCCATCAGAACGATAATGGCGAGGAGCCTGTTTCTCATCACTTTCATTGGTTTTTAGTTTTTTCCTAAATGTAAGAATCTACTGCACGCGTTTGAGGGCGATACCCCTCAGGTCGACATAGCCATTATAGCTGATCATATCGCGGTAGCGCGTGTTGACACTGATGTATGCCCGTCCGTTGTCGAAAACCTGAATCTGGAAGTCATAGCCCTCCTGCACGGTGTGGCAGCGGATTTTAACAATCCACATATTATCTTTCGGATGCTCAACGGAGTAGCTGTCCATACGTGTTATGAAATGCATGCCCATGGCCGAACCGTAAGGAACGTTATACCCGCGTCCGAAGTATGGCAGCACCGAGCCGATGGAGTCGCGGTGCACCTCCAATGCCCAGTCGTTATCCCTGAGATGCAGTGTCGGACCGCTAATGGGGTTCATCTCGTCGACGAGGATGCGGAAATCACGGTTTTCCACCTTGCTCCGGACTGTATTGCGTATGACCTTAGCACTCTCCTCCTTCGACAGGGGTCTGCCATCGGTACCGATAACGGCATCATAAGATGTTGTACATCCGGCAAGCGTAATTGCTGCCACGATCAACAAAAATAATTTTCTCATTGTCATTCCTCCTAAACCTTATTTATATTATAGCGCACCAGCCGTCATTCTATCTCCTCGACGGTAGGCTTATCCATCTTTTCAACCTTTGGAGCGTCCGTTTTCTTCTCCGCAGCCGGGTCGGTAGGCGATGTTGTCTCGGTCTTGGCATCCTCGTCGCCGATAGCGTTCTTGATGTCCTCATCCGATGCCGCCTCAGCCACAGGTTTTTTCTTCTCGTGCTCAATGGGTTTGGCATCACCATCATCATCGTTGGCATCATCGGCGGGTTTGGCCGTTTTATCGGCAGGCCACAGATAATCGCCTACGATATCGAAGGTGTCGAGAGTGGCCTTGCGTGCGGCTTCCTCCTCGCTCTCGTCATCGGTGAGGTCCTTGGTAGAGCTGCGCCGGATAAACACATTATATATTACGCCCAGGATGACGAGCAGGGCAAACCCTATAAGCATCTTGAACAATAGCGTGTGGCGAAAGCCCTTATGTTCAGGGTCTATCTTATCGCGAATCAGATCAGAAACCTTTGTCATAATTTTAAACTTAATATTGCAAAGATAGTGTAAAGCACAGAAAGCGCAAAATAAAGAACCTTATTTTTGTTTAATTAAATGCTAATCCGTCTTCTTATCCTTAATTCTGATTAAACCGTTGGCTATTATGGCCGTTACGCCGCCGGTGGTAATCCCCGATGAGAAGATATTGTGGATTATCGGAGGCATCTTGTCGAGAATTCCGGGCACAAGCTCGACGCTCATTCCCATGGCAAAGCTGATAGTTAATACGAGAACGGCCTTCCGGTCGATATTTGTAGCTGCGATGATGCGTATTCCCGATGCGGCAACAGTACCGAACATCAGCAGTGTAGCGCCGCCGAGCACACAGTCAGGGATGAGCGAGAAGAGCTGTCCCACCACCGGGAAGAGTCCGAGCAGGAAAAGGGCTCCGGCAATGAAGTATCCGACATAGCGGCTTGCCACCCCTGTGAGCTGTATCATTCCATTGTTCTGCGCGAAGATAGAGTTCGGGAAACTGTTGAAGACGGCCGCCAAGAACGAGTTGAATCCGTCGGCAAGGATACCGCCCTGAGCCCGTTTCATGAACACCGGGCCCTCGACGGGCTGACCGGAGATAAGCGAATTGGCAGTAATATCGCCGTAAGCCTCAACAGCAGTGACAAGATAGATAAGTCCGAGACTGATGATGCTGCCGGCATCGAAGCGCAATCCATACTTGAACGGTACAGGGATATTGATGGCTCCGGCACCTTTCAGTTCCGAGAAATCAATCATTCCCAAGAGCCATGCAGCGAAACATCCCACTACAAGGCCGATGACTATACTCCCCATCCGCAGATAGAGGTTTGACGAACGGTTGAAAAAGATGATGCATACAAGAACGAGGAGCGCCAGTCCCAAATACTCTAACGACCCGAAAGTGCCGTTGTCGATGGCTGTCTGGCCCCCGCCACAGCTGTTTATGCCTGCCTTGATAAGGCACAGACCAATAAGTGTCACGACGATACCCGAAACCAGAGGTGTGATAATCTTCCTGGCGTAAGGCAGCAGACGGCTGACGGCCATCTCGACGACGGATGCCACCATGCAGGCGCCGAAGATATAACTAAGACCTAAGGAGGTGTTCATCTTTCCTCCTGCCACCCCCAACATTCCGGCTGCGATGATAGGACTGATGAACGAGAACGACGTTCCCTGGATGCAGAGCAGCCCCGCTCCCACGGGCCCTATGCGCCGGCACTGCACGAAAGTAGCCAGACCGGAAACGAAGAGCGACATCGAGACAAGAAATCCCGTCGTAGTCAAATCGAATTTCAGGGCCGAGCTGATGATAAGAGGTGGTGTTATGATAGCCACAAAGATAGCTAACAGATGCTGAAGAGCGGCAAAAACGGTCTCGCGCAGCGGTGGCCGGTCGTAAAGACCATAGATAAGGTCCGACCGGTGCTGCTCCTGTGCTTTAACTTCCGATACTGCCATCACTCGCGAATCTTTATCTGACAGTTGTCGAGACTGTCGATGATAGCCAAGCTCTCACAGCGGATGCCCTCTTTCTCGATGACCTCACGACCGTGCTGGAAAGCCTTCTCAATAATAAATCCCATGCCCACGAGCTCGGCTCCGGCCTGCCGGCACAAGTCGATGATGCCCTTGGCAGCGTTGCCGTAAGCCAGAAAGTCGTCGACGAAGAGCACCTTGTCGTTGGGCGTCAGGTAGTCCTTCGATATTACCACATGATACTCCCTCTGCTTTGTGAACGAAAAAATACGGGTCGACAGCATATTTTCCATCGTCGAGGGTTTCTTCTTCTTGGCGAAAACCACCGGAAGGTCGAGCAGAAAGCCCATCATGATGGCAGGAGCAATACCGCTGGCCTCAATGGTGATGATTTTGTTGATTTCGGTAGAAGCATACCGACGGATAAACTCTACGGCTATGGCTTTCATCAGATTAGGGTCCATCTGATGGTTGATAAACTTGTCAACTTTCAGGATGCCACCCTCGTAGCACTTGCCGTCCTTTAAGATTCGGTCTCTGAGAATTTTCATTTTCGTAAGATTTTGATATGCAAAGATACTGCTATTTTGGCTAATAACAAAATTAATGGGCGTTTTTCGGTTATCGGGCAACGGCTTTACAATCAACAGCATTGGTACGGTCGAAAAAACATACTAATGATGTTAAGTACATTATAGTATCTTCTATAGATTATGAGAGCACCATCATACGAGCAGAAAAATAAGGTAATCTACACAAGAAATGCTTAGAGGACGAAATAAATTAATCAACACTTTTTAAGTAAATTCAAACAAAAAGCATTACCTTTGCGGTCGTTTGCCGTAAAACCGGCAATAAATTTTATGTACAAACCACAATTCAACACGTGCAGTGTTCTGAAGTTCAAGCATTTCGCCAACAAGCCCTATGCATTGTTCTCAGTCATCGGCAAGGTTGTCATCATTGGTGTTCTGAATGTTGCTACTCTCCAGACAGCGACAGCAACTGATCCGATGAGCACCGGCCACGAGCCCACCGACACGACTGACACAAAGATGGTTAGCCTCCAGGGCGTGAATGTAGTAGGAACGCGAGCACCGCTGACGCAGAGTCAGCAAGCGAGAATGGTAACTGTACTGAGCCGCGAGGAGATACAAGCGGCTCCTGTACAAAGTGTCAACGATTTACTGAAGTATGTCGCGGGTATCGACGTCAGACAGAAAGGGCCTCTCGGTGCCCTCACCGATGTCAGCATCCGTGGCGGCAACTCCGAGCAGATTACCGTTCTGCTCAACGGCATCAACATCTGCGACCCGCAGACCGGCCACAACACCTTCGACCTGCCCGTCGACATGAACGACATCGAGCGAGTGGAAGTCATCGAGGGACCGGCAGCAAGGGTCTACGGCACATCGTCGTTGCTCGGAGCCATCAACATCGTGACGAAAGCCCCTAAGCAGACAAGTCTCACGGCACACGCCGAGGGCGGCAGCTACGGATATCTCTCGGCCGGCATCAGGGGGAACATCGCCAGCGGACGATGGAACAATCAACTGTCGGCAACGGCAACACGCAGCGACGGATATCTGCGCAACAGCAAGGGCGGACTCAATGCCGACTACAACACCGTAAAGAGCTTCTACCAAGGATCTTACAGCGACCCGACGGTCAACGTGCAGTGGCATGCCGGACTGAGCACCAAGAATTTCGGGTCGAACACTTTCTACAGTGCCAAATACGACAATCAGTTTGAGCACACCTTCAAGAGCTATACTGCCATTCAGGCCGAGAGCAAGCAGGGCGCGTTCCATCTGAAACCGGCAATATACTGGAATCACATCTACGACCGCTTCGAGCTCTTCCGTGGCGAACCTGGCAAGTATCCCTTCAATTATCACCGCACCGACGTATGGGGGCTGAACCTCAACGCCTACTTCGACTGGACGCTCGGAAGGACAGCCTTCGGAGCTGAGGTGCGCAACGAGGACCTCGTAAGCGGAAACCTCGGTGAACCACTTGCCAATCCCAAGCACATCCACGGCACTGGGCGGATGTACAACCACGGACTGAACCGGACGAATATCCAGCTTTTTCTCGAGCATAACATCATCCTGAAACGGCTGACGGTATCGCCGGGCATCACGGCCGTGAAGAACACTCAGGCCAACATGAACATGGAGGTCTATCCGAGCATCGACGCCAGCTACCGCATCGGCGACAACTGGAAGATCTTTGCGTCGTACAACACCTCCCTGCGCATGCCGTCGTTCACCGAGCTCTACTACTCGGTGGGAGGCCATAAGGCCGACAGCCATCTGCTGCCGGAGAAACTCTATGCCGTGGAGGGCGGCGTCCACTATCTCAGCAACGGCGTAAAGGCAAAGGCCAGCGTATTCTACAACCACCATAAGAACCTCATCGACTGGATAAACGACGGCACCCTCGACGATAATGGTGCCGCACTGTGGAAGAGCGTGAACTTCGGCGAGATTAACGCCCTGGGAGCCGACGCTCAGGTAGACTTCGACTTCCACAGTCTCCTCCCCGCACAGAGGTTCCTGAAGAGTCTGAGCCTGTCGTACAGCTATCTCAATCAGGACGAGAAGGAACACGAAGGAATCATCAGCCAGTACTCGCTCGAATATCTGAAAAACAAGTTCGTAGCCAAGACTCAGTTCAATGTCTTCCGTAATCTCAACCTCGGCATCAACTTCCGCATGCAACACCGCATGGGCAGCTATCTCGACACAGCCAACAACCGGCACACCTACGGCACATATTGCCTCATCGACTCGCGGCTGTCGTGGGACGAGACGAGATGGAACGCATTCGTCGAGGCCAACAACCTCCTGTCGCGACAGTATGTCGACTACGGCAATGTCAGGCAGCCAGGATTCTGGCTCATAGCCGGAGTGGCCATAAATATCCGTTAATTTAACCATTAAATTTCGAAACAACATCAAAATCCAAGCCAGCGGCAGCCTCTGTCGCTGGCTTTTTCATTCGCCACAGCCCTGTATCTTAGTGCTGACGGAATGCGGCGGCTGAGCTTCCATCTTACTTTCTCCTGAATTTAATCATGTAAAAAATAATTCAAACCCGCATCCATTTCGCGCCATCCTCATTGCCGTCTGATTATCAACAACTTACAATCCATATCATTTTGCATTGCGAAACTGCCCCGTTTCAGAACGCGAAATGATCGGTTTATTTTGCAGACATGCGATAGCTATAAATGTAGCGGTGTAGCGGTGTAGCGGATGAGCAAAGCAATGAGCAATGAGCAATGAGCAGTGAGCAATGAGCAGTGAGCAATGAGTAATGAGCAAAGCAATGAGCAATTAGCTGTGAGCAGTGAGCAGTGAGCATAGAGCAGCCCCGTCCGCTGTTGGTAGGACTACTTTATACACACAAATTTTTAACTCTTTATTTATCTATCATTGCCTCAGACCGTTAGAAACAAGCCGAAAAAAATAATCGGCGAAAAACTTGCATTTGGCTTAAAAATTTTGTATCTTTGGATGTGCAATTCATGAAGAACACAAGATATCAATTATAAATTCGCGTAGAAGTAGTGGGCTGTTCATGAAGATATATTCGAACAATGAATTGCCGTAAATTGATTATGCATTATTTGCGGCATAGGCCAAAAAAGCCACAAAAAAGCTTACAAAAAACTAACGAAAAAAACGGCAACCGGACGATACCGATTACCGTTTTCAGTCGGGATGACTGGACTCGAACCAGCGACCACTGGTCCCCCAGACCAGCATTCTAAACCTACTGAACTACATCCCGTTTTGGTTTTGCGAGTGCAAAGGTAATAAAACGTGGTGAAATCACCAAATTTTAATTGCCTTTTTTACTTTTTTTGGACTATTAAACGATATCAACTTGGGAAATAGCAACAAAATCACTACTTTTGCAAAAATAAAATGCAATGCCACGATGAGATATCTCTACATAATTTGTCTGGTTCTCGCGGCAGTATCTTTTTACGGCTGCGGAAAGGAAGATATTGTCGTCACGGAGACGAAGGACATTACCAACCAGGACGATGACGATACGAAAGAATCGGTCGACAGCAACTACACCTACAAGTTGCCGGTAGTATTCCATGTGCTCTACACTACCTACAACGACTCGGTGAGGGCGCTGGCAGCCTACCTGCCCGTCGTACTCGGATACGTCAACGAGCTCTATCGTGGCAATATCTACGGGTGGCACGGTACCTACAGCGAGAACATAAACATCGACCTGCAGCCGGCAACGACCGACGAGGAAGGCCACAGGCTCGACACACCGGGGGTGGTCTTTGAGAAGTGGTACGGCAAATTCCCCATTGAGGCCAGTTCGTTCATGTCGTCGAAAAACAAGCAATACATCTGGGAACCAAACGAATACGTCAACGTCGTGGTCTTTCCGTTCGAGCAGAAGACGGCCGGAAGCATCATCCTCGGTATCAGTCACATGCCATATACGCTCAACGACAGCACGGAACTCGAAGGACTCGAGCCCACAAACAAGCGGTACCTAACGAAGAAGAACATACGGTTCCCGTATTGTCTGGCCATCAACAGCGACTACGTGCACAGTATGTCGACGCGTTACACCGACACCGACTCGACGGGAAGGCGCACCTATGGGCGGAAAGGATACTTATATACGACCTCCGACATCGTCGCTACCCTCGCCCATGAGCTCGGCCACTACCTCGGACTGCACCACGTCTTCACCGAGGAGAAGAAGTCGGGAAAGGACAGCAGCGGATGGACGGAGGTGAACGACTGCTACGACTCCGACTTCTGCGACGACACACCATCATATAATAAGGTGGCCTACGACGACTCACTGCACACGGCAAAAAAGGGCACAGACATACAAAAGTTCATGAAACGGCAGTCGTGCGACGGCAGAGAGTATGACTCCTACAACATTATGGACTACTCGGTGGGCTATGCTTTCCAACTCACCGCCGACCAGAAGAGGCGCATAAGGCATGTACTCTATTATAGTCCGCTCATCCCCGGTCCGAAACTGAACCACGTAAACACCATAACTACAAGGTCGGCAGAGTCCGACAGTATTATCAACCTACCAATAGTAACATCAGAATAAAATGAGATACAAGATTACGGCCCCGAGCCACATCGACACAACAATAAACCTCCCGGCATCGAAGAGCATCAGCAACCGGGCACTCATCCTCCACGCTCTCGGCAAGGGCAGCGTGGTGCCCGACAACCTGTCGGACTGCGACGACACAAAGGTCATCATCAACGCGTTGAAGACCATGCCGCCAGTTATCGACATCAAGGCGGCGGGAACAGCCATGAGGTTCATGACAGCTTACCTCAGCGTGACGCCCGGCGAGCACGTCATTACCGGCACCGACCGCATGAAGCACCGCCCCATACGGGTGCTCGTCGATGCCCTGCGCAAGCTCGGCGCACAGATAGAATATACAGAGGAAGAGGGTTTCCCGCCGCTGCGAATTACCGGCGAAACCCTCGACGGTGGCATGTTAGAGATTCCCGGCGACGTGAGCAGCCAGTACATATCGGCCTTGCTGATGATTGGACCGGCAATGAAAAACGGACTGAAGCTGCGGCTGACGGGAAATATCGTCAGCAGACCGTACATCGACCTGACACTCCACGTCATGCACGAGTTCGGCATCAGCGTAGAATGGACCGATGTCGACATGATTAGCGTCAGCCATCAGGAGATCGGCGAGCGCAGATACACTATCGAGAACGACTGGAGCGCTTCGTCGTACTGGTATGAGATTCTCGCCATGATAAACGACGACGAGTCGAGGGTGACGCTGCCAGGGCTGAAGGACGCCTCGCGGCAGGGCGACTCGGCGGTACGCTATCTCTTCAGCATGCTCGGAGTGAAGACGGCTTTCAGGACCAGCAACGAGGTGGTGCTGACGCGCCACATGCGCTCCCTGCCCCGTCTCGACTACGATTTCATCAACCAGCCCGACCTCGCGCAGACGCTTGTAGTGACATGTGCCACACTCGGCATACCGTTCCACTTTACCGGACTCGGCAACCTGCGGATAAAGGAGACCGACCGCATTGAGGCTATGAAGACGGAGATGCGAAAACTCGGGTATGTTCTCGACGACTCAGTGGAAACAGAACTGTCGTGGAACGGCGAACGATGTGAGGCCGAGGAGAAACCCGTCATCGACACCTACGAGGACCACCGCATGGCCATGGCGTTCGCGCCGACAGCCATCCTTTTAGGAGAGATAAGAATAAACAACCCGGAAGTGGTAACAAAGTCATATCCGGGCTACTGGGACGACCTGCGTAAGGCAGGATTCACCATCGAGGAGATATAGTATGAACATAATAGTTATCAGCATTTTAGCCATCGTTGCCCTCGGCATTATCGTCATGATAGGAACGAGGATCTTCGACAGTAAGGGCACCGATGAGCCTATCGTTGTCCCGGCATCCGACTGCTCATCGTGCGACGGCACCAACGTCAAGTGTGAGCAGGTGTGCCAGATGGAGGCGGCAACGAAACCTGCCGAATACTACGACGACGAGGAACTGGATGCCTTCAGAGGGCGGCGGTCGGATGAATACAACGACGAGGAGGCGACAATGTTCGCCGAGGTGCTCGAGACACTGCGCCCCGACGAGGTCAGGCCGTGGAGCAGGAGCCTCATAGTCCGCGGTATCAACATGCCCGACCAGATAAAAGACGAGTTCATAGCCTTGGCCGAAGGTTAGATGCGAGGCAGCCGGATACGGAGAACAAAACCGAAAGAACACAATAAAACCAAGGAAAAAGAGTTGATAATAGTGTGACGCCACAAAAACACTTACATATCATTCTGCTCTTTGCCACCATAACACTCATGGCGGTAACGGGATGCTCGACCCAGAAGAACACATCGGGGTCGAGATTCTGGCATGCATTCAACGCAAGGTACAACACTTATTTTAATGGTGCACAGGCCTATATCGACGGATCGTTAGAGAAGGAACGCGGCAACAAGGACAACTTCACCGAGATTCTGCCGCTGTACACCGTCGGCAACAAGAGCAGCCGCGAACTTGGAAAGGCCAACTACGACCGTGCCATCGAGAAAGCCGAGAAGGCAATAGCACGCCACAGCATAAAGAAACGGCCGGAATGGACCAAGAACCGGAAAAAGACGGCACGCGACATCGAATGGCTGAACAGGCGCGAATACAATCCTTTCCTGTGGAAAGCATGGATGCTCATGGGAAGGTCGCAGTTTCATGAGGGTTCGTTTGACGAGGCAGCGGCTACTTTCGCATACATGAGCCGGCTCTATCAGACGCAGCCTGCAATATATGGCAAGGCAAGGGCGTGGCTCGCAAAGTGCTATATCGAGCAGGACTGGGTTTACGATGCAGAAGATGTCATAAGGAACATGCAGCGCGACTCCATCGACTGGCACGCAAGAAAGGAGTGGGACTATACCCTCGCCGACTACTATCTGCACACGAAAGACTACTCCAAGGCCATTCCTTACCTGCGGAAGGTCATCAAGCACGAGATGCGACGTAAGCAGCGTGCCCGCGAGTGGTATCTCATGGGGCAGATTCAGGCTGCCGTAGGAAACAGGAACGAGGCTTACAAGGCTTTCAAGAAGGTTATTAGTCAGAACCCGCCCTATGAGCTTGAGTTCAACGCCCGTATATCCATGACGGAGGTGATGGCTAAAGGCCACTCCAAGCAGATGATCGGCCGGCTGAAACGCATGGCAAGGTCGGACAACAACAAGGAATATCTCGACCAGGTGTACTACGCCATGGGTAACATCTATCTCGCCGACAAGGACACGACAATGGCCATCGACGCCTATGAACAGGGCAACAAGAAGGCCACGCGCAGCGGCATAGAGAAAGGTGTACTGTTGCTGCATCTCGGTGATCTGTACTGGGCAAAAGAGAAATTCGGCGACGCAAGGCACTGTTACGGTGAGGCCATAGGACTACTCGACAAGGACCGCGACGACTATGAGCAGCTGTCGAAACGGTCGAAAATCCTTGACGAGCTCGCACCGTATACTGATGCCGTGCAGTTGCAGGACTCGTTGCAGCATTTAGCCAAGTGTCCGGAGGCTGAGCGCAATGCAGCCATCGACCGTGTCATAACGGCATTGAAGAAGAAAGAGAAAGAGGAAAAATTAGCGCAGGCTGAGCAGGAAGCGGCTCAGGCTCAGACTGGTGACAACGGTATAGGAACAAACAGGACACAGAAAAATAATAAAACAAACACCACGACACAGCAGAACGCTACGTGGTACTTCTATAACCCCATGGCGGTGAATCAGGGTAAGACGACATTCCAGAGACTGTGGGGTAAACGCGAGAACGTCGACAACTGGCAACGGGCAAACAAGACCGTCGTAGGCAATATCGGCGACATCAACAACCAGCAGGACGAGGAGCTCACCAGCGAGCAGCGCGACTCCATAGCAAAAGCCGAGGCTCTGCAGGACTCACTCGACCAGCGTATGGACAGTGCACAGAACGATCCGCACAAGAGGGAGTATTACCTCGCTCAGATACCGTTCACAGAGGAGCAGATAAGCGCCAGCAACAAGATCCTTGAGGACGGTCTGCACCACAGCGGGGTCATTTTCAAGGATAAGCTCGACAATCTCAGACTGGCCGAGAAAGCCCTCCGCCGACTGGCTGACAACTACCACGACTATGAGCACATGGATGATGTATTCTATCATCTATACCTATTATATATGCGTAAGGGCGAACCGGACATTGCCAACAACTACATCGACAGTCTGAAGAACAGATTCCCCGAGAGTCAGTGGACAACATTGCTCACCGACCCGAACTTCCAGGAGAACTCAAAGTTCGGCGTGCATCTCGAAGATTCTATATATGCAGCCACATACGAGGCCTTCAAGGCCGACAGATACAACGAGGTGGCCGGCAACGTGCAGATATCGACAACGCGATTCCCGCTCGGAGCAAACCGCGACAAGTTCCTCTTCATAGGTGGACTGAGTAAGCTCAACAGCGGTAATGCCGAGGAATGCGTCAAGGACATGAAAGAAATAGTGGAGAAATTTCCACAGAGCCGCATCAGTGAGATGGCAGGAATGATTGTCAACGGCGTTAAGGCCGGACGACGGCTTCGAGGGGGTAAATTCGACCTTGGCGACGTATGGAACAGACGGACTGACGTGCTTAACGACAGCGACTCCATACGCAATGTGCAGTTCTCGAAGGAACGGAATGTCGACTTCCATGTGATGCTCGTCTATAACCCCGACTCGCTAAACGAGAACAAGTTACTCTTCGAGATGGCGAAGTTCAACTTCACACATTTCGTTGTGAGGAATTTTGATATAGAGATTGTCGACGACGCGGGCCTGCACCGAATGCAGCTCAGCGGATTCCGCAGTTTCGACGAGGCCATACAGTATGCCCGTGAGCTCGGAAGGACAAAGAGCGTGCTGCAACAGATGAACAAAAACACGCGTATAATAGTTATCAGCGACAAGAATCTGCAAATTCTTGGTGTACAGTTGAGCTATAACGACTATGAGAAATTCTACGAAAAGAACTTCTCGCCGATACAGGTGACAAAACGCTATCTGCTCTCCGAGCCTGCCGAGATAGCCACCCCGAGGGAACGCGACCTGAAAGAGGAGATAGAAAGTAAGGCTCCAACGATGGAGGATATCCACGACGAGCAGCAGAAGGAAGAACAGGCAGAGGATGGTTTCACCGTACCAATAGAGGAGCCGACACCGGCTGTCGACAGCACGAAGACAAAACAGACGGTTACGGGCGATGCGTTCACACTGCCCGACAACATAAATTCTCCGTCCGATTCGACGAAGGTTGCACCCGCTGAGAACGGTGCTGCCGACAACGAGTTCACGATTCCGGACGAGAAAGTGACGGAACAAGGCCAGGACGACAACAGTTTCACCCTCCCAGCCGACGATAATAACAGCACTAAACAGCCGGAGAAGGAGGCGAAAACCATAGAGCCGAAGAAAGAAGAAGATAAAGGCGCAACAGAAAACAAGGCCTCAACAGCTATAAAGGCAGATGCCGAGAAGCCGACGGAGAACAAGAAACAGCCTGCTACAACGGAGCCGGAGAAAACGGCTGAGAACAAGCAGGCTGTGAAAGCAGAGGCCGGAAAGACGGTCGAGAACAAGAAACAGGCTCAGACGACGGAGCCGGAGAAACCGGTCAACGACGACGAGCCGACGATAATCTTCGATGATGACGATTCGATACCGCCGACAAACAACAATAAAAAGCCGACGGACGACAGCATAGAAGATGAATACTACGATCTCGACGGCTTTTAAGCGCGGTTTTTAACGACAAAGAAAAGGAAAGGAAAGAATAATGAGCAACGGATTATTACTTTGGGTCGATGATGAGATAGAACTGCTGAAGGCACACATCATCTTCCTTGAGAAGAAAGGATATGAGGTCGTCACCGTCAGCAACGGCCCCGACGCCATCGACCAATGTCGGCAACAGACTTTCGACCTCGTGTTGCTCGATGAGCAGATGCCGGGACTGTCGGGACTGGAAACGCTGCAACAGATAAAGGAGATTCAGCCCGCCACACCCGTGGTGATGGTCACCAAGAGTGAGGAGGAGAACATCATGGACCAGGCTATCGGCTCGAAGATTGCTGACTACCTGATAAAACCGGTGAATCCAAACCAGATTCTGCTTACGCTAAAGAAGAATATCCACCGGCGGGAGATAGTTACTGAGGTGACGCAGACAAGCTATCAGCAGCAATATCAGCAACTGGCGATGGAGATTGGCGACTGCCGCACGTTCGACGACTGGAAAGATGTGTACAAGAAACTGGTAAGGTGGGAGCTCGAACTCTCAAGCGCCGACAGCAATATGACGGAGATGCTGAACATGCAGAAGGAGGAGGCCAACAACGGTTTCGGGAAATTCATTGCCAAGAACTACCTCGGATGGATAAAGAATAACAACGAAGGCAGGCCGCTGATATCACCGGAGATATTCAAACGAAAGATATTCCCCGAGATAGACAAGGGAAATAAGGTGTTCCTCATCGTCGTCGATAACTTCAGATATGACCAGTGGCGGGTACTGTCGCAGGAGATTGGCGATATGTTCGACATCGATGAGGATCTGTATTTGTCTATTCTTCCCACTGCAACTCAATATGCCAGAAACGCCATCTTCAGCGGTCTCATGCCACTGCAGATATCAAAAATGTACCCCGACCTCTGGGTTGATGAGGATGAGGAGGAAGGAAAGAATCTTAACGAAGGACCGCTTATCGGCACTCAAATAGAGAGATACAGGCGCCACGACAAGTATTCATACCATAAAATCAATGACTCATCGGCTGGCGAAAAACTGCTGAAGGAATTTAACAACCTCCATCAGAATGACTTGAACGTGGTTGTTATCAACTTCATCGACATGCTGTCACATGCCAGAACGGAAATGAAAATGGTAAGGGAACTGGCCAACAACGAAAGTGCCTATAGAAGCATAACGCTCAGTTGGTTCCGCCATTCGGTATTGTCCGACCTCTTCCGGCTGCTCGCCCAGAGCGACTATGAGGTTATAATCACTACCGACCACGGTTCGATACGGGCCACACAACCTCTGAAGATTATCGGTGACAGAAACACGAACACTAACCTCAGGTACAAGTTGGGGAAGAATCTCAGCTACAACGCCAAGGATGTGTTCGCCATTCACAATCCGGCTGAGGCTCAACTGCCGTCGCCAAACATCTCGACAAGCTATGTATTCGCTATGGGAGACTCGTTCTTCGCATACCCGAACAACTACAACTACTATGTCAGCTACTATAAAGACACATTCCAGCATGGTGGTATCTCAATGGAGGAAATGATTATTCCACTGATAACGATGAAAGGAAGGAAACGGTAATCCTACTCAGACAACAGCATAGTTATCAATAGCTTAGGAGTCAAAATTGTTCACAACACTTCCTAACTTTGATAATAGAACACCTCATAAGGGAGCAAAACGGAAATTAATTTGAAGGTAACAATATAGCAAAACGAACTATGAAAATAGAAATAAAGGACCTCGACCATATTCACGAGGCAGCAAAGGAATTCATTAAGAACATGGGCAAAGGAAACGTCTTTGCCTTCTATGGAGAGATGGGAGCCGGAAAGACAACATTCATCAAGGCGCTCTGTGAGGAACTTGGCGTAGAGGACGTGATAACATCACCTACTTTCGCCATTGTCAACGAATACACCGACCGCAACGGCGAGCCGATATATCACTTCGACTTCTACAGGATAAAGAAGCTCGACGAGGTGTACGACATGGGATATGAGGACTATATCGACAGTGGAAGCCTCTGCCTCATGGAGTGGCCCGAACTAATTGAGGACATCCTACCGGAAGACGCGACAAAAGTAACGATAAAAGTAAACGAGGATAAGACGCGGACAATAGAGTTTTAGATCTTTTCCCCCCGGGTGAACGCTTACGACAACGTAGTTTCATTATCGGAAAGTCAGCATAATTGCTTCATTGCATTGACGCCAGCGGAAGAAATTAAAGTCCCGGACGATACAGAAAAGGGCATGGCAAACACTTTCGTTCACCATGCCCTTTACTATTCCAAGTTATTACAGGAGAGCCTTGAACTTCTCGTCGAGAACGTCCTTTGGCGCTGCGCCAACGAACTTATCCACGAGCTCGCCGTTCTTGAAGAACAGGATTGTCGGGATGCTGCGGATTCCGAACTGGACAGGGATGTCATCGTTCTCGTCCACGTTGCACTTACCTACCACTATCTTGCCATCATAGTCGTTGGCCAGTTCCGAAATGATAGGACTTACCATGCGGCAAGGGCCACACCATGTTGCCCAGAAGTCAACTACCAATGGCTGATCGCCATTCTTATAACTCTCGAAGTTCTCGTTTGTGATTACAACTTCCATTTTAATTCTTTCTTTAAGGGTTATACAATTATATTATTGCTATTCTTTTCGTACAAATACCGTGCCATTCACTTTTCCGCTCCTACAGATGTCACTCGCCAATTACGGATGGACAGTATGACGATATCCTATGAACCACTATCTGAATTCAGCGGCTGTAGAATTCCGTAAGGACAAGGCCATCAGCCGAAACCGGAAACCGTAGCGTCAGGACAGAACCGAGCCGTGGGCAGCATGGACTGACAGAGCACATCGGCGACGATATCAGTTTATCTTATACTCCATAGCATCGTTGCCCTGCAAGTACGTGATGAGCTTATTATCGACATTCACTGACTTTTTGGCACAATGCAGGAGCAAGTCGCCATCGTCACTTCGCAGTCTGAAATACAGTTGCGTAGAGCCCGGACTGTCGCTCAGGATCTCCTCTAAATCATTTACCATAGTGGGCTCAAACTTCTTCGTGTCGATAGAGATTGTCAGTTTCTCCAACCGCTTCGACTTGACATCGTAGAGCTGTTCGACATTCTGGATATTGATATTATATACCTTAGCATCACGGAACCTGGGCACGCACTTGGCCGTAATGAACACAGAGTAGTCCTTCTTCAGCATTCCGTTCCACCGCGACCAGTCGTTTCCGAAGATTCCAATCTCACCTGAAGAGTCGAAATCCTCAATAGTAACGAAACCGAACGGCTTTCCCGTCTTCTGCGAGAAGCGCTCAGTAACATTTGTTACTATTCCGCCGAATGTCAGTTCTTCACGTTTGGCAAGTTCCTCCTTGTCGGAGTCACGTCCTATCTCCCTGCACCGTGTGTTGCACATGTTCTCAAGGATGATACGGTATTCATCGAGCGGATGGGCCGAAAGGTATATTCCCACGAGATTGCGCTCCTTATTGAGTTTCTCTATGACCGGCCATTTCTCCGCCTTAGGAGGTATCGGATGCTTTATTTCAACATCCTCACCACCGAAGAGCGAGTTCATCTGTTCCTGTTTCTCATGCTGGAACTCCTGTCCATAATGCACAAGAGTGTCAAGGAAGTTCCCGCCTTTGCCATTATCGCCGAAGTACTGTTCGCGCTGAAGACCCAGACTGTCGAAACCTCCGCTGTAAGCAAGACTCTCAAAGGCCTTACGGTTGACGCGTGTGAAATCGATTCGTTGTGCGAAATCGTAGATATCCTTGAACGGTCCGTTCTTCTCGCGTTCCTCAACGATAGCATCGGCAGCGGCACCGCCCATTCCCGAGATGGCAGCCATACCGAAGCGAATCTCACCTTTCTTATTCACTGCAAAAGAGCTGCGGCTCTCGTTGACATCCGGCCCGAGTGTTGCAATACCCATAGCCTTACACTCTTCCATCAGCTTCGATATCTCCGTCTTTTGGTCGAAACGCCTTGTCATCAGTGCAGCCATATATTCAGCTGGGTAGTGAGCCTTCAGATATGCCGTCTGGTATGCCACCCACGAATAGCATGTGGCGTGCGACTTATTGAAGGCGTAGCTGGCGAATTTCTCCCAGTCGCTCCATATCTTCTCAAGGATATTTGGGTCGTAGCCGTTAGCCGTTCCCTGCTTGATGAATTTAGGCTTCATCGCGTCGACAATAGCCTTCTTCTTCTTACCCATAGCCTTACGAAGAGCATCGCTCTCACCACGGGTGAAACTTGCAAGCTGACGGCTCAGAAGCATCACCTGCTCCTGATAGACAGTGATTCCGTAGGTATCCTTGAGGTATTTCTCCATGCAAGGAATATCATATTTTATCGGTTCCAGACCATTCTTTCGGCGGATGAACGACGGGATATAATCCATAGGACCCGGTCGATAGAGGGCGTTCATAGCTATAAGATCCTCAAAGACCGTCGGTTTCAGCTCCCTAAGATTCTTCTGCATTCCCGCCGACTCAAACTGGAACGTACCAATCGTTCTTCCTTCCTGATACAGTTTGTATGTCAGATCATCGTCAATAGGAATATTGTCGAGGTCAACTTCATCGCCCGTAGTTTCCTTGATAACCTTCACGGCCTCCTTCAACTCCGACAGAGTTTTCAGTCCGAGGAAGTCCATCTTGATAAGTCCTGTCGACTCAATAACGTGTCCGTCATACTGAGTGACGTTACACTTCATCCCCGGGAAGTCGGGGTCGTCGGCAGTACTCACTGGCACCCAGTCACTTATCGGGTCACGGCAGATGATGAATCCACAGGCATGAATACCAGTACCGCGGATTGTCCCCTCGAGCATCTTGGCATATTTGATGGTGTTGCTCTCTCTGGAATCCATGCTCACCTCAGCGTCCTGCAAGGCCGGTGTACACTTTATGGCGTTGGCAAGGTTCATCTTCATACCATCGGGCAGCCTGTCGGGAATGGCCTTACAGAGACTGTTGGAAATATCGAGGGGCAGACCCTCCACTCTCGCCACGTCCTTTATGGAGTTCTTTGTGGCCATTGTCGAATAGGTAATGATATGGGCGCAGTTGTCCCATCCATACTTATCCATCACCCACCGCAGCACTTTTCCACGTCCGTCGTCATCGAAGTCGGTATCAATATCCGGCAGATTGACACGGTCAGGGTTGAGGAAACGCTCAAACAGCAGGTCATATTTCAGTGGGTCGATCTTCGTTATTCCCAAGCAATAAGCCACTACGGAACCGGCAGCAGAACCACGTCCAGGTCCCACCATCACGCCGAGCTCGTTGCGGGCAGCATTGATAAAGTCCTGAACGATAAGGAAGTAGCCTGGGAAACCCATCGTCTTCATCACGTGAAGCTCAAAGTTGATGTGCTCTTTCACGTTGTCCGACAGCGGATCGCCATACCGCTTCTTTGCTCCCTCATACGCAAGATGACTCAGATATTCGGCCTCAAACTTAATGCGGTAGACCTTATCCCATCCTCCGAGCGACTCTATCTTCTTCATTCCCTCCTCTTCGGGAAGGGTATTCTCGCCATTCTCGTCGGACGAGAATTCCTTCAGCAGTTCCTCCTTTGTATATTTTTTCCTTATATCTTCCTCAGTACCAAACGATTCCGGGATTGGGAAGAACGGCATGATAGGCCCATGATCGATGCTGTAGAACTCCACTTTGTCGAGCACTTCAAGCGTATTCGACAGTGCCTCAGGGATATCCGCGAACACCTCGTTCATCTCTTCCCTCGTCTTGAACCACTCCTGCTTCGTGTATCGCATGCGGTTCGGATCGTTAAGGTCCTTTCCTGTGGCCAGACAGAGCAGATGGTCGTGGGCCTCGGCAGTCTCCTTGTCCTCAAAGTGGCAGTCGTTGGTGCATACGAGTTTTATGCCATATTCCTTGGCGAAACGGATAAGCACCTCATTAGCTTTCTGTTGCAGAGGAAACGTCTCCCGGTTGGCAATGAGATTAGGATCCTTCACTTCATGGCGCTGGAGCTCAAGATAATAATCATCGCCAAACAAGTTATGATACCACTGACAGGCCTCACGAGCACCGTCGATGTCGCCTTTCAGGACTTTCGACGGCACCTCACCGGCTATACATGCTGAGAGCACAATCAGCCCCTCGTGGTACTTTTCCAGTTCGGAACGGTCGGTACGGGGCTTATAATAGTAGCCCTTCACCCATGCATGGCTGACGAGTTTGATAAGATTTTTGTAACCCTTATAGTTCTTTGCCAATACAATAAGGTGGTAGCCGCCGTTGTCGCCGTGCTCCTTAACCTTATCGAGCATGCTGTGATGGGCAACGTACATCTCGCAGCCATAGATGGGCTTGAAAGGCTCAAGTCCCTCTTTCTTCCTGTCCTTATTAATCTTAGCGCAATAATCGGCAAACTCCTTTATGCCGAACATCACACCATGGTCGGTGATAGCCATACCCCTCATGCCATTCTTGACAGCCTTGTCGACAAGATGGGTAACCTTAGACTGTCCGTCAAGAATAGAATAATGAGTGTGACAATGCAGATGTACGAAATCTTCCATAATTCAATTCAATTGGAGTGCTAAGGTACTGCAAAATACCGACACTGCCAAAAGAATAAATCAAAAATTTGTCATCCCGAAAAAATTTTGTACCTTTGCATCGCTGAATTGGCAGAGAGCCAAAATATCGATTAACCAAAAGAAAATCCACCATCATGGTAAAAAGAATAAAGAAACTCAAAAAGATAAGATTCCATAGCGAAGGCCGCGACCAGCTCTTCTATGGTGCCATACTCATCGTGCTCATCGCGTTGCTTCTATGGTTTGGTTTCTCCACCAAGATTCCGTTCATCATTTTCCTCATTGTCTTCGGCTCAGTATACGGAGTTGTAGTCAATTTCTACCGCTGTCCGATACGCTATTTCCCCTCCGAGGACACCGACAAGCTCGTTGTGGCCCCCGCCGACGGTAAGATTGTCGTCATTGAGGAGGTCGACGAGAACGAGTATTTCCACGACAAACGCCTGATGATCTCTATCTTCATGAGCATCACCAATGTCCATGCCAACTGGTTTCCCGTTGACGGCAAGGTGAAATTTGTGCGTCATTTCGACGGCAACTACCACCGCGCATGGCTTCCCAAGGCCAGCGAGGAGAACGAGCACGCCGACGTGATGCTCACTACCGACGGCGGTGTCGACATCCTCTGTCGGCAGATTGCAGGAGCCGTAGCACGCCGTATCGTCACCTACGCCAAGGAAGGCGAGGAGTGCTTCATTGACGAGCATTTAGGATTTATCAAACTTGGAAGCCGTGTCGACGTATTCCTCCCTGTCGGCTCAGAGGTCTGCGTAAAAATGGGACAGCCCACGACCGGTGACCAAACGGTAATAGCCAAGTTGAAATGATAAAAAAGAATATACCAAACTCGATAACGTGCTGCAACCTCATCTCCGGTTGCATAGCCACATATTTTGCATTCTGCAACGATCTCACCATGGCTCTGACATGGATAATAATCGGTGCGGTCTTCGACTTCTTCGATGGAATGAGTGCCCGCGCCCTCCACGTCAGTTCACCGATAGGCAAGGAGCTCGATTCTCTGGCTGACGACGTCACCTTTGGCGTGGCTCCATCGACGATGATTTTCTCCGAGTTGGGCGTTATGAACTATCCGTCAGCTGTCGAGGGACTGCGCACGATACTGCCTTTCGTGGCCTACATCATGGCGGCATTCTCGGCATTGCGCCTGGCGAAGTTCAATCTCGACACACGTCAGGCAATGGGATTCATCGGACTGCCAACGCCTGCCAACGCACTCTTCTGGGGTGGACTGCTCATCGGCATGCAGCCGGTAATCGAAACACGGGAGTGGGCTATGCCCATTGTCGTCATCGGTGTATTCTTCAGCAGTTGGCTGCTTATCAGCGAGTTACCGATGTTCGCCTTGAAGTTCAAGCATTGGGGCTGGCAGGGCAACCAGCTGCGCTACTCCTTCGTAGCCACGGCAGCGGCAATATTCATCATTGCCATCATCGCCCACGGATGGAAAGGATTCCTTGAGGCCTGGGCACCGGTCATTGCGCTATACCTCATAATCTGCGTCATAGCCCAGCTGAACGGCAAAAAGGCCCAAAAAGAAGGATAACGGCTTAAAATTACGAAACGAGATAAGAAAAGGCTTAAACGCTTGTGTACTACAGACAGCCCACAAACGTTTAAGCCTTTTCCCGTTTATCGGTATTAATTGTGTACCAGCGTTCCTATCTCCTCACCGTCGATAACCTTCTTTAGGTTGCCTACAACATCCATATTGAAGACATAGATGGGCAGGTTATTGTCCTGACACATGCATATAGCCGTGAGATCCATAACCTTCAGACCGCGCTCCAAGACTTCATTATAAGTTATCTCAGTGAACTTCTTGGCCGTCGGATCCTTCTCAGGGTCAGCAGTATAGACACCGTCGACGCGCGTACCCTTGAGCATAACGTCGGCCTCAATCTCTATTCCGCGCAGACTTGAGCCGGTATCCGTAGTGAAATAAGGATTTCCCGTACCTGCCGAGAAGATGCAGATATATCCGTTCTGCATTGCCTCCACGGCCTTCCACTTATTGTAGAACTCACCGATAGGCTCCATTCTTATGGCCGTCATGACCTTTGTCTTTACGCCAATGGCACCGAGGGCCGAACTGAGTGCGAGCGAGTTGATGACCGTTGCGCACATACCCATCTGGTCGCCCTTGACGCGGTCGAAACCTTTCTGACTGCCACTGAGACCACGGAAGATGTTTCCGCCGCCAATAACGATACCAATCTCCACGCCCATGTCGTGGATTTCCTTAATCTGACGGGCATAGTCGCCCAACCGTTCCGGATCGATACCGAAACTCTGTTTTCCCATCAAGCTCTCGCCGGAGAGTTTCAGGAGGATTCTTTTGAATCTTGCCATAATTCTAAATTCAAAAACGATTCACAGCCTAAGGGACACTGACTATCAGTATATTACATGCCCGCGGCGGTGCCGTCAGCACCTCAGGCATGCCCGTTGGCAGCTGAATCTATATTCATTATTACTGTTATTATAATCCAATCCGACACTTCGTTCCGCCACACGCTATATATATAATATGTGTAAGCGTCACTCCGCAGCAGCGTCACCGTCGTCAGACAAGAAGCTGACCTCCTTAAACTTGTACGACCGCATGACACCTTCCTTGTCACGCAGAATCAGTGTGCCGTCATCCTCGACCTCCACGACGGCGGCCACCAGCTCGCCATCCTTGTCACGGTAGCGATGGAAACCGTGCGAACGGTACAGACCGGAGTGGTAAATCTCTGATATAGCAGCATATTCGCCATTCTCTATGGCCGAATAATACTTTCTGAAGGCAGCCAAAATCTTGTCGAGAACCTCCCCGACCTTAACCTCATGACCGAGAATCTGCTTCATCGAGACGGGATTAGGGGCATCGCTGACGAACCGATCCTGATTGACGTTGATACCCGTTCCGAAGATACAATCCTTCACATGGCCGCCGCCGAGCTTCGTCTCTATCAGCGTTCCGCTAATCTTTTTGTCCTTCCAGTAGATGTCGTTGGGCCACTTCATCGTCACATCGTCCTTACCGAGATAACTGCCGAGGACCTCCCACACGGCGAGAGCCTCGGCCTCCGACAGCAGAAACTGCCGCATGACGGGAACCATCACAGGATGGACGAGGATGGAGAACGTAAGATTCTTGCCCGCCTCACTCTCCCAGTGGTTCGTGCCCTGACCGCGTCCGGCCGTCTGGTCATCAGCCACGACAACTGTCATAGCCTCACCGGCAGCCGGCTTGTAAGCCATGAGATAGTTGTTAGTGCTGTCGACAGTCGGCAGATGGATAATCTTCTCGGTTTCATCCTTCGACGAGAAGATTCCTGACAATTTGTTGATAATAGGTTTTATATTCATTGTCTATTAGCTTATGAATCAATAACATACCAGCATCCACGCATCACCAACTCACTACGAAATCACACGAAAGGCAAGAAAGCATTCTCCACATGTCTCACCTCGTAGTGCTCCGGAGTGCCCACGACTGTCACGATGTCGAATCTCACCTCCACATCAATATGATAGGTCTTCACAAAGGCGTTGGCGGCTATCGACAGCGACCTTATTTTCTGTGGCGATACGGCCTTGTCGGCATCGTTATATTTCTCGTCACGGCGCGTCTTGACCTCTGCTATGACGCAGAGCCCATCGTCGTCGGTGGCCACGATGTCGAGATCACGGTGGCCGTAGTGCCAGTCACGGGCCAGCACCCGCAGTCCTTTCTGCTCAAGGTATGCGGCAGCGGCATCCTCACCCCATCGTCCTAAGTCGTTATGTAAAGCCATAATTTAGAGTCGTATAGAAGGTTACGAAGGTCAGCATGGTGAATCAGGCGATTCACTGCCCCCGCTATTCATCCCACAAAGTTACTAAAACGCTACAGCTTTTCCAAATAATTTCTGTACTTTTGCAATAAAAAGAAAGAAAAAAAATATGAGTACAGAAGAGCAGGAGAAGAAGGATGAGTTCTTCATGAGCCGCGCTTTGCAAGAGGCTGAGGCGGCATACGAGGAGGGCGAGATACCGATTGGGGCCGTTGTGGTATGCCGTGGCAGGATTATAGCCCGTGCGCACAACATGACTGAGACCCTCCACGATGTCACGGCCCACGCCGAGATGCAGGCCATAACGATGGCTGCCAACAGTCTCGGCGGCAAATACCTTACCGACTGCACCCTCTACGTCACCGTCGAGCCGTGCCCGATGTGCGCCGGAGCCTTAGGCTGGTCGCAGATGGCCCGCGTCGTCTACGGAGCGCCCGACATCAAGCGTGGTTACCGCACCTTCGCGCCGTTGGTGCTCCATCCAAAGACAAAGGTCACGGCAGGTGTCCTCGCTGACGACTGCCGTGACCTTATGTTGCGGTTTTTCAAGGAGCGGAGATAGGGTTCCTCTGCCCCACTCCGCCTCCACGTATCGTTATTTCACTACTACTTTTCGGCCGTTCTGGATGTAAACGCCCTTGGCAAGTCCGCTGAGCGATGTGCCCACAAACTGACCGCTGAGGTTGTAAACGCGGTTGTCAGCCCGACGGTCACCGCTCGCCGTAACGGTGCTTATGCCGTTGACAAAACCCTTCGTCAGACGATATATCTGCACATTAGCCTGATTAGTGGCATCAGTAGTGAAATATGTCTCAGGATCAGCATAACCGAGGAAACGCTTGTAAGTGCCTACAAAAGAAACAGATGCGTTACCGTCGGCGAAACCGAGACTGGCGATGGCATTGGTAGCGGCCTTGACTATCGACAGACCGTTGTTCGTAGCACTGAGATAGCCGTTGTCGGTACGGAAACCCCAGTTGCCGGTTTTCGTCGATCTCACCACTCCGAACATCATCACGTCGGCATTGCCGTAAGCTTTATCGCCGTCGAGAGTTATGTTTGCAGCCGAACGGAAATTGCCCTGCTGGGCTGTGCCGAGAGCCATACTGTTGGCGCCGTTGACGAAGATGACGCTGTCGCCGGCCGATAGCTGAGCCACATCGGTGACTTTCTCGAAGGTACGGTTGTCGTTGACGATGGTCGAAGGATTCAGACTCTTGTCCCTGAAGCTGAAAGTCACGGTGCCGTCGCTGTGCTTGACAACCTTATATATCGGGTCAGCAGTCAGCGTCGTACCGTTGTAGAGTTTCTGCGACTCGCTGTAGTTCACGCCGTTACCGAAGAGATGCGACGGATTGCCGTAGGACGTTTCTGCCACTCCGCCGATGGCGCTGCCATCAGCGGTGACGGCAAAGGAGCGCTTCTTCGTCTGGTTGTTGTTGACCGTATTTCCCACCCACGCATACCGTCCGTAGGTGATATGCGTCATGAGCACTCCTGAGCCGAGTTGCGACGGATACCACGTGCTCGGCTGCCGGTTCTCGAGGATGAAATATTCGTTTGTATTCTGCGGATTGCGGTACATCACGGCGTAAGCGGCATCAGCAGTATTCGGGCTGGCGAGGGTTACGGTCTGGGCAGCATCGAGTTCCTTGATGTCGAGCCATCCCATGAAACTGCGCTCATAGGCCGTATAGCCCACGGGAGCGTAGCTGTTGCCGTTATATTCGCCACCGTCCATCACCGACCAATAGCCGTAGGGCGAATCGTTCGAATAGCTGTAGTCGGTGACATACCAGTCGGGGAGTCCGAGAGCGTGGCTGAACTCATGGCAGAAAACGCCGATTCCCATGATATTATTGTCGTCATACATCTCATTACCAACAAAATACGAGCCGTAGGTGTTGCCGTCGATGTAGCCGTAGTAGTCGCCTAAGTCGAGCTCATGGGGCCAGATGGTGTTCTCGTCGCCACCGGTAGCCTCGCCGAGTCCGGCATACATAATGGTCACATTAGGAATCTTGCCGTCGACTTTATACTGGCTGAAGTCGACACCCTGCGCTGTCGCTTTCTCGATGGCATCGGTAACCATCTGGAACGCACGCACGTCGCCGGCGCCACGGTTACTGTCCGACGAGCTGTTGGCACCATAATAGGCATAGGGATGGTCGAGGGTGACCTTTGCCACGACATCGAAAGTCGGAACAAAATGGCCCATACTGACTGCCTTGAAATAGTCCTTCACCGAACCCACCTCATAAAGGTTGTCCTCGTGATAGCCTTCCTCGTTGAAGTAACGGCTGATTTTATCTATCGTGTGGTCGGCCTGGAAGGCCTTGTCCTGGAAAGCAACCATGATTACAGGCACTGTCAGATTGCCGTTGCTCGGCACAGCGCCACCGGAGTTTGTCCCGAACTTGCCGAGACCGTCGTTAGTCGAGGCGTTGCCGGCGCGCTTCACAAGACGGCGCACGAGGGTGGCATCGGGCGACAGCAACGGCCGCAGGGCTTCGTCGGTGGGACGCAAGGTGATAGTGGATACGAAAGCGGTCTCCTCAGCCGTGCGGTCGGCAAGGTTATGAACGGCCATCGACGAGGCCGTCAGCTCACCGTTGGCGTTGAGCTGGGCATAGCACAAACGGCCGTTGGCATCGCGCACGACGACCTTATCGTCCTCAGTAGTGTAGAAAGCGAGATGACCGTCGCCATTCTTATATAGCATTACCACCGATCCGTCGTTCTGCTTGACAGGAAAGAGCTTATGCATAGGACGGACAGCACCTGCCGTCAGAGCTGAAGCTAACAGCAAGGCCGATAAAAATAATTTCTTCATTGATAATTCATGAATTTGTGATTAACTTCGCAAAGTTAGTACAATTAACACACATATCAAAATAATGCATGCTAAAACTTCAACGCATATATATTAAAGATAGTGAATGGCGTAATGAAAAACAATCCATCGTGGCACGAAAAACAGATAAAATGATGGATTACCGGTATATTCCATGGCTTTCATTGCCACTGAAAAGCCCCGACGGGGCTGGTAGTGGCAGAGAGAAAAGCACCTCGCAAAGCCGCAAAGACCGCAAAGGACACGCCAAGGAAAATAAAAAATCCTTCGCGGTACCTTTGCGGTCTTTGCGGCGTGGAGAGACAAATAACGAACTGCACCCACCCACTTGCAGGGGCAACCTTTATGGCCGTCCGCAATCTTCGGACAAGCGGCACAGGGCGGTTGCGACTACGGAAAATTATCCTTTGCGCTCCATTTTGGCCAAAAAGGGATGTTCAATCTCGCCTTCTTCACACAAGAAAATATCAATATGATATGTAAAATAAATTCAAACAACACAGATTCTAACCATGTCACTGTTATAATCTGATTCACAACGACTTACAGAGCATGTCATTTTGTATTGCAAAACGGCCTGTTTTAGACTGCGAAACAGGCCGTTTCAGAGTGCGAAATGGACCGTTTCAGGAGCCAAAACGATAGGTATTGAAATGCTGTTAAGATATTTCGCAACGGAGAACAGCATTTCAAAGGTCAGATATTGGTTATTTAAGGTTGCTGCCCTCAAACTTCTTTATCGCCTCTACCCATTCCGGCCATATCTCTACCGACTGGTTCTTCACGAGGTCGAAGGTGACAATGATTGATCGGCCGATGCACTTCACCTCACCGGTCTTTGAGTCGACGAGGCGCTGAACGAACACAAAGCTCTTCTTGCCTAAGTGGGTGACAGCCGACTGCACCTCGATATTGTTGTCGGAGGTGTAAACCTGAGCAAGGAAATCGGCATCAATATGCGCTGTTACCGTCACGTGGCGCTGGTCGCAAGGAACGCCAAGGCGAACGAAATAGTCCATCTTGGCCGTATCATAATACTGGAAATAAATCGAATTGTTGATGTGTCCGAACTGGTCGGCATCGAAAAACCTCAACTGAAGTGGAAACTTATGATGAAAATCGACGTCGGAATACAACTCAACGCCTTTGCTGCTATTCTTATCCATTGGTAAAATTATCCTATACAATTTATCGTTGCAAAATTACAAAAAATCTTGCACACAGAGAAGAAAAAACAGATTCTTTACCCTTACACGAAAATAGATAAGATATATCAAGGTAGCAGAAAACCGAATTACCATTTGTAGAGTATGATTAAACAGTGTATAGAGCCATGCAATACCAACGAACAAGCGGCACAATGCGGCTACAGGAGCGGCCTTTATGACCGCCCGGTTGGTCGTCAGACCGTATCTCTGCATTATATCCGGAAGAACCATAACCCAACATAACAACCCGCGTAAACAGCTTTTGCTAAGAAGCTTGCAGAAATCTAACATCGCTTATGACAAGAAGCTTGCAGCAATCTAACATCGTAGGGGTGGGGTTTATCCCCACCCTCGCTGCTGCGGCGTATCTACCTTAATCCTCGTACGTTGCTGATAGGGCTGGGATAAGCCCAGCCTCTACGGTGGATGCGTGCAGCACATTAATTATCAACGTGTTGCCAACGTAATCATTTCATCACAAAAACATTACCAATGTGATCTCTATGCAGGGCGTTGATAGGCAGGGTTAGGGGCCATCCGCGGGCAAGAGTGATGAAGACAGGAAATGCTAAAGACGATTGCAAACGGTACTAATATAACCGAACGAAGGCCGCGACCCTCAACGGGTGGCGGCCTTCTAAGTTTTAAATAAATAAAACTTGAGTGTATCTAAAGTAATTTAATCTTCTTACTTCTGAATGAACTTCTTTCCGTTAGAGATAACGACACCCTTATAAGCCTTGCTTACCTGCTGGCCGGCGAGGTTATATGTACGGAAGTCAGCCTTGTTACCAACATTCTCAACAGAAGCAGAGCTGATACCGTCAGCAACGGTAGCGTCGCCCTGGAGCAGATAGATAGGATCAGAGACAGCGCCCTTGTCGGAAACGACATAAACGGTAGCTGCACGTTTTGTTGTGCCCTCCGGCAATGCCTGGGCGTTGAAAGTCAACACGTAAAGTTTTGCTTCATCATCGAGGACAGTTACGTTGACATTTGAAACCCAGTCTGGAAGATCCTTGATATCATAGTTCGCAGACTCATCAGCATTGAAGAATGGGAGGACCGTCTCGACGAACGCACCTGGCAGACCGTTGGCATTTTTATCATCGAAAACTGATGCCGTAGCGCCGTCAGTAAGATTGGTCTGACCGTCATTAGAGATTCTAACAACGTTATATTTCAGATTTGCATCCTCAAATTTGAACAGACCACCTGGATTTTCAGGAGCCTTTGCACCATCATACATTGCGTTGAGAGCAATCTTGGCTGCAAGACGGGAAGAGAAAGTGAAGGCGTTGTGATAATGAGTGCCATCAGATGTCTTAACACTGATATAACCATTCTGAACGTTAGCATCAGCATCATCATTCAAGCGAAGACCATCGATACCATAGCTGACACCGTCTTTGTCAAGACCATCAACAACGATAGCGAACTGTGTGTTTGCAGGAATGATGAACGGCTCTGTCGTCTCAGTACCGAATTCATCAACTGTCTTCTTTGAGAAAACGAGATGACCTGTATAAGTAACAATATCACCTCCATTATCAGCTGTCTGGAAATCGAGAGCATCAGAAGCAGTGGCAGTCAGAGTGTCTAACACATTATCGAGATCTGCATCAAAAGTTGTAGGATCATCTGCGTTCGGAGTCACACCACATACATAAGCAGTAAGAGTAGCACCCTTTGTAAGAGGACCAGCAGCGACTGAGGTACGACCCTCAGTAACAATGTTCTCTACATACAGAGGAGCCGTTGTCTTGCCCATGTACTGCTCAATAGCGTAAGAAGTATATGTCTTACCCTTTTCTTCAACTGAGCCGGAACCGAACAGATAATGTGAGTCCAGGAATCCGAAAGCAGCACCATTTGTATATGTTGTACCATTGTAAATAAACGAACCATGGTCATCACAAGCATACAGAAGAGCTGTTGAATCAGGACCCATAACACCCCAATGCAAAGGAGCGCTAATCTCAGTCAATTGAGCTTTTAGAGCATCAGAGAGACGAGAATCGTTATTATCCAGCAACTTAGTATAGATATTGTTGGAACCGAGACAGAAAGAGTCAGTGCCCTGAATCAAGGTTGGGCCATAAAACATTCCCTCACCATAAGGAGCCTGGAAGTTGTAATTATCTGAGGCTGAGACTGGTGTGCCTTGACGAGACCAAGAACCAGTACCAACTTTAGCGAAAGTAGTTGGAGTGTTGAAAGGCACAACGAGTTTTGAGAGATAATAGCCCGAGCCTTCGAGACTATAGCCCTCATAGAAGCCGCCCTCCGGTGTAGTGAAGTACAGACCGGTAGATGCAGAGTGATTAACCTTCGGTGCCTTGTCAGAGACACGGACAACCTGGAATCTTTCATTCAGACGTGGGAGTGAAGCTTGCTTAGCCTGCGAGCTCAAAACACTTGTCTGAGAAAATCCTGTAGCTGCAACAAAAAGTGCAGACATTGCAAGTAATGTTCTTTTCATTTCCTCAATGTTTTATTAATGAATAATTGAATTTTTATCTTATGTCCGCCGGGGATTATTCCCATCTCCGACGGACAGATTATTATTATTTCATGCCAAAGATAATCCAGTTATTGGCATCCGACTTAGAAGTAAGACGAATATTCGTAAGATTGAAATTGGTATCTCCTCCCTTGATGGAATAATCGGAAGAACAAAGCAAATCAATCATCTGCTGGATTGACGGAACACGGTTCAGAATCTTCTGAGCTGCATCATCACAACCGGTATATTCAAACTTCACCGAACCGTCGGAATTCTCGGTCTTTGTAAGATTATAATCAACATAACGTGCCGGAACACGACCGGAATAGTCGATACTCAGTTTTATCGCGCCATTATCATTTCTCAACGATAATGAACGAATATAGTAATTCTTATTTACAGCCTTGAACTCATTGGATATCTGATTAAAGATAGTTAAATAGCTGTCAGACATTAACGTGCTCAAATCTTCATTAGCCGATACTGTAACCGCCCAACGGTGGGCAGACGTGCCAAGATAAGAGTTGAAGAATGATATAGCGTCGTTACCAGAGATGTAAACATCCTTGTTGTCGACACTCACGAACTCATCAGAGTCACGACTGTAACGAAACTCCTGCACTGTCAATCCATTATATGTAGCCTTGTCACGGAATCGCAGATAATAGTCCTGGCCGCGCTTAGTAATAAGGAACGGGTTGAACTTTCCTGTTGTAATAGCGTCAGCACCATCAAGGTAGATGCTTGGCAGACCGTCGTCAGCACCATCAAAACGATACAGAGAGTCGGCAGCATGAAGGAGATTATATGTCGGATAGTTAGCTGGGAACATCTTCGACATAAAGCCCTTGACATCAGTAAGATAAGACTCATAGTCAACACCAACCTCAACAGGGGTGAGAAGGTTGTACGTTCCGCGTTTCTTACCTTTAAGCATCATGTAAGAAGCATCTTCAGGTGCATCAACGATAATAAACTCGAAATCACCGCCAATACCAGTACCCGTCTCATCATTAGGATTATCAGCATCTCCTGTCTGAGCGACATCATCCGGATTAGAGAACTTATGAAGTGCTGCATTGTAAGTATCGAAACTGAGGACAGGTCCATCATCAGTTATCACATCCCAAGCAGAACTATCAGTGAGATACTTATTATCTGTCAATGCATTATTCATAGCTACATCAACCTGATGGTTACTATGGAAGCGCATGAGTACGAGGTAACCATTGCCATATGGTGTCTCATCCTTTGTTGTCGGATAGAGCTGCATAGCCCATCCGTTTGGTTGTGCCGTAAGGCGTGATGAATAGAGGTCTGAAGCAGCATTCAAGCGCTCAGCAGCACTCTGAGAGAACAGGTCATCCTCATCACCAGCGCATGAAGCCAAAGTGAAAGCAGCGAGCGCTACGGCAAATATGGAAAATATCTTTTTCATATACTATACTTATTAAGAGGTGTTATTTCTGTATCAAACTGTTGAGACGGTAAACCTGATTCCGCAATTGGTCGATAAGCGTCTGACCATCCTCCTGAACAGAAGTAAGTTTGTTGACGACATTGCCGTCCTTGTCGAGAGCGAAGGTACCGTCAGGATTAGTGACATAAGTACGATTCTGGACCTCCTTACGAAGATTGTCGAGAGAAAGATTATAATGCTCTTTGAGATAAGTTCTGACGAGCTCAACCTTTTGAAGTATTACGTTCTTACCGTTAATACCACTATTATGTGTGTAATTCAACTTCCAGTCAGCAGTAGGTATTGGCAGTCCTAAAGCGTCACGGGAAATCATTTTGCGGTAGACATTATATTTTCCACTCGAAGTAGTCTTCAAATAACCCATAACCTCCTGAGCGGTGACACCGTGAACACGAAGATTATAGTAGATTGAATCACGAACCTTATACTGACCTGAGAAATAGTAGACAGTATCAATCTTACCAGTCTCATTACGAACATACTTCACGTTTGGTCTGGCATTATTGAATGTACGCAAACTGTCGGTATAGTCGCCCGATTTACCGAGCTCATAAGTCTCCCAGTCATAAGAAGCAGTATTCAACAGATTTTTCCACGAAATACTGTCACGGGTGATGTAATTAGCCATTGTCTCCGCCCAGTCCTCAGTTGTAGAAGATGAAGCGTAACTCGATGTGAAACCGGAACCTGCCGAGAGAGAGTCGGGACGGTCGCTCCAACCGGCTGCATCGTAGTGGCCCTGCGAGAGGGTGTTGAAAGCTGTCGGGTGGATATAGGTCTGGTCGAGAATGTGAGCAAACTCATGATGCATGGTATTGAAGAAGTACTTATTCATCATTGCTATATCGTTGACATCGAGGTTGTTAACGTTATAGAAGTTGATCTTCACACCGCTGCTGGCATCACCGAGCACCTCAGTACCCTGAGAGGGGTTGTAGTTCTTCGAACCTGTGAGCTGAATGATACGCGGAGAGTATGACTTCAGGAACTCCTGACCGCCGGAAACCTTATTGTAGACATCGTACCAGAGATACTTTGTCAGCACAGCCAAGTCGACACTCTTGTCATAGCGTGCCGGAGTAAGGTTTTTTGTCATGTCGGTACCCTTATCATCGTAGCGGTAGACGAACTTTACGTTGTAAGGCTCAAGATATTCCGCCTTGATGAACGAGTCGAGAGGGAATGTCGACTGAGTCCTGTCGAGGTTGTCCTGCGACGGGTCGGTATTGAATATGCTTGCGCCAAGGTCGTCGTCAGAGCAGGAAACAGTGAATCCTGCCGTGAAGACAACAATGAAAGCTGCAAGCAGTATGTTTAAATGATTCTTCATATCTATAGTGATCAATTAAATCCTTAAACTTATAAAACTTACTTCTTCGAAACGAACTTTGTACGGTCGAAGGTGAGATGGGTGGTTATAGGAGCCATCTTCTGACGCTCCTCGCCCACAGCACCGTTGACGACGACACCGTTGGAATCACGGCTCGACTGCATTCCTGACTGCAGGCTCTCCCATGGCACCTCGATATTGAGTTTCGGTGACAGAGCATCGACCTTGATTACATCAGCGTTGACGCCAACCTTATGGGTTACAGAGAGTCCCCAGCGCTTGATGTCGAGAAGGCGCATACCCTCGAACATATTCTCGAAACGACGGAAATCGTTAAGACAGTTCATATAAGGAACGGCAGCAGCAGGAACATTGATTCCTAACTTCGAAGCCTGCGACCAGCTGTCAAGGATAGCCGAGTTGTCAGTGTTATGCTTGCCATAATAACTGAGAATCATTGCCTTAGTCAAATATTTGACATATCCAGTTTTAATGTACGCAGCCTTGTCAGCGGTGGAGAAACTGTTAAGACCATCGTTCCAATAAGCCATAAGATCATTGGCAGCATCATCGTAACGACCCAACATGATTTTAGCCTCTGCGCGCTCGAGAAGAAGTTCAGAACCGGTGAATGCACGGTAAATGACTTTCGGGTATCCGATACCGGCAATCTTATTGGTGTACTGGAATTTCTCATCAACCTTTGCTGAGAAGAAACCATAGTCACTGCTGCTACTTGAGAATGCCATACCACCTACAAGAACCTGAGCCGGAATGATAGGTCCGCTCTTCATTGGCAGGTCAGAATGCATCATGTAAACCTGACGCGCAGCCTCACCGGCACAAGAGTAACGATAACCGAAGGCGCGACGTCTGAGTAACGAACCAGTAGGAATAAGCATGAGATTGTTGTTCAGCGATGGGTTTTGCCATTGTGTGCAGTAGTCATCAGCTGAAGAACAGTTGGCAAAGACAGAATAATCCATCGTCATGCGCTGAACAGAAGCGCTATCGGTACCGAGAACAGCATTGGCATGCTCGATAACTTTCTCATAGTCATGCTTGAAGAGATAGAAACGGGCTGCAAAAGCATGCGCGGCATTAACGTTGAAGTGATACTTAGGAGCTACAGTGTAGTTCAGATCCGAGATGTCAGCGAGTCCGGCAACGAGGTCCTTCTCAATCTTTGCGTAAGTATCATAGACGTTGCTGCGGTCGTACTGCTTGTTGACAACATTCTCAGTCTCAGTAACATACGGCACACCGATATCGTTCTTCGAAGCCTCACCACGATATGCTGTAGAGAAATAGTTCACAAGCATGAAGTGGTCGTAAGCACGAAGAAGCTCAGCCTCACCACGGGCAGCACGCAACTGCTCCGAGGTAGAATCCTTAGCTGTCAACTTTTGGATAGCGTCGAGGGCGAAGTTACAGTAGGCGATGGAGTTATAATAGCTGCCCCAGAGCATACCCGGAGAGTCGTAGCTCGAAAAAGTAGCCTGCGTAGCGGGCTCAAACTTCCACGACTGGTTGTCCTCAAGAGAATACTGAGCGTAGTTATAATGAGCTAAAATCTGCTTATCGTAAGGATTTGACGGCAGATGCGGTGCCTGGTTGTCGATGAGATTATCGCTGTAAATCTCACCGAGCCATGACGGGTTGCAGTCGGGATAAGCCGAATTGAGGAGCTGGACAACCTTTGTAGGGTTGTCAATCTCGACACGCTCATCGGGATTGTGGTCGAGGAAACTGTCGGAGCAGGATGTAAATCCTACGAGAGCAACGGCAGATAAGTAAATATAATGTTTTAATTTCATTACTATGTCCTTTTAAATAAGAGTGTTAATGTTATTAAAGACCCAAACGCAGAGTGAGTGTGAACTGCTTTGACAATGGTGATGATACACCACCCGAGTTGACAAACTCAGGATCTTGTCCGTTCAACTTATCATCAGCATAGATAAGGAACAAGTTCGTGGCATCGAGCTTCAGCGAGAGGTTCGAGAGACGCAGCTTGTTGACAAACGACTTATTGAAATCGTAGGTCAGCGAGATATCCTTCATACGTATGAATCCACCGTCAGCGATACGTGCCGAAGAGTAGTTATATGCACTGTATGCGTAGCCTAAGGTACGATCGTTATAGTACTGACGGACAGAAGCGATAGCCGGAACAGTGGTCACATTCTCATCACCAGGGAGGACCCAACGGTTCTTGAACTCCTTAGGCATAGCAGTCATATCAGAGTAGCTTGCCGAGAATACAGGGTCGAGACGCAACTTGTTACCAAAGCTGTAAGTGATGAACACATTCAAGCGCCAGTTTTTCCATCTCAGAGTATTGTTCAGACCACCGGTGTAGACAGGCTCTGCACTACCCTCATACTTCAGGAAACCGAGGTTCTCATATTCCTGGAAGTTAATGTCAGAGGTTGTGACCTCACCTTTTTCATTGATAATCTGAGGAATACCCTCATCATTAAGTCCGACGAACGGAATAGAGAATATAGAACGGTGAGGATAGCCCACACGAATATTAGAACCAGAATTGTATATCAGGTTGATGACATTTGCCTGCGACAGAAGACTTGTGATCTCTGTATGAGCGTAAGAGAATGTGAGGTCGGTGTTCCAATCCCAATCCTTAGCCATGATATTATGTGTTGAAAGAGTAAACTCAACACCGTTTGACTTCATCTTAGCGTCGTTGGCATACTTACGAATCTCACCGCCTGAGCCGGTGGTATTGATATAACCCATCAGGTCATAGTTGTTACGCCAATAGATATCAGTTACGAGATTGATGCGGTTCTGGAGGAAACCGAGGTCGAAACCGAGGTTAAACTCCTTTTTCTTCTCGTATGTAAGTTCGGAGTTTCCGAGCTCAGACAGTCCGATACCAGTTTCCTGCTGTGTACCCTGCGGGCGCCAGATAAGAGTAGAGCTGAAGATTGGACTTGCGTTAGAGGCAGCCACCTGGTCACCGGTAAGCGAGTAGCTCATACGGAGTGTAGCGTGCGACAGCCAGTTATGGTGCTCAGCCGACCACTTCTTGAACCATTCCTCCTCATGGGCATTCCACGATGCAGATACGTTACCTGTTGGCAGCCAACGAGATGAGCGGTTGTGGCCCATGTTGTTGTTACCATCGTAACGGCCGGTGAGGTTAACGGTGTAACGGCCTTTGTAAGAATAAGATGCCGTAGCGAAGTAAGCCAGACGGCGGGTCCAGCTGTAAGAGAAGCTGTTCAGAATTGTTCCTTCCTCCTGAGCCTGCTTATAGAACTTAGGAGTGATGGTCTGCAGACGGCCGTTGTTGTAGTCGACACCGTACACAGAGTTCATACGCGCATCATAGTCGGCACGGTTAGCCTCCATACCCACCATGGCATTGAAGATGTGAGTATCGTTCCAAATATGGTTGTACGAAACAGTTCCACGGAAGTCGAGCTGCTTAACCGAGTTCTCGTTCATCACGTTGATACCGCCAACCGGCATCACCGATATTGGCAGAGAGTTAGGCACATCAGGATCGGTGTAGAGGAACGAGTTGTTGTACATCACGCTTGGGTTGTCGACACCGGCGCGATAAGCCTCAGCCTGGTTAGAGTTGTTCAGCACAACGTGCTCACGTGTAGCCTTATAAGTACGGTATGAACCGAGGAGGTAAACCTCCACGCCTTCGATAGGTTTCCACGACAGGTCGCCCTGGAACTTCATATCGTTGGTCTGAACCTTGATATAGTTGTTGTTGAGCTCGTCGAAGATGTTGAACGGAGCGTAGTTACGAGTGTACATTGCGTTCGGATCGAGCGTACGCGATGTATTCAGAGAGTAGCTGAACGGGTTGATATCGAAGTCACGGCTTACCGTTCCCGATACCGGGTCGACATTCTGGTTCAGAGTACCCGGAGCGTTCTGGTCACGGTGGCTGGCGTTAGCGCGCAAGGTGATATTCAGCCACTTACTGAGTTTGTAACCAGCGGTGATGTTAGCAGTGTAGCGCTCGACCTTAGAGTCCTTATACCATCCTGGGTCATTGAGGGCAGAGAGAGAAGCGTACATGTTTGCCTTGTCAGTACCTGTAGAAACGCTGACCGAGTGGTTCTGCATGACATTGTTGTTGAACAGCAAGTCGAACCAGTCGGTATTACGGAATTCAGCCTGCTGCAGATATGCGTTCATTGCCGACTGTGTGTAAGGCAGTCCGAACTGTCCGTTACTCTTATTATATGTATCGATGAGTCTGTACATCTGGCCATAAAGACCTGATGTAGAACTATTTACCAAGCTTGACATCTCGAGCCATCCCTTAGCGGCCATCTCTTTGTAGATACCCATCTGCTCTTGAGAGTTAGAGATATTATAGTTGTTGTAGCTTGGCTTCATACGGTATGTGAACTCACCGGTATAGTTGATAGAACTATGCCCGGCACGACCGCGCTTTGTAGTAACGACTACGACTCCGGCCATGGCACGTGCACCATATATAGATGTGGCAGATCCATCCTTCAGAACCTGGAAGCTCTCAATATCATCAGCATTAAGTCCTGCTATTGCATTCGAGATAAGTGTTGTAGCATCACCTGATGAAAGGTCATCAGCGCTGACGTTGACAGCATCCTCAAGGATGACACCGTCGACGACCCACAGCGGGCTTGACGAGCCATATATAGATGTTGCACCACGCACACGAATCTTTGGAGCAGTACCGAATGTAGAAGATACATTCTCAACGCTGACACCGGCCACACGTCCTTCGAGCGAACGTGACACATCGGCGACACCATCGAGACGAGCCTTGTTGGCATCGATCTTCGTGGTTGCACCGGTGAAGAGTCTCTTATCCATCTTCTGGATACCTGTGACAACGACCTCACCAAGCTGATGCGACTGATCATCAGGCGAGAGGGTGATCTTCATATTCGCGCCACCCTTTAGTTTCTGCGATTTCATGCCGATGTAACTTACTGTTATCGACGGACTGGGTTTTGGAGATGTGAATTCAAAGTGACCGTCGATGTCAGTAACAGAACCCGTGCTTGTTCCGTCGATAAGAACAGACGCGCCGATGATAGGCTGGTTATCCTCTGACGAAATAACAGTTCCGGAGATGGTGGTCTGTGCCATAGCGAGCCCCATAAACAAGAACAGGCAGGTCAAGACCATGCTTAGTCGTTTTACCATAGACCTCAAATATTATTATATTTATTAAATTACTTTCGATAAGAATCTCAATACAGACTGCAAAATTACAACTTTTTTATTCAATCAGCAACAATTTAACTAAAAATTTATTGCGATTGAATAAAAAAGTTATCTTTATGTGGACAAAATAGACATATTCCACACGATGTGTGCAATCATGGCATTAAAGGAACGAAAAGCGGCGTGATTTTATCCCGGGATAAAATCACGCCGCCCCTATTTTATACTATATATAATAATGTATAGGCGAAGGATTATTTCACCTGTACGACGAGGTACTTGCTTGTGCTCCAGAAGCTGTCAGGATCGCTGATGCGCAGGACATACTGTCCGTTGGTATCCTTGCTGAGGGTGTAGCTTCCCGACGGATGCGCTGTAAGAATTTTTGCGCTCTTCGAGTAGAGCTTAATCTCCTTGTCGACGCGAATGTCAATCTTTGTGAAGTAGTTGCGGTTGAATCCCTCGCGGAGCACCTTTCCGCCATTGAGGATATTGTTCTGCTTGAGCTCCTTCTTAGTACCGAAGACATACCATGCCGTGTTAAGTTGCTTGTCCTGCTGGCTGATGGTCTGGGCCTTCTGAGTGTTGTCGGTCTGCAGCTGCTGTTTCTCGTTAGTGAGCTTTTCCTTATCGGTGCTGAGGTTCTTGACGCTTGTATTCAGACTTGCCACATCGCTGTTAAGCCCGTTGATGGTCTCGTCGAGCTCAGCAATATGGATGTTCTTAGCCTGAAGTTCAGCACGGAGCTTCTTAAGGTCGTTGTCCTTCTGGATGAGCTGAGCCTGAAGGTTCTCGATGGTCTTGCGCATCTGGTCACCCTTAAAGCCAGTCTCGCGGAGCTGCTCCTGGAGTTTGGCTATGAGCTCGCGGTTCTCCTTCATTCGCTGGGCTATGAACTGCACCTGCTGCTTGATGACGGTGGCCTTGTCAGTACCCTCACTGTTCTTGGCGATGGAGACACGGTTCTCGGCGGCGTTAATCTCATCGAACCCCTGCTGGATATCGTTGAGCGTACCCATCATATCGTTAATCTCATTATCACGCGCCTCGATGACAGAACGGAGCGAGTCGTTCTGTATGTCAGCGGGATTCATCTTCTTCTGTCCTGAGTTACAGCCGGCGAGTGTCATCACGGCGCAGACTGCTAAAAGAACTACTTTTTTCATATTTATCAGTTTTTTATTTGTTTTCCAATCCGGCAACGACCACAACGAACTCTCCCCGTGGCGGTGTGGCCTGAAAGTGGGTAATAACTTCACTAATGGTACCACGGACGCTCTCCTCGTGCACTTTCGATATCTCCCGGCAGCAGCTTACGCGCCGGTCGGGACCGAAGACATCCCTCATCTGTTCGAGAAGTTTCACAACTCTGTATGGCGACTCGTAGAAAATCATCGTGCGCTGCTCGTCCTTCAAGGCCTCGAGCCTCGACATCCGGCCTTTCTTCTGCGGGAGGAAGCCCTCGAAGCAGAACCTGTCGCAAGGCAGTCCGCTCGACACCAATGCCGGCACGAAAGCGGTGGCACCGGGAAGAGTCTGCACCGTCACACCGGCAGCGATAGCCTCACGGGCCAGAAAGAACCCCGGATCGCTGATGCCGGGAGTGCCTGCGTCGCTGATAAGGGCAACATTCTCGCCACCCTTTAACCTCTCGACGATACCCGCCGACGTGCCATGTTCGTTGAACTTGTGGTGCGACATCAGATGGTTGTGAATGTCGAAATGCTTCAGAAGGATACCCGACGTGCGGGTATCCTCGCAGAGCACGAGGTCGGCTTCGCGAAGAATCCGGATGGCACGCAGAGTCATATCCTCCATGTTGCCCACCGGGGTCGGAACAAGATATAATATACCCATATCAGTGCACAAAGATAGTCGAAAGATATGTAACTACAAAACTTATTAGGTTTTTTTGACGTTTTTGCTACGGAAAGACCGTAAACAAAGGGAAATAATATGAAATCTTTCATACGGAAAGGACAAAAATGCATACACCGGCGCACTCGATATTTCCCGTGGACCGATATGTTCATAATTGGTTAGATAGGTCCATAACTCAAGGAAAATAGTCATGGTCAGCTTCTCTTTTCCGTTTGAAAATGCAAAAGCGATAATGGCAGCATAAAGATTTATATTTCCTCTCACTATGATTCCACGGAAAATATCCCCACCCCAAACAGCCTTGGCAATTGCCTCCCTTTGATGCAGCGGTATATGTAAAGACCTTTTATTTCCGCAACGTAGGCAATTGGCCTTTTGTCGCTGCAAGGGGTGTGGCAATTGCCCACCCGCGGTATGCGCCGGGCGGATGAGCATCATCGGTTCAGCGTCGTACATATAAACTTTTATATAAAACAGTTGTCCAAATACTTGCACATATAAAATTAATTATGTACCTTTGTAGTGTGATTAAGGAACAACATTATTAACATTAAAATCAAAGCAATGGACAAAGAAGAAATTGAGCGACTCATTGCTCGCAAGAAAAAAGAGATTAAGCAGCTGTTAGAGCTCAAAGAACTGCTAAAGTCAGAGCACATCGAGAGACAGATAGACATGAGACTTGACGACCTCTCTAAGCTCTACAAAGAAGTAAAGAAACGCAAGTAACAACCGAACCCTCCGACACATAGGAGGAGGGGCTTCAAAAAAGGATAAGACTATGGAAGAGTATCAGACAAAACTTAAAGAGTTCGAGGCACTGTTAGGCAAGGACGACGAGGCAAGCACCAAACAGCGCGCTGAGATAGTTGAATGGCTCAAGGACAATGGTGGTGAGGACGCAAGGAAAGCAGCTGAAGAACTTGTCATGCGTCACCTGCATGAGACCGATAAGATGGTTAATACTATCCGCCAGCAGTTAGGCGAGAAGTACGAGCTGCTGCCCATCTCCTACATTGCCCGCCACTACTTTGGCAAGAGTGCTGCATGGCTGCATCAGCGTATCAACGGCTATCGTGTACGCGGTAAGGTTTACACTCTGAACGAGGAACAGAAGAAGATTTTCAACGATGCCTGCCAAGACATCGCTAAACAGATTGGCTCATTCCATTATGCTTGATCGATAATGGTTTCTTAATCACACCAAGCCTCGGCACTGAGCCGTGCCGGGGCTTTTCCATTCAATAATCGAGTAGGAGGTAAACACTAATCATAGGTGCTTATCTCCTACTTTCGTGTTTACCGCCTCTCACACCACCGTACGTGCGGTTCCGCATACGGCGGTTCCTCGTTAGGGTAACCATTTGGCATACTCGTCAGAAAGACAGATATATACCGCTTTTCGCAGGCTCATATTTGACGCTGCTGTGTGCATTATCGGTGAGGGGCAGATGTTTGCCGCTGACTTCTTTCAGATTTCGCCTCGCGATGGACACCCTTGTCTCTCTGGCTGGACAGTTCCCACTACTAAGGTCTGCTCGGGACTTGCACCCGTTAGCCGATATACATGCCAGTCAAACCCAAAAAAGATTCGGTCTGACGACCGGCTCGTTGTTTTCGGACGACCAGAAGGGCCGCACCATGCAACCGAACTGTGCCGCTATAATGCCACAATAACACATGCCTAAACCTCGGAATCTGCGAGAGACCATTATGCCTCGAAAAGACCGGCGCAACGATGATACAATATTGAAATATATTTACACCATTCCAAAACATACCATTTGGGCTTGCCAAACGGTCCATTTCAGTTTGCCAAATGGTCCGTTTCGCGTCCTAAAACGGACCGTTTCGCAACGCCAAATGGCATGTATTGGCAATCTATTGGAAATCAATATCTTACAAAGCCGGGGCAAAGTGCGATACGTTATGAATTACTTTTACATTCTGTTGCAAGTATTCTGTATCGCTTTACGCCCTCCATATTGTGCCCATAACCACATTCGCTGCTTGCAATAGATTCATCGTTTGGTGTCGCTACGCAGGCCGACTGCCTCGCCACGAACGGAATAATTAGACCGGGAAGAAGAAATTTTACCGGAATAATGGGAGATTCTTAATAAAAAGCTATATTTTTGCAATTAAATAAGAATGTAACAAGAAAGGACATCAATAATTAATGTAATAATAACGGCTACGACGGACGATGAGATTGCACGCCAATAGGAGTGTAATATAATAATGTGTATTCCTGACTATGGACAGGCACCACCGTAAGAATCAAGAGGGAACCATACAGCCGAGGCTGTTGCCCTGACCCACAACATTATGAGTTAATCCATCGCTCTGAAAGAAAGCAGTTTCCGTATGAAAAAAGAAGAAAGCATACATGGAGAGCGCCGCGGACGCGGACGTATAGAGGTTATTTGTGGCAGCATGTTCTCCGGCAAGACGGAGGAACTTATCCGCCGTATGAAGCGTGCCGAGTTTGTGCGCCAGCATGTTGAGATTTACAAGCCCATGGTCGACACGCGCTACAGCAAGGACGATGTTGTCAGCCACGACCATAACGTGATACCGTCGACACCTGTCGATTCGTCGGCCGAGATACTCCTTCTCAGCGGCGATATCGACGTTGTGGGCATTGACGAGGCACAGTTTTTCGACAATGGCCTTGCCGACGTATGCAACGAGCTCGCCAACCGCGGCGTGCGCGTCATCGTAGCCGGTCTCGACATGGACTATCTCGGCAAGCCCTTCGGACCTATACCCTACCTGCTCGCCATCGCCGACGAGGTGACGAAGGTCCACGCCATCTGCGTGCGCTGTGGATCCCTGGCATATATCAGCCACCGCCTCGTCCACAACGACAAGCGGGTGCTCCTCGGTGAGAAACAGGAGTATGAGCCGCTGTGCCGGGAATGCTACAACAAGGCCGTTGCCGCCGAGAAGGCCAACGATGCCTCTGCTGCGGTCACCACCGCACCATCAGCCGCCAAATAATAATCAAGGAAAGGATAAGAATATGGAAGACAACAACAAAAAAACTACCATCGCCCCCCGCGCAGCGAGCGGTTCCAACAGTGGGCCGACGCCCATAACCTTCGACCGTTTCATCCGCTGGGCACTGACGGCCTTAGGCATCACCGCCGTTTTCCTTGTCATCAACTACCTCAGCAGTGTTCTGCTGCCGTTTTTCATTGCGTGGCTCTTCGCCTATCTTCTCTATCCCGTAGTGAAATTCGTGCAGTACCGGCTCCATGTGCCGTCGCGGCCGCTGTCGATAATCGTCACGCTCATCTTCGTTTTAGCCATCATCAGCGGAATAGTATATCTTATCATTCCACCGATGATTGAGCAGTTCGACCGTTTCACCGTTGTCCTCACACGATACCTCCACGAGACCACCCACACAAACAATATCACCCGGATGATAAAGGACTGGGCTCTGGCCAACCAATGGCAGATAGAGCACTTCCTGAAGAGTCCCGACTTCACCAACGCCCTGAAGACAGCGATGCCGAAGGTGTTCTCCGTTCTCGGCCAGACAGCGAGTATCGTCCTCTCCATCATAGCCTCCTGCATCACATTATTATATATGTTCTTCATCCTTATGGACTACGAGTATCTCACCGACAACTGGATTCGCATCTTCCCGAAGAAGAACCGTCCGTTCTGGCATGAGCTCGCAGGGGATGTCGAAAAGGCACTGAACAGCTACATACGCGGTCAGGGCACAGTGGCCTTCATCATGGCAGTGCTCTTCTGCATAGGGTTCACGATAATCGGATTCCCCATGGCTATCGGCCTCGGCATCCTCATCGGCATCCTCGACATGGTGCCATATCTCCACACCTTCGCCCTCATCCCGACGGCATTCCTCGCCGCTCTGAAGGCCGCTGACACCGGACAGAACTTCTGGATAATCCTCGGTTCGGCAGTATTGGTGTTTATCGTCGTGCAGATAATCATCGACATGGTGGTCACACCGAAGGTCATGGGAAAGGCCATGGGACTTAACCCCGCCATTCTCCTCCTGTCGCTGTCGGTATGGGGAGCCTTGCTCGGATTCATCGGACTCATCATCGCCCTCCCGCTGACAACAATCATCATCGCTTACTGGAAACGTTACGTGACGAAAGAGGAAAAGGAGGAACCCGCAACCGTGGCAGGAAAGGGTAAATCCTGACAACACTGGCTATCAAGGGGGGGGCCGCAACCGAAGGACAAGCAACAAAGCCATCACGAATTTAGACCAAAACCAACGTAACCGAGCCCACGAATAAATGATGGTCGTTCGCAGGAGCGGGTAGCATGACTTGCTGCCATCTAAGAAATCAAGGATTCGGTCTTACGACCGATCGTACGGTCATAAAGGCCGCCCCTGCAAAGAAATCATTAACGCAAACCCGTGGATTGATGACAGCCCCTACCCTACGTGATATTCTATTCAAGCTACTGATTCTAAGACGTTTGCAGCACTCTACTACCGTAGCGGTGGGGTTTATCCCCATCCTACCAGCTGCGGGGTAGCTACCTTAATTCTTATCCGTTGCTGCGAGGACGGGGATAAACCCCGCCCCTTCTATGTTGCAAACCAAATAATTGACTTTTATTTATTTTTCTTTAACTCTGATTATCAGCATTTTAGCATTTGTTGTACTTTCGTATAGGGACACGAAGCCTTAGATAGTGACTTCTGTCCTATCAAGAGAACGCCCAAAGAACGGTTGTCATCAGGCGTAAGATTCATTAAAAAATCCCATCAAACCAACTTCTATCAGTGATACCCATTCGGGTTCACGGTTTACTGCT